>Ga0181521_10000370_pt1 | contig 54359 bp, 51 predicted proteins | sample PEATcosm2014_Bin_32_FD_119764 | JGI IMG/M metagenome (GOLD analysis project Ga0181521, IMG submission 119764) | Peatland microbial communities from MTU Mesocosm Facility, Houghton, MI, USA - PEATcosm2014_Bin02_60_metaG | ecosystem: Environmental > Terrestrial > Soil > Wetlands > Peat | place... | reverse complement strand
GCCGGTGCACATCGTGTGTCGATCTGCACGCTCTTGAACCGGCCCGCGCGCCGGATCATTCCCTTGCCCCTTCGCTACATCGGCTTTGAGATCAAAGACGACTTCGTCGTCGGCTACGGGCTCGACTACGCCGAGCGATATCGGAACCTCGCCGAGATCTATGCCGTCGACCCGGCTGAGCTCGGGGCGGACCCACGGGAATTCACCGACCTCGCCTACGGGTCCAAAAGCGCGACCCACGCAGTTCGCAACGAAGAGTAAGTTTCGGTCATGCTCGAGGTACGCCTCACCGCTGTGCGAGTTGACCTGCAGTCAAACACGCCCGTCGTGCTCCTCAAAGAGGCCGCGGGGGAGCGCTCCCTGCCCATCTTCATCGGCGCCCCGGAGGCGACGGCGATCGCCTTTGCCATCCAGGGAATAGACGTGCCACGTCCGATGACCCATGACCTCATGGCCGACCTCATCCGCGCCCTTGGAGCGCGCGTCGCACGAGTCGTCGTCACCGAAGTCCAGGACACGACGTATCTCGCGGAGATCCACCTGCAGGTGAACGATCAGGTCCTCGAGATCTCGGCACGCCCGTCGGACGCGATCGCCCTTGCTGCAAGGACCGACGCCCCGATCTTCGTCGACGAGGAGCTCATGGGAATGGCCGGGCTCGTCATCGTCGAGACCGACGAGGACGAAGAGGCACAAGAACACTCCGAAGAGATCGTCGGTGAGTTCCGTGAATTCCTCGACAACGTGCGGCCGGAGGACTTTTCTTCCTAGACCGCCGCTTTTTCGCGCTTCGACAACGCACGCGCGTGCTCTTTTGAAGGGTCGCGTGGCTCACGCCGTTTCCCTCCTTGATCGTTGACGCACCCCTGGCGTTGCCGTAGCCTCATCACACGGGCGTAACTACGCCGGTGTCATCGCAGAATGCGATGCGCTAGCAGCGAATGGAGTCGTGTCGTGGGCACCGAAGAGGGCTTTCGCGGACCGCAGGTTTGCAAGATCGTTGGCATCACCTACCGCCAGCTCGATTACTGGGCGCGAACGAAGCTCCTCCGTCCTTCGCTCGTAGACGCGAGCGGCAGCGGTTCCCAGCGTGTCTACTCCTACGCGGATGTCGTCGAGCTCAAGGTCATCAAGCAGCTCTTGGACGCGGGGGTCAATCTACAAAAGGCCCGACGCGCTATCACCTGCCTTCGCGAAGCGGGCGAGGATCTCGCGAGCTCGAGTCTCGTCCTCGCGGGCGACCGATCCGTTCTCGCGCAAAGTGGCGAGGCGATCGTTGATCTCCTAAAGGGCGGCCAGGGAGTGTTCAACATCGTCCCCCTCGCAGGACTAGTCGGTGAGGTCGACGCCGCGATCCGCACGATCGGAGATGCCCACGTCACGCACGAGGCACCTCCGGCAGATGCACCGCCCGCGCGAGGAGATGCACTCCTGGCCGAAGGGAGCTAGGCAGCCCTGGCAACGAAACACTCGCACAGAGCAGCTGATCGGAAGGTGTGCTTCGCACACGAGTCCGAACGTCGCCTTGCAGAGCTCCTCGACTTCTACGCCATCGCATGGGAGTACGAACCCGTCGAGTTCACCTTGGACTGGGATGCGAACGGCAGGCCGAGCGCAGCGTTCCGTCCGGATTTCTACCTACCCGATCACGACCTGTACCTCGAGCTCACGACGCTGCGCCAGGAACTCGTCACGCGAAAGAACCGCAAGGTTCGCCGCTTGGGCGAGCTCTACCCTGACATCCAAGTGAAGATCCTCTACCGGCGCGACTATGCGAACCTCGTGTTGAAGGCCCGACTTGGAGCCCAGCTTTCGGAGTCCTTTGGCGCGCGAGGGACGTCTAGGCTCGGCGCATCGACAAAGTCAGCTTGAGCCTTCGACACAGTTCGCTATACGACGAACACGTCGCGCTCGGCGCAAAGCTTGTGGAATTCGGCGGGTGGGAGATGCCGCTCGCGTACTCCAAGGGAACGATCGCCGAACACCTCGCGTGTCGAAGTGCCGCCGTTGTCTTTGATGTCAGCCACCTCGGCACCGTTCGACTCGTCGGCCCGGACGCCTACGCGCTCTTGCAAGAGAGCTTCACGAACGATCTCGCGCGCATCGCCCCCACTCGAGCGCAGTACACCCACCTGCTCGACAGCGCCGATGCTTCCGTCCTCGATGACTGCATCATCTGGTGGGTGGACGCGCATCGATTCGATGTCATGCCGAACGCGTCCAACACCGCGGGCGTGCGATCGGTCATCGGCGGCGACGACGTAACAGATGAACGCGCGATCCTTGCAATCCAAGGACCTAAGGCTCGGAGCCTTCTCGCAACAGTCGCGCCCGACGCGGCCGCGGTTGGCCATTTCCGAGTCGCACCGTTTCGTTTCGACGGCGTGTCATGCCTCGCGGCCGGCACCGGCTACACCGGGGAAGACGGCGTCGAATGCGCGCTGCCGAGCGACGTCGCGCCATCTTTTTGGCGCGCCGTCACTCGCGAAGGTATCGAGCCGGCCGGGCTTGGGGCGAGGGACACCTTGCGCCTCGAAGCGGGATTGCCCCTTCACTCCCATGAGCTCGGCCCGGGCATTACACCCCTGCAAGCTGGCCTCGGCTGGGTCGTTTCTTGGGACAAAGGACCGTTTCGCGGCCGCGAGCCGCTTGCGCATGAACGCGAAGAAGGAATCAAGCGGCGCTTGCGCGGTCTAGTCGCCTCTGACCGCCGCCCCGCGCGCGCGGGCGACGCCTGTCTCGTGGGCGACGAGCGCGTCGGCTACGTGACGAGCGGGAACTTCTCTCCGGTGCTCGAACGCGGGATCGCGCTCGCCTTCCTTCCGCCGGAGACGAAAGACGGCGCGTCGGTGAGCCTCGCCGGCAGGGGACGCACGATCGAAGCCGTCGTCACCAGGCCGCCGTTCCACCGCGGAGGGGCTTTGGCGGACCGCACCGCGACGACGGCGCCCTGAGGATGCCGAGTTTCGTTCCCCATACGCCCGCGGACATCGAAGCGATGCTTTCGTTCCTCGGCCTTGGGAGCACCGATGAACTGTTTCGCGTCGTTCCCGAGGCGATTCGCCTTGCCGGAGGGCTCGCGCTCGACGATGGGATCTCAGAGGCAGACCTTCGCTCCCGCCTTGACGAGCTCTCTGCAAAGAACCGCTTCGGCGCGAGCTTCGTGTGCTTCGCTGGAGGCGGCGCGTACGACCACGAGATTCCGGCCGTCACGCGCGCCCTCGCCGGTCGCTCGGAGTTCGTGACCGCCTATACGCCCTACCAACCAGAAGTCGCCCAAGGCGTCCTGCAAGCGATCTTCGAGTACCAAACGATGGTCGCTCGTCTCGCGGGTCTCGCCGTCGCGAATGCGTCGCTCTACGACGGATCCGCGGCACTCGTCGAAGCGACGAACCTCGCCGTCGCGACCTCTGGATGTGAGCGGGTGCTCTGCTCACAAGGCGTGCACCCGCACTGGCGCGCGGTGCTTTCGACCTTTGCTCGGGGATCGGGACACGACGTCGAGACGGTTCCTCTCATCGCTGGGAAGACGGACTGGTCGGCGGTTCACGACGCTCCCGTCGGAGCGGTCATCGTTTCCTATCCGAACTACCTCGGCGCGCTCGAAGAGCTCAGCGGGGCCAAGGCCGTCGCGAGCGCTACGGGCGCGCCGCTCATCGTCTGTCAAGACCCGATCTGCGCCGGCCTCTTGCGCACTCCGGGCGAGCTCGGTGCCGACGTCGTCGTAGGCGAGGGCCAAGCACTCGGAACCTCGCTCGGCTTCGGGGGACCGTACCTCGGATTGTTCTCCTGTCGCCTCGAGCTCGTCCGCAGGCTCCCGGGTCGTCTCGTCGGCGAGACGGTCGACGTCGACGGAAGGAAGGCGTACGTGACGACCCTGCGGGCGCGCGAACAAGACATCCGCCGCGAGAAGGCTTCGTCGAACGTCTGCACGAACCAGACCCTCATGGCGGTGACGACCGCGATCCAGCTCGGTTGGCTCGGGACCTCAGGACTTCGCGAGCTCGCGCTGCGTTGTTTTCGCGCGACGCGCTATTGCCGAGAGGCGGCACTCCGACTCGGCGGAGTCTCCTTGGCAACATCTGCGCCGGCGCTTCGTGAATTCGCCCTGCGGACGCCCCTCGATGCCGAGACCGTCATAGCGCGCATGGCAGAAGAGGGTTACCTCGCGGGGGTTGCCGTCCGCGACGGTTTTGAGAAGACCGAAGTCGAGGGCGCGCTCTTGGTCGCGCTGACCGAGCGACGAACCCGAGGAGAGATCGATGGTTTCGTCTCCGCGCTTGGAAAGGTTCTCGGCGCGTGACGGAGCCGACCTCAAGACGAGCTCCCGGGGGAAAGGCCATGAGCGCACCGCTCCTTGGTCACGAGGGCGAGCCGACGTTGTTCGAGCTTTCCTCGCCAGGCAGGTCGGCGTGGTCGTTTCGCACGACGGACCTTCCTCAGTGGTCAGAAGAAGAGCTCGTACCCTCCGAGCACCTTCGCGCTGATCCCGTTGCGCTCCCCGAGGTGTCAGAGCGCGACCTCGTCGCGCACTTCACGCGCCTTTCGCATCGCCAGTACTCCGTCGACTTAGGCGCGTACCCCCTCGGATCGTGCACGATGAAGTACAACCCAAAGGTCTGCGACGAAGCCGCGAGCATGCCGGGATTCGCGAGCGTCCATCCCTGCGCTCCGCCGATCGCGACGCAGGGTTGGTTGCAGGTACTCGTCGAACTCGAAGAAGCGCTGTGCGCCATCACGGGAATGAAAGCCGCGACCCTACAGCCCGCGGCAGGTGCGGCCGGGGAGCTGACGGGACTGCTGTTGATGCGGGCTTTCCACGAGCACAACGGACAGGTGCGGACACGCGTCATCATTCCCGATTCCGCACACGGCACGAACCCGGCCTCGGTCACTCTTGGGGGATATGAGGTGAGGACGGTCGGGACGAACGAACACGGATGCGTCGATCTCGAATCGCTTCGAGCATCCCTCGGCGAGGATGTCGCAGGCATCATGCTCACGAACCCCAACACCCTCGGGCTTTTCGAGGAGAACATCGAGGAGATCGCGCGCATGGTCCATGACGTGGGTGGACTGCTGTACTACGACGGCGCGAACCTGAACCCGATCCTCGGTGTCGTGCGACCCGGCGACATGGGATTTGACATTGTTCACCTGAACTTGCACAAGACCTTCGCGACTCCACACGGTGGGGGAGGTCCGGGCGCAGGGCCAGTCGCAGTGAACGAGCGACTCGTCGATTTCCTGCCCGGTCCGCGGCCCATTCGCCTCGCGGGCCAAGGCGGAGCCTTCGGTTGGGCGATGCCGGCGTCTTCGATTGGAAGAGTGCACTCTTTCCACGGCAACGCCTTGGTCTTGTTGCGTGCGTGGAGTTACATCTTGCTCAACGGCTCGGACGGCTTGCGCAAAGTCGCCGAGACCGCGACGCTGAACGCAAACTGGATCCGTGAGCGTTTGCGCGGCTCGTTCGATCTTCCCTTTGACCGTCCCGTCATGCACGAGTGCGTCGTTTCTGCCGCGAGCCTCAAGCACGAAACCGGTGTGCGCGCGCTCGATGTCGCGAAGCGGCTCTTGGAGCTCGGATTCCACGCACCTACCGTCTATTTTCCCCTCATCGTCGAAGAGGCGCTCATGATCGAGCCGACCGAGACCGAAAGCCCCGAGACCGTCGCTGCCCTCGCCGATGCACTTTGCGACATCGCGGCATCAGCGCGACGCGCCGTGGCTGCCGGGCTCACTCCTGACATCCACGAAGCACCACGCACAACACCGGTGCGCCGAGTGGACGAAGCTCGGGCCGCGCGCCACCTCATCCAGAGCGCAGACGCGCACGAAGACCAGCCTTAGGTGGCCTTTTGAGCTAGCACCGAGACCGAAAGTGTTGGACGACGCTTGCGGAAATCGTGCAGGTAACGTCGCGAGGGGACCTCTGGGAGGTGGAATGGACAAGGATCTGGTCGGCCAGGTGATTGACGTTGCTCAGCGAGTTGTCGCCAGTGGAGCAATCTCTGCGAATGGCCACGGAAACGTGAGCCTTCGGGTCCCCGATGAAGACGAGATGTACTTCACCGCAGGCCCGTCCCTCCGCAATCACGCACCGTCGGCTGTTGTCCGAGTCGGACTCGATGGCACGTTGCGGGAGGGCGAGCTGCCGCCCATTCAAGCGGCGGTCGTCGCCATGCACACCGCGATGTACGAGGACGGACCGGACGTCGCGTGTGTTCTACACACACATTCGCCGTTTGCGACTGCGTACGCCGTCGCTCATCGTCGCATCGATTGCTGGGTCGAAGCACTGGCGATGTTCGGATTGTCGACGGGAGTGCCCGTCGCCAAGTACGGACCCCGTGGCTCTGTTCAAGCGGTGGCGAACATCCGCGCCGCGATCACACCAGGCGTCCCTGCTGTGCTCCTCGCGAATCACGGAGTGCTCGTGTTCCACCGCACACCGGACCTGGCGATCTTGGTCGGAGGCATCGTCGAGGAAGCCGCCCAGGCCGGGATCAACTCGAGTGGACTTGGGGGTCCCGTCGAAATACCCGCAGAACTTCGTGCAGCGGCACTTCAGCGCGCCATGATCTTCGAGACGAAGGGAACGTCGCGCGCATAGGCGAGTGCCTGAGACCCGTCAAGGGATTGGATGTCAACATGCAAAGGCTGAATCTGTGGCGTTTAGGACTTTGCGGTGCAGTTGTCCTCGAGGCCCTCGCCGTCGGAAGCACGATGGCCGGGCCGGTTGCTGCACAAGCGCGCTTGGCGAACGTACCTCGGTGCGCGCCTGGTGCGCTCGGGGTCTGGACGGGGATAACCACAGGAGCCGCGGGAAGCCGGGCCGCTGAATTCGGATTCACGAACCACTCTGCGAGCAGCTGTTTCCTCCACGGGTATCCACGTGTCCAGATGCTCATCAAATCCGGAAAGAACCTCTCGACAACTGACCAGAAGGCCCCAGGGGCCTTCGGCATTCAAGACAGGACGGTCGTCCTCGCCCCAGGCAAGACGGCGTATTTCGGCGTCCTGTACGCGAGTCAGACCGGCTATGCCAACCTGACCTGCCCGACGTCGGCTGCCTTGGAGTTCACTCCGCCGCAGAACACCGGAAGCATCACCTTGCGCGGGTCAGCCGCTCAGATCGCGCCCTACGGTGGCACGACCGTGCACTTGGAATGCGGGATCATCCGCGTCACGTCGGTTACGGCCAAGCCTTTCCAGTAGCGCTCGCCATTTTTCAAAGACGGCGCGAACCTCAGCCAGCGGTGTCGACGGTCTCGATACGGTGTCGGGCGCGTCGTTTGCTCCGCCGAGACTTCGGCGCGGCTGTGTCGATCCGTACGTCGCCTAGGTGCCCGTCGGGGACGCTCGGGTGACATGTCCGCCGTCGGCGCGCACGGGACAGGTCTTCTCGTGGTGGACTTGGCCGTTGCTTGTCAGTGCGCACACGGATGTGCTTTTTGTACGAACCCCGTCCGTCACTCATGATGATGATTACAAGTCGTAGCTACGCATCGGAGGATCGACATGACCGTCGCCTATTGGGTGCTCGCCGCATTGCTGGGCGTCTTCTACCTGTACGCAGGCGGGAAGAAGGTCACCCAGAGCAAGGAGCAGCTCGCGCCCACGATGGGCTGGGTCGACCGCACCCCGATGTGGCTGGTCCGCGTGATCGGTGTCGTGGAGGTCGCCGGTGTCGCCGGCCTCATCCTTCCACCCGCGACCAATATCGCTCCTGTCCTGGCATTGGTCGCAGCGATCGGGTTCGTCATCCTGCAGATCCTCGCCGGTGGCGTCCATCTCTCCCGAGGGGAGAAAAAAGAGGTCAGCCTCAACGTCGCGCTGATCGCCCTGGCCGGGGTGACGGTCTGGCTCGCGACCGTCTGGTGAAGCCGGCCACAATCGGAGCTTCGGGCCTAACGGGGAAGTTGAAGGGCCCCGGCCGCGAGAGCCAGGGCTTCCAGGTGGGCGTCAACGCCGGATAGGCCGGATCCCATCGTGTTGATGGCCACGTGAGTGGCCCCCGCTTCGCGCCACTGCTCGGCGTGCTCGACTAGTTCGTCGACGCCGCCGCTGCCCTGGGTGATCCGGCCCTCCATGCCGAGCACGGACGGGTCCCGGCCCGCCTCGGTGGCGGCCTCAACGATGACTGCCCGAGCGTTGTCCAGCCCGGGCCCCGGAGCTACCTGCGGGAACCAGCCGTCGGCGAGCCTACCGACGCGCCGGTAGGCAGGCGGAGATTGCGCGCCAAGCCAGATCGGGATGGGCCGCTGCACCGGCAGGGGTGCGAGCCCGGCGCCGGTGACCCGGTCGAAGCGGCCTTCGTGGGTTACGGTCCGCTCCGTCCACAGCCGGCGCAGGAGACCGATCTGCTCTTCTTCGCGCTTGCCCCGAGTAGTGAAGTCCTGACCCAGCGCGTCGTACTCCACCAAGTTCCACCCGACGCCGAGCCCCAGGCGAAAGCGCCCCCCGGTCAGGATGTCCACTTCGGCGGCTTGCTTGGCGAGCAGGGCGGTCTGGCGTTGCGGGGCGATGATTATGCCGGTGACCAATTCCAGCGTGGTAATCGCAGCGAGGTACCCATAGAGAACGAGCGGCTCATGAAACGTCGTGTCGATGTCGTAGGGCCCGAGCCAGTCCGTATGGACCGCGGGGTCGGCGCCGAGCACATGGTCGTAGGCCAAGATGTGCCGGTAGCCGAGTTCCTCGACTCCCTGGACGTAAGTGCGGACGGTGCCGGGATCGGTGGGCAGCTCCGTCTGAGGGTACACAACCCCGATCTGCATGAGTCCTTTTATACCCGCGCGGGTTCAACCGCGTGCTCGGAAGCCGATGAGACCTGGCGCGCGGGCAAACGTTGCCGGTCCTGGCACTAGCGAGGGGCGATGCGCTCCGCGAGATAACGAAGGCCAAGCGGGTAACGCTGTTCCATGCCCCCATGTCCTCCGTCAAAGAGCTCGAACGCGAGGTCTGAGACGCCGACTCTTCGCAGCTCCTCGACGAGGATCTCCGCACCGACATCAAAGCAGTACTCATCGGATTTCCCCGCATCGATCCAGATGGCGCGCAGGGATCGCAACGCGTCTGTGTAGCGACTGACCATGCGAATGGGATCCCATGCCAGCCAGCGCTCCCAAATGTCTTCGTTGATCCGACCGCTTGCCGGGTCAAAGGGGAGGCGGACCGAGCCGTCTTCCTCGGCAGAAAAACATGCCGCTACCGCGTACACCATGGCCAAGGAGAAGTCATCTTGGCAAGAGAGCGAACCGCGTCGCGCTAGATCTTCGAAGAACCTCGCGTACGATCGCTCGTAGCGATCTCGAAGCGCGCGATAAGACGTCGCTATTTCTGGAAGATAGCAATGCTCATAGCACACGTCTCCGGCATGAGAGGCAAAAGCACCGAAGACATCTGGGCGCATCATGCAGCCGACGATGGCACCAAAGCCACCGCTTGAATGTCCCTGCAGCGCTCGATTCTTGGGTGAAGAAAGCGTGCGGTAGTTCGCATCGACAAAGCCGACGACGTCTTCGCATAGATACGTTTGATAGCGACCCGTACCGGGCGAATCCACGAATTGGCTGCCGCCAAGTGATGTCCATGCGTCGACGTACACGACGATGCAACGCGCCACGGTGTCATCGGCAAAGACCGCGTCGACGAGCTCAGGCGTCGTGCGCCCAAAGAGCGGACGTCTTGACCAGCGGGGGAGTGCGTCTCCGTAACCTTGCAGGAAATAGACCGTGGGGTAACGGAGATCTCGCATGTCGTCGTATCCGGGAGGAAGATAAACCCAAAGAGGCCGGGACGCGTCGTCACCAAGCGCGTTCCCGCGCAGCGCAACGCTGTCGATCACGCGCTCGTCGATTCGGCCCGCGTACTCAGGCGTCCATGGCCTCATCTGCCTACGCCCTCACCTCAGGGTCGCGCCCAGCGATCAACCACGAGATCGCTCTTGTGCGACGTGGCGGTGTCCTCACCGTCGTGGCCTTCGCTCGTCAATGCGCACCCAGGTCAACTGCGGGAAACGACCTTCCGTCGTCTCCGGAGTCTCCTGGCGGCTTAGACGTATCGAAGGTCGGTGCAGAACCCGTACGCGCGATCCACTCTGCTTCCCAGGCAGATCGCGGACCGGCATTTTGGCGATCCCATGCTTCGTCGCTTCGCTCAGCAATCGCGCGGTCCACATTGAGGTCATAGCGCGCCGCAACCCGATCTTCGGAGTGCATCCACTGCAAGTAGATGGGGAGGAACGCTGCGACCGTGGCGAGTTCGGTCGACGACCACAAGAGACCACCGCCTGCATGTGTGCTCGAAAGGGTGTACATCGTGGCCACTGGATGCGCGTCAAAGAGGATCGCCACCCCAAGGAATGCTTCGACACCTCCTCCGATGAGAATGTTGATCAGCCGTGCGCCATAACCCATCTTCCAATGAATGATCGGGTCGACCCCGACCATCGGCCACCAAAACAGTGTCCCTCCAAAGAGGAACAAGACGTTTATGGCGTCCATCAGATCCATGTGGTGCATCGCCAAGTTGATGAGAGAGGTCAGGAAGAACAAGAACATCACGCCGTAGTACAAGATGAACACCGTGATGGGGTGACTCACGACCGCAAAGGGAGTCGAGCGCAAAACCTGGAGCCAGCGCGCCTTGGCCTTCCTGCTCGCAGTCTGCAAGAAGAGCGTCGATGGAGCTCCGAGCGCGAGAAGCGGGGGAGCGGTAACCATCAAGAGGAGGTGCTGGACGATGTGGGCTTGGAAGTACGTGCCGGCAAAGACCGCGACGGGAGAAGCAAAGGCAAGGCCCGTCGCGACGAGACCTGCGAAAAATGACACCGTTCTCGCTTGATGCCAGCGTCGGCCCCTCGAGGCAAGCTTCCAGTCCGCGCGCAGGTACGCGACGCCACAGATCACGAGGGCGCCGAGAACGCACAGCGGAAAGACGCTCAGGTTCCACCGCGTCATTGCGTTGTGCAGGGTGAAGTTCACCATCGGCATACCAGACATGCTCGGCAACGCAGCCTCCTGATCGGGCTCCATCTTGACGCATCTCGAGAAACCTCACACCTCAGGAGAGGTGCCTAGACCGGGCGCTCCTCAGGATCACGCCGGGGCGAAGGGCCAATCGCCGGTTCTCCGCACAAGTCGACGACGGCGTCACGACTGCGTTCGCACATCTCGACTACCTCGAGTCGTCCTCGCCCCGTGACCGTTATGCGCGCGCCAAGGGTGACAACGATGTTTCCGGGGTGGAGGAGCTTCCCTCCGGGTTCGAGGACCGAGCGCGATCCCGCGATGCCGACGGGAACGACGGGCACACCAGCTCGCGTCGCGGTGAGGAACGCTCCGAGATGGAACGCGCGAACGCCTACCCGGGGGTCAAGAGTTCCTTCGGGGAAGAACACCACGCGCCGTCCTCGCTTGAGTTCCTCGATGATCCTTCGCGCGTCGGTCGCCGCTTGCATGGGATTTCCCCTGCGGACGAAAGCCGCTCCGATTCGACGCAACACGCGTCCGACGAAGAATCGGTGTTCGAACTCCCCGGCGACAATGAAGGTTACGGGACGTGCGAAGCTCGCCGTGAGGATGAGGCCGTCGAGAAAGCTTGCGTGATTCGCGACGAATACGAGGGACGGTACTTGAGCTCCCGGGTCTGATCCTCTTACGCGGAGCTTCATGCGCGCGCAGGCCATCGTCGTTCGAACGGCACCGTGTCCAACGGACCAGCGCCATCGAAGCCCGGGAAGTACGAACACGACGAGGCACGCGGGCACGAGGAAGAGAACCGCGAGGAACTTGACGTAGATCGAGTAGAGCTTCGTTCCGAGGGGCGCACTCATGTCGCTGCTTTCCCTCACCACGAGCGATTCCTCACGAAACCCTCAGCAGCATCGCACCTGTAGCGCAGGGAGAAGCGCCTGGCTGCTCGTCAGACCTGCGACGATTACGTAGACAAACGTCCATATGCTGCACATGCGCACCGCCGCGCCTAGCAGGCGCTGGGCGAGCACGGAGAGCACCTAGACGAGGTCGGGGGAGGAGAGTGCGAGCACTCCTTGCGGTCGTCACCCCTGGCCCCTACGCGGCGGCCGTTTGTCTGGCCGCGGTCACCATCACGGGCTTTTGTGTCGCCGCACGGCGCCATCCAGGACGCTGGGCATTCGTCGCCGCGCGTGTCCTTGGATTGCTTCTTCTCGCCGATGCGGTGAGCTGGATCACTGGGCTCGCGCTCGGACCGTCATTTTCGCCACGCACGGATTTACCCCTGGCCCTTTGCAATATGGCCATTCTCGTCGCCGCAGGCGCCTGCTGGTGGCGCATACCCCTTCTCGTCGAGCTGACGTACTTCTGGGGACTCGCCGGGACGCTCCAGGCCGTCATCACACCCGACCTCAACGTCGGCTTTCCCCACGCGGTGTTCTTCGAGTATTTGGGGGGACACCTTGGCATCGTTGCCGCAGCGCTCTACCTCATTGTCGGACTTCGCCTTACCCCGCGCCACGGCGCGGTGCTGCGCATTTTCGCCGTCACCGTCGCCTACACAGGTCTCGTCGGGATTGTCGACTACGCGGCCAACGCGAACTACATGTTCTTGCGCCGACCACCGTCCAACTGGACCCTCCTCAAGCTTCTCGGGCCCTGGCCGTGGTACATCCTCAGCACCGCGGCGGTGGCCCTCGTGCTCTTCACGCTCTTGTACATGCCCTTCGTGCACCGTTCCCGAGGTCGCATACCGGCGCAAAGTTCAGCCTCCGGGGCACCCAGACCTTAAATCTCTACTCGAGCTTTAGATTTCATCTTCTTCCGGGTTTCCGCGCACCACGTCGGACCGCTCACCGTCCTCGCTCCCTTGTTCCCTTGTGCACGCTTTCATTCGCCGAACCTCATCGCCCTCATGTTTGAACCCGGCTCGCGCCGCTGCATGCTCTCCCGCAGGAGGCGGCTTTCAGGAAGGGGAGGCCTTTCCGAGTTTGTCCGCTTCACTTCGGTCTAACTATTACATAATGAATCTTATCGGCGTTCCCCGGAATTGTCCCGAGCCGCTCCGTTATCGGTGGCGGAAGGAGTCCTGCGTCTCTCCCATGTATTGCTTTGAGAATCACGTGAGACCAGCCAGCACCCGCGATCTGCCGTTCATGAGTTTCTGTTGTTCGGTCTCGAGTTCAGATTGCGCTTCGCCTTGCAAGACGCGAGAGCAGCCCGTAGGCGGCGCACAGTACGAGTCCTAGGACAAGAAGCGACGGGGCGAGTGCCTTCGCGTTGAGCGCTCCAATCACAATGCCGATCCCAGCCGGTAATGCGGCTGCACCGATTGCCGACGACGCGACCTGAAAGCTCACCGTCCGCGTGGTGCCCGTAATGTTGCCGACGCCCATCCTGTTCCCTGTCGTCAGGGTCAACAGGGGGAAAAGCGGTGCGGCCGCAAGCCCGATGGTCATTAGGCCGAGGACAGCGACGAAACTCGAGAAGGGCGCCAACATGAGGGCGGCGCCAAGGGGCACGCCGACAACCGCGCTCGCTAGAACGCGGGCCGCGCCGACGTGTTCAGCAACGGGACCAAGGACAGCTCGGCCCACGAACATCATCGCCCAGTACGCAGAAACGGCCACCCCCGCGGCCACGTGAGACAGGCCACGTCCAGACGTAAGGAAGACGTAGCCCCAGATGCCCGCTCCGGACTCGATGCCCGTTTCCAGGGCAGCAAAGGTCAGGCCGCTGAGTACGACTCCGAAGAGGGGCTTTCGGTGCTCGGCTGCCATAGAAGGCCCTCGTGCACCTTCGTCTGTGCTTGGTGTCGCGGGCTCCAACGCGGGCACTGGCAACGCCCAGGAGCGGCGGGTCAGAGTGAACACCCACGCGAGAGGCGCCAATATGAGCGCCATGGCCCCGATCGTCCAGCGCCAGCCCATCCCGTTGTTCAATAGCACCGTAACGAGCAGCGGCCCGATCGTGGCGCCGAGGCCGTAACTCGCGTGCATCCAATTGATCTGGCGCGCGCCGAAATACCTGGCGGCGTGCACATTGAGAGCCGAGTCGGTCGCCCCGAAGCCGACACCGCCAAGTACAAACCCACAAGCGACCACCCACAGCGACGGCGCGACGGCCTCCACCGCCAACGCCAGAGCCGAGAACATGGTGCCGAAGACGAGGACCATTCCCACACTCAGGTGTGACAGAAGCTGCCCGGTGGCAGCGCTTGAAACCACTGAGGCGGCGACCCCAAAGGCCAATAAAATCCCGAGGGCCCCGAGCGGTTCGTGCAAGCTGAGCCGCATCACCGCCCAAATCAAGCCCAGGGCCGAACCAGGCAAGGCGACCGTCAGGTACGCCAAACACGCAAGACGAAACGGAGACACCGCACTAACTCCTTTGAGTCGCTGGAGCCGTGGCGCGCTGCGAAGGCGCGCGAACAAGCTCTGTAAGTGGACTCGCTGTGCCGCACGTCAGGGCAGCACGCGATGACAGGTCGGTAGGCGACCTATTGCGTCAACGCGTGCTTCGTTGCCCGGGCACCTCAGCTCCTCAAAGTCTTCACTCGCTCGACGAGGCTAGCCGTTCGCGATTCGCCGCGGCCGCCTCGCTCCGACCCAAGGCCACGTGCCGGGTTTGGAAGCCTCCCGTGTCCCCGAGCATTCGGTCGTAGCGCTGCAGATCCCCCTCTCCCCCGCCCGGTTCCAGCTTCCTCGTGTCCTCCCCAAGTGATAGACGGGGCCGCTTCACACGACTCGGAATGCTCTCCAGTTCGTATAGGCGCAAGCAAAATCCCTGTTCAGGAGGGCGTAAACCCTAAAGCTCTACTTGAGCCTTAGAGTTCTTGTATCTCCGGCAATTCACCGCTTGCATCTATTGGCAATGCCCAGTCCTTTGTTGGCAACTCCCCAGGCAACGCAATGAGCCCATTTCGGTCCGTCCCTCCTTATCCCGTCTTGTTTCACCCATGGAACGGTCTGGCCCGTCGGCACGCTGCCCTATGACCTCCCGTGCCGTCGAGGGACCGCCGACGCCTACCAGAGAGCTCAGTCCTTGGAGGCTCGCGCTCAGCGAACGCACGTACTCGGCCATCTAAGCTGTTGGCGCTAGTGCGCAAAGGAGAGCTGCAGTGGCGCAGCCGACACTGTCGCTGTCCATGATCGTCCGAGACGCGGAGGAAACCGTCGGTAACGCGCTCAAAGACGCATCACAGTTCTGCGACGAGCTCGTGGTCGTAGATACTGGCTCAGCCGACAACACAGTGGAGATCGTTCGATCTTTCGGCGCGCGGATCTTCCATTTCGACTGGATCAATGATTTTTCGGCGGCCCGTAATTTCGCCGCCGACCAGTGCCTGGGAACCTGGATTCTCTGGCTCGACGCGGACGACCGTATCCCGTCCGAAGCCTGGCCCGGGTTCCAGCTGATCGTCGACGGTCTGGACAAACTCGCCCAGGCAGACGCCGTCTTACTTCCCTACCATCGCAGCTTTGCTGCCGACAACCCCAGCGTGTGCACGTACTCCCTCGAATGCGTTCGTATGTGGCGCAGGAATTCGCGACTTCGCTGGATGGAGCGAATCCATGAGTACCTCAGACAAGACGGTGAAGATCCAATTGCGGCAATTCGGCGGGACAACGCCTGGGTGGAACATCGACCTCTGAGCGGCCACGTAGCACGGAGTCTCGTGCGCAACCGCCAAATCATCGAGGCGTGTCTCGCGAGCGGTGATCGATCACCGCGCCTGCTGTGCTACCACGTGTTCACCCTTGCGTCCGAAGACCGCCACAGCGAAGCGCTTGAGGCTTGCGAGGAAATCCTTCGTGATCCTGCCCTCGGCGCTGCGATTCCCGATGAGGTTCGCTATGACTTGCTTGCTGTCGCGGCGATTTCGGCGGCATCGCTTGAGATTCCGGAGAAAAAGGTCGAATTCCTTGCCCAGGCAATGATTCTCGATCCTGAGCGCGCTGAACCGCTCGTCGAGCTCGGAAAGCACTTTTACGAAAAGCGGGAATGGCACCGAGCAATGCCCTTTTTTGCCGCGGCAACGACACTTCACCGACCCGAGTTCGGCGCTCGCGATCCCGCGCTGTACTCCTATCTCCCGTGGGACTACCTCGCGATCTGTGCGAGCGAGATCGGCGATTTCAAGAAGGCGATGGATTACACGATGCGCGCTCTGCCCGGCCACCCGGACAAGCAACGCCTTGTTGCAAACCTGGACGTCTACGCCAAACACCTCTGATCACAACACCGACGCATCATGCAAAGCAGCGACCGTACGGCGAGCGCTCAATGAATGCTCCCATTGGCTCTGGTCGACGGGGAGCGCCTTAGTACTTGTCGAACTCCGTTCCCTTTGCTAGCGCGGTGCTTTCGGCGTCAGTGGGGTCGTAGAACTGTGTGAGGTACAGGTCTGCATAGAGCCCACCCGCAGCAATGAGCGCCTCGTGTGTGCCCTTCTCGACGATGCGCCCGTTGGCGACGACAAAGATCATGTCGGCGTTACGGATGGTCGATAGCCGGTGCGCGATAACAATGGATGTACGTCCCCTTAGCGCGCCGTCAAGGGCACGCTGCACGTGCACTTCAGATTCAGAATCAAGGTGTGCGGTGGCCTCATCGAGTACGACGAGGTCCGGAGCTTTGAGCAACAGGCGCGCGATGGCAATGCGCTGTTTCTCACCACCCGAGAGCCGGTAACCACGGTCGCCCACAATCGTGTCCATTCCCTCAGGCAGAGAATCGACGAGCTCCACGATCTGTGCGCCGATGAGAGCCTCTCGTAATTCGGCATCGGTTGCGTCCGGTCTCGCGTAGGTCAGGTTCGCTCGAATTGTTTCGTGGAACAGGTGCGCGTCTTGAGTGACGACGCCGACGGCGTCTCGAAGTGAATCGAACGTCGCGTCTCGAACGTCGATACCGTTGATCTTGATTGACCCAGAGCTCACGTCGTAAAGCCGCGCGACGAGTGCGGCGATCGTTGTCTTGCCCGCTCCCGATGGACCGACGATCGCAATGAGCTGGCCGGGATCCGCGGTGAAGGACAGATCGTGCAGAACCTCAACTCTTGGAAGCTTCTCCAATACCGCGACAGATTCGAGCGAGGCAAGCGATACTTCGTCGGCTCCCGGATAGGCGAAATCGACGTGGTTGAATTCGACGCGCGTCGGACCGCGGGGAATCGCCGTCGCGTCCGGTTTCTCTTCGATCATCGGGGGAAGATCCAGCACCTCAAAGATCCGATCGAAGGAAACGAGCGCGGTCATGACGTCGACCTGCACGTTCGACAGCGAGGTCAACGGACCATACAGGCGGTTCAAGTACGCCGTGAGAGCGACGACGGTTCCAATTTGCAATGCGCCGCGAATCGCGAAGAGCCCGCCCCAGCCGTAAATGAGCGCCGTCGCAAGAGATGCTGTCAACAACAGCGACGCGAAGAGCATCCGCGAGTACACGGCCTCGATGATCCCGATGTCTCGCACCCGTCCTGCTCGCGAGTTGAATGCCTCGCCTTCGAGCGCCGGTCGGCCAAACAGCTTCACGAGGAGCGCTCCTGCGACATTGAAGCGCTCGCTCATCATCGTCGTCATCTCCGCGTTGAGCCCATAGGACTCGCGCGTGATCGCTTGCAGGCGCTTGCCCATTCGTCGAGCGGGCACCAAGAACAGCGGCAAGATCACGAGAGCGACGAGGGTGATCTGCCAGGAGAGAACGAGCATCGCAGCGATAACGAGCACGACGCTTACGAAGTTCCCGATCACATTGGAAAACACGTCCGTAAAGGCCTGTTGGGCACCGAGAACATCGTTGTTCAAGCGCGAAACCAGTGCACCGGTCTGGGTCCTCGTGAAGAACGCAACTGGCATCTTGCTCACGTGCGAGAACACCTGTGAGCGCATGTCGTAAATCAATCCCTCACCAACACGTGCTGACAGGCCGCGCTCTGCGATGCCAAGGCCAACGTCGAAGACGGCAAGACCTGCAACGACGAGCGCAAGGGTGATGACAACGTCTGCGTCGTGACGGAGAATCCCTCGATCGATGATCGCGCGGTACAGCAGCGGGTTCGCCACTCCGACAACTGCGTCGACGACGATCAAGAACAAGAAGAGACCGAGGAGCGATCGGTACGGGCGTGCGAAACGAAAGATTCTCTTCCATGTGCCAGGCGCGAGCTTCTGATTGACGATCGAGCTATCACGACGCATGGCCCGCATGTGCGCGCGGTACATGCCCATTCCGCCCATACCGGGCCCCATGTGGAACCGCCTTTCTGGTCACCGCGGCGCAGCGAGCCTAACGCGGCCGCTCTTGTCCAAGAGCAGCCCGAAATCCACGGGGTGTCTCTTTAGGCGATAACTTGAATTCCGAAATGTCACGCCGGATGGAAATCGAGCTGACCTCGTCTCGCGACGATGGGACCTGGACGTGGCGCGCCGCGGGCGCGCGCGAGCCCCGTGGCATCATCGCTGGCAAGGTCCTTTCGCCGGGTGCTCACGTCGGCGACGTGCTTCGCGTCGAGGCCGAATTCGAGCTTGAGGGAATATCCATCCTCGCCGTACTCCAGCCGCGCGAGCGCCCCAAGGATCCCTCCCGCATAGAGCTCGCGGCTCAGCCGGTGCCAGCCGGTTCGGTCACGACGTCGCTCGTGTCAAAGACCGAGGGCCGCACGCGCGATCGCGCACCGCGGGACCGCTCAGGTGCGCTCCCGGCCAGTCGAGCTCGCCGTGGCGAACGCCCAACCACAAAGCGCAGTTCTCCCGCCACACAACGCGCAAGGACCCAAACCCGGCGCGCGCCTCGCGAAACACCATCTTCCCCCGAAGCTCCGCGCCCGGTTCGCAAAGCGCCACCCACTCGCGAACCGCGTCGTACAAGACCACCCCGTTTCCTTCCCGGCACCGCGCATCGAGACACGCTCCTTGCAACGTTGCTGCCCGAACAGCGGCCCATTGCCGAGCAACTCGCGATCGGGGGGCTCCCCGCCGTGCGGCGGGCCTTGGCCGAACAACGTTCGAAGACCCAAGCCACCGGCCAACCTCACGTCACGGGAGATGCCATCGTCGAGCTCGCGGAGCAACTCCTCCCCGCGGTGCGAGAGGCGACGTGGCTAGATCGCGCCGAAGCCGCGAAGGCGTCCCTCGAGACCATTTCCCTGAGGGACCTGCGGGCCACGGTCACCTCTGGTGCTCCGCGCGACGACGCCGGACGCGAGCTCCTCGCGACGTTGCGTGCGGCTCTCCATGCGCGTCTCGCGAAGCTCCGTACGACGTGGGAGTCCGACATCGCGCGTGCCGTCGAAGAGGGCCGCGTGCTGCATGCCCTTCATCTCTCAGCTCGACCACCCGAGCCGAGCACGCGCTTTCCCGCAGCTCTCGTGCAAAGCCTCGCAGCGTCCGCCGGTGCCGCCCTCAACGCCGAGCTGTCGCCCGAGCGTTGGATCGAACTCTTAGACGCCGCGGCGACATCGCCGATTCGCAGATCGATCAAGCCGACCGCAATACCGGCTGATCCTTCCGGCGAACTCCACAAGGCAGCCACCGTACTCGCGGGCCGCATCCCATCTCTCGCCCGGCTGCTCGGCCTTCGTATGCCCCCTCCCCCGCGACCCGTTGCTCATCTCCTACGACATGCGAAGACTGCAGACCTAGACGCAGCAAAGCCACAAAGCGTTGCGAAGGGCGATAAGGCGCCGTCCGAACACGGACATGCGATCGAAGGAATGCTCGCTGAGACGAATGGTTTCCATGACTTGTCCGAAGCACTGGATTCAAAAGACACCGTGATCGATGAGCCATTGCTCGAGGCCGTCGACGAGGTCTAGCCCTCTTAGATCATCAATGGGCACGAATCGCGCTTCGCTCGCGTCCCCGCCTGGAATCGGGCTGCGGCGCGCACCGACGCAGTGCGCGCCATAGTCATAGATGAAGTAGCGCTCCTCACCCACACCAGGAACCTCGGCAGCGCCCAAGAGCCCGTCCAAGGCGACCGAAAGACCCGTCTCCTCTTGTGCCTCGCGAACAGCGGCAGCTTCGGTCGTCTCCCCGAACTCCACCCGGCCACCCGGCAGCGACCAACGACCGCGACCCGGCGGTGTCGCGCGCCGCACGAGCAAGAGGCGAGATTCTTCAAGAACGACGACTCCCGCGCACAATGTCGGGGTGCCGCGCGGTCCACTCCTGCTATCGCGCGCCAAGGTCTCGGTGCATGAACAGGAGCCTCGCGCGAAACGACATCTCTTCGAGGAACGATTTCGCCTCGCGCGCTCCGGGAAGGACGGGAACGCTCAAACCTACGTAGCCCTTCGACTTACACCACGTGACAACTTCGCCGAGCATCGCCTCCCCCACCCCGACGTTTCGCGCGCTTCGATCCACATAGATCATCCGCAGTAGGGCTTGACCTGACGGTCTTCCGTCGTTGTGCGCGCCGGACCCGGCGAGCGCGAAACCCACAACGGCGTCGCCATAATCACCTGCAACAACACAACAAGCCGCATCGTCGATGAGCGCGCCGATCGTTTGCGCGAAGGGCTCCGAAAGCCCCGCTTCACCTACGAATAGCGACCCACCACGCTGGGCGAGGTGCTCATCGACCCAGGCGCGGTAAAGCTTCGCGAGATCATCGATGTCGTTTCGGCCGGCAAAGCGCGCCATCTCGCTCATTCTCTTCGCGTCACCGCGCGCCGCGAGGATCTCCTGTGAGCTGTGCGATGCGTCCGAGTACTGTCCGGCGCTGGCGGTGCGCTTGCTCGTAACGGCGGACGTTTTCGAGATCCTCACGCGAGAGTGAAGAAAGGAGCGTGACGATCGTTGACGCCGCGAGGCTCTCGTAGTCTTCGATCGCGAGCCCAGCATTCTCGCTCCTCACAACGGCTTCTCTCACGTCGCTTGTCACGCTCGAAGACACCTCTCTCGTTCTCTCGATCGCGCCGGCGTCGACGAATCGACGAACCTGCCCTGCGAGGAGTCGTCCCATGAGGCTCGCGACCTGGACCGTTCCTTCGATTCGTGACCGCCCCTCTCGAATGAGGTCGGGAAGGGCATTCGCGACCCGGACCGCCGCGCCGATCGGGGCGTAAACGACGACGTCGAGCAGTTCGTCATAGAGCGGGCGTTCCTCGTCCATCACACGCAGTCCCGGCACAGCGAGCGCTTGCGATCGGCGAGTTGGGTGTCGCTTTTCACCAAGAAACAGGATTGGCAAACGAATTCACCGGGCTGTTTTGGAAGGACCCGCAGCGTGCCGTCCGCCCGATCCTCCGCGTCCGCGGCTTCGGTGTCTTCGTCTTCATCCTCGTCGTCCACCACGACGAGACGCTCCTTGAGGATCACGTCGAGACTCGCCTCGACCTCATCGTCATCAAGGTCGTCCTCGTCGTCGACGAGACCTTCTTCGCCCTCGACGATCGCGACGTCATCGACGACGACTCCCACCTCGTCTTCGAGACCGTCTACTTCGAGTTCCACCTCGGCGAGTTCGTCCTCGCCCACCTCGACGTCGTCGAGCGCGTCCACTTCAAGCAGGGCGTCGTCGCTCAAGTCCTCGAGATCATCGTCTTCGAGGACTTCGGCGTCCAGCTCACCTTCCGTCTCGCTTGCCATACCGCTCCTAGTTGTCTTTTCCTTGTACGTTTTCATGCTGTCTGCTGCCTATTCAGGGCTTTGGACACCTGTCCTGAGGGTGGCGGCGCGGTCACTATACGGCACGCACCCCGTAGGTCAACCACTCCTGGCGCGAAAAATCACCTGGGGTGCCAATGAGCCTTCGGCCACGCGAGGAGACTCGCATAGCTGGGCCCAGAGAGCCTTTGGGGCCGCCCGCCGCACCCCATGACGCGGAGCACGGCCGCTGCTTCGCGCGCGGGCGTTTGCTACTCAGCTCCCTGAGCCCACATCTTCGCAACTGCCCCGCCGCAGACGATCCGGAGCTGTCGGCGAAAGCTCCCACGCACGACCGCCAAGAAAACGGGACCTCCTAATTCATGCGCGCCAAGGGGCGGCGCGTCAAGGGGTTCGTTCAGCCGATCGCAGATTGCCTTCTCCGTTGCGCCTCGCCTTTGCCCCTTGGGGTCCCGCGTCGCCCGAGCGCGTCTTATCGCTACGAAGCTCGGCCTGCAGGCGCCCGAGGTCAACGTCGCTGTAGTCGACAAATGACATCGCTCTCGCGATTTCGCTGTGCCCGGCTCTTTCGGCAATCAACCGATGCATCTGCTGGGCGACTTCTCGGTACGCGGGATGGCCTTGGGGCCCGCTGCGCAGCTCGATGACGTGCATTGCTTCGCGGGCGTTCATCTGCATGACGAAGCGCACGTTGAATCCGAGAGCCACGGCGTAGCTCGCCTGTTCGCCGAACCGGTGATGCAGCGCTCCGTACAGTTCTCTCGAACGTTCGAGTGATTCCACGAAACGCGCGCGTAGACCGGCTTGTTCGACGATGTCTGGCACCTCGTAGCCGAGCGAAGTACCGAGAGGCTGCCATTCGAGGGTAAGCATACGATGGCGCTGGAGATCGCGAAATGCGCCGTAGTCCGCGACCACATCGAATCGATAGCTCGTGCGCTCGAACGCGCGCCCAGGGCGATGGCGGCGGTTCTTCCGGTCGCCGACGTATGCGGCAATGATGCGCGCGCGATCTTCTCTCGACAAGTTGCGCACCCGCTCGGTGATGGTTTCCTCGCTCGCGTTCGCGTACGGATAGCACATCGCCGCGATGACCTTGTCCTCGCCTTCTGGGTCATAGTCCGACAGGTTTACCGTCACTCGAGACGATGTGTCCTCTTTGGTCTCGGGCCACAGCTTCTGCACGAGCTCGCTCATTTCTTCGTGTCGCGCGCCGAGGTACTCCGTCCAGTCTCCACCGCGATCGGGGCGATCCACCCTCGTGAGGAACGACGGGATGACTTTGCGGAGCTCCTCCAACATGAGCTCGGCGTAGCTTCGGACCTCAGGAAGGCGATGACCGCGCATGCGCAAGAGGAGCAATTCGTAGGACTGTCCCGAGCCGTAGATCCCCACGTTCGAAAGTGATCCCGCCGGCAAGAGACCGCGTAACGCGTCGAGCGCCTTGGCGCGGATCGACTGGCGGTACGCGAGGCTCGAGATGTCTGTGCCATTCGGTATCGTCCGGACCAAGTACCCCTGGAGTTCGGGCAGGAGCGACGCGTAGGTGTCGAACATGCGATCCATTTCGCCGACGTATCGCGCACCGAGCGGTGACTCGAGGATGTCCGAATCGCGGTAGTAGCGATAGTGCCCGGTCGAAAGGCGCGTGTCGTAGGGGATGTATCGCGTCGACTGTTCGAGATAGGCCATGAGGCGTCCCCATTCGAGGACCTTTGTCAACACGTTCGACGCCTGTTCGCACGCGAGGTGCACACCGCCGAGCTGTGCGACCGAATCATCCCCGAAGTCACTGAAAATCCGCTCATAGAGCCCTTCGGCTCGACGCAGGCCAACGGTCGCGTCGAAAGAAACATCACCGCTCATGTCCAAGTCGTCGACGAATTCGTCGATGAACAGACGTCGCAGGCTCTTTGCCGATCTCGAGTAGCGAGCAAAGAGCGCCCCTTTCACGACTTCTGGCAGGTTGATCAGGGCAAAGACCGGTCCGTCCAGGTTCGTCACGTAGTGGCGAAGGATCTGGCGCTCTTGGTCGTTGAAGGACTCGGGCGCGTACGTGATCATGACGAGACGAGACTACGGGACCTCAGAAGGCCTCACGCGGATCGTCTCCTAGCTCCTCTGGCGCGTCCATTCCCGCCCCCGAAGAGGCCGCTACGACCCCCCGCACGAGCTCTTCGGAGGCGCGTCGGGCTTGGGTGCCGAGTTTCGAGGCTCCTTCGGTCACGCTGATCTGGCGCAACAGGTCGACGAGCTGCTTGACGTTGCGCACGAAGTCCCCACCCGACATCCCCGGGCGCACGGGGCCCCGAGAGACGTAAGCGGCCCTCGCAGGGGTGACGAGTCGACGCAGTTCGGTCCCCTTCGCCCACTCGAACGCCATCCGAGAAAATCCTGAGTCGATGCGGCGCGTCCTCGGCAGGCTCACCTTGCGCTCGAGTGAACGTAGCTCGGTGCTCAGCGCCTCGAGCTCGACGAAGCGACGTTCAAGTCGCGCGGAGGGCAAGCTCGCTGCGACGGCGGATCGCCGCGCCTCATAGGTGAAACACGAGACGAGCGCGCACAGGCTTTCGACGTCGAGCCCATCGAGCAGCCCGGCAGCAATGGCCTCGGCGATCAACAGGTCACAGTCGTGATAGATGCCCGCCAAGCGCTCCCCCGTCTCGGTGACGCGCCACGAAGAGACGTAGCCGCGCGCCTCGAGCAGCGCGAGGACTGCGTCGAGTTGACCCGACAGCGGAGCGTGACTTAGGTACTGCGCGAACGAAGACGCCACGAGGCGATACGCGTCGCTTCGGCTGTAGCGACGCACGAGGTTCACCGCCATGTTGTAGGTGGGCCGGAACGACGACTGCAGCGCTCGGCTCGAGGCTCGCACAATCGCCGCGACGTCCTCGAAGGAATGAAACGGCGACCACAACACCGCGGCATAGCCCACCTCGTCGATGCCGCGCCTTCCCGCACGACCGGTGAGCTGTGTGTACTCCCCCGGGGTCAGGTCGTGATGACCAAGACCACCGAATTTCGCAAGGCTCTCGATGATCACCGAGCGAGCTGGCATGTTGACGCCAAGTGCCAAGGTCTCCGTCGCGAAGACGACCTTCACGAGCGCTTCTCCGAACAACTCCTCGACGGTTTCGCGAAACGCGGGGACCAATCCCGCGTGGTGCGCCGCGACCCCCGCCTCAAGGCCCGCGACGAACCGATCGTAGGAAAGGGCACGCAGGTCCGCGTCTGTAAGGGCATCGGTGTGCCGCTCTGCGATATCCCTGATGCGTCGGCGGTCAGCCTCGTTCGTCAAGCGAACGCCTGCTTCGAGACACTGTCGCACCGCGCCGTCACAGCCCGATCGCGAGAACACGAAGTAAATGGCGGGCAAGAGGCCGTCCGCGCAGAAGCGCTCGACGACGTCGACGCGCCTCGGCCGAGCACTCGTGGGTCCTCGCATGGGTCCCCCGTGGCGCGGTCGGCCGGGTCGATAGCTGCGCGAAGTGCTTCTCCTGTGCGCAAAGGCGTCGGCCGCTTTGGCTTTCTCGTTTATCTCTCCGCTCACAAAGCTCGGAAAGATCGTCAGACGCCCTTGGGCATCCCCGATGACGTAGAGGTGATGCAGTTCGATCGGGCGCTTATCCTCGATGATCGCCCCGGTCGTACCCCTCACACCTTCGATCCAGGCCGCGAGCTCCGAAGCATTCGACACCGTCGCGGACAGACATACGAGGCTCAGCGTCTGTGGAGCTGAGAGGATGATCTCCTCCCACACCGCCCCGCGGTAGGGGTCCTCCAAGAAGTGCACCTCGTCGAGGATGACGCACCGCAGATCCGCAAGGGCGCTTCGCGACGTGTAGATCATGTTCCTTAGGACCTCCGTCGTCATGACGACGATCGGAGCACCGCCGTTCAAGGAGATGTCGCCCGTCAAGAGCCCCGTCGCGTCCTGCCCGTACGCGCGCGCGAAGTCCCGGTACTTCTGGTTGGAAAGAGCCTTGATCGGTGTCGTGTAGAACGCTCGTCCCGAAGCCTCGAGCGCACGGGCGACCGCGTACTCGGCGACGACGGTTTTGCCCGAACCCGTTGGCGCGGCGACGAGAACCGAATGGCCGGCATCCAAGAGATCGAGTGCCGCATCTTGAAAGGGGTCGAGCGCAAAGCCCAGGTTCGCCACGAATCGCCGGCGAAAGGACGAGTCGATCACCTTTCTGTCAGCAACGTCCACATCGGCGCACTCAGGCCGGGCGCCCTGCGGCCACTCGTCGCTTCTGGATGACCTTGCCGATGACGATCGACGCTTCGTAGAACAACAGCATCGGCAGCGCCATCGCCAACATGGAGAAGGGGTCCGAGCTTGGGGTGATGACCGCCGCGACAATGACGATGGTCACGATCGCGATACGTCTCCAGTGTGCAAGTTTTTGAGGCGATACGACCCGCGCGAGCTCAAGTGCCACGAGGACGACGGGAAACTCAAAGGTCAGCCCGAAGATCGCCATGAGCGCGAGGATCAGCGTCAGGTACTTCGACGGTGTGAACAGATCCTGGATTCCCGGACCTCCTGCGGCGTGGAGGAACCCGAGGGCGTGAGGGAACGTCAGCCACGCAACGTACGCGCCGAGCAGAAAAAGGAAGGTTGTCGCCAGGGCAAAGGGAACGGCAAAGCGCTTCTCCTTCGCCTTGAGTCCCGGCGTGACGAACCGCCAGAGCTCGAAGAAGATGACCGGAGACCCAAGAACGATTCCCCCGTAGGCAGAGACGTTCAGGCGGATGGCGAAGGCGTCGAGGGGTCCAAAGACGTTGAGCAAGCACGCCTTGCCGTGTAGCTCCTCACAGTAGGGGTGCTTGAAAAAGGTCAAGATCTGCGGGTAGAAGACGTAGGCGACGATGATCATGATGCAAACGACGATGACGCAGACGATCATGCGGCGTCGCAGTTCCGCCAGGTGCTCGACGAGCGTCATCGCGGCAGGAGGCTGCGATGACGCGCCCTTCCTATGGAGAAGTGTCGCCACGTTGACCAGACCGACCGGGAGCGATTGGCGTTAGTTCATGCTCGGATCGCCCGGCATGAACGCAAAATCCCCGAGATCCGCACTGCCTTCGACGAGCGACAGGGGTTTTGTCCCGTTGGCCTTCGTCGAGAAGTTCCTCCTCCGGGTGCTCGGTTCGTTTCCTCGTGCTCTCGACGCGGATGCTGACGCTTGTTCGCTTTCCTCTCCGGCTTCAGCCGAAAGGGATGCGGTCGTCTCGCTTGCGGCGTCGCTCGTTCCCGTCAGACCTGAAACGAAGCCTGCAATGGAGCCCGGGCGAATGCTCGGCATGTTCGGAACAAGGTCGCTCGGGATGGCAGAGCGAACCTCTTGTGCAACTTGTTCTCGAATCTTTGAAACCTCGCGCATGATTGCACCGAGTTGTCGGGCAATCTTTGGAAGCCGTTCTGGACCCAAGACAACGAGAGCAATGACGAGAATGACGAGAATTTTTGCCGGATCGAGGCTGCCCACGGGCAAAGTCTAGTGCCCGTTTTCGAGTCCAACAGGCCGAGGTGCTCAGAAGGTATGGAGGTCGGGGCGCCCGTTGCGCCATATGACGGCGATGACGCGTCCTACGATGCTCGAGCCACTTATCGTCCCCCAATAGCGGCTATCGCACGACACGGCGCGGTTGTCACCCATGACGAAGAACTGGTTCTTCGGGATGACTTCTGACACGATGGCCTTCGCCCCCAACGGGTCGTCAGAGGGAAGGTAGGGCTCCTTTAGCGCCTTGCCGTTGATGTAGATGGTGTTTCCCCGAGAAGAGATCCTCTGACCAGGCAACCCGATCACCCGCTTCACGAGGTCAGCTTCCTCGGATCCACATACGGTGTCCGCTGGTGGGCGGTTGAAGACGACGATGTCGCCTTCTTTGAGCGAGTGGTAGTCGAAAAAGAGCTTGTCCACGACGATGCGATCCCCCACCAAGAGCGTCGGGACCATCGACGTTGAGGGCACAAAGAACACCTGGAACACGAAGGTGCGCAGGCTGAAGGCAATGGCGAGCGCGACGAGGAGCACGACGACCCACTCGATGAGCGTGCGCCGGCGCGACCTCACGTGGTGTCCTTTCCGCTTTGTCGCGGTGGGCTCTTTGTGAGCATCGCCTCGCTCGTCGTCCGTTACCGTATCCTCGGTCACATCGCCTCGATCAGTCGCTCGACCCGCTCGTCGTGCGCACGAAAAGGGTCCTTTAGCAACACGGTCCGCTGGGTTTGGTCGTTCAGCTTGAGGTGCACCCAGTCAACGGTGAAATCGCGGCGCCTTTCTTTTGCCTTTCGGATGAACTCTCCCCGAAGCCGCGCCCGCGTCGTTTGCGGGGGGTTCTCCATGGCCTTCGCGATTGCTTCATCGCTGATGACACGGTCGACCGAACCGCGAGCCTGAAGTCGATTGAAAATGCCGCGCCTCTGGGACACGTCGTGGTACTGGAGATCAACCAAGGATACGCGCGGGTGTCCGAGCGGGAGCTTGTGCCGTTCGCGATAGCCCTCAACGAGATGGTGCTTGATCACCCAGTCGCACTCCCTGTCGAGCAGGAACGGATCTTTCTCGAGGAGCTCCATACAGTGCTTCCACATCTCGAGCGCTCGCATGTCCATGTCCGAAAGTCCGCGTTGTTCCGCGTAGCGAATTGCGCGCGCGAGGTATTCCTCTTGGATGTCAAGTGCACTCGCCTCACGGCCATTTGCGAGTCGCACCTTTCTGCGACACGTGAGGTCGTGACTGATCTCCCGGATCGCCCGAATGGGGTCCTCGAGCGTCATGTCGCGAAGCACGACCCCCGGATCCTCGAGCATCCGTAACATGATGCTCATCACGCCGATCTTCAGGAACGACGCGTACTCACTCATGTTCGAATCCCCGACAATGACATGCAGGCGCCGGTACCGCTCCGCGTCCGCGTGCGGTTCGTCACGGGTGTTGATGATCGGTCGAGAGCGCGTTGTCGCTGAAGACACACCCTCCCAGATGTGCTCGGCACGCTGTGAGAGACAAAAGACGGCCCCGTGCGCCGTTTGCAGAACCTTGCCCGCTCCTGCGTAGATCTGGCGCGTGACGAGGAAGGGGATGAGGACCTGCGCGTAATGGGAAAAGTCGTCGCGTCTGCTTGTCAGGTAGTTCTCATGACAACCGTAGGAATTGCCAGCCGAGTCGGTGTTGTTCTTGAACAAATACACCACGCCCCGGATGCCTTCGTCTCGAAGGCGTGACTCTGCTGAACCCACGAGACCCTCAAGAATGCGCTCGCCGGCCTTGTCGTACGCAACGAGGTCCTCGATCGAGTCACACTCCGGCGTCGCGTATTCGGGGTGGCTCCCCACGTCTAGATACAGGCGCGCGCCATTTTCTAAAAAGACGTTCGAGGATCTCCCCCAGCTCACCACCCGTCGAAACAAATAGCGGGCGACCTCGTCAGGACTCAAGCGGCGCTGGCCCCGCAAGGTGCAGGTGACGCCGTATTCGTTCTCGATACCAAAGATGCGCCGATCCATTGCCGGACAACCTAGCCGTAGCGCCGCGTGACGAAACGGAGCCCCGTCGCGACTCGGCCGGCGCGCTAAGCAGCGAGGCGACCTCAGGGATTCAACAGCGAGAGGAGTTCTTCTCGCTCGATGCGCCGGAAGGCCCTGCGCCCGTTGCCTTCGCTCAGCACGGCTACCTCGAGGTCTTGTGCACCGAGGGTGCGCTCTGATCCCGCAAGACAGCTCACGCACGCTCGCAGCGCATCCTTGAGCGTCCAGCCCTCGACGTAGGCCTGTGTGACACGGCTCGCGATCGAGTCTGCCTCTCCTCCAAGCACCGTCGTGTCCTCTTCATCCATCACCGTGCCGTCATAGGCGATGTGGTATAGCCGGTTCTCTGCGCCGTTCGCTCCGAGCTCCGCGACGAGAATCTCGACTTCGAGCGGTTTCATCTCGTGGGTGAACACTTGACCGAGAAACTGTGCGTAGAGGTTGGCGAGCGATCGAGCATCGACATCCTCGCGTGAGTACGCGTACCCCTTCGTATCCGCGTGGCGTATCCCCGCGACACGCAGTTGATCGAATTCGTTGTACTTCCCGACGCCTGCAAACGCGACGCGGTCGTAGATCTCGCTGATCTTGTGCAACGTCCGCGAAGGGTTCTCGGCGACGATGAGAATGCCGTCGCGATAAGTCACTGCAACAAGTGATCGACCACGCGCAATGCCCTTCTGCGCGTATTCTGCGCGGTCCTTCATGACCTGTTCTGGGGCCACGTAGTACGGCATCGTCATGATGGCGTGTCTCCGCGTTCAATAGCCGTCCGCCGCTCCAACAACGAAGTGAAACGCTGCGCGACTTCTTCGTCAGAGAGCCGTGCATAACCATTTGCGTCGACGATCGCGACGATGGGATAGATGCCTCGCACGGGATCGGGTCCTGCGGTCGCTGCATCCTCATCGGCAGCCTGATACAGAGCTTGGACCGCGAGCTCGACGGCCTCCTCGCGCGAAAGCCCTTCCCGAAAGCCCAATTTGATCGTCGTGCGCGCGTCGTTGCCACCCGATCCCGTCGCGTGGAAATCCGTTTCCTCGTAACGTCCACCGGTAACGTCGTAGGTGAAGATCCTGCCTTGTTCGCGACGCGTATCCCACCCTGCGAAAAGGGGAACGACCGCGAGACCCTGCATCGCCATCGGAAGATGGGCTCGTACCATCTCCGAGAGTTGATTCGCCTTGCCCTCAAGGCTCACCTCCGAGCCTTCGACCTTTTCGTAGTGCTCGAGGAGCGTCTGGAAGAGGCGCACCATCTCGATCGCTGGACCCGCGGCTCCCGCGATCGCGACGGCAGAGAACTTGTCCGCGGGAAAGACCTTCTCCATACGCCTGAACGCGATGGAGGGGCCCTCGGTCGCCCGACGGTCTCCTGCAACGATCACCCCGGCGGCGAATTTCAGGGCAACGATCGTCGTGCCGTGCGGAACGACAGCTTCTTTTTGTGGTCCTGTCGGTAGTACGGCCGCTGGATGGACGCGCCGCAGCAGGTCCGCAAAGTTCGGTCCCGGGTCCTCCCCGGGAGGAAAAAGATAGAGGCTCATCGGGTCGAAACCCTAGTGCTGGTCAAGAGCCCCCTCGTCTACTCGCCGCCCTTTTGAACGTAATTCCGGACGAATTCCTCCGCGTTGTCCTCCAAGACCTCGTCGATCTCATCCAGCAGCTCGTCGAGGTCCGCTTTGAGCTGTTCGGTTCGCTCGGTGGACGGCGGTGCCTCCTCTTCGACTTCACGGGTCTCGCGTTGTGGCGCTTGACGCCGTTTGAGCTCTCGCTCTGCCATCGTGCTCGCCTCCCTAAGCGCCGAGTCGCTTGAGCAATTCGGCGGGACTTCCACACCCGTCAAAGAGCGTACCCACGAACGCTTCGCTCCCCCGCAGCGGGTCCATCATCGGCACCCGGCGCAGGGGGTCCTCCCCGAGGTCAAAGACGATCGAGTCCCAGTTCGCAGCGACGATCGCGGGGCCGAAGCGCTTCAGGCACTGACCACGAAAATATGCCCGGGTGCTCTTCGGCGCGTCGGTGACCGCGGCAAGTACCTCCTCGTCGCTCGTCAGGCGTTCCATGTGCAGGCGCCGAAAGAGCGACCGTTCCGGGCGCAGATCGTGATACTGCAGGTCAAGGACCCGTACCCGATCGTCGTCGATTCCGCAGTGATGGCGATCGCAGTAGGCCTCGACGAGCTCGCTCTTCGCGATCCAGTCGATCTCGTGACGAAGGCTCGTCGGGTCGCTCTCGAGCCCACTGAGCACGCTCTCCCAGCGTTGGAGGATCTCTGCTCCCTCGCCGTTCTTTCCAAGGGGCTCGAGCCCTCGGTCCTCGGCATATTTGTGCGCGACGTCGTACAGCTCCCACTGCAGCTCGAGCGCGCTGAGTTGCTTCCCCGACGCGAGCTCCATTGGCGCTCGCAACGTCGGATCGTGCGAGACGTCGTGCATCGCGCGCACAGGATTGGCCAAGACGAGATCGCGCGTCACGAGCACGTCGTCTTCGATGAGACACAACACCAAAGCGCTCACGCCGATCTTGAGGAGCGTCGCGACTTCCGAGAGGTTCGCGTCGCCCGTGATCACGTGCAGACGTCGATACACGCTCGCGTCGCAGTGTGGCTCGTCACGGGTGTTGATGATCGGTCGCTTCAGCGTCGTCTCGAGCCCGACTTCTTCTTCGAAGAAGTCTGCGCGCTGGCTGATCTCGAATCGACCGTCCTTGCGATCCGGCTCTTCGCAACCGATCTTGCCTGAACCCGTGTAGATGAGGCGCGTCACGAGGTGCGCTGTAAATTCCCGAGCAATTCGTGCAAAGGGTACCGAGCGCGCGACCAAGTAGTTCTCGTGGCAGCCATAGGAGTTGCCCTTGCCGTCGGAGTTGTTCTTGTAGATGACGATTTCCTCATCTCGATCGAGCCAGCTCTTTGCCGCAAGCATCGAACGCTCGAGGATCACCTCTCCAGCGCGGTCGGCGACGACGATCTCGCGAGCGGTCGCACATTCTGGAGAGGAGTATTCGGGGTGCGCGTGGTCCACGTAGTAGCGCGCACCGTTCGTCAGGACCGTATTGACGAGGTGGGTCTCAACGACCGGGGACGTCGCGCCGTCACGCACAAAGCCCCTCGCGTCGCGACCGGGCGATTCGTCCTCAAAGTCCCACTGAATCCGGCCCGCGATGTCGGCTACGTACGCGTTGATCAGGATCGACGACGCGCTTGTTGCATTCGGGTCGCCGCGAGTGGCGACTTGGATCCCGTATTCGGTCTCGATGCCGCAGACCTTCTCGATGGCCACTTCGGCCGACGCTAGTGGATCGCACCGGGCGGGCCTCGCCACCCCTTGGCTTTGATACGTGCTGTGTTCGCGGTCAGCTCAGAGGTATTGACCCGTGCTGACGCGCTCTATCGCGCGGCCCCCCGTCGATTCCTCACCCCGGGTGAGGATCGTGCGCACGTAGACGATCCGCTCGCCCTTCTTGCCCGAGATCTTTGCCCAGTCGTCGGGGTTCGTGGTGTTGGGAAGATCCTCGTTCTCCTTGTATTCCTGCCGGATCGACTCGAACATGTCCACGAGCCGGATTCCCCGACCTTCGCCTGAGAGCACCCGTTTTATGGCGAGCTTCTTCGCTCTGCGAACGATGTTCTCGATCATCGCACCCGAGGAGAAGTCCTTGAAGTAAAGGATCTCCTTGTCACCTCCTTGATAGGTGACTTCCAAGAACCGATTCTCGTCGTCCGCGCGGTACATCTCCTGGACCGTCTTTTCGATCATCGCCTGCACGGCCTTCGCCGGGTCACCTCCCCCGAGCTCAGCCACGTCCTCCGGATGCAGCGGAAGATCGGTCGTGAGATAACGCGCAAAGATCTGCTGCGCCGCGCTCTCGTCGGGTCGCTCGATCTTGATCTTCACGTCGAGGCGACCAGGCCGCAAGATGGCGGGGTCAATGAGGTCTTCCCGGTTCGACGCGCCGATCACGATGACGTCGCGCAATTCTTCGACACCGTCAATCTCTGCAAGAAGTTGGGGAACGATCGTTGACTCCATGTCCGAGGAAATTCCCGTGCCCCTCGTGCGGAAGAGCGAATCCATCTCGTCGAAGAACACGATAACGGGAACGCCTTCTTCGGCCTTTTCTCGCGCGCGCTGAAAGACGAGCCGAATCTGTCGTTCCGTCTCCCCGACGTACTTGTTCAACAGTTCGGGACCTTTGATGTTGAGGAAGTAGCTGCGGACGTTCGTGTTTCCGGTGAGCTCTGCGACTTTTTTCGCGAGCGAGTTCGCCACCGCCTTAGCGATGAGCGTCTTGCCACATCCGGGTGGCCCGTAGAGCAATATCCCCTTCGGCGCGGGAAGCTGATGCTCGATGAACAAATCTCGATGCAGATAGGGAAGCTCCACTGCGTCGGTGATCGCCTCGATCTGCTCATCGAGTCCCCCGATGTCCGCATAGGTGATGTCCGGCACCTCTTCTAAGATCACCTCTTCGATCTCCGGTCGAGGGAGCTTTTCCAACAACAACTGCGTACGAACGTCCAACAAGACGCTGTCTCCCACACGCAGGTGCACGCCGGAAAGAGCATCGGAGATCTCCGCCACTCGCTCTTCATCGGCCCGGCCCGAGATGAGCGCGCGCTTGCCCTCTTCGAGGATCTCTTGAATCCGCACGACCTCGCCGGAGCGTTCGTATTCGCGCACCAAAACGACGTTCAACGACTCGTTCAAGACGACTTCTTGGCCGCGGCACAACGTCGCGACGTCGATGTCGGGATGCAGCGCAACGCGCATCTTGCGACCGCTTGCGAACACATCGACGGTCCCGTCGTCGTTTGCTTGGAGGTAGGTCCCGTAGGCCGCGGGGGGCTGGGTGAGCTTCTCCACTTCTTCTCGCAAGGACGCGACGTTCTCCTTGGCCTGTTGCAACGTGAAGATGAGCTTCTCGTTCTGCGAAAGTGCCTGAGACAGCTGGCCTTTCACCTCGAGGAGTCGCTCTTCGAGCAACCGGACGCGCTGGGGTGCCTCGTGAACCCGCCGACGCAGCTCGGCAACTTCTTCCTCGGCAGCCTCGCAGCGAGCGCGAAGCTCCGAGAGCTCGTCGTCAACCGTTCAGACCACCTCCTCAGACGTCCATTCGCCCTTTGTTTTGGACCCTACACCTGGCGAAACCCAAAACGAGGTACCCCGGGTGTGCGAAACGGCGGACGCGACAGCGCGCGCCCTTATAATGGCGCCCACGCTGCGAGGGGCCTTTCTAGACTTGCCTGAGCGATCCTGGTGCTGGCACGCTGGCGGCGCGTTCAGCATCGAACCCCTGGGCAAAACAGCACCGTGTGGGGCCAAGAGGAGTCTCAAGCTCAATGAAAGTTTGGATCGACCAAGACCTGTGCACGGGGGACGGTCTTTGTGAAGAAATCTGCCCGTCTGTGTTCACCCTGCTCGACGACGGTCTCGCGTACGTCAAGGACGCCGACAAGGTCATGAGCGATCCAGGTGGTGCGCAGGGCGTCGTCTCGGTTCCGAGCGAGCTCGAGGACTCCGTAAGCGAGGCGGCCGAGGAATGTCCCGGCGAGTGCATCTTCATCGAGCAAGCCTGACGCATCTCGCGACTTCCTTTCCAGAGAATCGGTCCGCGCGTCCTTCCTCAACGACGTCGTGCTAGGAATCCTCGTTCCGCGCGCATCGGCGCGGTCGTCTTGCTAGGACTCTTCGCGTCTTCCTTCGGTTTCATCTAGGCGATCGCGAGATCGCGCGCTTGGTACCTCGATGCGTCGCGTCGTCGTCAAGAACCCCGTGTGGGCCACCATCCGGTGGTCCGGTCGTACAGATCGCCCCTCTATGTGCCAGCTCCGCTGGAGGACCTCGATCGTCTCGGTGAGCCCGAATCCCGCGAGATCGAGACGACGTCGCAACTCCGTCGTCTGATTGATCGTCGGCAAGTACGCGCAGAGGATGCCACCGGGTATGAGTGCTCTCTCCGCATGCTCGACGACGCGCCACGGCTCGGCGAGATCGAGGAGGATGCGGTCGAGACCCACTTCTTCGATGCCCTCGTACACGTCGCGCTCTATGACCTCATAGGGGGTCTCCTCGCCGAGCTCGGCGGCAACGTTCGCACGGGCACGTGCCGCAAAATCGGGGCGAATTTCATAGCCGATGACAACACAGCCCGCGCGCAGCGCGACCATGGAAAGCGCTCCCGAGCCAACACCTGCTTCAAGCACTCGCGCGCCAGGAAAGAGATCCGCGCAAACAAGGATCGCACCAAGGTCCTTTGGGTAGATGACTTGCGCGCCGCGCGGCATCTTCAGAACGACGTCAGACAGCGTCGGGCGCACGACGAGAAAGCGACGCTCGTTCCCCGAAGCACCTTCGCGAAAGTGCGTGAGCACTTCGCTTCCTTCCCAAAGGCCGATGAGCGCGTTGTGCTCGACGATGCCAGCGTGTGACTCGAATCTCGCGCCCGGCGCGAGGCGGATGAGGTATCGCCGCTCTTTCGCGTCGATGAGCAACACGCGCTCGCCTGCTTCGAGTCGACCTCGTTTTCTCGTCACGCCATCATCGCCAACAACGAATGGCTCGCTATGAAGCTCCCCTTTTGCGAGAACGATTCCTTCGTTCGCTCTCCCCATCGCCGTTCTTTGACGATGGGCTAGGGGCGTGCGTGACGAGGATCGATTCGCCGAGGCGGAGCTCTTCGGTCACCACCTTCGGTTTCTCGGTTCGCAAGAGCAGCTGAACGAGACCGGCGAAGGCCGCAACGGCGACCCACGCAACGCTCCCTTCGAGAAGGCCCCGGCGCAATCCCTTGCGGATGAGACGCCTCATGACGCTTCCAGCCAAGCCGTCGAGCATGCTTAGACGCGCCTGATCTCAAGGACACTCGAGCGCTTGCGGCCCCGGCGTCGACCGAGGAGGTAAAGGCACGCGGCGAGCACGATACCCCCGAGCGCCGCCGTCGCGAGCGCGGTCGTCTTTGACGTCTCGAGCGCTCCTTGAGCGGAGTCCGTGATCGAGCGGAACTGTCCTTCAATGTCCTTCAAGGAGACGCGCTCGGACCGTCTGTGCTTTGGCGCGTCAAGACCGAGAAGCGAGCCGATTATCGATGCCATAGCCCATCCTTTGTGTTCGCCAACCTAGCCACGCCCTCTTGCATCTAGCGTCCGTGTTCTCTTCGCATGCCGAGGAGAAAGACCACCGCGATCGACACCGCCGCCGCGCCCGACATGAGAAGGAACGGCGCGAACGACCACGTGCCCGCGAAGGTCGAACCCGTTTCGGTCTCGAGCGCGCGCAGCCCCGCAACAAGGAGGAACAACACGCCCACGCCGAGGGTGATCGCCCCGAAGACGCCGTAGACGAGCGTCCTTCCAAGGTGCTTGAGGGGGGTGAGCGTCTCTTGGACGACGTAGCGGCGAAGGAGTTCGACCGTCTCGACCGCTTCCTCGCGGTGTCCGAAAATCGACTTTGCCTTCGGCAGACCTCGAACCATCTTCACCTCGCCCATTCCTCCGGACTCGCGTCGCCGAGGCCCTTTTCGCGACTGCGTCGACGACACAGGATGTGACCTTCGCTCGCTCAGTGCGCGTGCTCGCCTTCGCGCTCAAAGGCTACAACGATTGGGCAAAACACGGGCCGGGCGCCTCGCTCAAGGGCTCCCACGTCGAGATGCTCGTGAGCCTTGATGGACACTTTCGCTGCTATCGTGCCCGCGTGTCCCCCATATTGCTTGCCCTCATCGTCGGTCTTGTCGTGTGCCAAGTGGGCATCTTTTGCACGACGCTCTATTTGCACCGAAGCGTCGCTCACCGGGCGGTCACCTATTCCCCCGTCGTCCGCTTCAGCTTCCGCCTCCTCATCTGGCTTTCGACCGGCATCCAACCTCGCCAGTGGGCCGCCGTACACCGCAGGCACCACGCCTTTACCGATGTCGAGGGCGATCCACACTCGCCGCTGCTCCTCGGGTTCTGGAAAGTCCAAATCGAAAACGCGCTCCTCTACCGCAGAACAGCGCGTGACGGCACGACGGTCGAGAAGTACGCGAAGGACCTTCAGCCCGACAAGCTCGACAAGTACGTCTTCAGCCACGGTTACTTCGGCCCCGCGATCGGGATCGCGATCTTGTGCGTGTCCCTCGGCTGGCAATACGGCTTGCTCGCGGCTGGTGTGCACGTCGTTTCCTACCTCATGTTGAACGGCGCGGTGAACGCCGTTGGTCACTGGAAGGGCAAGAAGAGCTACGTGAACACCGCGTTCAATGTCCAATGGCTCGCATGGCTCACGGGCGGCGAAGGGCTCCACAACAACCATCACGCAGCTCCGACCTCCGCACGTTTATCTCATCAGCACGGCGAACGCGACCCGGGCTGGTGGGTCATCCATCTCCTCACGGCGCTGCACGGGGCCAAGGTCCGCCTCGATGCACCCCATCTCGTGAGCGAGGTCTTAGCTTCGTGATGTCAAGGTTGCCCTTGCGACCCGTAATGTCTTTGCTGGGCCGAAGGGCAAGGGTGGACGAGCAAAGGAGCGGGACGTGACACGTCTGCACGACCTGTTTGACCACGAGGGTCAAAGCCCTTGGATCGACGACTTAAAGCGCACCTACATCACCGAGCACGGCCTCGAAGACCTCGTCGAACTCGGAATTCGCGGTGTCACTTCGAACCCCACGATCATGACGAAGGCCATCGAGACCGGCGGGGACTACGACGTGCAGTTCGCCGGCCTCATCGCCAACGGGGTCTCGGTCGAGGACGCCTACTGGGACCTCGTCCTCCACGACGTATCGGGGGCTCTCGAGATCCTTCGGCCGGTCTTCGATCAATCTTCGGGCAAAGACGGCTTCTGCTCGATCGAGGTCTCCCCCGCCCTCGCCCATGACACCGAAGGCACCCTCGATGCAGCCCGCGCGCTCCATGACCGCTTGGACCGCCCGAACGTGCTCATCAAGATCCCTGCCACACTAGAGGGGCTCCCGGCGATCGAAGACGCCGTCGCGTCGGGCATAAGCGTCAACGTCACGCTCATCTTCTCCCTCGAGCGCTACGACGCGGTTATCGAGTCCTATCTGCGCGGTCTCGAGCGCTACGCATCACAAGGCGGCGACATCTCGGCGATCGCGTCGGTCGCTTCTTTTTTTGTGAGTCGCGTAGACACCGAGATCGACCGTCGCCTCGATGTCATCGCCGAGCAAGGAGCGACGCCCGCGCTCTCGGTTAAGGCCCATGGCCTTCGCGGCAAGGCTGCCATCTCACAAGCCCGGCTTGCCTACGCGCTCTTCGAGGAGCGCTTCGCGACCGAACGGGCGCTATCGCTCCTAGGCCAAGGTGCGCGCGTGCAGCGTCCGCTGTGGGCATCGACATCTACAAAGGATCCCGCGTATCCCGATCTGCTCTATGTCGATGCACTCATCGGTCCCGACACGGTGAACACCATGCCCGCCGCGACGGTCGCAGCGTTCGTGGACCATGGACGAGTCGGACGCACCGTCGATATGGATGTCGACTGCGCGCGACAGATCCTCTCGGATCTCCATGAGGTCGGCATCGACATCACAGAGGTGACCGAGAAGCTCGAAGTAGAAGGTGTCGCGTCGTTTGCAAAGTCCTTTGACGAGCTCCACGAGCGTCTCGCGCAAAAGGCCGCGTCTCTCGGCGGTGCTCGCTGATCAACAATCCAGAGACAAGGCGATCTCGACATAGCTCTTTGGGATGAACACGTGACCGATCAACTCGAGGCTAAGGACTTAAGGCAGCGACTCTTCGCGCGCGACTCGACGCTTTGGCCCGAAGGAAACGTCGCTCCCACCCGCCTTGGTTGGCTCGATTCGCCACGCACCATGGAGCGCGAGGCGAAAGAGCTTTCCAAGTGGGCCGAGACGATCGATCAAGACACGATTGTCATCTTGGGCATGGGAGGTTCCTCGTTCGGGCCGCTCGTCTTGGGCGCATTCGCGGCCGCGTTCAAGCGTCCCGTCGGGCGTCGTCTCGTCGTGTGCGATTCAACCGACCCCAAGACCGTCAGTGACGCTCCTATGGAGAATGCCTTCGTCATCGTCTCCTCAAAATCAGGTACGACACTCGAGCCGAACGTCTTGTTCTCCTTGGCGCGTGAGCGAATGTCGGATCCAAAACGTTACGCGATCATCACGGATCCCGGAACCGTTCTTGAGCGCCAGGGCCAAGAGCTCGGCGTGAACCGCATCTTCACAAACGACCCGAACATCGGCGGTCGCTATTCGGTGCTTTCCTACTTCGGTCTCGTGCCGGGAGTGCTCGCGGGTTATGACGTCGCCGAGCTCTGCGACCAAGCCCATGATGTCGACGAACTCGAGGCGATCAACCTCGGCATCGTCATGGCGAGTGCCGCACAAGAAGGCCGCGACAAGGCCACGATCGTCGTTCCCGAGACACAGCGATCCTTTGGGCTGTGGGTCGAACAGCTCATCGCCGAGTCGACCGGCAAGCAAGGCACGGGCATCGTTCCCACGCCGACGAGCGACGACGAAACCGGTAGGGACCGCCACGTCATCGGGGTCAGCCTCACCTCTGCCGCAGAACTTGGGGCCGCGTTCTTCCGCTTCGAGTTGGCGACGGCTGCTGCGGGACACGTCCTTCGGATCGATCCCTTCAACGAGCCGAACGTCGCTGAGTCCAAGGCAAATACCGCGCGCGTGCTCGAGTCCTTGCCCCTTCCCGAGGTCGAAACCGTTGAGCCGCGCGCCGTTGCAGGATTCTTGGACGAGGTCTTGTGTCCGAACGACTACGTCTCACTTCAGGCCTACCTCCCTTACGGACAAGAGCGCGAGCTCGAGGCGCTGCGCAGGAGGATTCGCGACTCCTACCACGGCCTCGCCGTCACCGCGGGATATGGGCCCCGCTTTCTCCACTCGACGGGACAGCTGCACAAGGGCGGACCGAACTCGGTCGTCGCGATCCAGCTCGTCGCTCGCACCACTGGGCCCGATGTCGCGATTCCAAACGAGCGCTATGGCTTTGGGACCTTGATCCGCGCCCAAGCAATCGGGGATCACGAGAGCCTCCTCGCGCACGGCCGCAGGGTGCTTCGTGTTGGCCTCGACGACGTGAACGAGCTGCCCTAGCAAAGCGGATCCAACAATCGCCTTATCGACCGCTAGCGTCACGGTGGACAACAGAATTCGGACGCAGCAGCATTCGTCGAGAAAGGAATGCGATGCAGCTCGGCATGATTGGTCTTGGCAAGATGGGCGCGAACATGTGCTTGCGTCTTCGCGACCGCGGCCTCGAGGTCGTCGGCTTCGACACCGGCGCAGCTGCACGCGACGCCCTTTCGGCATACGGAATTCCCACCGCGGCGAGCCTTGAGGATCTCGTGTCAGAACTTCAAGCGCCCCGCGTCTGTTGGGTCATGGTCCCAGCCGGGAAACCGACGGAAGACACCGTCGAGCACCTCAGTCGCATCCTCTCTGCGGGGGACATCGTCATCGACGGGGGGAATTCCAACTACAAGACCGCCGCTCCTTACGCACAGGTCCTTTCCGAGCACGGCGTCGGTTTCATCGACGCAGGCACCTCCGGTGGTATCTGGGGCCTCGCGAACGGCTACTGCCTCATGGTCGGAGGAAGCCCACAAGACGTCGCGATCGCGGAGCCGATCTTCCTTGCCCTTGCGCCAAAGGGCGGATACGCGCACGTCGGACCCGTTGGGGCGGGTCATTTCGTGAAGATGGTCCATAACGGAATCGAGTACGGCCTCATGCAGGCCTATGCCGAGGGCTTCGAACTCCTCGGCGCCGCCGAGGAGTTCTCCTTGGACCTCCATGAGATCGCGAGCATCTGGCGCTATGGATCGGTCGTCCGGTCCTGGCTCTTGGAGCTCACCGAGATCGCACTTCGACCTGAATCTGATTTCGCCGACATCGAAGGGGTCGTCGTCGACTCTGGCGAAGGTCGCTGGACCATCGAAGAGGGCCTTTCGCGATCGATTCCCCTTCCCGTCATCACCGAATCCCTCTATCGGCGCTACGCGTCCCGCGACAAGAACGCCTTTTCCGATCGCCTCGTCGCGGCACTACGGAATCAATTTGGAGGACACGAAGTCGAACGGCGTAACACCGGAGAAGGACAAGGTTTGTGAGCGAGACCGCGCGCAAGAACATCGCTGAAGCGATTGGTCCAGAGCTTGCTGCGACGTTTCGGACTATCGATGCGGGCTTGGATCGCGTCGTCGCCCCTTTGGTGCTGACGATCTTCGGCGCGTCGGGTGATCTCGCTCATCGCAAGATCCTGCCCGCCCTCGCGGCGATGGCGGAGCGTGACAGCCTGCCCGAGAACTTCTGCATCGTCGGCATCGCGCGCAGCGACCTCACCGATGACGCGTTTCGTCGATACTGCCTCGACGCGGCAGCACCTGGAACAAATGACCGCTGGGCGCGATATGTCGCGAGGTTCCGCTACCTCGCAGGAGATTATGGTGCCCCGACGACCTTTGCCCGCCTGGAAGAGCTCCTCTTGGAGATCGATTCGTCTTGCGGAACCCTTGGCAACAGGATCTACTACCTCGCGACTCCCCCCTCGGTGTTCGCAACGGTCGCGCGCGGCCTTGCCGCCCAGGGCGCGAACAAACCAGCCGGGGACGGTAAGTTCTGCCGACTCGTCGTCGAAAAGCCCTTTGGAGTCGACTTAGCGAGTGCCCAGAGCCTCGATGTCGATCTGCACGAATCCTTCCACGAGGACCAGATCTTTCGCATCGATCACTACATGGGGAAAGAGACCGTGCAAAACGTCCTCGCCCTACGCTTCGCGAACTCGATCTTCGAACCGATCTGGAACCGACGTTACGTCGACCACATTCAGATCACCGTCGCTGAGTCCCTCGGCGTTGAGCACCGAGGGTCCTTCTACGAAAGCGCCGGAGCACTGCGTGACATCGTGCAGAACCATCTCATGCAAGTCCTCTCCTTGACACTCATGGAGCCCCCTCCCTCCATGGAATCAGGAGGCATCCGAGACGAAAAGGTCAAGCTCTTGCGCGCGGTCGTCATACCGGACGCGAACGAGGAGCTCAACCACGTCGTTCGCGGCCAGTACGGAAGCGGCACCATCGACGGCATCTCGGTACCGGCCTACAGGGAAGAAGACGGCGTCGATCCGATGTCTTTAACCGAGACCTACATCGCGATGCACCTCACCGTCGACAACTGGCGCTGGGCGGACGTCCCCATCTACCTAAGGACGGGAAAGCGCCTGAAGCGGCGCGCGACAGAAGTCGCCATGGTGTTCCAGCGACCTCCACACCTCCCCTTTGCCGGGAAGTTGTCGCGCGACCTGCGCCCCGACGCGTTGACCTTGCGCATACAGCCCGATGAGGGAATAAGCCTGAGCTTTGGGGCCAAGGTGCCCGGTTCCGCGTTCAGGGTCCGCACCGTCTCCATGGACTTCTCCTACCACGACGCGTTCCCCGGACAAGCCGTCGACGCCTATGAACGCCTGCTCTTGGACGCGATGAGCGGCGACCCGATGCTCTTCATCCGCACAGACGAGGTCGACCAGGCCTGGTCGATCGTCGCGCCCGTACAGGCCGCATTCTCCGAAAACGAACCGCCGCTCGTGCGCTACGTCGCGGGGAGCTGGGGTCCGGTCGAAGCCGAGCGCCTCATCGAGGCGGGCGGCAGGCAGTGGAGGAACCCTTGATTTTCGCGTCCACGACGCACAGGTCAACCCCTCCCATCACCTCTTTTTCTCCGCGCTCGCGATGATCGCGGATCTTCGCATCGTCAAAGACGTCCCGTCGGCCTTTGCCGAACTCGCCGCGCTCACGATCTCTGTGGCAGAGCACTCCTCGGTGAACCGCCTTGACCCCTTTCGCCTCGGATGCTCGGGGGGCGCTTCGGGTTCAGCCTGCTTTGGAGCCCTCGCCTTAAACGACGACATCGACTGGTCCCGTGTGGCGTGTTACTTCGTCGACGAGCGCTGCGTTAAGGAGACGAGCAACGACGCGAACGTCACGTTGATCAAACAGGCCCTCGGAACCCACGTTGAAGAGCTCGCCGGTTTCTATCCGATGTCCTGTCAGGAAGGCCCAGGGCCCTATGAAGCGTTGCTCAAACGAGCACGCAGCATCGACTTGCTGCAGCTTGGCTTTGGGCCAGACGGACACACCGCGTCGCTCTTTGCGGACTCTGAAGCACTTACTGCACCCGAAGCTCGCCTTGTCGCTCGCAACGTCGATCCCTCGGGAAGGAATCGATTTGAGCGCCTCACCTGGACATATTCGGGGATTGCACTCGCGCGTCTCGTCGTGTTCACCGTGATCGGAGAGGAAAAGGCAGAAGCCCTCCGCGTCGTCGACAGCGGTGGGGACCTCCCCGCCGCAAAGGTGCGCGCGCAACAGGTGATCTGGTTGTGTGACGAAGCCGCATCATCGCTTCTCGCATCAAGGCCTCGAACCTAGTGTTTGCCGAGAGCGTCGCCGAGAGGATTTCATGACCGACCGTAGCGTCGCACAACCGGATCGTTCACCAGATGCGCTTCCTGTCGATGTCCTCGCGCTGGCAGATGCTTTTTTGGACACAACGGGTGTGCACCGCAATCGAGACCTCTTGCGCGAGATCGTCCTCGGCACTTTGCAATTCGCCCGCAAGGACGCGAGCAGACTCGACTTGAAGATCGCGCGATCGGCCATCGAAGAAATGGCAGAGGCCTTCCGGGTCTTCGCGCCCTACCGCGCCGTCCCTAAGGTCTCGATCTTCGGATCCGCGCGGATCGCGCGTTCAGACGACCTCTACGTCTTGGCGCGCGATCTCGCAAGGCGGCTCGCTTCAGCAGGATGGATGGTCGTCACCGGCGCAGGTCCGGGGATCATGGCCGCAGGCAACGAAGGTGCAGGCCGGGAAATGGCAATCGGGGTGAACATTCGGCTGCCCTTTGAGACCGAGCCCAACGTTTGGATCGCCGATGACGAAAAGCTCGTCGAGATGAAGTACTTCTTCACCCGAAAGCTCATGTTGATGAAGGAGTCTGCCGGCTTCCTCGTCCTTCCGGGCGGATTCGGGACACTCGATGAATGCTTTGAGCTCCTCACCTTGTTGCAAACCGGCAAGGCAGAACCCGCTCCCATCGTGCTTGTGGGCGCTCCCGGGGATACCTACTGGACTGGGTGGGAGCGCTTCGTCTCAGACTGCGTCTATGCACGCGGACTCGCGGATACCGTCGATGGCGCGCTCTATCGGATAACAAATGACCTCGATGTCGCGACCAATGAGTTGCTCGGTTTTTACCGCAACTACCATTCCCGTCGCTTCGTCGGGGACACCATGGTCATTCGACTCCAACAAGCACCGAGTGACGACGAGCTCGTGACACTCTCGCGCGATTTCGCAGACATCTGCTCGCCACGTGGCATCTGGCGCTCACAACCGCTGCCACCGGAGCGCGCAAGCAAGGACCACCTCAACTTCGCGCGCATCGCGCTCGAATTCAATCGTTCCCAACAGGGTCGACTTCGCCAGCTCATCGACGCCCTCAACGCACTCGCCCTGCCCGCGAGTCCCTCTCTGCCACCCACGAAAGAAGAAGGTGAGCCTTAGTCCGAAGGTTGCTCTTGTCCGGTCGCGCTCTATGACTCGAGTCAGCGGCGCGGATCGTCCCACCGGCGACGCATCGCGGCATCAGACGTCTGGGTCTCTTCGGTCACAACCTGGCGGATCTGTGAAGGTTCTCTCGCGTCGCCTGCGTCACTCGATCTCCTGCGAAGCGCGAGAGCGTTTTGACTCGTGATCTCGCTCAGCATGAGGCGCGCGGGGTCCTTTGTGATCGTGACCAAGACGCCGATGACCAACATCACGGTGACGAGGCCGTCAAAGCCCAAGATCCATGGGATGTACTTCTCGAGATTTGGGTGCTTCAAGAACAGCATGATCGCCACAACCGATCCTGCGACGAGCGCGACGAAGATCGCGCCGAAAAAGCCGAGCACGGTCTTCGGTCGCGTGAGGCGTCCGAGCCGCATGAACTGCTCGAATACCGCCGGATCGGTCCCTCCCGGCGAGCCAGCCCCCGCAAGAGCCGCCTCACGGACCCGAAAGGCGCGTCGGCGAACCTTGTAGCGATGTCCAAGGCTCATGCCCAAGATCAACGCGACGAGCCCGAGGACAGCTGCTGCTATACCTTCGTAGCTCGCGTCCCTAAGGGACTTCGAGCATGCAGCGAGAGTTTCTGAGTAAGCGCTCTTCTTGTCTTGTCCATCGAGGTATGCAACCGCATTGCCACAATTTGTTACGACCGTCCCGATTGTGGCCTTGAACGACAAGACGAGGCGCGCGCAACCACCGATGACCAACAGCACGCCAAAGGACTGAACAAGGCGATATCGCGTCATGCCTTGCGATCCCTCTGGCCGCTCGGACGCGTTCTGGTCACGCGTTGCGCGTCATTTATCCGACAAATCGTGTCCATTTCGCACCCGCGTGAAACTGTCGTCAACGCACCGCGGTGGTGCTCACAACATGCCCGCTCGTCGCGCACAGCAAAGGGACTAGGAGTTGTCACGACGGACGACGCGCGCTTCCGTCACCGACCCAGTTGCAGTAAACGAACTATTCCCCGCAACCCAGGCATTGACTCTAGAGGCTACGCGATCTTCTCCTAAAGGGCAGCTAAACGAAGACCTCCCGCTGTTTTGAACAAGTTCAATATCATCATAGTGACGTGCTTACAGGGCATTTGCACGCATTTGAACTCATCGCGGGTGCCTCAAGGTGACGACAGGATCGCAATCGCTCGTTCCAGCGCACGTCGAATCCGCACGAGGCGACGATCTAGCTCCGGTCGCGTAGCTTCGCCGCGCGCTACGGCATCTTGCAAGACCTCGAGGGTGAGTTCCTCTATGCGCTCGACAATGCCCTCGAGGTCAGCGCGAAGTTCATCGAGGCGGTCATCCATCACCACTTGAGCCTTGCACGCAGAGCAGTCCTAGACGAGGGCAACGGTTCCTGGTGCAAGCGGAAAGGGAAGATCGGTGCTTCCCATGAGATGACGGTCCACACCCGCCGCAGCTGAACGCCCTTCCGCAATCGCCCAAACAACAAGGCTCTGGCCTCGCGAAGCGTCGCCACAAGCAAAGACTCCGGGCACGCTCGTCATGTAGTCGCTGTCGACGAGCAGTGTTCCCCGATCGCTTAGCGCACAACCGATCTCTGAGACGGGCCCGTTCACCTCGGGTCCAACAAAGCCGAGCGCCAACAGTACGAGATCGGCGGACAACTGCAGGTTCTCCGCCGGAATGGGGCGAAACTGCATGGCCCCGTCTTCAACGACGAGCTCTACTCGATCGGCAATGAGCCCGCCGACCGCACCAGAGCCGTTGTCGAGAAGTTCCGTGGTCGAAAGCCCAAAGAGCCGCTCTCCTCCCTCTTCGTGTGCGGCAGAGCTCCGCAAGATGAGCGGCCACGTTGGCCATGGGTTCGCCTCGGAGCGTTGTGTCGGTGGTTCGGGGAGGATCTCGAGCTGTGTGACCGACGCCGCTCGTTGCCTATGCACCGTACCGAGGCAGTCCGCGCCGGTGTCTCCCCCACCCAGGATGACAACGTGCTTGTCCGTCGCGCTGATCGGTGATTCGCGCTCGGTCTGCTCGCACACGAGGTTCGCGGCCTTCAGGTATTCCATCGCGAAGTGCACGCCCGCAAGCCCTCGGCCCTTGACGGCGAGGTCACGCGGCCGCGTCGAGCCGATTGCCAACACGATCGCATCAAAATCTCTCCGCAGCTCATCCGCGCTGATAAAGGTCGCGTCCGGTGCCGCCGAACCCGAAACTTCGCTCCTTGCACGCTCTCCGATCGCGACGCCGGTAACGAATTCCGTCCCCTCCGAGGTCATCTGCAAGAGCCGCCGGTCGATGACCGCCTTTTCCAACTTGAACTCAGGGACGCCGTAGCGCAAGAGCCCGCCGATGCGTTCCGCCCGCTCGAAGACGACCACGCCATGACCCGCTCGGGTCAATTGCTGTGCAGCCGCAAGGCCGGCCGGCCCCGAGCCAACGACAGCGACGCGTTTCCCCGTCGCTGGCGAGGGAGTCACGGGCTCGAAGGTCTCCGACGCTGCCCATTCGGCGATCTCGTATTCGACCTGTTTGATGAGCACGGGATCCGAACCGATCCCTAGAACACAAGCACCCTCACACGGTGCGGGACAGAGCCTTCCTGTGAACTCCGGAAAGTTGTTCGTCGCGTGAAGCCTCTGTGAGGCCTCGGGGAACTCCATGCGCCAGACGAGGTCGTTCCAGTCCGGGATGACGTTTCCGAGCGGACACGCCTCGTGACAAAACGGGATGCCGCAATCCATGCACCGTGCTGCTTGTAGGTGCAGCTCCGATGGAGAAAACGGCTCGTAGACCTCGTGCCAGTCGTTGATGCGCTCTGCGATCGGCCGCCGCGTCGGACCCGAACGCGCATAGCGCAGGAAACCCTTCGGATCAGCCATGTGCGGAAGCCATGATCGCCTCATTGACCGACTCTCCGAGGGTCTCGGCGCGTCGCGCCGCTTCGAGGACCCGGCGGTAGTCCTTCGGCATGACCTTCACGAAGTCCTCGAGCGCATCTTCGAAGTTCACGGTCAGCTCTCTCGCGACGCGTGATCCCGTAAGCGATGCGTGGCGACGCACGAACGTCGCAAGAAATGCCCGATCCGCATCATCGAGGGTCTCTAGCTCCACCATTTCGTGGTTGAGCCGCTTGGAAAACTCATGCGCTGGATCGTGGACATAGGCGATGCCGCCTGACATTCCCGCGGCGAAGTTGCGACCGGTGACGCCCAATACGACGACGCGTCCCCCGGTCATGTACTCACACCCGTGGTCCCCCACCCCTTCGACGATGGCGTCGGCCCCCGAGTTGCGGACGCAAAAGCGCTCCCCCACTTGACCGGATATGAAGACCTCGCCCCCCGTGGCCCCATAGCAGCAGACGTTGCCGGCGATGATGTTCTCCTCGGGGCGAAACGGGGAGCCATCGGGGGGGCGAACGATGACACGCCCGCCCGATAGTCCCTTCGCTAGGTAGTCGTTTGCATCGCCGAAAAGCGTGATCTCCATGCCCTTTGGCACGAACGCGGCAAGGCTCTGTCCGGCCGACCCACTAAGGGAGATCTTGATCGTTCCGTCGGGCAGGCCCGCTGCTCCGTAGCGTCTCGTCACCTCATAGCCGAGCATCGTGCCGACCGTCCGGTTCACGTTGCGCACCGATTCCACGATGTGCACCGGCTCTTTGTTTTCGAGTGCCGGCGCCGCGAGTTCGATCAGGCGATTGTCGAGGGCGCGTCCGAGTCCGTGGTCCTGTCCCTTCGTGCAATGCAACGCGGTCGCCCCCTGTTCAGATTCCACGTGGGCGAGGAGCGGCGAAAGATCCAAGCCTGAGGCTTTCCAGTGGTCGAGCGCGGGTGCAACGTCGAGACACTCCACGTGGCCGATCGCCTCTTCGAGTGAGCGAAACCCGAGCGCGGCGAGGTATTCGCGAACTTCTTCGGCGATGTAGGTGAAGAATGTCTCGACGAACTCAGGTCGACCGGTGAATCGCTTTCGGAGCTCTTCGTTCTGCGTCGCGATCCCGACGGGGCATGTGTCAAGGTGACAAACCCTCATCATCACGCATCCCGATACGACGAGCGGGGCCGTCGCGAACCCAAATTCCTCAGCACCGAGCAATGCGCCGATGACGACATCCCGTCCGGTTTTTAGTTGGCCATCTATTTGAACGACGATGCGGTCTCGCAGTCCGTTGCGCAAGAGCGTTTGCTGTGTCTCCGCGAGACCAAGTTCCCAGGGCGCGCCGGCGTGCTTTAGTGAGGTGAGGGGAGCTGCACCGGTTCCGCCGTCCTCGCCGGAGATGAGCACGACGTCTGCGTGTGCTTTGGCCACGCCCGCCGCAACCGTGCCTACTCCAACCTCAGCGACGAGCTTGACATTGATGCGGGCTTTTGGATTTGCGTTCTTCAGATCATGGATCAGCTGCGCAAGGTCCTCGATCGAGTAGATGTCGTGGTGCGGCGGCGGAGACACAAGACCGACGCCCGGCGTCGAGTGTCGGGTCTTCGCTATCCAGGGATACACCTTGCTGCCCGGGAGCTGACCACCTTCCCCGGGCTTGGCGCCTTGGGCCATTTTGATCTGAATGTCCCGCGCGTTGACGAGGTACTCACTCGTCACACCAAAGCGCCCAGACGCGACCTGTTTGATCGCGCTCATGCGGGAATCACCGTTCGCATCCGGTATGAAACGCTCGGGATCTTCTCCGCCCTCGCCGGTGTTCGAACGTCCGCCAAGGCGATTCATCGCGACGGCGAGCGTTTCGTGTGCCTCTGCGGATATCGACCCGTACGACATCGCTCCCGTGGCAAAGCGCTTCACAATTTCGTCCACGGGCTCCACTTCTTCGACGGGGATCGGTTCGCGCACCGCATCCGCGCCAAGGCGAAATTGCAAGAGCCCCCGCAGTGTCGCTAACTGGCGCGATTGGTCGTCAACGAGGCTCGAGTACTCCTTGAAGATTTCGTAGCGTTTCGCACGCGTTGCGTGCTGAAGCTTGAAGACCGTGCGCGGATTGAAGAGGTGGAATTCACCTTCCCGGCGCCACTGGTACTCGCCTCCGAGTTCGATCTCACGGTGGGCGAGCTCGCCTTCACGCTCTTCGAAGGCCAGATGATGTCGACGCGAGACTTCTTGCGCGAGAACATCGAGGTTCGCACCTTCTATCTGACTTGCGGTGCCGGTGAAATACCTGTCCACCACGTCATGAGAAAGCCCGATGGCTTCAAAGACCTGTGCGCCCGTATAAGAGGCGATCGTCGAGATGCCCATCTTCGACATCACCTTCAGCACGCCCTTGCCCGCAGCCTTGATGTAGTTCGACACAGCTTTCCGCTCAGTGACTTCGCCGAGCTCATGGCGACGAGCAAGCTCAGCTATCGAATCGAGAGCGAGGTATGGATTAACGGCCGCAGCACCGTATCCAATGAGCAATGCCATGTGATGTACCTCGCGCGCGTCTCCTGACTCGATGACGAGGCCGGTGCGCGTGCGAGCTTTCTCGCGAACCAAATGATGGTGAACCGCCGCGGTCAACAACAGCGACGGAATCGGAGCGAGTTCCTTGCTCGAATGCCGATCCGATAAAACGACGATGTTCGCGCCGTCGTTGATCGAGCAAAGAACCTTCTCGCACACCGAATCGAGTGCCTCAGCAAGCGCTGCCCCGCCGCCGGAAACCTCATACAGTCCGTCGATAGCGAAAGCTTTGAATCCCGGAGTGTTGCCGTATTCATTGATGTAGAGGAGCTTGGCAAGATCGTCGTTGCCGATCACTGGGAAATCGAGCACGACTTGGCGACAAGAATCCTCTCCTGGGTCCAAGAGATTGTGTTCGCGTCCCACGCAAGCGGACAGGGACGTCACGAGCTCTTCACGGATGGCATCAAGAGGCGGGTTCGTGACTTGCGCGAAGAGCTGTGAGAAGTAGTCGAAGACGAGCCTCGGTCGCGACGACAAGACAGCGATCGGTGTGTCCGAACCCATAGACCCAATCGGTTCGGCTCCCGCAATCGCCATCGGGGAGAGGACCAAACGGAGCTCTTCTGCGGTGAAGCCAAAGAGTCGCTGATGGCGCACGAGCGAGGCGTGCTGGGGCACGAGCATGTGCTGTGGCGGGAGCTCGGAGATGCGCACGAGACCCTTCTTGCACCACTCGCCATAGGGGTGCTCTTTCGCGAGAACGGACTTCGTTTCCCCGTCGTCGATGATCCGACCAGAAACCGTGTCGACCAAGAACATGCGGCCTGGCTGCAGGCGTCCCTTGCGCACGACGTGTTCTGGTTCTATGTCGAGCACTCCCACCTCGGAGGCCAACACGACGAGACCTTCGTCTGTCTCCCAATAGCGCGCTGGTCGTAACCCGTTGCGATCGAGCACGGCGCCAATGACAGCTCCGTCTGTGAACGCGACTGCCGCAGGGCCGTCCCAAGGTTCGATCAAACACCCGTGAAACTCATAAAAGGAGCGTCGCTCCGGATCCATTTCCCTATGGTTCTGCCAAGCTTCCGGAATCATCATCAAGACCGCGTGTGGCAGGGAGCGCCCACCTAGGTGCAGCAGTTCGAGGACTTCATCAAAAGAAGCCGAATCGCTCCCGCCTTTGGTCACAATGGGGAACAAGCGCTCGATATCCCCAGGGAAAAGGTCGCTCTTTAACAGTGCCTCTCGCGCGCTCATCCAATTCCTGTTTCCGGCGATGGTATTGATCTCCCCGTTGTGCGCGACGTATCGGTACGGATGGGCCAAGGACCACGACGGGAAGGTGTTCGTCGAAAAGCGCGAATGCACGAGAACGAGTGAGCTCTCGAATCTTTCGTCCGAGAGGTCCGCGTAGAAGTGGCGAAGCTGCTCGCTCGACAGCATGCCCTTGTAGACGATCGTCTTTGTCGAGAGCGACGAGAAGTAACAACCCTTGACCGTGTGATCGATCCGCTTTCGCAAGACGAAGACACGACGTTCGAGCGCGTCACCACGCTCCTCAGCGATCGCGCTCTTCGGGTCCGGTGCAACGAAGAGCTGCCAAAAAGATGGCGCGACGCTCGCGGATACCTTCCCAATCTTCGTGAGATCGACGGGCACTTCGCGCCATCCGAGAATCGACAAGTCGAGCTCGCGAGCGAGCTCGCCAACACGCGCAAAGCTGGCACTTCGCTCGGTCGACTCCACAGGCAGGAAGGCGATTCCCGACGCATACCCGCCGTGATCTGGCACGTCGATGCCCGAAAACGTCTTGAAGAAGCGATGCGGCAGCTGGGTGAGCAAGCCCGCGCCGTCTCCCGTTTCGGGATCCGCTCCGAAAGCCCCGCGATGCCCGAGGTTCTCGAGAGACGTCAACGCGAGGTCAACGAGACGGTGACTCGGTCCGCGGCGGAGCTCTGCGAGAAAGGCTATCCCGCACGCGTCGTGCTCGAAACGCGCGTCGTACAAGCCTTCGTGCGTACTCCTTGTAGCCATGCGTCCGTAGTCCTTTAGCTGGTGTGTCTCATCGCTCCGACAGCACCGCGTCAGCGGCTAATTCTTCTTCGGGACGCCTTTGGCCCGTTTGTTGATGCCACTTTACACAACCGCAACACTTCTAGACACGAGTAAACGGCGCGCTGTGCGCTCAGTGAAGCACCGAAAGGCCCGCGCGCCCATCACCTCTGCGTTACTTGCGCGCTTGATCGCTTGACCGAGGACTACGAGTCACGCACTCATCTGCCTGTGTGCGAAGGCGGCTTTGTCTCTCGATTGAGGCCGTCGTTTCCGTGCGCGCAGGTGATTTTCGGGCCAATGACCCTCGCCTTTGTAGCAACATTTGCCCAATACATCGGATCGCGGCGAATCGGCAGCCCAAGACACGGGAATACCTTCGAACGCCATATATCTATTTTGCGACTTACTGACGACGCTCATATCCGTCTTATGTTCACGTCCATAGAGCTTTCGGCGCTTCGACTGTCCCTCCCTATTGCTGATCCCCGCTCACGGGACCGCTAGCGTAATACATCCGAATAGCACGACATCTGACGTCATGAACGCAAAGAGTCGTCGGTTGAACACTCTCTATGGCTCGTCCGACGGACACAGGAGCCGGGCCCTAAGCTCCGCTTAACGATTCACAGGCACTAGTGCAAATTCACCAGCAAACAAAGCGCAACCTAGCCAGCAACTCGCGCCCGGTATCATGGCATAATAGGTAAGAGATTTAGAGGCCGGTAGCACACGAAAGGGTGCAGCCGAGCGTTCAGAAATTGAGCGGAGGGTTGATGGCGAAACGTAGCGTGGCGCCAAAGGGTGGGCGCTACACGCCACCGAAGCGCTCTACGCGACGCGCCTTCCTGGCGATTACGTCCCTTGCGTCGACCGCGGGATCCTTTGGTTTGGTCGCGCAAACAGCGTCTCCAGCAGGCGCGGCAACCGCAAAGAGCAGGTTCACCGGTTCGAGTTCATCCCTCGGTTCCGCGGGCGGTTCTCTCGGGTTCCTGGGCGTGCAAGGCCCTCAGTCCTCCACGCCTTCAGGCGGACCTACAACATCGATCCCCAACCGAGGCGGGATCTCGACGAGCTCCTCCAGCCCGCTTGCTCCCGTTCACCGGACGTCCACGAGCACGACTTTGCCACCCGTCGTCATTTCTTCGACATCGACATCTGGGATCTCCAGTGGAGGCGCTATCACGGGCACCTCGACTCGCCCCGCCGCGTTGGCTGGGTCGGTCGGGCCGCTCGGCTCCGTCAACTCGATAGGTACGAAAGGCATAACCGGCGCTCAAGGTGTTGCTGGGGTCGCTGGGGTCGCTGGAACCCAGGGTCCTCCTGGCGCAGCTGGTGTCCAAGGAGTAGCTGGTGCACAAGGAGCTCCTGGCGTTGCGGGTCTACAAGGGACTCCTGGAACACAGGGCGTGCAAGGTGTCGCGGGCGCGGCAGGCGCGCAGGGAGTAGCCGGCCCTCAAGGAACTCCAGGGGCAGCGGGGATAACAGGTGCTCAAGGAGCACCAGGCACGTCGGGCGCTCAAGGAGTTCCTGGCGCAGCGGGCGCCCAAGGAGTTGCTGGCGCAGTGGGCGCCCAAGGACCTGCGGGCGCAATAGGAGCCGTCGGTGCTCAAGGTGTTCCCGGGACACCAGGTCCGGCTGGTCCCCAGGGAACGCAAGGCACACCAGGCGCTCAAGGCGCGCCGGGTAGCGGCGGCGGAGGCTCAGGTGTAACTGGTCCCACGGGCCCACAGGGCGCACAAGGTCCCGCGAATGGACCAACGGGCCCAACCGGAGCGACGGGTGCAACTGGTGCAACTGGTGCGACTGGCGCGACGGGTGCAACAGGCGCCGGCACGCAGGGATCACAGGGCGCAGTCGGGGCCCAAGGCCCAACGGGTGGAACGGGTGCCCAGGGCACCCAGGGCACGCAGGGCGCGGTCGGAAATAGCGGGGCCCAAGGCACGCAGGGCGCGGTCGGCGCGCAGGGCACGCAGGGATCGCAGGGAACCCAGGGCGCGGTCGGGGCCCAAGGCCCAACGGGTGGAACGGGTGCCCAGGGCGCCCAAGGCGCGCAGGGCGCGGTCGGCGCGCAGGGTACGCAGGGCGCGGTTGGTACGCAGGGCGCGGTCGGCACGCAGGGCGCGGTCGGCGCGCAGGGTACGCAGGGATCGCAGGGAACCCAGGGCGCGGTCGGGGCCCAAGGCCCAACGGGTGGAACGGGT
>Ga0181521_10000369_pt1 | contig 54520 bp, 40 predicted proteins | sample PEATcosm2014_Bin_32_FD_119764 | JGI IMG/M metagenome (GOLD analysis project Ga0181521, IMG submission 119764) | Peatland microbial communities from MTU Mesocosm Facility, Houghton, MI, USA - PEATcosm2014_Bin02_60_metaG | ecosystem: Environmental > Terrestrial > Soil > Wetlands > Peat | place... | reverse complement strand
TTGAGCTTCGAGAGCAGGCAAGGAATCGGGCAAGGGGGCTCCTTTCTGAGTAATTTATAACACTCAGAAGACTAACACAAAAAAAGGAACGGAGCGAGTTGCCCCGTTCATGTCGCGCACCCAGTCTGCACCGTTGAGGATGTTCAGAGAATCGTTTATGCTAGTAATGGAGGGCTCTGCCTGACGGTGCTATAGCTGCATCCCGTGCAGCGCCCCGGGGAGCGGCCCGAAGGGAGACGAGGCAGTCGAGTTTGCGGCTCACCTTGCGCGAGCGTATAGATATATGCATCGTTCCGGAGACAAAGTGGCCGATGCGGTCCAACTGATCGCACGTTACAGGATGCATTGTCCCCGGTGTAGCGGGAAGGTTCGCGCGGAAAACAATCTGCTCAGTTGTCTCCACTGCTCTTCGGAGTATCCCATTGTCGATGGCGTGCCGGTCATGATTGTCGAGGAGCGGAGCGTATTTCGCCTGTCTCAATTTACCCAGCGGCAGCAGACGACGATTCCTCGAAGGTCTTTCCGAAGCCGGGTGGTTGACAGCCTCCCTTCGATCACTCTGGCTACTGCGGGACCTAAACACTGGCGGATGCTCGTTGACTTGTTGAACACCAGACCGGGCAAGAAAGTAGTGCTGGTTGTGGGTTCAGGAGACGGCGGATTTGCCCCCGAGGCACTGGCGCGTCTAGCAGACGCGGACATCGTGTATACGGACGTGTCGCTGGAGGCACGCGATATTCAGCTAGTCGCCGATGCACACGACATCCCGTTTGAGTCGAATACTTTCGACGCGGTGGTCGCTCAAGCTGTACTCGAGCATATCGCGGACCCATACCGATGCGTGGATGAGTTCCACCGCGTATTAAAGCCCGATGGGCCGGTTTACACGGAAACGCCGTTCATGCAACAGGGACACGCCGAACCCTATGATTTTACACGCTTTACTGCCAACGGCCGCAGGCGTTTATTTCGGCGGTTCGCGGTGATCTCGTGTGGAACAACAGCAGGACCGGCGACGGCTCTCGCCTGGGCCTGGCAATATTCTTTGTTGGCTTGCTCTAATGACCCACGTCCGATGAACGCTCTTGCTTGCATAATTGGCCGGACCACCGGCGGAATCGTTAAATATATGGATTACTGGCTCGATGGCCGTCCCAATTCGTCCAGCGGCGCCTCCGGATATTGTTTTCTCGGTTCGAAATCGACTGAGACGGTGTCGGACTACGATACCGTCAATGGTTCCCGCGGCAGGGTCGAATCCCATGGCTGATGTTTCCGTAGTGATACCGACACGCAACCGTTCCAATCTCGTCAAGCAGGCGATCGATAGCGTGCTCCGGCAAACGGATCCGGCACGTGAAATCATAGTCGTCGATGATGGGTCGACGGATGATACAGTGCAGCAATTGATCGCCTTCGGTAATAAGATCCGGCTCATCAGCCAACCGCAGGGCGGCGTGGCGGCTGCGAGAAACCGGGCGTTTGAGGTTGCCATCGGCGAGTGGGTCGGATTCTTGGATGATGACGACGTTTGGCTCCCCGATAAGTTGGACCGGCAAATGAAATTGGTCAAGGCCAAACCGACCCTGGGGCTAGTGCACTGCAGCGATTACGCGGTCGACGATAACCTTAAGGTTCTGTACCCGCGGACGATTTCGCCCGAAAACCGAGGCGATGTGTTTGAGCGATTGCTCCTGGGCAATTTCATTTTTCAGTCGTGTGTTATGGTTCGAAGGGATGTGTTGCGTGAGGCCGGCTACATGGATCCCACCCTGCGCTTCGCGCCCGACTGGGATCTATGGCTTAAGATCGCGGCCAAATGGGAGACGGATTTCGAGCCGGAGCCTCTGGTGCTTTGCCGCCAGTCTGCTTCGGGCTGCCTGACCAGGGATATCAAACTCGAACAACGTCTCCGGGAGACCGATGGCATTTTTGAGATGGGTCTCACGCTTCGCCCGCTGAGTTCACGAGTTCGGAGGATGGCGCGCTATGAAATAGAGCGCCGCTCAGCCAGCAGTTGGCTGACGGAGGGCAGGAACGATCGGGCTCTTCCGCATTCGCTGCGTGCACTGATCTCTCGTCCTGGCGTGTTCGAAGGCTATCGCCTGCTTGTATATTCACTTACGCCAAAGGGTGTGCGCGACTGGCTGCGAGGGACCAAAGCAGCCGCAACCGCATGAGTTCGCGGATTTCTCAAAAAAGGACTTATCGTGCGGGGAAGAAGCAAGAGCAGGATTCTGGTAACGGGAGGAGTGGGTTTCATCGGCAGCCACCTGGTGCGGGCGCTTGTGCGGGAGGGTTTTGGTGCAGTTACCGTTGTCGACAATCTCCACAGAGCACGCCTGGAGAGTCTTCACGACGTGCGCGATCAGGTGCATTTTATCGAGGGAGACATCCGGGACGCACACTTAGTCCGACGCGCGTGCCACGGCATCAACCTCATTTTTCATTTGGCAGCTCAATCGAGCGTCATGACGGCCGCAGCCGATTCCACCTACACGTCGAGCGTAAATGCGGATGGAACACGGGTCGTATTGGAGGCAGGCATAGCCGAAGGGGTCGAACGAGTAGTTTTCACCTCGTCACGCGAGGTGTATGGCGACCCGCCGGAGGTCCCAGTTCCCGAAACCGCGCCCATCGCGCCAAAGAACACATACGGTATTAGCAAAGCCCAGGGTGAGGAGTATTGCCGGGCTGTGGCTGGCCGCATCACCACGAACATAGTCCGCCTGGCAAATGTGTATGGGCCTGGTGATCGCGACCGTGTGGTGCCGCTATTCGTGGAAGCGGCCATGGCAAACCGCCCGCTCGTACTTTACGGCGGCCAGCAAGTGATCGACTTTGTCTGGATCGAATCCGTTGTCGAGTGCCTCATGCGCAGCGGTTTTGGACCAGCGATTGACGGACCTCTCAACATAGGCTCAGGAAAAGGAACTACCGTGGCCAAATTGGCGAATCGGGTCATCGCCGCCACAGGCTCTACATCCGCCTTAGAGGTCCGTCCTTCTCGCGAAATCGAGGTATCGAAGTTTGTTGCCGACATCAGCCGCGCAGTCACGCTTCTGGGATTGAGGCCACCCGAAGATCCCCTGTTTCAGTTGGACGCCGTCGTGGCAGCGACGGCCCGGAGCTTACGAGCGGCTCGAGAGTGAGCACTTCCTATTGAATCAGATTGCGGATGTCGGCTTCGACTTCCTGCTCGATGCGATGAGCGTCGTAAGAATCCACGGCACGTTTTCTGGCCGCCATCCCGAACTGTGTTCGAAGGTCAGTCCCGAAGGGCGGGCCATCCCGTACACGCTGAACAACTGGACCGCACTGAACCGCTACTGTGAGGATGGCGATCTGGAGATCGATAACAATCGCACTGAACGCGGCGTGGCGGTCGGCGCCACAACTGGATTTTCCTTGGCAGCGATCAGGGCGGCCCCACGGCGGCGGTGCTGCGGAGTTTCGTGGCCTCCTATCAGCGCGTGGGAGTCGATCCGTACGCCTTGGATCCAGGATGTGCTGACGCGCATCGCCGCCCATCCCATCACCCGGCTCGCCGAATTGCTGCCGCACAACTGGAAGCTCGCGCAGTCCTGATCCCCGTATTTGCTTCGAAGGGACTCGGGCCTGGCGTCTCGCGAAGGCGATTCTCGGACGCTCACGCAAGGCTATCGCAAAGGCCGGCGGTCCGCGCCCTCGTCCTTCAAGCCGTCCTCCTTCGCTCACGCCGCTTCAACTACTACTGATGTCGAAGCACATCGCCGAGGAGAGTTGCTACTAACTTTGGTGAACTTCCCGTGAACGCCGATACAAAAAACACGAAAAGGGAAGTACAATCGGGAAAGAAAGGTCGGACGGAATCGTCCGGTATATATGCGCGCTCATCCGGCTAAAAGCGAGTCATCACATTCTATGTCATTCCCTCTGGGAGCTACAACGCAGAAGTCGGAGATCGTAGGCGTACAGATCAAACATTGACATGAAACACCTCGCGATTCTCATTTTCACATGCGTGACACTCTTGGGCCAGACTTCCGCCACGTGGACCAGATACGTCAAGCCGGGTAGTTGCTCTGACACGGCCACTCCACCTTGCTACTGGCCACAAGGGCAAGGTTTCACGTCTATCGTTCCAGACCCCGTGAATGGCGGAGCGCTGATCTACGCTGATCGACAGGCATTCAGCGGAACGGTAACCGTGAGCGGCGGTACGAGTGTGGCGTGGGCGAGCGGCGATCAATTCTGTTCATCGGCTGCCGGGGCGCTTTGTACGTGGGGACTTTCTGCGACCGGGCAGGACCAGATCAAGATCAACGGAACCAATTATTACATCGTCCAGAACAGCGTAACTCCCACCAGCCTTACTATCAGTACATCGGCCGGCAACGGGACTTTTGCCTACAGTGCTAGTAGCTCCGGCAGTTCTTCTATTACCGCCTCAACAGATTTGTATGATTGGTTTCCCTCGACCCATACCTTTGGCCCGGTATTTCCAGGCGGGAATGGGACGCTGAGCAATCAATCTGATAATTTTTTGTTGGACAATCCAGCCTTAACTTGGCCAGCAGATAGACAGCAGAATCAACAAGAGGCTTATGACTCCTCCCGTGGAGCGATGTGGCTCACAGGCGGCGTAGGACAGTCGAGGTTTTGGAACGATGCCCTCACGTCTGGCGCAAATCAAAACAACACCTGCTCCGGCTGCTATATGACCACATGGCGGCTGAACCTTGCGACCAAGGTTTGGACTGCATTGCCTTCGGCACATCACCCATCAACTGGCACGACTGAAGACGGTTTCACCGCCGTGGATACGGACGACCAGATTGTGCTTCAGGCCGGGTACGATGGCAGCGCGACGTTCCGCACGGCTATCTATTGCCCCACGGACCTCAACCCGACTCCAGGGAAACTCACAGCGAATCAGACGGCAGCGGGTTGCATCCGGACCAACGGTGCGGACGATTGGACGCAGACTGTGACTATGGCAAGTGGCAGCATCGCAATGCCACTTTACTTGGGCTATTCGAACATCTTCTATGTACCATTGCAATCTGGGTTAGCCTACACTGGCAAGTTCTATGTATTCGGCGGTGGTCTTCGGAATAAGAATATCTACACTTACTCCCCGCTTGCCAGAAAATGGGCGCAAGTTGGCGCGGGCGGGGGATGCCCCATGCCGGTCCCTTCTAGTCTGCCGGAGACTGGAGAGGTCGGGACGACTATACTGGCTAACGGCAATTTCTTTTATCATTATTTCCCTCTGAGTCCCGGCGATGGTAGCACACAAGATTGGATCTACAATCCGGCGACCGATTCGTGCTCGCAGATCACGACCAACGGAACGGGCCCGAGTTATTTGGACGGCCCGGCGTGGGGTACATCGCTCGCCCAAGATCCAGTCACCGGCAATATCGTTGCATGGTCGCAGGGCGGCAACCACATTTGGGAAGCAACACTTATGTCCGGGTGTTCGGTTTCACCGGCTGTTTTTGGACCCTTCACGGTCAACCAATCTCCTGGAACTACGTTTACCGCTATGGGTTGCGGCCCGAATACGTTGACCTGGACATCGAGCGGGCTTCCGGCAGGACTAAGTGGCTGCAACTCTGTTGGACCAACGTGCTCTTTAGGCGGAAGTGCGACGACAGCCGCGACTTACACACCAACGATAAGCGTCACGGATGGTGGCAGTAATTACAACAGTATTACTCCTAACGTCGTGGTCAATGCGGCACCTAGCATTACGACTACTTCACCGCTGCCAGCAGGGACCGTGGGCACACCCTATTCACAGCAGCTGGCAGCGAGTGGTGGCACGGCCCCGTTTACTTGGACCATGACCGGATCTGTGCCGGGACTGTCACTGTCCGGGGCTGGACTGCTGTCTGGAAATCCAACTACAGCCACCGGCAGTCCCTTTAGTCTTACCGTTACAGTCACGGACGCAAATTTGATTGCGTCAAGTGGGACTTTTTTGATAACAATCAACGCTGGCAGTGGCGGCGGTTCGAGCGGCCCAATTACTCTCGTGCAAGCTGTCGTTAGTAATGCCAATTGCAATTCCACCACAGCAACTTCTTGTGCCACTCCGACTCTGACTGCTACTTACGTGGGCGATGCCGGGTTATACTGTACGATAGCTATCGCAGGTACCTTTGGTACCCCGGCTGGCGGCGGTACTTGGCTTCCCGTGACTGGATCGCCCTTCACCATTCCAGGCGCACAAGTAGGTGCCTGCTGGTGGACTACATTTACCTCATCTGTGACGAGCGTCAGCACTACCCTGTCCAATGCTGGCGCTGGGCGTGCGACGTGGTTCGTGGAGTTAGCTACTACGGGGTCTGGCTGGTCGTTTGATTCGTCGGCATTTACTAGCGACACGTCTGGTTGCTCAGACTGCGCCGCCCAGAGCCTTACTTCTCTGAGCGGGTCAAATGACGCCATTGTACAGATAGCGATGTACTTAAATCCTACAGCACCGCCTGCCGGGTATTCAAACCTGACCAATGGTGGGGTGCATGCTCTTGCCGATCTGCTGAATACCACCAATGGCACCGGGGGAAACTGGACGAACGCATCGGGAGGGACGGCTGTCGTTGGCGCTATAGCACTGACGAGTACGAGCGGTCCAATCTCCCCACCGGCTTCTTATACGCTCACCGTGGCAAACGGGAGCGGCAGCGGAAGTTACACAGCGGGTACATCAGTAACCATAACCGCTAACACGCCGCCCGCGGGCCAATCCTTCCTCAATTGGACCGGCGCGACTGTCGCCAATCCAAGCGCATCGACAACCGAACTTACAATGCCGGCGGCCGCGGCCACCGTCACCGCCAATTTCGGCACGCTGCAGTCCGCCGGCGCCACTACTAATGTAATGCAGTCCGGCGTGGGTGTTCCTACGAGCAGTGTCGGCAATAATGGCGACCTCTACCACCGCACCGACATCCCAATGATCTACGGCCCCAAGACCCTCGGGGTCTGGCCCGCGACCTACTCTTACATCGTTGGGATCGGCTGCACGACGGTCTACCACATCGACAAGGACTGCGACGGGTACGGCATCGGCCCCACGACCATCACCACAGACCCTAACCCGCTCTTTGGGCCGGATGCAGACGACAACGACCCCACAGTGAACACATCTGCCAGCGTGATCGCGAATTACGGCACGATCAATGCGTTCCTGACTCACCTCGGCTATCCGACGAACCGGGTGTTTTACATCGACCCGACGCATGGTGTGGATGCAAGCGGCTGTGGAACGGCGGCGTCTCCGTGCCAGTACTTCAGTTATTCAGCCATCGGAACCGCACTGAACGACGGGAAGGGCGGCACCGTCCTCTACCGGGCCAGCACCTCGCCGGGTCTCCAGATATGCACCGGTGGCGGCGGTTGCTGGTACCCGCACGCTTCGGCCCCGTCGTCTCCGGTGGTGATTATGGCCTACCCCGGAGAAGCGGTTACGTTTCTGGCCGGTGACTCTCCATTGAACGGCGGGGGCGGCAGTTCCAACGCATCCACCAACGTGATTTTCAGTGGCTTCAGCCTAATTGCCAGCACTCCCGGACTCGGCCATGCCTTTACGGGAGAATGGCTGCAAAACATCACGCTTCAGAACAACGAGATGGCTGGATGGAATATCGCCGTTGAGCCTGCGGCTGGGAGTCAGAACTTCACGATGAACGGCAATTTATTTCACGACATTTCAGAACACGCGATCTATCCTGTCACAGCCAATGGCTCGGCGGGGAGTGTGTACAGCGCCACGCTGCTCAACTGCTCGACGTGGACGTGGCGAGCCAACGGCACAAGCTACAACCCGCACTTCAATTTCAACACGACGAATAACATTTTTCTGTTCGTAGGCTCCGGGGGATTCGATGCGGTTCACTATAACGGGGAAATATGCGGAGGACTGATCAGCGGAAACATTCTCATTGACGGAGGTGGAACGGCCATCACTTACCAGGACGGCAACCAGAATGTCACGGTCTCGAATAACCTCATCGTGAACAACTCCTCGGGTGGGATCACGATGAACATTTACGGCTGCGACAATGACGGCTCACCAACCACGTCTGGCCAAGCCGGAACCACATGCGATCCGAGAGGGAGTTGGGAACAGGGCGTCACTTACTACCCCAATATGGAGACCAACAACCGGATCATCAACAACACGATCTGGACGGGGGCGAACGGACCGAATTTTACCTATTTCTGTCAGACCTGCGAGCCGCCATCCTACGGCATCGTCATTGCGGATACGTCGGAGGGTGCCCCAGGTGAGCGCTACATCAAGAACACCACCATCCAAAACAACCTGATTGTGACATTTAACGGCGGGGGAAATGTCTTCCCGAATATCTATTTCGAGAAGAATAACTCGTATCCTGAAACGGACACGCTGGCGAATAACCTGTTCTGGAACGCCTATTCCGGCAACTCTTCTGCTGATGTGGTGAACATCGACTCAAACTCTCTGGCATGCTCAGCGGCCCCGTGGTATTGCGCCGGGGCAACGACGGGCACTTACGGGAGTGGAAGTGCCTACCCAGGCTCATACAGCTTTAGCGCGTTCCAGTCCTATAACACGGGCAGCAATACTAACGAGCTATATGGTAATCCGACGTTTGCGGATGTGGCGACAGGCTATTACACTCATCCTAATTTGTATAATTTCCGCTTGTCTCCTGGGTCGCCGGCTACCGGTGCGGGACTCAGTGCTGGAGCCCCCGCATACGACATAACTGGTACTCTACGTCCGAATCCCCCCTCAATTGGGGCGTACGAATTCTCCGCGGCGACGCCGGGATCGCCTCTCAGTGCCTGCGATTTGAATATGGATGGCGTCGTCAACGGTCTCGACGTGCAAATTGCAATAAACCAGACGGTTTTCGGACCTTGCGGCAACGCGGATCTCATCGGGAATGGAGTTTGCAGTGTGATCGACGTCCAAAGAGTAGTTGTCGCCAGTTTCGGCGGGCCATGCACAACCGGACAATAGTCTTATCATGCCCGTTTGACTGGGAGAACTGGAGAACGTAACGCTACGCGCTGACGCTGACGGTCAGCCTTGGCTCACCGCCGGGCTCCGACGAAGAGCGGTGCGAAATCTGCCGCGCAATGCAGACTGTTGCCCCGTTGTCAGGCACACAAAGTAGCTGAGGAGCATGAAGGTCCCGACGATTGAGATGACCTCAGCTGCGAACCCAAGCCGAGACGGCTTTACAGGGCTGATCGAAAACAGATAGCAGATCCCCGCAACGGGGATCGCACAGAACACCGGACGAACGAAGCCTTTCAGCACGTACTCTGTCCAACGCATCTTCAGCTGCCGAAGAGTATAGAACGGAACGACCAGCGCTGTGCTGATGAGGTGTGGTATGACCGTGCCCCAGGCAACTCCGACCACACCAATCTTGCGGATTAAGATAATGCTGAGCGCTAGGTTAGCTGCGCCTTCGGCCAGCGCGATAAAGGCCAGCACTTGATGCCGGGCCATGCCTACGAGGATTAGGGACGAACTGTATTGGGACATGCTGATGAACTGTGGGATTGTCAGGATGGTCAGTATGGTGGCGCTCAGACCGAACCCGGTCCCCATCCAGAGGCGTATGAACTGGTTCCCAAGAAATACATAACCCAGACAGAGCGGGAGACCAACCAACAACGCGACGTTTGTGGAAAAGATCAGCAGTTCACGTAAGCCAGCCAGATCCTTTTTGGCGTCAAGACGGGTAGCTGTGGGATAAAGCGTATCGGCGGCTATGGAAACGACGTTGCGGCCATAGTTGATCAAAGATCCCGCGATGGCATAGTAGGTGATGGCCGCTGTGTTGAGGAATATGCCAATAACGACCGAATCGGTGTAAAAAATAAGCTGATTCGCAACGATCCAGATAAAACGGTAAATTCCAAACGCGAACAGCTCCCTGCATCGTGCAAGACCTACCGAACTCCATCGCGGCTGGAGATCGCGATATAACGATTTCGCGCAGACAGCCATTGCGGAGTACTCGAGAATACTGACTGTGAGCGTAATCAAGGCGAGTGTGGTCACTCCATGTCCCAGGGTGAGAAAAGTGACGACCAGGGCTGCACGTGTTAGCGCACCGCAGATTGTAATGCAGTTGATCACATCGAATCGCTCCAGGGCAACCAGCACGGCACTGAACACTGCAAACGGTAAAGCGAGGCCAATGTTGAGTCCCGCAATCAGAAGAGCAGTTTTGGCTGTGGGCTCGAGTTGTTGCTCGACCTTGAATATGCCGAAAAGGAGGTAAATAGCTACACTCGCGAGTAAGGCTAGGAGTCCTGCTCCACCAAGCATGGCTAAGGCCGTGCTCACCGTGCGGTTGACGTTTTCGCTGTCATCCATCGCAACATAATGAGCGACCGACCTTCCCACGGAGTGACGGAGGCCGAGGTCGAGCATGCCGAAATAGCCCGTGAGCGAAATGACCAATGTCCATATGCCGTAACCGGACTTACCTAGATGGTGCACGATAAAGGGTGCCAAGAAAAACCCGGCTAGAAGGGTTATAACGTATCCAGTCCAGGTCGAGAAGATGTTTCGAAGAAAGATTCGCAGGTGCATATTCAAGAAGCTTGAAAGAAGCGTTGACCCTAAGGTTCATGGCCAGGAATTGCGATTCACGTTGGGCCGATTTGCGAAAGCAACACTCCTATCCGCGCACTTGTGCCATGGAGCGGTGAATTTCCAGTGGGACCGGCTCCCCATTCATGCTTAACGATCGCTGGCTCGCCTCCAGAACCTTGAGCACGCGCCAGCCGTTTCGTCCATCGCTTCTTGGCGAATGGCGGGTATCCACACACTCTAGGAAGTGGCGGCATTCCAGGAGCAACGGCTCGTCCGTGGGAAACTCGACAGTTTTGGCAGCGGGCTTTTCAACGACGAACTGGCCATTAACCAAATCGATCTTCTTGTCATAGATCTGGAGTTTCTCGGTCTTATGCACATCGTCAAACACAGCCATACGGTGTTCCCCCACAACAACCAGCTTCTGCTCTTTATACGGATGCAGCCAGCTTACAAAGAGGTGGGCGCGCACGCCGTGGTCGAATAACATAGTTGAGATAGTCACATCCGCGATATTCGGTTGCAGATAGGTCCCACCGGCCGCCGCCACTTGAATCGGCATTCGCTTCAAGAGCAGCAGAATCACGGAAATATCATGAGGCGCAAAACTCCAAAGCGCGTTCTCTTCGCGCCGGACTTTACCCATGTTTAATCGGTTTGAATAGATGTATTCCAGCCGTCCGAGTTCGCCGCGCTCGATCATGTCGTTCAGGCAGGTGATCGCAGGATGGTATTCCAGGAGGTGACCTACCATCAGAATGCGCCCGCGGCCTTCCGCCAGGTCGGTCAGCCGCTCCGCCTCTTCACAATTCAAGGTCAGCGGCTTTTCGACGTAGACATCCTTTGCCGCGAGGAGCGCCTTCCGCGCCATATCGTAGTGGCATTCTGCCGCTGTGGCGATTACTACGGCGTCGACGGCACGATCATCCACGAGCGCCTCGTACGAATCATCCATCAGAATGCCCGGGTAATCTTGCGACAGCTGCTCCAACCTACCCGCGCTGAAGTCACAGATCCGATAGAGCACTCCTAGCTGGTGAAATACGTGAATGAGATTTACGCCCCAGTATCCGGCGCCCACAACGGCAATTCGCATGGCTCTAATCCCTGTCCTTTCCTTTCACTTCGCCCGCGGCACCCTCAAGGCTCTCAAGCTCACGATGTTCGACAAGGTCCGAAATGATGTGACGGAATTTCCCCGAACGATCTGCTAGAAGGCGCGGCAGGTATTCGAACGTGATCTCTACGGGCGCTCGTAGCAGCGCGCGCCAGCTCTTTCGCAGCTTCTCCTCCGAGTCTCCGCGGAAGTGCTCGTTCCGAACAATCTGGACGTGGAGCTGCTTGATCGTCAATTGGTGAATCCGAAAGCTGTCTATTCCTTCGATCTCGCGAAGGGGGTATACCAGAGCCAGATCATGTATGTTCCTGCCGTCTGGCGCCATGATGCAATCGTTCGATCGTCCCACAATTCTCTCAATTAGGGGGAGAGCTCGCCCGCATCCGCACTGGCGGGTCGAGAGGGCTCCAACATCTCCCGTGGCATAGCGCAGGAAAGGGGCCTCCTCGGAGTACAAATCCGTGGCCACTATTTCGCCCGGTTCTCCGGGTGGCAGCGGTCTCCCTTGAGGGTCGACAACTTCTACGATTACAGCGTCGGTCAGAATGTGCATGCCGCCCTGCGGGCACTCGTGAGCGATGAAGCCGCTGTCGCGGCCGCCATAGCCATTCGCGACCGGGCAGCCCAGCATTTCCGAAATCAGCTCCCGCTGGTACGGAAACAGCACTTCACTCGTTACAAAGACCACCCTAATTCCAGCGCGGCGTAGAGCTCTTCCTTGCTTGCGAGCATATAAGCACAGCTGGTATAACGAGCTGGGATACCCGAAGATTTGTTCCCAGTGGCCCTGCTCCATTATGTCTAGGTAGCGCGCCATGGCGGCCTCAGTCATATCAAAGGCCGGGAGTAACCTCGTAGCCATCAGCCAGTCGCGCACCTTGCGCGCCCAATCTTGGCGTGTCAATTCGATCGGCGATCCCCAGAGGGCTAATTCCGGATGTCCCACCGAGAGCCCCCACCATTGCGCGACCCGTTGCCGGCATGCTACACGCGATGCGATACGGCGCTTGGAAAGATCGAACACGAGCGGCTCCCCGGTGGAGCCGCCGGTCGAGAATTTTGACAGTTTACCAGCCGCTGTGGAACGAAGGCCCTGTCGATGTTGGCGAACGACCGCCTTTGTCATGATAGGCAATCTCGCCAAGTCCGCCGGTGTCTGGATTTCCGCAGGCGTTACGCCCGCACACTTCATGCAGGCGGAGACATAGGGCACTCGGGAGTAGCACGACTCGATGAAGGTGCTCAACTTTTGATTACAGTACCGTTCGAGTTCGGAAGCCGAAAAACGGTCTACCCGCTCCATCTCCCGCAGAATCTCGGGTGTGGGATGGCCCTTAATTCGCTCTTGCAGCGGAAACAAAATGTTCCGTACTAACCAGCGATGCATTGTATCCCATTCCTCATCTTGTCCGGAAACCCATAACAAAGGTAGAGAGGTTTGCGAACATCCGCCCAGTCGCACGCTCGTGCAATCGCCGCCCCCTCCGCGATGATGTTCGCAGCCAGCGAAGGTGTTCTCAGCACCTCCTCAATAGCCCCGGCTAATCCCTCCCAATCCCCGGGTTCGACCAGCAAAGCACTTCGGCGGTGTTCATAGACAAACGGAATACCGCCGGCATTGGTGGAAATCACGACCAGGCCGGCAGCGGAACCCTCTACCAGCGCACCCGGGAAGTTGTCCACAGTGGAAGCGTTGAGAAGAATATCGCATTGATCATAGATTTCCGGCAGCCTCGAGTGCTCGACGCGCCCAAGAAACCTTATGTTCATCAGGTTCCACTCCCTCGCCAACTTGCGCAGAGTCTCTTCTTGGGTGCCGGTTCCCGCAATCCATAGGGACGCTTCCGGGTAGCGTTCTTGAACCAAACGAAAGGCCTTCAGCACGGTTTCGACACCATAGATTGTTTCCAGGTGGCGAGTCACTAACATTCTGGGCTGGATCGTCAATCTCGTCCGAAATTGAAAAGCGAGACCATCCAAAACATTCGGAACAATGGAAACCGCAACGGCAAAGTGTTTTCTGATAGGACCTGCCAGGAATGCCGAAGGCGCCGTGACCGCATGGGCTACCCTGAAAATCGGCTGTGCTGCCCAACCGAAGTATCGGAAAAACCGTTCGGCTTCTCCACCTCGGTAGTTCAGAATAAACCTGGCACCGCGAAGGCGGGCCACAATTCCCGCAGGGTATACGACGAGAAAGAAATATAGCCAGGATGCCGCCAGGACATGAACTACTTCTGCCCGGGCAGTGCACTTCCAGAGTTTTGGCCAAATCATGATCGCGCGGGCTATTGTTCGCAATACCGGGAGTTTCTCCAGGAGGCAAAGCGACGCAGGAAACGAAAAGTTGGACGCAAAAACCACAACCTCATACCCATCCTGTCGCAGTAGCCGCGCGAGCAACAGAGCCTGCAAAGCCATACCACCGTATGGGGGAGGAACTGGCGCAACAAGGACAATTCGCCGGGTTGCATCGTCGCCGTGGCTTTGCATGTTATTCGGTCTCTGCTTCGACGCAGGCGCATTCATAGCTAATGGTGGTCCTGGACAGTCTCCTTCGCCTTGGGGCTATCCAGCAACGGCTCATCCCTGCGAACCTGCGATAACGCCGCACGCGCGACCTTGATCCCAGCCCCCGCTTCATCCGAGTAACTGACCCAGACCATGCCCGCGCGGACCTGAATGGAGCTCGTGAATCCCGAACCATTCGAATCCACGGTTTCGGCAAGCCACTTGGAACCCTCCTTATGAGCGACCTTGAAGCTTCCTGCACCGGCGTCGAAGTATCCGAGGTACGGCCGTCCCTCGCCGTCCAGCGCAATCGAGTTCCGGTCCGGATACCCTACTCCGACAAGCCAGTCCACAACTTCCATAATCCAATGGCCGTTTTTCCGCACAGCGTACTTGACAGATGGTCGGCTCGAATTCAGGTAGGAAACATGCGGATCGCCGTTGTCATCCAAAACCATCGACACTCCCTGGCCTACATACTCCACGTTACTTCTGGTAAGCCCGTCGACCTCCTCGATCTGCCACGAGCGGCCGTCCCAGACGCCATATCTCAATCCAGCAGTTTCCGCCCTGACGTTGGCGTAGGCCAGATGTAAACGCCCCTGGGCATCGAAGGCTAGCGAGTTGAATTTACCACTTTGATTCGACCCATCCGCGGTGGAGACCTGCCAGTTGTGCCCACTCCACCGGACGACCCGCATGCGTACCCGAAACTCGGTTCCTCTAGGTCCATCATATTCGTAGTAAGAGATGCTTGGGTTGTCGTTTGCATCCAGAGCAAGGGATGTATAGTAAGCAACCGTTTCGGCAGGCAGTGGAATGGCTTGCGTTTTCCAGGACGTGCCGTCCCAAAATCCATAGTGCAGTTTGCAACCATGGGCGGAGCCAAAATCGGCCCAGGAGATATGCGGGTGCTGCTTTGAATCCAACACCAGCGAGGAGAAACTGGCCTCCTCCGCCACGTTCATTGTGAACCAGCGCCCCAGGGCGTGATCCCAGAATGCGTATTTCAGAGTTTGTTTGCCGTTATCGACCACATATACCAGATGTGCGTTACCATCCTTATCGATCTTTAGAGACGTGAACCTCCCGGTTCCGGATTGATCGACCATTTCAATTTGCCAAGTAGCCGCTGCCGAGGCGGCAGAGAGGAGCAGTACCAGTCCTGCAACTAAACTCGCACCAGCTTTGATTCTTACCTTTTGCAAAATGGTTCGCATAAACTACGGTCTTCCTGTTCTGCACCATGGCGCGCACCAATTGTTTTGGTCTTCAGTCCGCTCCAAATTCTGCGGGCCCCCGAAACGAATAGTGCCGGGATGAAACGGAATACAGCATTCGCAAGGAAAGGAAGCGGGTCCTTTAAGCACCAGACGGCGTATATTCGCCTGCCCCGCGCCAAGTGCAACAACGACCGGAGTTTTGAATCGCGTCTCCAAAGCAAGGAAACGGCAGTATTGACGAAAGCGTCTTCCGCGATCCATTTGTACACCGATACGTGTGAGTCAATTGCCGGCCTTGGAAGACCGGCGTGGTCGCAGTATGACAGGTACGCCAGATCTACTCCACAGGTGGCGCCGAGACGGTGCTGGTCCCACGGCCTCGGATTGATTTCGATCAACGCGTACTGTTTTTTCGCGGCGTCCCATTTGTATTCCACTTCCGCGATGCCAGTGAATCCGATACTCTCGAGCAAACGCACGGTTGGCGCGGTGAGCTCGGGATATGATGCCGCTCGAACGATACATCCTGTCCCGAACATCTCGGGAACCTGGACCAGCTTCTGCGTGTTAAAGCCAGCTACCCAGCGACCACGCAAATCCAGATAACACGCTGTGATCACCAAAGACTCGTCGCCCCCGACTATCATCTCCTGGAGCAAGACTGGCTTGCCGGCTTTCGCAACTGTCGCATATTCCGCAAGAAGCTCTTGACGCGACGAAATGCCGATCGCCTTGCGTGCTCCCACTATTTCCCAGTTGTCGCCCTGTCTCCAGTGATAAGCTGAAACGGGCTTCAAAACGCAAGGATAGGTAACCTCTGCGATGACCTCTTCCAGCCGCTGCTCCCCATCGATCCTCCAACACCTGGGGACCGGTACGGCAGCCCGCACTGCTGCGCGATAGGTCTCCCACTTATCAAGGCACACCTGGAGGGCGGTACTCTCTGGAATAACCAGACTGAAGTACTGGTTCAACTCGCTTCGGTATCGGTCCAGGAACAGTACATCATCGTCGCGCGTGGGGAAGATGACCGCCCGGTTCCCCATTTGCTTACCGAGAGCAAACAGAAAATCTCGCAGTGGCTCGGGCCGTGTGCGCGAATCCGGACAAAACAGGATTTTCGCGTAGCGGGTGAAATTCCCATAGACTCCGTGCTGGGCACTCAACCCGACCACCGGAACACCATGTTCGCCCAAGCTCCTCGCAATGCCGAGCCCGGTACCGAACATATTCATGACGATGGCAATTGGAGGCGTCTCTTGTCTCATGACATTTCCGGCCGAATCATGCCGACCTCTCCCGCATCTTCCGACGTCTCCTCACCTTGCATGCCAGCGCCCTCCATGGCGGCCCAATCGCTCTCACAGACGCGCCGGAGAATGACAACGGCCGCCACCAGTGCAAAATAGTAGTCAAAGTAAGCCCGGCTCAGAAATGCTCCACAAACCAAAAAACCCATAATGCTGCAACACAACATACGGGCATACAGGATGGCTACATCATCGTCGATTGCACGCGCCTCTAGGATTACGCGCCTAGCAGTAAGGAAACATGACGCGATGAGCAAACAGAACAACAGGAGACCAGGAAAACCATGTTCTGCGAGAACTCCAAAATAAATACTATGGGAGTTATGAACATCCACGGCATTCGGAGAGTACCGCGCAAAGAGTGACCTGGTAAATGTGGCAAAGCCACCTCCGGTCACTGGGTGTTCAAGCGCCAGCCGCCAACAGAATGTCCATGCGTTCAACCGAGACTGTGCCGACAGGTCGAGGACTTTGCCGGTCGTAAAACTCATTCTCTCGTGCCAGGCATTCGGAGCAAACGTGAACGCGACGATGCCTACTATTATAACGGGGACCAATAACAGGCGGTGTCGTGATCGCCAAAGCATAAACAACAGAACTGCAACTAAGCCGACTAGCGCGCCGCGGGAGTATGTGAAGAAAATAGCTGGCACACTTATTACGCCCAGAAAACCAAGCCCCCGTTTGATCCACAGGCGCGATTCAGCTTGAGCGAGGAAAAAATACATTGGAAGTGTCATAACAAGCGCCAGGCCGAAATCATTGTTATCGGCAATCATGGACTCGGAGGGTCCATAAAGGCGGTCCTGCCCCCCCGTGGCAATCACGAATGGCAACGACTTAAGAAGGAAGAGACCAAAGCACCCGCAAATTACAAGCATTAAAATTCGTAGCTGACCGGCAGTACGCACAACGGCCATCGTGACCAAGGTCATCAGCAGAATTTTTGAGACAAGCTCCCATTTAAGCCAGGTCTCAGTCGCGTGGTGGAGAAATTCCGGACTGGCAGTACTAATTAATGTGGTCGTTGTGAACCAGAGCCAGAGGAGACATATCAGAGCAACCTCTCGTGAGATGAGGCGCGGGAGCCAATTCCGATCAAAGACAATCAGCCCAGCGATAGTCGAGACAGCTACTGCTAAAGCCCAGGGGAAGGCGTTTCTCCCCCATACATAGGACTGGGGGTTCAGAAAAGCGACGATCGTCCACATCAGAATGCCGTAAAAGGGACGCACAAAGCAGACTGGCAGACTGCAGACGAAGAGAATTAGTAAGAGTGCCGCGCGCATACTAGTTTTGGGGGGCTGCCACCCGGGCCCGGTCCTCGGTGCAGTCGTTGTTTTGGGCAGACTGTGGCGCCACATCCGCTACTGAGGGCATACCGATGGCGGTCCGTTCATTTGGGAGTCTCGGTCGGCGCTGCAGCGAGACGCACCGATGAACGAGATAAGGCCTTTCCCAGCTATGCCTAGACATGTTTTATAGTCCCTAACGATGCCTGCGCAGTGCTACGCTCGGAAATGGGTATGGCGGAGCACCCGGTGGGCACAGCGGGTTTCTCAAACACGCCTAGGAGAGAACCCCGAAGTAAGCGAAAGAGATGCAGCGAAGTCAGACGTTCGTAAAGAACACCTACACGAAAGAGAGTCGGCGAAAAGAACAGATATGCTGGATAGTGATTAATAGTTTGAAATCGTCTTTGCTGGAATCCCGCGGCATTCATTTCCTTAATGAACCTGGAAGGTGTATTAGCGCGGTACAAGGTCGGATAGACGTCATCAGCTGGTACCTGAAAAATGCGGCTCACCAGGGCTCGATGCAGTCTGTAAGGGGTGTACGCAGCGATAAGCGAAACATAGTCGTACTTGTTAGGGGTTAGTAAAACCGCTCGTCCTCCGGGCTTCAGAACCCGGTAGAACTCCTGAAACACTCGCCGGGGGTGCTCCAGATGCTCGACTACACTCCGTGAGATAATCAGGTCAAAGCTCTCTGATGAAAATGGGAGATGGTCCAAGTTACCACGAACACCATAAGGAGAGTTGGCATTATTTGTCTCAAGAGCACGCTCCAAATCGATTCCCACTACTTGAGCGATGTTGGCAAATTCTTTCGAGAATTTCAAGTAGCGTCCACAGCCGGCGTCAAGTAGCCGGACTCCGGAGGAGAGATTTTTCGCGATCTCCTCCCTATAGATCGTGTCGTGAAATTTGCGGCCAGCATAGTAACGTTCGAAGAGCTTCTGGCACTTCTCCCGATCTTCAGTTCGAAACATCGTCTTCCTTCTTCGCCGACAGCCTTCCACGGTAGGTGCTTGCTTATCAATCACATGGCCCACTATCGTCAATCTGAGACTTATTGAAATGGCAGGTACCCTGCCATTTCACCGATTCTAAGAAAATACAGGTAAAGCGTTTATTATCAATAACGAGGGCCGTCACCGTAGGATAATGTGACCTAAATAGAGGAAAAAGTACAAAAGGGTTGCACTCTCTCTCAAGAACAGTCCCTAATCCATCCTGGTACATCCCAATCAACCCTCGCTCTTTCAATCGATTGTTGCTCGCTATCCATCAACGAACTGGTACCAATCCAACTTGTAGGCGAAGAGCGCGGATCTGGTCTCCCAAGGCGCCCCTCGCCTCAATTCCATGCGATCGGTTGATCGATAGTTTGTGCCCCAAATGGTCGTGACAGCCGCGCGGTAACCCACGTTTCGAATCAATTCCTTGTTCCCGGAGTCAAAGTCCGCTTCTCGCCCGTTCGGATAAGCGAAGAAATCCGACGGGCTCTGCAACTCTTCCTCGATTCGCCGCTTGCAGTCGGAAACTTCCCGGAAAATGGATTCCCGGGAGAGCTTGGAGATGAATGGGTGAGTGACGGTGTGGCCTCCAAACTCGATTCCCCGAGATTTCATGTGGCGCACCTGGTCCCATGTAAGCATCTTATTGCAACGGTCCCCGTCGCCCGACACGCCCAACTGCTGTAGGATCTGCGCGAGCAACCGACGGCGCTCCGCGTCGGGAAATCCCCGAAGCACACTGAAAATTTGATGATTAGCCTGAAGACGTTCAGCCTTCGTACGCAAGAAGAGGCGTCGCGGGAGGTCGACTTCGACATCGATAAACTCCCGTGCCGTGCTCTTTAGCGCGAAAGCCAACTGCTCAAACCAAAGGGGTTCGCGGGAATCCATGCTTCCGGTCGTCAGAAAGATGGTCGCCGGCAAACCAAGGTTTTGCAGGATCGGAAATGCATTCTCGTAATTGTCCCGATAGCCGTCGTCGAACGTTATGGCAAAAACGGGCTCAGTGGAGTCTCCATCTAGGTGCGTAACGAGATCGTTTAGGCTGACCACCTTTTTGGAGCGAGCCATAAAGCGCATGCACTCGGAAAACAACTTCGTTGTCGTCGCCGGGAAGAAGGGATCCAGATCGTTGTTGATGCGATGAAAATATAGAATGTGAGCAGTGGGCTCGGTTCGTTTCTGACACGCGATCCGGGGCAATCTCCCGTTCCGAGAAATCAAGAGGGAATAGCGGTCTAGAAGCGGTTTGGTCAGCGCGGGCATCCCAGAGTACAGGTAAACATAGGATGCCGCTGTTCGAAGCAAGTCATGTCCTTGCCCATTTATCTTCGGGTGGGATGGCGAAGGTCTTTCCAGCATCTTCTGGCGCACCGCCAGCACCTTCTGCGGAAGCACTGCTCTTACAGCCTCGCGGATGCCTGTTACCCATTCCGGGCCGCGGCAGAACAAGATGTTCTTATAGGAGAGAGCGCCTAGCCGGACATGTTTGCTGTTCTTCGGTCCGGCTCCCCAATCGCTTCTGTGACGAGCCACGCTCCCACCGAGAAAATCGTATTCATCCAATCCCTGCCGGATAAATTCGCGTATCGACCATGCCCGCAAGGCGATACCCAGATTCCAGTGTTCGGAAGCCGGCTCATAGCCTTCCTGTAAAAGAAAATATTTATTCCGGTAGGCGAAACCGTATTGGCAGGCTAATATGCGGCCGCTCCATTCCAGCCAGCCGAAACGAAGCCATCCCCGCTTCAGCAAGAGTGGCGAAAGTTTACAATAGAACTCCCGCTTCCGGTCCGATCCGAACACGCCCGGCTTCCCATCGGTAGCCCACCTTCTAGTGTGCAGGTCAAACAGTATCGGAAGTAGCCGGTGGACTTCCTCCTCAGTATTGCAGAAGCCAAAACGAATCTCCGGGCGCGCTTCCAACTCACGCAGAACGGAACGGACCTTCGTTCGAAATCGCGAGCGAAGCGATTTCAAATACTCCTCCCAATTCCGGGGTAGGCGAACGACCCCACAAGGAACATCTCTTTCGGTCCACAAAAGACCTTCCGATTGCGCCAGTTCCTGCAACACCGCCAAGTTCGGTGAAGTCCCGGGGATCTCGTTGAGCACCAGAAGCGAACCGCGCTTCATTTCGTTCTTCCAGTGGCCCTGAAATGCTTCCAGGACCCGTTTCTCGTAACCTGCAGAAGCGATGAAATCCAGGTAATCGGAGTCGTTAGAACCATCGCAGGCGAAGCGAATAGTCGGAATGCTCTGTCCGTATTTGCGCAAGATCTCACGGCGAAGAGGGGCAAGCCCACGTAGAGCGCCATTGTCGTCAAAAGCGGCAAGCACGTATAAATCGTCCTGGTTCCCGTAGGCTGACCACCATGCGACTACCCATTCCCAAGTTAAGAAAATGGTGTCGGAGGAGGACTCCTTCAGAAGAGCTTCCCACGCCGGCTTCAGCGCCTGGAGCTGCTCGCCGCACCTGATCTCATCGACTCTCACGCCATCACCCGTGAGGGCACATCGACCGCCTGGCGGTGCCACAACTCAACCATTAGGAATGTCCAGAGCAAGTCACCGTAAAAGGTAGAGTCATCCTGCTCGTGGAGCCGGAAGAGGTCCTCGATAAACGGCCTGCGGAAATAACCCCCTCCGAAGGCGCGTGAGGAAAGCAGCGTATCGCGGGACAGTTCCCTCATGCGCTTATCGGATTTCATCCAATTCGACACAGGAATGCCGAAGCCATGCTTCTTTTTCTGGATGATCTCGATTGGCAACAACCCGCGAAAAGCCCGCTTAAAGAGGTATCTCTTGTCAAAGCCCTTAACTTTCAACCGGGCCGGAATGCGCCCCGAGAATTCAGCAACGGAGCGGTCCAGAAAAGGAAATCTCGTCTGGATCCCAGCCAATTCCGACATGCAGGTTACCTTCGGAAGGTCGTTGTCCGCGAGTGTGATCTTCATGTCAACATACAGCAAACGATCCAAATGGTCGCCTGCGGGTGCCTGCGAATAATGGGACGCGGGAATGTCCACAATGGTGTAGCCCCCCATCGCCTGCAGAGAATCCGCCTCGAAAATGTCCTGGAGCGGATGGGTGCGAAGCGACTGGAACGAAAGCATTCGCTCTACGCCCCTAATGTTGGCGCGGCGGACATATCCTTGTGCCTTCCGAAGGAGCCCCTTGCCCGGCAGGACGCCAAGGATTGGCTCGATTAACCCTTTGCGCAGCACCCCCGGGACGTTGTGATAAACTTCGAAAATCTTGTCGATCGCATACCGTTCATTTCCGCCAAACAGCTCATCTCCGCCATCGCCGGCCAGTAGTGCTTGAACCCCATGTTGAGCTGCTAGACGCGCACAGAAATAAGTAGGGATTGCCGAAGAATTCCCGAATGGTTCGTCAAAACAACGGATAATTTGGGGCAAAGCTTCAAAACAGTCCTGGGCCCCAACCAAATAGGTGTGATGCTCGGATCCAAACTTTTTCGCTGCGATTTCGGCGTAGCCTAACTCGTTGAAGACCTGCTCCTCAAAACCAATCGAGAACGACTTGACAGGCTTCCCCGTCGTGCGGGTCATCATTCCCACTACCGTGCTGCTGTCGGTCCCGCCACTCAGAAAAGCTCCGAAATCGGAGAAACGACCCCTCTTGCAGTGGACCCCCACCGATTCTTGCACCACCGATTCCAATTCCCGGCTCAACCGGGACTCGTTGGAATCGCCGCCTACACCATACTGCAGATCCCAATACTTCTCGACCGTTGCTCCGCGATCCGAAGCCTGCAAGAGGGCGCCCGGGATGAGCCGGTGAATTTTTGTAAAGATTGTTTCGGGGGCCAGGTTGGTGCTAAAGTTCAACACGTTGGCAATCGCGCGTGGATTAATTCCCAAGTCAACTTCGCCGCTTTGCGCAATCGCATCGACACGGGAGGCAATCAGCAGGAGCTTGTCATCCTGATAATACGCGAGACGCTTCATTCCGAAGCCGTCGATTCCCGCGACAAGCCGCCTCTCCCGACCGTCCCACAATACGAACGAAAACGCTCCGCGGAGCTTCCCCGCCAAACCCGCCCCAAATCGTTCGTACAGAGCGGCCAACAGGGCCGCCGTTCTCGCATCCGGAAAGTCTTCCATCTTGTGGCTTACGGCTTCCGCGAGTTCCTTCTCGTTTAGCAGGTCGGCATCGCAGGCGAGCAAAAAGCGGCCATCGCGATAGATTTGCTGCTCAGGAAAACGAGCCGACACGCCGACGCCGACGAGTTGGTCACACTCCCGGGTACCTCGCTCGGCAGCAGCCATGGAGAGCCCGGCGGTCACTGACCCGAGTATCGGGCCAACACGTCCTGGATGATCCTTTCGCCATACCGCACAGATTCCGCTCATGCCGATTTATCGACCTCGCGCCAACTCTTAAACATCAACACACACCAAAGGAGGGCCGACCAATCGCGTTGGCAGCGTTGATGCTCGTTCCAGCAACGGGTTAGAAACGCGTCATTAAGAGCCTCGTCGTGCCCCGCGATCAGCCTCTCATATGCGAATTCCTTCAACTCTCCGCGGAACCATTCCGCCACGGGCACGGCGAACCCCTTCTTCTTGCGCGTCAAGATCGGCGCCGGCAGAACCTTCTCGAGAGCCTTCTTGAAGATGTACTTACCCTGTCCATTGCGAAGCTTGAAACGGGAAGGTATCTGTGCGATCAACTCCATCAGCTTGTGGTCCAGCAGCGGACACCGCACCTCCAGCGAATTCGCCATGCTGGCGCGATCGACCTTCGTGAGAATGTCATCAACCAGGTACGTCTTGATATCGACATACTGAATGCGCGATAGAAGGTCGTCCGTTTGGGCCCTCGCATAATGCTCGCGCAGGACGTCCGCCGAATCATAGCCCGCCAGCCGCCGCCAAACGTCGCCGCTCAATAGCTCACGTTTCATCTTTGGGGGACAGCAGGAAATCCCGTGGAAATATCCATCGATCGGCGTACGCGCCAGACTCTGCAGAGTATTCTTAGCACGCAATACCCGCGGCGCCCAGCCGAGCTTGGGATAGATTTCCCCGATCGGGCCGATTACTCTCTTGCGAGCCCACTCCGGCGCGAAAGATCGAATCCGATTTTCCCAGTGTGTCAGTTTATAGCGCCGATATCCGGCGAAGCTTTCATCTCCACCATCGCCGGAAAGAGCCACCGTTACGTGCCGGCGGGCCACTTGCGAAACATAATACGTCGGAATCGCGGAGGAATCCGCAAAGGGCTCATCATAGTGCCAGGCCAATTTACCAATCAGATCGATGGCGCGCGGCTCCACGGTCTGCTCGAAATGGTTCGCGCCGAGGCTCGATGCGAACTGTTGAGCATCATTCGCCTCGTCATAACCGTTTTCCGTGAATCCGATCGAACAGGTAGTCACCGGCGGCTGCACTTCATTCATCAACGCCACTACCGAAGAGGAGTCCACGCCGCCGCTTAAGAATGCACCCAATGGAACGTCGCTGACAAGCCGGCATTTAACCGCGTTCCGGTACTCCGCCAAAAACTCCTCACACCACTCCCCTTCGGAAAGCGCGCGCGTCTGGTCGAAACGGATGTCCCAGTACGACGTCTCGCGAATCTGCGAGCCCTCCACCACTAGGTAATGCGCGGGGCGCAACTTCCGTATCGCGCGGTAAATCGTCTTGGGCGCCGGCACATATTGGTATGAGAAGTAATCCGATAGTGCTTCGACGTCGATCTCCTTGGAAAGTCCGCCCGCCGGCCAGAGCGATTTCATTTCCGAGGCGAATAACAGCCGGCGGCCATTCCACGAATAGAACAACGGCTTCTTGCCCAGTCGATCCCGCGCCAGCAGGAGCTTCCTGCGGCGGCCGTCCCACAGAGCCAGCGCAAACATCCCGCGCAATTCGGCAAAACAGGCTTCTCCAAGCTCTTCGTAAAGGTGCACGATGGTTTCGGTGTCGGAACGCGTCCGGAACTTGTGGCCACTAGACAGATATCGTCGATTCAGTTCATCAAAGTTGTAGATCTCGCCATTGAACGCAATCCAAATAGTGCCATCTTCGTTGCACAGCGGTTGGTGGCCTCCGGCAAGATCGATGATCGAAAGGCGCCGGAACCCGAGCCCAATGCCTGGACCGCTGTAGTGCCCCTCATCGTCGGGCCCGCGATGCACAATAGCGTCCGACATCGCCTTCAGGGTGGCGCACCCGATGGCCGTTTTGCGTTCCGCTTCAAAGATGCCGCAGATCCCGCACATAACCTACACTGCCACGGCGGCCCTCTGGGGGACCGCCGCCGTCAGACTTTCGTACACTTCTTCGTAATTTCGCACCATAGAATCGATGGAAAACACTTCTTGAATCCGCACCCGAGCCCTTTGGGACATCCTCATCCGCACATTCACCTGTTCGTAAAGCAAAAGCAACTGTTCTGCCAGCCGCTGGAAATCGCCGGCGGGAAACAGCAATCCCGATTCGCCATCCACTACGACTTCAGGGTTTCCGCCAACAGAGGTGGCGATCGCCGGCAGCCCACTGGCCATTGCTTCCAGAAGGGAATTAGACATCCCTTCGATGACCGAGGACAGCAAATAGACGTCCATTGCGGCGAGCAACTCAGGCACGCGGTGGCTCGTTCCCAAAAAGGTGACGCGGCCTCGCAGCCCGGGAGTGGCACGAACCAGTTCTTCCAGGCTGGAACGCTCCGGGCCCTCGCCGACCGCGAGGAAACGCCAACGGTCGCACAATCGGTTGAATACCTCCACGCCGCGGAGCGCGGTCGGATAATCCTTGGCCGGACTCAAGTTGGCGACACAACCGATACAGAACTCCCCCGGCGAAAGTCCCAGCTCCTCGCGGATCCGGGCCCGAACGGCTGCATTCGGTTGGAATCGTCTGCTATCCACGCCGTTGTGAATCACAGTGATTCGCTCCGCCGGGAATCCAGTGCGCTTGGCGTGCAGGTCCCGCAATTGACAGGAGACCGAAAGTACCCGGTCGGCCAGTTCGAAAGCCAGCCTGCGAAACCAACTCCTTCGGCGGGGTTCCGTGATACTCGTCTCTGCCTCGAGCCCGTGCTCGCTATGGACCAAAGCCGGGGCATGAACCCAGCGCCCGGCCGCTACCGCTTCAATTGCCGCCCAGTTGCGCGAATGTACCAGATCCGGGGACACGTCGCGAATGATTTGCGCTAGTTTCCAAAACTGAAACCGTGCCTTACCTTCCTCGTTCAGACAGACAATGCGAGCGCCCGCGGCTTCGAGGTGCTCGGCGTTGGGACCGAGACGGCGGATCGCGCAAACCGTATGCTCGAAGCGGTCCCGATCCGAGTACCGCACCAAGTTTACAAGTCCGTTTTCCAGACCTCCCCTGCCGAGACTATCCACCACGTGCAAAACGCGGATTGCTCTCGCCATTTCTAGTGGCCCCCCGCACGCGGCGAAGCGACTTGGGCCAGAATCGGCTCCGCTGCCGGGGTGCGGAGCTCTGCCGGCAGCAACGCAGAATACTCCCGGAAAAGCACTGCTTCGCCCCTTGCCCAGTTCAGGAACGACGCTCCGAAGTTGCGCGCGCGGCCGGCAAATCCAAGACGCACCGCGCCATTCTGCATGGCGGCCAAGGCCGCCCGAATTTCGCCCGCGTCATAACTCGACAAAATGATCCCGCAGTTCGCCTCGCGTACTATGTCCGCGATCTCTCCGAAGTCCCCGGTGATCAGGGGACGCCCCGCTGCCAGCGCTTCGAACAGCTTGTTCGGCGCACTGAAACGGGCATTCGGATTGTGAGGATCGAAGCCGTAGTAAACCACGTCCGCGGCGCACGTATAGTCCGCGATTTGTTTCCCGGAGGCGAACCCCACAAATCGAATCCGTCGGTTTCCGGCCGCCGCATCGACGACCTTCTTCTCCAGAACGCCTTTCCCACCGATAATCGCGTACACGTCAGGCAGCATTTCCAGTGCTTCCAGCAACTCTTCGAGCTTTCGATCCTTGAACAACTGCGTAATACAAACCACCGTCAGCGCGCTATCCGGAATCCCCAAGCGCCGGCGGACATCGAGATTCTGCTGCTCCGTGCGTGCGAATTCCGCAAGCCGCTTCCAATTGCCCACGACCACCGATCGCCGCGCACCCCGCTCCATAAAATGGCGCCGAAGTTTCTCTCCGACCGTGATCAACAGGTCGATCCGCCGGATGAGAAAATTCTCCAACAGTACCAGACTGCTTTGAACCGCATGCGGCACGCTTCCCTCCAGCATGTCGGGAAAACTCTCATGGGCGTCATAAACGATCGGCTTGCGTTTGAGCTTACCCAAGAGAAAACCCAGCGGCAGCGTATCGAGGTCGTGGCAGTGAACGGCATCGAATCGTGTCCTTAGTCCACGCCAGAGCATCTTGAAGTACAGTCGAGTATAGAAAAATAATTGGCTGGCACCGCGTCCGTGCTTGGATGGCAGAAACACCCTTTCGACCTCAACGCCTTCCGGGCACTCTTTAGCTGGAGCCTTCAGATCCCGATCCCATGCCAGAAGACGCACGCGGCATCCCATCGCAATCAGGGCGAGTGCCTCCTGCCTCACTCGCGGGTCAGGATCGTAGGCATTCGTCAATAGCATCAAGATCGTTTTAGTACTCATCAGTCTATTTGGCCGAGGCCCTGAACAGCAATTCCAATTCCAATTCCACGCCTAAGCTTTTGAAAGCAGATGCGAAGAGTTCGCTTTGGAATCCGGCGGCCCGGCTACTCTGGGGTTCTCCACTAATTCCATCAAGCGCCCCATTGCCCGACCCCAACTGTAATCGTCGGCTACTTGCTTTCGGCCGTCCAGTCCTGCCAGTCGTGCTCGCGGAAAATCGCGTAATAGTACTATTGCGTGGGAAGCAAGCTCCTCCGCGGTATTTCCCTGATGGACCACTCTCGCTGCGCCAGGAGACAGGCCCTGCGTAGCGCGGGAAGTAGCCACAACCGGAAGCCCGAATGCCATCGCCTCCAGGATCTTATTGGGAATTCCGGCGGTCAGCGAAAAGGGAGCGACGGCGACGTGTGCGCGGGCGAGTTGGCTGCGGATATCCGGCACAAAGCCGGTAACTTCAACCCCTTCGATCTGTTGTAGATTCGCGACCGCATGGTTGGGGTTGCGCCCCACGATGAGGAATCGAGCGCTGGGAATTGAACGGCGTATGATCGGCAGCACCTGGCGGGCAAAGAAGGTCACTGCCTCCTGATTGGGAAAATAGCTCATATCGCCCGTGAAGATCAGGGTCGGAACGGGATCGGGAAGCACTCCCGAAGGCTTGAAATACTCCGTATCGACGCCGTTGGGGACCGTATGGACACGGGCTATGTTCGAGATTTCCCGCATTAACTGCGCTTCCCGCTCGGTCGAGACCAGAACGCAGGTAGCCTTCTCACTCACCCTTTTCTCAAAACGCCGAAGAGCATTCCCTTCGCGGGAATAAATCGCCGACCACGGAAAACGGCAAAACCGCGCGTATTGGGACCACTTGTCTGAATCGACATCGACCAGATCGAGGACCGTCGGAATTCCGTCCACCGCTTCCACGTACTGCGCCATGGCCGAGCAGTAGACGAAGATTCGGTCGTAGGAACGCGCTGTCAATGCCTTGGACACTTCCCGCTGCAACTCGTTGGAATAGAAGTAGGGAACGGTGAGCGGGGTGGCCGAGAAAAGGCGCGGCAACGAACGCAGGCGCGCTCGCCTGGGGTGAATACGGGCTACCGTCACGTCATGGCAGATTTCGAGGAGGGTGGGTTGATGAACCAAGTCCTCAGGATCATCGGCGAGCGTGAACACATCCACCTCGTGGTGTTCGGCAAGAGCGCGCAACTGATGGAAGGCCCGAATCTTGTCACCTTTGTTGGGTGGGAACGGCACGCGGTGACAAAGATAGAGGATTTTCATCAGCTTCCCGAGATGTTGGTAGGCGCGGCAAGGATTTGAACCTGCGACCTCCCTGGAGTTGAATCAGGGCGCTCTAACCAGGCTGAGCTACACGCCTATGCTGTCAAAAACTCCCCTCACACCGAGGGGATCCTTCGGATCAACGACGGCCCGAGAATTTTTGTGAGTCCGAAGGGCAACTGTTTCCAGAGCCGGACGGGAAGTTGAAATTTCTGGTCGACCGGACTCATGTGGGGAACCTCTTTGGCCCGCACGAGATAGTAACGATAAGGCAAGGCAGAGACTTTCATCGACCACGCGGATTTGAAACGGAACGAACCCGTTTCCCGTTTGCTCCGGCCAAAATCGAATAACCGGTAGCCTTCAGCGCAGCTCTGCGCGATCAGCCTCCAATACATGAAATTGTTCGGGGCGTCTTCGTAAAACTCCGGTAGAGCGCCCGCATAGTAAGGCAATACCTGGTCACGGAAATAGAGGCAAAACACCGCGGCGATTAGGTCTTTGTCCTTGCGAACGCCAAATAGGCGGGTGTGCCGGGGAAAGACACTGCGTAAGATCTCGAAAAGGTTCCTCGAAAAGACAGGCGTTCCCAGGCGGTGCACGCTCTGGGCATAAATCTCGTAGAACTCCGCGAGAGTCACCTCTTCCATCCACTGGAGGCCCGATTTAATCGACTTTCGAATAGCGTAGCGCGTATCCCTGGGCAGCGCCTGCATCAGCTTTTCCGGCCCAGCAGACAGATCCTGCGTAAACGTCACGTACAGATCGCGTCCCGGCAGATCGGAAGGGCAAGGCTCGGTTCGGTTGCGCATCTCCAGGTACTTCACACCGAGCTGATCGGCCAGCGCCTGCCCCGCCTTCAACAGACCAGCGTATGCTGGGGCGTCATCCGCGCAAATGCCGCCATACACCGCCAAAGGGAAAGAAACCAAGCTGTTGCCAAATAGCCGGCTCCGCACGTAGCCGATCGGGAATACGCCGCGAATTCCGCGGCTGTCCCGGGCCGTAAAGCTGTACGTGCGGCGGCCGAGCACCCTCTCCACGACCGTCCTCCAGCCCGAAAGATGGAAGAAAGTCCCCGAGGGCGAGTCCAATACGAATCGATCCCATTCGTCCTCACCACCGGGAGCCAGCGGGCAAGTCTCAAGCCCGTTGGTCGGTCCGACACTCAAGCGTTCCTGGAATTCGGCTAAGGCCATGCGGAGATCGGAGAAGATCCCAAAATTCTTCAATACTGCCTGTAATATCGATACGCTTTCTGCGCCAATCCCGCATTCAAGACCGCACCGATCATGCGGAACGGAGCCAGTTCCTGCATGGCCTTTTCCAGCGATTTCCGGGTGGTGGAAAAAGCCCGCACAACCAACAAAACTGCATCGGCGTGGGCAGCGAGTAGGTGCGCATCAGCCAACAGATTCACGGGAGGGGAATCAATCAGGACCAGATCGTACATCTCACTCAGCTGTTGAAAATGCCCGCCGAAATGGGATGGGTGAAGGTCGCGAATCCCCTCGGTTCCGGAAACGATAAAGTCCATCGGAACCTCGTCGGATTTGAGTACGACATCTTGCAAGCGGGCCGTCCCGCAGAACAGATTGCTTAGACCTGGCTGTTCGTTGCTCACGCCCAGCCATTTCCCTACACTTCCCCTCCGGAAATCCCCGTCAACAACCAGGACCCTAAAGTCCGGGAGGCTGGAAAAACTCAACGCCAAGTTCATCACCGTCACTGTCTTGCCTTCCTGGGGAACAGCGCTGGTCACGACCAGGGATCGGAACGGCTTGAGGTCCCGCTGCTGTAAAATCTTCGTCCGGAGGCGGCGGTAATAGTCTGCAATCATGGGATTGACCGAGTGCGGCAGGAGTCTGGACTTTTGATCCAACCCGGCCTTGGTCCGGATTCCGAATTCGTGTGGTTCGATCTCGATGACCGGCACTTCGAGATCAGTGGCGGCCGCGGAGTCTGTCGTCGAATGCCCCGGCAGTGGAATGGCCTCACTTTGGCTCGGGGCACGAACCGTCTCCGTATCGGGAGCCGCATCCGTCCCATTGAGGTCGAGAGCGTCCCAGAGCGATTCGCGTCCACTTCCGTTCTTCCGGGTGCGATTCGCCCCTTTCAGGGCTTCGTAAAGTCGACTCATAGATTGCTTTTCCCGTGAGACTGCATGTATTGGGCCAACATCATCAGCTCTCTAGATTAGAATGCATACCACAGACCGCTGCAAGTCCCCCAGTACCAGTACAGTTCTGTTGATCTCCTCGGCAACACCTAAAGCGAATCGCGCTATGCCGGTTTCTTAGGAATATTGTATATGAATTGGACTTCCATTGCATTCACGCTGCGTCCGGTCCAGCCTACACCTGGTTGCGTATTCTCAACAGGAGCACAACGCCAACAATCACCGCAGCAGCCGTCGTGGAGGCCGCAGCGATGATCCATCGGCGTCGGCGAATCATCTTGTCCGACTGAGTCAGAATTACTGGAATTACACCCAATACGCTTAGGCCGCTGACGTCTGCAACATCTTGCGAATCAGTGACCGACATCCCGAAGAGTTCAGTACACAACGCGGCCAACAAACCTAATATCAGCCCGGCGATGGCGCCTCCGCCGTCAATTAGCCCCCGATTTGGGCTGGTTGGCCGTTCGGCAGGGAGCGCGGGGTCTAATACTTCAAACTGCTCGCCCTTCAGACGGACTTCAAGCTGGGTAGCCGTTTCGGCATTCATTTTCCGATCGAGAAGTTGACTGTAATGCGCTTTCGAGATTTCGTAGTCCCGCGTCAGCTCCGTAAGTTCCTGCTGCGTCACCGGTATCGAATCCAATCTGTCTCGATAACTGTCAAGCTGTTTGGTATAACGCTGCTGAGCATCGATGTGCTTTGCAATTTCTTCGTCAACGGCCCGGATCTGGGATTGGATGACCGGATTGACGTGTGGTGTGGTATCGGCAACAGGAACTTGAGTCTGCGCCGGTGCAGGACCGGGCGCCTCCACGGACTCCGGGGCGGGAACGGCAACTGCGACGGACGCCGAGTCCGCTTTGGCCTTTGCCTGCGCTTCTTCCTGCGCGATCTTGTTCTTCAGTTGTCTGACCGCAGGGTAGGTGGCGGAGTATCTGGTCATCAGCGCCGCCAATTGGGCCTTATCACCGGCTAACGGGTCCGCCGGCTGAGCATGCGCAACTGCTGTTTGAGGGCTCCTGGGTTTAGCCTCCCCGGGCGGATCCATGTCCACCACCGTCGCCGGCGGTTGGGTCAACATCGCCTCCAGTTCTTTGCGGTGCTGTTGGGCGCCGGCCAACGCCTCGTTCTCGATCTGCAGTTGAGCTTGCAATTGGCTCACTAGCTGTACCGTCGCGGACTGCTGTTCCGGCAACCGACCCATGTGTTTCAAGTTGAAGTCCCTGATCTTCGCTTCTTGGGATTCAAGCAGCTTCCGCGTTGCCTCGAGCTGATCTTCGATGAACTCCGTGGTGCCTTTGGCCTGCTGCTCACGGTTAATAGAATTCTCATCGATGAACGCAGAGGCCAGCCTGTTCGCAACCTCCGAGACGAGTTGCGGATCTCGTCCCGAGTATTGAATTTTGAAAGCCTGGAGGTCTTGATTCCCGCCAAAATCGCCCAGCACGCTCGTCGCAATATCCTTGCGCATTTTGGCAGTCACGTCTTCGCGCGCCAACTTCTTCCGTTCCTCGGGATACAGTTTCAGATTCTCAATGATCTTCTGCAGTTGGGTGGTGCTCAGAATTTCGTTCGAAAGTGTGCTCAGGCGGTTGCGAATATCCCCGGTAACCGTCGATCGGACGTAGCTTTCGGGCACCTTTTGTGGCTTGACGCCGATGACCGAATAGGAAGTGTAAATGTTCGGCATCTGCTGGACATAAAACGCGACTCCAGCGGTAACGGCGACAAAAATCCCCAAAATGATCAACTTGCGGTGCCCGATCACGCGCAAATAGTGTTCGACGGACACTTCCGACCCCAGCATTTTCGATTTCTGTTGGAAGCCAAGACGGCCAGAACTCGGATTTGTCATTTCTTAAGGTGCCTTTTTCCTTTCAATCTCTTGCCGATAGCGTTTTGGCTGCTGTCAAGGTGCAATCCACAGGCCAAACCAGGTTCTGAGTGGTATGCTCGTTTGGTAGTGTAGTTGCCTTCGTTCTGCACCATGGAACCTGCGGAAGCCGCCGGGGTTAAGGAACAAATGGAAGACCAACAGTTTTTCGTGCACGAATCCAGCTACGTGGACTCCCCCTGTGTCATAGGGTCGGGAACCAAAATCTGGCACTTTTCCCACATCATGAAGGACTGCCGGATCGGCCGTAACTGCAACATTGGGCAAAACGTAGTGGTTTCACCGAATGTGGAAATCGGTAACAACGTTAAAATTCAGAACAATGTCTCGGTCTATACTGGCTGTATCCTGGAAGATGACGTGTTTTGTGGGCCATCGATGGTGTTCACCAACGTTATCAACCCGCGCAGCCATGTGGTGCGCAGGAACGAATACAAAACGACGCGCGTACGACGCGGAGCCTCAATCGGGGCGAACTCCACCGTGGTCTGCGGAGTTACGATCGGCCGGTATGCCTTCATCGGGGCTGGATCGGTGGTGACCCGCGATGTTCCGGATTACGCCTTGGTGTACGGAAACCCGGCCCTGGTCCGCGGATGGATGTGCAACTGCGGAGTCAAGATCTCTTTCGCGGCCGAGGGCCAAGCCACCTGCCCGGCCTGCGGCGCTACCTACCTGAAAGATGGCAACATGGTGAAGGAGGCTTTAGCCACTGCGGCAAAGTAACCAAACAACTATGACATCGACACCGGCTTGCAAGACGATTCCCCTGCTCGACCTCAATGCGCAATATCGCGACATCCGCGACGAAGCGCTGGCCGCCGTGACGCGGGTGATCGATTCCCAGAAGTTCATCCTGGGGGATGAAGTCAAGCAACTGGAACAGTCGCTAGCACTCTACTGCGCCGCCAAATATGCGATTGGCTGCGCGTCGGGTTCGGATGCGCTCTTCCTCGCTCTTCTGGCGCTCGACCTTCAGGCGGGCGATGAAGTAGTCACCACGCCATACACGTTTTTCGCGACGGTCGGCGCGATCTGCCGCGCCGGCGCAACTCCCGTTTTCATCGATGTGGAACCCCACACGTTTAACATGGACGTGCGGCAACTCGCCGATGTTCTCGAACGACATCCCAAAGTTCGGGCAATCATCCCAATTCATCTCTTCGGAGCGTGCGTTGACATGGATCCGATCTGCGAGATGGCGGCAACCCGCGGCATTCCGGTCATTGAGGACGCCGCGCAATCGATCGGCTCCGAATATAAAGGACGGCGAGCCGGCAGCCTGGGTCAGGTGGCCTGTTTTAGCTTCTTCCCCAGCAAGAATCTCGGCGCATATGGCGATGGCGGCATGCTGACCACCAACGACCCGGCGCTGGCGGAGCGAATAACAGCCCTCCGGGTCCATGGGACAAAGAAAAAGTACTATCACGACTATATCGGAATCAACTCGCGCCTGGATGCCTTGCAAGCCGCGGTTCTGCGCGTAAAGTTCAAATATTTGGATTCCTGGACTAATCAACGGCAACAGAACGCCGGGCATTATCGCGACATCTTTAAGCGCCTGAACGTCCCGGTGATTGCTCCGGTTGCGGCTCCGTATCAGACGCGCCACATCTACAACCAGTTCGTCATCCGTGCCGAAGATCGCGACGGATTACAGGCATATTTGAAGCAGAACGGCGTCGGCACCGAAGTTTATTACCCGCTTCCGCTCCACTTGCAGACCTGCTTCGCCCATCTCGGGTACCGCGCCGGCGATTTCCCCGAGAGTGAGCGACTCGCCCAGGACTCGCTAGCTCTTCCTATCTATCCCGAATTGCAGCCTTCCGATATCGAATACGTCTGCAGCCTGATCCAGTCGTTTTACAGCGCGCGGACCGACCGTTGAATGCGGCTGGTCTCGATCGTCGGCGCGCGGCCGCAATTCGTCAAACTTTCGGTAATCTGCCAAGCCATCGAGTGCCGTCCGGACGTTTCCGAATGGCATCACAGCATCATCCACACTGGCCAGCACTACGATCCTAACCTGAGCGGCGTTTTCTTTGAAGAGCTGGCGATTCCGCGGCCTGACTACGACCTCGAGGTCGGGTCGGGATCGCACGGAATCCAGACCGGCGCGATGTTAAAACGGATCGAGCCGGTCCTGGAATTCGAGAGGCCGGATTGGGTTCTACTCTACGGGGACACCAATTCGACTCTGGCCGGCGCCCTGGTGGCCGCCAAGGCCGGCTTTGCCATTGCCCACGTAGAAGCTGGATTGCGCAGCTATCGCCGCAGCATGCCGGAGGAGATCAACCGCGTAGTCGCCGATCACTTGAGCGACTTGCTCTTTTGCCCGACGGAAGCTGCCATGGAAAACCTCCGAAAGGAAGGTTTGGGCGAAAGAGCGACATGGACGGGCGATGTGATGCTGGACGCCTCGCTCCGCTACCGGCAACTGGCGGAATCGCGGGGCGGCCCGTTAGCGCAAACCTGGCGTGCCAGGGAGTTCGCGCTGGCAACCGTGCATCGGGCCGAGAATACGGATGATGCCGATCGCTTGCGCCAGATCGTGACGGCGATCGACCAAATCGCCGCTGACATCTGCCCCGTCGTCTGGCCGATTCATCCCCGCACCAGGAAGCGCCTGGGTGAACTGGGAATCGCTATGCGAGCCGTCACGTGCATCGATCCCGTCTCCTACCTCGACATGCTGTTGCTCGAAGGCCGTGCCCGATTCATCCTCACCGATTCGGGAGGAGTTCAAAAAGAGGCGCACTTCTTGCAAATTCCTTGCATTACGCTGCGCGACGAGACGGAGTGGAAAGAGACTCTGGAAAACCGTTGCAACGTGCTTACAGGATGTTCACCTGAGGAAATATGTCGGGCGGCGAAGGCGTGTTCTGAAGCTGGGCCTTGGACGATCCGCTACGGCGACGGTGCCGCCGGAGAGGCCATATTGAGGGCGCTTAAGTGAAAGCAAAAGCTCCCCACAATCCTCAACCAGCAAGAGCACGCTGCCCGTCAACCGTACTGTAGCCGGCTCCGGCACAACATCGAGGGTGAAATCGGCGCTGGTATGAAACCGCTGGCCGTAATGAGCAGTTCCTGCGTCATGGAATACGGAGCAGCAGGAACTTCCATACTGCTGGCAGGCATGAACGCTCCGGCCGGACTATACGACAGGGTCGTGTAACCTGAAAACCGCGATGGACTGCATATATTTGAAGCAGAATGGGGTCGGCACCGAGGTCTATTACCCCCTTCATTCGCAGACGTGCTTCGCCCACCTCTGGCACAGGTCCGGCGATTTCCGGTGAGCGAGCAACTCGCCAGGGAATCGCTCGCTCTTCCTATTTATCCCGAGCTGCCGGCTTCCGATATAACGAATACCTCCGCGGCCTGATCCAGTCATTCTTAGGGGGGAACCGGCCGTTAGACATTAGCTCACCACGCAGTCCGCTGGCAGGCCGCCGGAAAGGCCGGCCCATGGGGGCAGCGGGGACTCGGGATCGTCCACCTGGATGCCTTGGAATGGCGTCAACGGCCTTCAGATGCCCGCCGACCTTCGATCTCCCTGATCCGCCGCTGAGCCGCTTCGAAAGCGGGATCGGTAGCGGGGCCATTCTCCGGTTCGAGCCTGTATTCCCGCAACGCATCCTCCAGGTGTCCTTTCGCGTAAAGGACATCGCCGAGGTAGTAATGATCGCCAGCGACCCCGTTGGAAATGGGCTGCAGTGCAATCGCGCGACGGCATTCTGTCTCCGCTTCGTCGAGCCGCTTTTGCTTCAAGCGGATCCTTCCCAGAAGTAGGTGTGCGCGCGGTTCGGATGGGACAAGAGCAATGGCCTTGTCGATGCAATGCTCCGCCAGGTCCAGGGCGTTGAGCTCACAGTAGGAGTATGCGAGGCTGTAGAGCGTTTCCACATTGGACGGCATCGAGTCCAAAGAGTCCACGAGATAGGGAATTGCCGCCTCGATGTTTCCGTTTCGCAACAACGCGTTCCCCATCACTTGCGGGGCGATGGGCTGTCCGGGAGACACCTCCATCCCGCGCTTCGCGAGGACGAAATCGTTCCTCCAATACGGCAGTTCGGCTGTCAGCGAACCGGCATAAGCGGCCGCGATCGCGATCAGAGCGGCAATGCCGGTCTTCCGGTAGCGGCTCTTCAGGGCGGCCAACAGCATGGCCAGCGCGACGCAGACAGCGGCTGAGGGCAAGTACAAATAGCGATCGTGCAGGTTCTCGGCATTGTTGAAGAGCGTAACGTTCAGTACGGGCAGCATCAGGATGGCCCACCAAGCGGCGAGAAATGCAAAAACCCTGGAGCGGCGGCTTCCCCAAAAAAGGCCCACGGCGCCAACCAGAACGATCAGCGCCGGAAACACAAAATTCCCCACCCCAATATGCGCCACGGCCAGGCGCCGGTAGAACCCGCTCAAATGAACTGGAAGAGCATCGTGAGAGCCATAGAAGAGAAGATCCGCGGGCCAAGCCAGCAGCACAGACAGGCGCCCGAGCGTGGTCGCCGGTGGCGACACGCTGCCGAGCACGAGCGTTCGCGCCAGTATGAAGCCGAATGAGATCAGCAGATAAGGAGTTGCGGCGGCGAAGCTGGACACAAATCTCCGCTTTGGACTTTTGTCTCGCTGGTAGAGGATCCACTCCGAGCTGAATATCAGAGCCGGTATGACGATAGCCGTCTCCTTCGCCAGGACGGCCAGGAGAGCCAGGACCAGCGACGCCGGCGCCACGCGGGTGGGCTTCGTTGCCGCGGAATCCCGGTGCCTCCAATAAAGCAGCATCGAACCCAGAAGCAGGCATGCCATCAGGGATTCCGTGGTGCCGGAAATCCAGGCAACGCTCTCGATATGCGCCGGATGGAGCCCAAACAAAAGTACCGCGACGATGCCGACCCAGGCGTCTTCTCCCAGCCGGCGAACCAAAAAATACAGTAACAGGCCAGCCAGCAGGTGTACCGCGATCGCGGCGAGATGCCAATAAACCGGCTGCAAACCGAACAACGCGTAATTCAATCGCAGCCAAAGCATGTACACAGGACGGTAGTAAAAGGCGACTCGAGTGGTTTGCGACCACACATGCGTGCTGAAAAACGTGAGGGCGAGCCGCCAGGACTTGATTTTCGGGTTGTCGACAATCTGGCCGAGATCGTCGTAGACGAATTCGAAAGAGGCGGCGCGGATGTAGGCACAGGCGACAAGAGCCAGCACCGCGCTCAAGGCGAATCGAGGTCGCCACGCCGAAAGCCGGGGAAATGGGCTGGCGGTTTGGGAGGGGTTGGACACCCGATCCTCCTTTAGAAACTCCCAGTCAGGAGAGCGCTACGATGGGATCGGAAAAACAAAAAGGGATACATGCGGGGAACCAGCATGTATCCCTTCGAACTGCCTCTGGCAGACGATGCCTTCCGCTAGGCGGAGCGACGACGCAACCAGCGCCCCGTGAACAGCAGCACACCGCCGAGCAACATGATGCTGGCTGGCTCCGGCACTTCGTTGAGTTGGATATCGCCGCTAGCGTTGCCGGATTTGGCCGGGTTATTGAGTGTCAAAACCAAGGCCAGGGCGTACGGGTCCACAGAAGGGGAGAAGCCGGTATTCGCAGTGCTGACATTCAGGTTCTCAGGCAACCCTAACGCGGACTGAAGCAGGTTGAGACCGTCACTGCTGGGTGTGCAGGCGTTAACTCCAGCGCTGCAATCGGCGTTGCTGTTCCCACCGTAGCTCCAGAGAGACACGGTGTCCTTCAAGCTGGAATTGCCGTTTCCCTGGAAGTTAGTCTGGGGCTGCGAATTAGCGTCAGAAAAACCGGTGGCGATCACCTCAAAGGTGAGCGAACCGGGTTTAGAGTTACCGGTGTTGGCAAGATAGCTCAAATCGAGGTACGGGTCTGATCCGTCGGTCTCGACACCGGTGTCCAAAGCAACCCGATAATTTCCTACCATAATCGAGCCGGTCGAGCATTCAGTGAAGCTCGCGGGCCCGGTGCAGACAATCCACCCGCTACTCGAGCTCCCGTTAATGATATTGACTTCAACGTCAGCGTTGGCCCATGGCACCCCCAGCACGCCGAGAATGCTAGTTACAAGCAGTAGCTTTTTCATCGTTTCCTTCCTCCGCGCCAGAAGCTTTCCGCTCCGGGGGCGTCCCAAGTTGAGCAGTTTGCTAGCCAAATCCTAGGCACCAGCATGTCTTTTATTTTCAGGTTGTTACGGAAACTTACCATTGGCTTTCCAGTCCCACATTTGTGGACAGTTTGAGAATTGCTCGAAGTTTTTCAATTTCCTTTCACGACATCCTGAGCCTGTTTCGCCAGAGGCGACTTGGGGTCCTGCTTCCAGGCCGCCTGGAAAACGGTACGTCCGCGAGCCAAATCTCCCGATTTGGCGTACGCCATTGCCAAGTGGTATGTCCAGACCGCCCGGCTCTTGTCGCCCGCAGCCCGCTGCAGGTATTGAATGGCCTGGGAATACAGGCCCTTACGATACAATACCCACCCCAGCGTGTCGCAATATGCGGGGCGGTCAGGAACCATTTCGACGGCCCTCTGCGCATACTTCAAAGCCTCGTCCTGATTGTTGCCCTCTTCGCTTAAAAGATAGGCCAGGTTGTTGAGCGCCTGCGCGTTGCCAGAATCCATCTGAACTGATTTCCGGAAATTCTGGAGGGCCGCCGAATGGTCGCCCTTCATCTCCTGGAGATTGCCTAGCCATAACCGCGCGGTGGCATTTTCGCCGTGCGAGGAGAGCAAATCAACCAGGCGATGCTCGGCGTCAGCGAGGTTGCTGTCGGCCACGTCCAACTGAACCAGGGAGAGGTCGCTCGAAACATCTCGCGGGTCGGCCGCCTTGGCGGTCAGGAAGGCCTGTCGGGCCTCAGAGTGTAAGCCCTCCGCCGCAAGCGTCTCACCCAGGAACTCCTGCACGGCGGCGGATTTCGACTGCTTGGCCGCATACTCTTTGATCTCGCGCAGACCGGTGGACGATTGTTTTTGCTGGGTCGTTGCTTGCCGAAGAGCGGCAAGCGCCCGAATATCCCCTGGATTGATGTTCAATGCGGATTCCAGTGCGCTGCGGGCACCCGCCACATTACCCGAACGCAATTTCCACAACCCGTCCTGGACCAGCAGATCGGGGGACTTTCCCGCTGCCAGCCCCTGGTCGATGCCTTTGCGCATCTCGGCCATCTCGCCCTTGGCCCACAATGCCCAGTTGCGGGCAACGATGAACACCAAAAGATTTTTCTGCGATGCCGGCGCGGAGTCCAACGTGTCCAGCGCGCTCTGCGCCAATTGGCTGGCGACGAACGCATCCGCCAACTCTACTCGTACCTTCACCATGTACGGATTGATTTCGAGTGCTTTAGCAAGTGCCTGCCGGTAGCGGGCATCCTCCTTCCGGGCCTTGTACAGCCTGGCTAGAACATAATGCACTGCAGGCGCAGTGGGCTGAAGTTGGACCACCCGGTTCAGGTCCGACTCCGCCTGGTTGAAATTCTGCGCCATGATCGCCATTTCCCCACGCAGCAGCAAAGCTTCCAGATCTTTGCGATTTTTTTTCAGGGCTTGAGCCAGCAGTTTCTCGGCATCCGAGTTCCGGCCTGTTGAGAGATAAGCATTCACCAACCACGTCCGCGCGCGCCGATCGGCTGGATCGCTCTTTGCCAGCCGCTCGAGTTCGCGAACCGCCTCGTCGCTCCTCCCCTCCTGAAACAGGAAGGCAGCGAGAGACCCCTGCACGGCTTTTGCGGTCCCTCGGGATAGCTTCGAGAATATCTGTTCCGCCTCTGTCTTCCTGCCGGCCTGGTACTCCACCATACCCAAACCAAACAGAGCCGTGAAGTCGTTCGGATCCATCGAAAGAGCTTGCCGGAACTGCTGGCCCGCCTCCGGCAGGCGTGCCTGGCCAAAATAAAACTGACCCAGAGCTACGACCGCCGCCGTCGATTTGGGAGATGCCTGGACGGCCCTTTTGAGAACCTCTTCGGCGCCGTGTACATCCCTCTGCTGCAGTTTCGCCTCGGCTAGCGTGGCAGCAATTGCGACAGACTGTGGTTCGACGGACACCGCCCGGTCGAGATTCTTGAGGGCGTCTGTGAGTTCGCCCAACTTCAGCTCAGTGAGGGCTAAGGTGTGTAGCGCTTCCGCATCATCAGGGGAATCTTGCAATAATGCCTGGAGACGCTGTTGCGCATCTTGCAGTATATCCCTCTCGTCCACCTGCGCCATCAGTTTCGCTAGCGCCAGTTCGGCGGCCCGATGTTTGGGATTCAACCCCAGGGCCGTGCGGAGAGAACCGACGGCGCGGCCGGCATCGGCGGCCGCAAGAAATGCAGTGGCAAGCTGGTAATGGGCCTCGGCATTTCTTGGCGTAGCTCTTACGGCGTTCTGAAACTGCAGAATGGCACGCGGGGCGTCATTCTTCGCCAGCAGTTTCTTGCCCTTGTCTATGTAGCGAGCGCTCTTCGCCTCAGGGGATGAATCGCACGAACACAGTCCAAATAGGCTTAGACACAGAACTCCTGCCGCAATTGTCGATCGTATAAATCTCATATAAGGCTCCAAGTCACGACAGGCGACTGCGTCCTTTTTCACCCTGTCGTCCTAGAACGGGAATGTCCGCACCAGGCAATGAACTTCAGTGCTGCTGCAAGCTCCGCGGTGCCCATCCGAACGTTAGCCGCACGCTCTGTACGGCCATGCGGGCGTACGTCCCCAGGTAGGTCCCAACGTCGTTCATGTAAACATATTGCGCCGTCATGGACATATGCGGATTCAACGAAAAAAAGAGACCGCCCGCACCTTCCCAACCCGAAAGGCTGACAAAACCGGCGTTTCGGGTTTGTACGTCCCCGAAACTGGCGGTTACACCCAACCGGGTGCCGGGCGGCCGCCAGCTCCAAGAGCCGGATGTCGAGCTGAAAGTACCGACGGCAAAGGCGTAACCATCGGTGCCGGATCTCTGGTACGAGGTTAGGAAAGTATGCGCCCCCGCGCGGAATCCCAACGAGGCGCCGCCGATTATCTGCCTCTCTGCAGGGGAACCGGCCACCTGCTCGGTTACGATGTTATAGTTCCCGCCGGCGTGAATATTCAGAAACCAGCGCTCTCCGATTTTGCGGCCGATGCCTGCTGTGGCGGCCATATCATAAAGGTTATCAAAGTGGTTCAAAGTGCGAATCACGTCCACCTCGGCGTTCAGTGTAGTAGTTGGACTCAGGGAATACGAGAAACTGACGCCGCCGTTGGCGCTGAGCGTCCGGGGCATGATGTAGCTCACGGGCGCCGGGGAGTTCTCCTGGCCGGAAAGAAGTGACTGGCCGGCGGCCGCAAAGCCGGCAAAGTGGAATGTCAGTCTGTCGGATGCCCGGTACGTCAAACCAGCCTGAGCGCTATAGCTAAGAACCCGGTCCGCCATCAGCAGAGCCCGCGCGGGCGATTGCAGAATCGGCGAACCCGTGAGCAGTGCGGCCACCTCAGTGTTCGTATACTGGCCCGCGCCGACAGCGGCGGCCAAATCATCGAAGTTCGCCGGCACCTGAGTAATTACACTCTGCGGGGACGGTTGGTACATATATTCGGACAGGTTCATTACGCCCCCATTGCCTGCAAGCGTAAACGTCCAATTAGGCCCTAACCTGTAAGCCGCTGAAATGGCGAGCGTCTGGCTGTAGCCATTCAGGTTGGAATAACGGATCTGCCCACTATACGTCCCGGTATATAAAACCGACAGATCGCCATTTTGCCCGCGGCCTTGCCAGCCGAGCCCGAAGGTGGCGCCGTAGCTTCCATCCCCGCCGAGGTTCGGGCCCAAAACCGTATACAAGTTTGCGGCCGCTTGCGGGTATGCCGAAGTCGAATACCCCGAAAAAACCGAAGCCCCCAGTAGATGGATCCCACCGGCCTGCGGACCGTTCGCGAAATTCACCTGGTCCAACAACGATTGGCCGCTGCAAGCCGGCACCATCAAGCCCGCGGCGATCAGAATCAATTTCAGTGCTCGCATAAGATCTCCCCGCTCGATTACGACTCCACGGCACCCACCGTCTGCTCATCGTCCCGCAGATTGCACAGCTTCATCTTGTACATCAGGGACCGATAGCTGATCTGAAGCACCTCGGCGGTCTTCCGCCGGTTCCAGCGATGCCGCTCCAGTGTTTCCCTGATGATTTCGGCTTCCGTTTTGATTACAGCCTGGCGAACTCGCTCCCGGAGGGTTCGTTCCGCCGATCCCACGCTGCTCGCACTGTGGTTGGTAGCGGTGTCCATGTTGTCAGGCAAACTCCTTAACCAAACTTCCTGTTGACTCTTCATCGCGTCAGGTTGCCCGTATTACGCAATTTGCTAGCCATCTTGAATGCCTTCCAATTTCATGAGATTTCGCACAGGCTCGACGTTTCTTTGCACAATTTGCGAAAGTTTTTCGTGCAGTTCCAAGTTTCCCAATCATTTGACTCCTCCATAATTGAAAGGCCCGCGGGAAAAAGATCTGGATTCCGAAGTGCTGAGCTGTAACGACGCCGAAATGGAAACTGCTACCGCGCTGGACTCTAACCCAACCAGCCATAACGGACCTACCGATCTGCTGTTTTGGCTGAAAGTTGCCCTCCCCGCGGGCCTGGTAGCCGCACTCTATTCGTTTGTCCTTCCCGATCTCGCCATCGAATGGTGGACACAGGAGGCTTCGTCCTACGGGATCCTGATTCCTCCAATCGCTCTCTACCTCGTTTGGATCTCGCGGAAGACGACGCTGGCGGTGCCGGCCCAGACCGACGGCCGGGGGATTTGGTTGATTGCCGGGGCATGTCTCCTTTTCCTGCTCGGCCAACTGGCGGCCGAGTTTTTCCTGGCGCGTATTTCGTTCGTTCTTCTGCTGGCGGGGTTCACGTGGACTTTCTGGGGCTTGCCGCGCCTTCGGACCATGGCGTTTCCGCTCGTCCTGCTCATGACCATGGTGCCCCTTCCGGCTCTGGTTTATAACACCGTGGCGGCGCCGCTGCAATTGGAGGCTTCCGCGCTGGCCACCGATATCTCGCAAGCGCTCGGGGTCTCGATCTACCGCGATGGCAACGTGATCCATCTGGCCACCACGTCGCTGGGCGTCGCGGAAGCCTGCAGCGGTCTCAATTCGTTGTCTTCGCTGGTGGTGGGTTCGCTCCTATTGGGGTATCTCGCACAGGCATCTTTCATCGGCCGAATCCTTTTGACGATTCTCTCCGTGCCATTGGCCATTGCCGTCAACGTCCTGCGAGTAGCCGGAACAGCGGTCCTGGCGGACTATCAGCCGAAGTACGCCATGGGATTTTATCATCTATTCTCCGGCTGGCTGGTTTTCGTCATGGGTTTTGGGCTGTTGTGGCTGTTGGGAAAGCTCGCCTTTCGTTTGATACCGAGAAAATCATGAAGCGCATTCGGCTATCTCGCATTTCCTGGCAATTCGCCGTCGCTATCCTCTTGCTCGCCGGCACTCTAACGGCATCCAAGCTGACCGCCAAGCGGAAAAACGATTCCCTGGCTCAGCCGCTCGACACCATCCCGAGAGCCATCTCCGGTTTCGTCGGCATCGATACCCCCGATCTGGGACCGGGCACACTTTCCGCACTGCGCTGCGATTCTTACTTGTCCCGGCTCTATCACAAGCCGGGCCTGGATGCCGACTTGTTTATCGCTTATTACGCCCAACAGCGCTCCGGGGAAAGCATGCACTCTCCCAAGCACTGTCTTCCCGGAGCCGGATGGGAGATTTGGGACTACGGCAACGCTGTAGTCCCCGTGGGAAGCCGAGCCTTCTCCGTGAACAGGTACTCTATCAGCCACGACTCCACCAGAAGAGTGGTCCTATATTGGTACCAATCCAAGAATCGCGTCATTGCCAGCGAATACCTCGGGAAGATCCTTTTAGCCCGCGATGCTCTGTTCCAAAACAGCACGGCTGGATCGATAGTCCGGATTATTGTTCCCGATCAGCCCGGGGCAGTCGAAGAGGCCCGCGACTTCGCCTCCGAACTGATTCCGCACCTTAAGCGCTGCTTCGGCCGCTAGTTTCAACGAATGGAGACGGTCACTCCCGGGGGAGTACTGACCGATCCTACGCTCAGTAGCAGCGGCGTAAATGGATTCGCCGGCAGTCCTACCGGGACCTGTATATTTATCTGCGTGACGCCGGCAATCAGCCCGGGCGCGGAGCCGGCATACAAAACCTCGGCTGGCACGCCGCCGATGGTTGCTGAAACCGGCAGCATCAAAGGTATCGCGCTGCTGACAACCTGACCGTCGGTCACACCCGACTGCAGCGGCCCGAAGCCCGTACCATACACCATTAGAACAGAGTTGGACGCCGCCGGAGCCAGAAACGTATTCACCGTATAGTCTTCATTCAAGACCGCGCCAGCACCGGTGCCTGTGCCATTCAGGGTGAAAACGGCAGGCGCCAGGAGAGCCACTGGAACCGATTGCTCCATGACGGTCTGGCCCTGGCTGGCGATCTGCAAGCTGACCGGCCCGCTCACATTCAATTCAAAGGGCACGATCGCATTGATTTGACCGCCACTCGTATAAATCACCGGCGCGCTGACACCGTTGATAAGGAGGGTTGGCGGAGGTACCGGAAAGCTGCCCAGAAGCGTGATAATCTCTCCGGGCGCCGCCGCGCCAGGCAGCAGACTCGCGCCATTCAGGAACGCTCCTGCTGGAAAAACCTGACTGCCACCGCTCTCGATCGTTATGCTCCCGGAAAGTGCCTGCAATGGCACCGCTTCGCCCGTCCCATCTGCCGCTAACACGTTGGTAAGGTTCAGATTGACCACCTGCGGCGTCGCATTGCTATTCGCGCTGATAAACAGATTGACTACGGGACCGTCTGGCAGAGAGGTCTGATTCATTCCGACGATCAAGCATCGAATCGTTTGAGCGCCGGTCGTCCCGGCGTATAGGCCTTTGTAGCTTTGGCCCAGCACGGTGCCGGATGCAACTTCAATACTGAGGCCGGGGCCCCATTGCAAATCGAACTGGATGCCGGCGATCGCTGCGCCTCCGGTTCCCAGCACTACTGGCGTAGTGACCGTTTGCCCCTGGCTGGCAGAGAGACTGGCGATTGAAAGCGTGGCGGAGAATCCCGTCGAAGACCAGAGCCCCGAAACTGCGAGAATACACAAGACCCGGCAGTTCACGCTATTTCTCTCCATGCTCGAAACATTGCAGAAAACAGAAAGACCGGCCTTCAGTCACTTCTTCCATTCTCCACGGGCAGGAGCTACCCGTCAGGCAGTTCAGATTCCAAAACGGGATCGGAGTGGCGGTTCGCAATCGGAATCCCGAAACGGTCACAACCCATCATAACCACTGCTGGCGGCCACGACGGACGCACAAGCCAAACGAAATCAAAAAATTACGCTCGCTGCGGGAATATCGTTGGCCGAGTGACTGCAGCCAATTGGAACCTCGCGTGCCCTGTGAGAGCGATCTTATGGCAACCCGCAATTTCATATTTGCAAACAGATCCTGCAGCTTTGCTGCGATCGCCTTGTTGGTTGTTTTCGGCATGCTGCCAGCTTGCAACAATTCTCCGGAGGCCAAAGAGGCCAGGTACCTGAAAAGAGGCGAAGCCCTACGCGATAAGAAAGACTTCGCGCGAGCGCTCATCGAGTTCCGGAATGCCGCGAGCGCCATGCCCAAAGACGCCGAGCCTCACTATCAGATGGGCCTTACCTACCTGGCGATGGGCGGCATTCAGAGTAGCGCAGCGGAGTTCCGCAACGCCACGGAACTAAATCCGAAGCACCAGGCAGCGCAGACAAAGCTGGCGGAGTTGATGATCGCCAGCCGGAACCGCGACGAAGTGCAGCAGGCCGCAAACCAGCTCCAGGAGGTTCTTTCCACCGCGCCCGATAATTCCGAAGCCAATGACGCTCTGGCGCTCGCCGAATGGAAGATGGGCAAGACTGAAGAGGCCACCGAAAGGCTGGAGGCGACTCTGCGGCAGTTCCCTGCCCGGCTGCAATCGTCGGTCAGCCTGGCGCACATGAAACTGGCGCAGAAAGATCTCGCTGGCGCAGCGCAGGTCTTGCAAGATGCGGTCGCCGCCGCCCCGAAGTCCTCGCCGGCCGAGTTGGCGCTGGGACAACTCTATCTGATGTCGAAGCAACCGGCGAAGGCCGAGGCCGAGTTCCGCAAGGCGGTGCAACTCGATCCCAAGAACGGCGCTGCCCTGCTCGGACTGGGCGCCATTGAGATTGCCGGAAATCGAATGGATGAGGCCGACAAGACGTACCTGCAGCTATCCTCCCTCCCGGATGCCCAATACAAGCCGTTGCATGCTCTGTTCCTGTTCCGGATTCAAAAGCAGGATGCCGGACTGGCCGAACTGGAGAAGTTCTATAAAGAGAATCCCTCTGACCGTGGCATTCGGCAGCGTCTGTTCGCCGCCTACGTGGCGCTGGGCAAGAACGATGCCGCGCGCAACCTGTTAGCCGCGGTTTTGAAGAAGAACCCGAAGGACAGCGAAGCTCTCTATGGACGGGCAACCCTGGCGCTTAAATCCGGCGACATCCGGAACGCGGAAAAAGACATCAATGAGGTGCTGAAGTTCCAGCCGGATTTCCCCGACGGCCATTTCGTCAAGGCGGCGGTTCTCAAGGCGCAAGGAATGACCGGTAACGAGCGGGAGGAGCTAATTGAAGCGTTACGCCTCAAGCCAGGATTTCTCCAGGCTCGTTTGACCTTAGCCCGCGGCTATACCAATTCCAAGGAGGCGCAATCGGCACTCGATCTCCTCAATGGCGCTCCCGCGCAGCAGAAGACTTTGCTGTCGTTTGTGGTCGAGCGAAATTGGGCGCTTCTGGCGCTCGGCCAGACCAAGGAGTTGCGTTCCGTTCTCGATGAGGTTTTGAAGGTGAAACATTTCCCCGAGATTCTAATCCAGGATGCCGTCCTGCGGTTTCAGGAAAAGGATTATGGCGGGGCGCGAGCCGACGCCGAAGAGGAAAACAAAGATTATCCCGAAGATCTGCGCGGACTGCGTATCGTAGCCGACACGTATGTGGCGCAAAAGCAGCCGCCAAAAGCCTCTGAGTTCCTCCAGGCAGCGGCCGCGGCGCATCCGCACTCTGCACCTATCCAGAATCTGCTGGGAAAGTGGTATTTCGAGAATAACAATCTCCCCGCCGCGCGGTTGGCATTCCAAGCCGCGATCGCCGCCGATCCCAAATTTCTGCCCGCTGATTTTTCTCTGGCGCAGGTGGATTACGCACAAAAGCAGTTGGATTCCGCGCATCAAAGGCTCGTCGCCCTGGTGGCGGCTGACCCGAAGAACATTCCGGCGCTGCTCCTGCTCGCCGCCGTTGCTTCCGATAGGAACAATCGCGACGAGGCGATCAGCCGTTACCGCGCGGTTGTGGATATGGATGGCTCGAACCTGGTGGCGTTGAATAACCTCGCATACACACTGGCGGCCTCCGATCCGGATTTGGCCCTCACGTTTGCTCAGCGGGCGGCCGAATTGGCTCCCGACAATGCCAATGCGCAGGATACGCTCGGCTGGATCTATTACAAAAAGGCGATCTACCAGACGGCCGTAACCTATCTCGAGACCGCCGTGAAAAAGGATCCCACGCCGCGGCATCAATTCCACCTGGGGATGTCCTATATCAAGATCGGCAATCGAGATCTGGGCCAAAAGACCGTTCAGTCGGCGATTCAGAAGGACCCCAAACTCCTCGAAACGGAAAAGGGCTGGTAGATCAGCGAACAGCCACGCTGATGATACTCTGATTACTCGTGGTCTTGGCGCCGCCGGCGCCGAGGACACGAAGGGAAACGGGCACGGCGTCGCCCGCGGCGCTCGGAGGCACTACCACTTCGACCTGGCATACTCCGGCATGTCCGGATACCGATTCTAACGACGTTATCGGTATCACATCCAAGCCCATTTCCACGCTCAGCGAGTAAACCGAGTCCATGGAGCAGGCGATGCCCGTGGCCTGGAACGCCAAAGTATCGCCGGCCAATGCCGGCTTTCCACTCAACTTTTCGTTCGGTATGGCCGCCAAGTCGGACGTTCCGGAGCGCACTGCCAGCGCTTGCCCGTTTTCCGAATCCGCTACCGTGAAGAGTTGCGGAGTACTCGCCTGCATCGAGCTGGCGAGCGCGTTGGACCGGCCGGCCGCCGTTTCGACCGCGATTCTCAGGGAACTGCCCGCCGCGTTAGCGGGGCACAGCACATCGACTCGATCGGCCGACGCATAGAGAACCGGCGCATACTCCCCATTCACCAAAACTCGGGTGCCACCGAGTTCGGTGTTGCTCCCCGACGGATCGGCCAGCGGAACGGCGCCGCCGAACAGCCAATTCCCGCGAATCGCCGCCACCGCACCCGGACTGCATCCTGCCGGCGCGCCCGCTTCCGTGCCTTTCGCGAATGCGGTCACCACCGGTAAACCCGAACCGACAAGCAGTTTGACCGCCTTGGACGCCGCGGCGCCCAACGTATCGGTGGCCGTGAAAGTAAGGCCGTAGGAACCCAAATCGCCATCCGTGGGCGTCCAATCTAATGCGCCCGTCTCCGCGTCGAAAACCGCGCCTCGCGGCAACCCCGCCGCTGCCAAACTGACGCCTAGACCTGTCCCATCGGCGGCGCTGACCGTGAAGTGAATCGGCACGCCAGGGGTTCCCGCCAGCTCCGTGGGCGCCCGCAACTCCGGTTTCCCGGCCGGCTCAATCGCAATTGAAGTGTGGGCCGACTCGGAACCGATGCGCGCCTCGAGGTCCGCGGTCTCGAACGCCGCAGCGGGATCGGCGGCAATTTCGAACTCCAGGTGGTTCAAGCCCACGCGTGCTCCAACCGCGGCCGGAACTTTCAGGTTCGGGCTGCTGCTCGCAACGGAAATTTGGGCCGACTCGGGTTCGGCTGGACGATCCAGTTGGATGCGGCAGATCGTTCTAGTGCCTCCCGCCAACGAAGGCTGTGCGCACGAAAGCCGCAAACTGCCAGCCCTCGTTACGTTCGGCGAATCTCCGCCGGTTGAAATCGTGATCACGGCGGTCTGGCTGCTGGTTCCCAAAGTGCCCGTGATGATCACCCATCCAGTTACCGTTTTAGCGGTTGTGAAATTGAAGTTCGTGCTGGCCGAACCGCTCCCGATGGTGACATTCGGGGGTACCGTTAGCGCCGGATTACTGCTCGTCAAAGCAACCGTCGAGACACCGATACTCGCTCCCGTCAAGGATGCCGTGCAGTTCCCGGAACCCCCGGGAGAGACAGTCGAGGGCGTGCAACTCAGACTGGAAAGCGATACGGGAAGCGACAAGGAAATCGAAATGGTTTGCGAGGTCCCGCTCAATGTAGCCGTCAAAGTGGCGGTGGAAGGCACTGAGAACGTCCCTGCCTGCGCGAGGAACGAACCCGAAGACAGGCCGCTGGACACTGTTATCGGGGCATTGGGTACGGTGAGTGCCGCATTGTTACTCGACACCAAAATCGACGCCGTGCTCCCCGCCGGTACCGGATTCGTAAGGTTGACGGTACAACTAGTGGAGGTTTGCGCCTGCAGGGCGCCCGCGGCGCACATCAACGAAGATACACCCACAGGTACGGTAAGGGAGATCGTCGCCGTTGCCGTCTTGTCGTTCAACGTTCCTGTCAAGGTTGCGGTCTGGTTCGAGGTTACCGCGCCCGTCGAGACGTTGAACGTGCCCGACGTCGCTCCCGCCGCGAGCGTTACCGACGCGGGCGCAGTCAACGCGGGCGATGCGCTGTTCGTCAACGTCGCCACCGCTCCGCCTGGCAGCGCCCCTTCCGACAGGGTCACAGTGCACGTCGTGCTCGCGTTCGAAGAGAGTGTCGTCGCATTGCAATTCAGCGCGGTAATCGTGGGCGGCGGCTCGAGCGATATGGTCGCCGTTGCGCCTGGCCCGTTCAGGGCACCCGTCAAAGTCGCTGTCTGGTCCGTCGTCACCGCGCCCGTTGAAATGGTGAACGCGGCCGTCGTCGCACCTGCCGCCACCGTGACCGAGGCCGGGGCACTTAAAACCGCTGACGCGCTGTTGGTGAGGGTCACCACCGCTCCGCCAGGCAGCGCGGCATTCGACAGCGTCACCGTACACGTGAGGCTGCCGTTCGAAGAGAGCGTGGTCAATGTGCACGCCAGCCCGCTCACGGTCGGTGGGGTTTCGAGCGATATGTTCTCGCTTGCCGTCGATCCGTTGAGGGTTGCCGTCAGAGTCGCCGTCTGGTTCGCGGCGACCGCCCCCGTCGAGATATTGAACGTGTCCGACACAGTGCCCGCCGCCACAGTTACCGACGCCGGCACGGCTAACACGGCCGACGCGGTGTTCGTCAGCGTCACCACCGCGCCACCCGGCGACGCCGCCCTCGACAGCGTTACCGTACACGCCGTGCCGCCGTTCGAAGACAGAGCTGTCAGCGTGCACGCCAGGCCGAGAATTGTCGGCAGCGGCTGCAGCGAGATGGTCGCCGTGGCCGTTGTCCCGTTCAAGGCAGCGGTCAGTGTCGCTGTCGAATACGCCGTCAGCATGCCGGTCGAAACGTTGAACGTGCCGGTCGTCGCGCCCGCGGACACCGTTACCGAAGTCGGCGCCGTCAACACGGCCGACGCACTGTTGGTTAAGGTCACCACCGCTCCGCCAGGCAGCGCGGCATTCGACAGCGTCACTGTACACGTTGTACCGCCGTTCGACGACAATGCTGTCAAGGTGCACGAAAGCCCGTTAACCGTGGGCGGAACTTCGAGCGAGATGCTCGCCGTTGCCGTCGTCCCGTTCAGAGCGGCCGTCAACGTCGCCGTCTGGTTTGCCGTCAACGTCCCCGTCGCGACGCTGAATGTGCCCGTCGTCATTCCGGCGGCCACCGTCACTGACGCCGGCGCCGATAATACCGGCGAGGCGCTGTTCGTCAACGCCACCACTGCTCCGCCCGTCAGTGCTCCTTCCGACAGGGTCACCGTGCATGTACTGCTCGCGTTCGATGACAACACTGTCGCGTTACAATTCAAACCGGTAGCCGCCGGCAGCGGCTGGAGCGACACCGTCGCCGTTGCAGTCGAACCGTTCAGCGTTGCCGTCAACGTCGCCGTCTGGTTCGCCGTCACTGTTCCCGTCGAGATGTTGAGCGTGCCGGCCACCGTTCCGGCGGAGACCGTCACCGACGCCGGCGCCGATAATACCGGCGATGCGCTGTTCGTCAACGCCACCACTGCTCCACCGGTTGCTGCCGCCCGCGACAACGTCACCGTACAGGTCGTGCTGCTGTTAGAGGATAAGGTTGTCTCGGTGCACGAAAGCCCAAGTATTGTCGGCAGGGGCTGCAGGGATATTGTGGCCGTCGATGTCGAGCCGTTGAGGGTCGCCGTTAACGTCGCCGTCTGGTTCGCAGTCACGGTACCGGTCGAGATGCTAAACGTTCCCGTGGTGGCGCCCGCCACGACCGTAACCGTTGCTGGAGCTGCCAGAACCGGCGAGGCGCTGTTCGTCAGCGTCACGACAGTTCCGCCCGCCGGCGCTGCTTCCGACAGGGTCACCGTGCAGGTAGTGCTCGCGTTCGAGGATAGCGTGGTCGCCGTGCAGCTCAACCCGGCTATGGCCGCCAGTGGCTGCAGGGATTCGGTTGTGGTTGCCGTTGTTCCATTCAGCGTCGCAGTTAAGGTAGCCGTCTGGTTCGCCGGCACCGTTCCCGTCGAGATGTTGAACGTTCCCGTAGTCGCGTCCGCCGCTACCGTCAGCGACGGCGGCGCCGTTAATACCGATGATCCGCTGTTCGTCAGCGTCACCACCGCTCCGCCCGTGAGCGCGGCGCTGGACAACGTTGCCGTGCATGTCGTGCTGGCATTTGAGGACAACGTCGCTGCCGTACAACTCAACCCGGTGAGGCCTGGCAGCGGCTGCAACGATACGTTCGCCGTTGCCGTTGTTCCATTCAGCGCCGCGGTCAAGGTAGCCGTCTGGTTTGCTGACACCGTTCCCGTCGAGATGCTAAAGGTTCCCGTAGCCGCGCCCGCCGCTACCGTCAGCGACGCCGGCGCCGTTAATATCGGCGATCCGTTGTTCGTCAGTGTCACCACCGCTCCACCCGTCAGCACGGCGCTTGACAACGTTGCCGTGCACGTTGTGCTCGCATTTGAGGACAACATTGCAGCCGTACAACTCAACCCGGTGACGCCCGGGAGCGGCTGCAACAATACGTTCGCAGTTGCCGTTGACCCGTTCAGCGTTGCCGTTAGAGTCGCCGTCTGGTTCGCCGTCACCGTGCCGGTCGAGATGTTGAATGTGCCGGCCACCGTTCCGGCGGACACCGTCACCGATGCCGGCGCCGTCAACACCGGCGAGGCGCTGTTCGTCAAGGCCACCACTGCTCCACCCGTCAGCGCGGCCCTCGAGAGCGTCACCGTGCACGACGTGCCGCTGCTCGAAGACAGGGCGGTCAAAGTGCAGCCGATTCCGAGGACTGTCGGCAGCGATTGGAGAGATATAGTCGCCGTCGCCGTTCCGTTCAGCGTAGCCGTCAATGTGGCGTTCTGATTCTGCGTTACCGTGCCGGTCGAAATACTGAACGTACCCGTCGCCGAGCCAGCCACCACCGTCACGGACGTCGGAGCCGCCAATATCGGCGATGCGCTATCGGTTAAGGTCACCACGGCCTCGCCAGCCGGCGCTACTCCCGAAAGCGTCACCGTGCACAAGGTACTTTCGTTCGACGAGAGCGTTGTCAGCGTACAGGAAAGAGCCGTCACTGCGGGGGGCCCATCGAGCGTTTCGGCTGCGGAGGCCGTCGTGCCGTTCAGCGTGGCCGTCAAAGTTGCTGTCTGATTCGCCGTCACCGTTCCGGTGGAAATGCTGAATGTTCCGGTTATGGCGCCCGACGCCACCGTAACCGACGCCGGCGCAGCTAACCCCGGCGATGCACTGTTGGTCAGTGTCACCACCGTCCCAGCCGTCGAGCCCGGTTCCGACACCGTCACCGTGCACAACGTGCTTTGGTTCGAGTAGAGCGTGGTCAACGTGCAGGAGAGACCCGTCACGGTCGCGGCCGGCTGCAACGATACCGTCGCCGTCGCCGTGGTCCCGTTCACCGTCCCCGTCAGAGTCGCCGTCTGGTTCGCAGTCACCGTCCCCGTCGAGATGTTGAAGGTGCCTGCCACTGAACCGGCAGCCACTGTCACTGACGCCGGCACGGTCAAAGTCGGTGAAGCGCTATTGGTCAACGTCACTACCGCTCCGCCCGTCAATGCCACCTTCGATAGCGTCACCGTGCACGTCGTGCCCCCGTTCGAGGTCAGTGTGGTCAATGTGCACGCAAGGCCGAGAATAGTCGGCGGTGTCACCAGCGATTCGGTCGCCGTCGCCGTCGTGCTGTTCAATGTTCCCGTCAGAGTCGCCGTCTGGTTCGTCGTTATCGTCCCCGTCGAAATATTGAACGTGCCCGTCGTGGCGCCCGCCGCCACCGTGACGGAAGCCGGCACGGTC
>Ga0181521_10000368_pt1 | contig 54767 bp, 48 predicted proteins | sample PEATcosm2014_Bin_32_FD_119764 | JGI IMG/M metagenome (GOLD analysis project Ga0181521, IMG submission 119764) | Peatland microbial communities from MTU Mesocosm Facility, Houghton, MI, USA - PEATcosm2014_Bin02_60_metaG | ecosystem: Environmental > Terrestrial > Soil > Wetlands > Peat | place... | reverse complement strand
GTTTTTGCAGCGTCCGCGCAACGCCAGCCACGTCACCAGCGGGATGTTCAGATACCACGGGATGGAATATTTGCAGTGCGGGCAATGCGATTTCGGCGTAACGATGCTCAGGCCGAGCGGGAGCCGGTAAATGCACACGTTCAGAAAACTGCCGACGATGCAGCCCAGCACAAAGAAAACCAGCGACCAGAAATGGAACGGCACCGCTGCCCAGTTGTGCGGGTTGAAAATCGCATTAAACATAAATAACCAATGTCCCAAAAATTCGGAGGGACGAGCTATGCGAGTCCCCAATTTTCAAAAGTTCATGTGACGTCAGGGACTCGTATAACTCGCCCCTCCGATGGATTGCGTCAGCCATAAATGCTTTGTTCGAGCGCGCGGCGCATTACGTCGAGCGGCGCGAGTTTGCCGGTCCAGATTTCAAACGCCTTCGCGCCCTGATGCAACAACATGCCGAGGCCGTTCGACGTTTTGCAGCCAGCCGCTTTCGCGGCGGCCAGTAACTTCGTCTCTGCCGGCTTGTAAATCATGTCATAAACCGCCCGGGCCTGGCGCAGCGAAAATTGTTTTTCATCCAGCGGCGATGGATCGCTTTCCTTCAAGCCGATGGGCGTGGCATTCAACAACAAATCCACCGGGCCTCTGGGAAAACCGACTGCCACTTTCACCCGCGGATGCCGCTTGCAGATTTCGTCCGCCACCGCCTCGGCTTTGGCGATCACGTAATCCATCAGAAACAATTCGGACACGTTTTCCACCGCCAACCGCAAGGCCGCCACCTGCCCTGCCCCGCCCGTTCCGAGCAGCAGCACTTTCAGGCCCGTCAGGTTCAGGCCCAGGTCCTCGCGCAAGGAACGGGCGATGCCATCGGAATCGGTGTTGAAGCCTTGCGCCCGGATTTCACCGGAAACCGGTTCGGAAAAGTGGTGCAGTGGTTGCCACTGCCCGCCGGCGTCCCGCGCTTCAAACCGGACGGTGTTCACTGCGCCCCACGTTTTTGCCGATTCATCCAGCTCATCCACGATTTGCATGGCGAGCAACTTGTGAGGCACGGTCAGGTTCAGGCCGGAGAATTGCATGGCCTTTGCGCCGGCGATGGCGGCGCGCAAATGGTCGGGATGGACTTCAAACGCGAGGTAACGCCAGTTCAGGCCGAGCGCGGCGAACGCGGCATTGTGCATCGCGGGTGACGCGGAATGGCGGATGGGAAAGCCATAGACCGCGCAACAGCGCGTCGCGGCATTGATGGCGGGTGAAACCGGTTCAGACATGCAGGATTTATACGCAGCCACGGCGCGAGTTCAAAGCGCAAAGTCCATCCCAAAGGGGCATGTGCAGGGAAGTTTGGATTTATTCGTGAATGGTGATTACGTCGCCCGGTTCGAGCGGCACATCGGCGCCATTCAGCAGCATCTTTGGAGCAACCTTTGCGCTTTCGCCCTGGCGCGTGATGATGATTTCCTTCGGGTCATGCTGGCCGAGATATTTCGCCGTGGCGATGGCCTGCGCGAGCGTCAAACCCTCCACCCACGGCACGTCGGGATTTTGCACCGGACCGATGACCGTGATGCCCGGCGTCTGCGCCTGTTGCCGCCGCAAAGCAGCGTTTTGCCCGGCGAGGTAAGCCGCCTGCGTCTGGGCTTGGGCCTTCGATTTTGAAACACAACCGCAAAACAGGGCGCCACTCGAAAGCAAAATCGCCGACGCGATACCGACGCAAAAAAATTTCCGCCACCCGTGCATCTCAATGCTGTTTCTTGAGGATTTTCCCAAAATCGCCTTCCGTCGGTTCAATTTCGATCCGCTCGCCTTCGTTCGCCGCCGGCGTTGACGACGGAATCCGGCCTTTCTTTTCCAGTTTCGGCGCGGTGGCGATTGATGGCAATGGCGCGGCGGAAACGGCTTCAGCCGGTTCGCTGTCCGGCGGCTCCGCGCTCTGGCCGGGAACAAAGAAATTGGACCGGCCTTCCAGCCATTTGGTGTAACGCTGAAACGACCACATGCCCGCGTCGGCGCCGGTTTCGATGGCGGAAACGATTTTGAAAAAGTCGCGGTTGCGGATGAAACTTTTCACCGCGTGCGTCGGCACCAGAATCTCGCATTCGGGCACGCGGATGTTCAAATCCTGCCGGAACCGGAGCCGTTGCGAAATGACCGCGACGAGGCAATCGGCCAGTTGCGCGCAGACAGCGCCCTGAATTTCGGCGGGAAAAGCCGACGCCACGCGCTGCAACGCCTCGGCGCAAGTCGAGGAATGGACCGTCGCCAGAACGAGGTGGCCGGTTTCCGACGCGCTCAACGTCAGGCGCATCGTTTCCGGGTCGCGCATCTCACCCACCATCAGCACGTCCGGGTCTTCGCGCAGCGCATCGAGGAGGGCCTGCTCGAAACTTGGCGTGTCGCGTCCCACTTCGCGTTGCCGGATGTAGGCGCGGCGCGGACGGAACGAATATTCAATCGGACTTTCAACCGTCACGATGTGGCGGGTCTCGGTCAGGTTGATTTCCTGAATCAAGGCCGCGAGGGTTGAGGATTTGCCGCAGCCGGTCGGCCCGCTCACGAGAATCAAGCCGTGCGTGTTTTTGACCAGTTTCTTGAGGTCGGGATGCAGATTGAGTTTTTCGACTGTGGCCTGAAAGGGACTGAGCAGGCGGATGGCCAGGCCAACGCCGCGCGAGGTATGCAAAATATTGATACGGCAGCGGACACCCCGAATCGTTTTGGACATATCAAACGAACGCCGCTCCAGAAAAACCGGCCACTGCGTTTCGCCGATGAGTTCCCGGGCCATCTCCGTCAATAATTTGGGCGCGATGGGTTCGCCCAGCACCCGCAAGGCGCCGCGCACGCGCAACGCTGCCGGCATCCCGCCTTCCAGATGCAGGTCGCTGGCGCCGTTGCCCGCCGCCGATTCAATCAACGTTTCCAGTTCCATTCGCTTTAATCTGTTTTATTCAACACTTCGCCAGGCGAAAAGTTTTTTCAGGACTGCCTGACGGATTTTTTCCACGCCGCCACGGCGGATTTGATTTCCGCCGCACAATTCGCGCGCGGTTTCACAAAACGTGGCGTGAACCACGGGAACATTCCAATCAAATCGTGCGTCACCAAAATCTGTCCGTCGCAGCCGTCGCCACTGCCGATGCCGATGGTCGGGATGGGAACACGCGTCGTGATTTCCCCGGCGACCGGCGAGGTCACCAGTTCGAGCACGATCGCAAACGCACCGGCCACCGCCAGCGCCTTCGCATCGGCCAGTAATGCCTCATGTTCCGCTTCATTCCTGCCTTTGACGTGGTAGCCGCCTTCTTTCAGCACACTTTGCGGCAACATGCCGAGATGTCCGCAATACGGAATTCCGGTGGAAATAATCGCGAGCACGTGCGGCAAAATTTCACGCCCGCCCTCGGCCTTCACGAACTCCGCGCCGGCGGCGACAAGCCGTTTCGCATTTTTTATCGCGGACCTGACCGATTCGTAACTGCGATACGGCATGTCCGCGCCGAGCAATGCTCGAGGTTTGGCGCGGGCGGCGGCGCGGACGTGATGCTCCATCTCGGCCATCGTCACGTGCGTCGTGTCCGGGTAGCCGAGCAAGACCATCCCCAGTGAATCGCCAACGAGAATCAGCGGAATACCCGCCTCGTCGAGCAGCTTCGTCATCGGAAAATCGTAGGCGGTGAGCGCGGCGATTTTTTCGCCGCGTGCCTTCATGGCGCGAATGGCGTCAACAGTGATTTTAGAATTCATTTGCTCCTGTAGCTGCAACCTTCAGGTTGCGTCAACGCAGCTTAAAAAGCTGCGGCTACAAATTAAAACTCGCCAGCAACTCCTCCGGCGTCGTCGTCGCTGTGCCGAACTTGCCAACGACGATGCCTGCCGCGTGATTCGACAAAATCGCAGCTTCGGGCGGCGATGCCCCGGCCGCAATCGCCAGCGTGAACGTCGCGATGACCGTGTCGCCCGCGCCGGAAACGTCGAACACCTCCTGCGCGACGGTTGGAATGTGAAATGGCTTTTGTCCGCGCTGGCACAGCAACATGCCTTGTTCGCCGAGGGTGATCAAAAGCACCGCCGGGCGCAGTTCATTAAGCAATCGTTCCGCGACGAGCATCAGATTTTTGTCCGCCAGCGGATTGGCATGGCGCGTTTCATCGAGCAGATTCGCCAGTTCGAACGCCTCCTTGCGATTCGGCGTGATGAGCGAGAGGCCCGACAAATTCAGGTGATGCACCGGCTTGGGATCGAAACTGAGCCAGATGCCCCGCGCGCGGCAAAGCGTTTTGATTTCGTTCAGCAACGGCTGGGTGACGACGCCTTTTCCGTAATCGCCGACGATGACGGCGGCGGTGCGCGGAAGCTTTGCTTTTAATCCGGTGAGCAAACGGCCGGTCAGTTTTGCGTCCAGGCCGTCGCGCGTTTCGCGGTCAATGCGCACGACCTGCTGCTTGTGCGCCACAATGCGGGTTTTGACGCTCGTGTGGCGCGCGGGATTGGCCACCAATCCGGCGCAGCCGATTTTTTGTTCAACCAGGAGTTTTTCCAGCCGGCGCGCGGCATCGTCAACGCCGATCGCGCCGAAAATTTCCGTCGGCACGTTCAAGGCGGTCAGATTGCGTGCGACGTTGGCCGCGCCGCCGGGCATGAAGCTTTCGCGCTCGAAATCCACGACCGGCACCGGCGCCTCCGGCGAAATGCGCGCGACGCTGCCCCAGATGAACTGGTCGAGCATCACGTCGCCGACGACAAGGAGGCGGGTCTTTTGCGCGGCGGCAAGAATGGTGCCGACACGATTTTGGGAAAGAGATTTGCTCATGCGAAAATGAAGGTTGAAGCACCAGGCACCAACATCCAAGCACCAAAGAAGCTCCAAATTCCAAACTTCAAAACTGACGCCAGGCGCAACCACCATTCCACCTGGAGATTGATGCTTGGAAATTCTCTGGAGCCTGGAGGTTGGAGTTTGGCGCTTGAAATGTTCATTCGAGAAAAGCGGTTATCGGACTGGTTGCGCTGGCAATCTCACTTTGCGCGGCCAAGCCGATTTCATAGGCGGCGCGTCCGGCTTCAACCGCCATTTTGAACGCCACGGCCATCCGGTTCGGGTCGCTCGAAACGGCGACGGCGGTGTTGACGAGCACGGCATCGGCGCCCATTTCCATCGCCTCCGCCGCATGGCTCGGCGCGCCCAGCCCGGCGTCCACGACCACCGGTACAGTCGCCTGTTCGATGATGATGCGGATTTGGTCCCGCGTTTGCACGCCGCGATTCGAGCCGATGGGCGAGCCGAGCGGCATGACGGTCGCAACGCCGACGTCCTGCAATCGCTTCGCCAGCACCGGGTCGGCGTTGATGTATGGCAGCACGGTGAAGCCGTCTTTAACCAGAATTTCGGCGGCCTTGAACGTTTCCATCGGGTCGGGCAGCAAATAGCGCGGGTCGGGATGGATTTCAAGCTTCACCCATTTCGGCAGGCCGGCGGCGGCGGCAAGACGCGCGAGGCGCACGGCTTCCTCGGCGTTCATCGCGCCGCTGGTGTTGGGCAGCAACAGATATTTTTTCGGGTCAATGAATTCCAGGATGTTCGCAAACGGATCGCGCTGGCCGCTCAAATCGGCGCGGCGCAGGGCGACGGTGACCATTTCCGCGCCGCTGGCGGCAAGGGCGTCGCGCATGGCTTCCGGCGAGGAAAATTTTCCCGTGCCCATGATGAGCCGCGAACGGAAAGTGCGCCCGGCGATGACCAGCGGTTGCGACGACAAAGACATTGCCATCAATGTAGAAAATTCTGCCGGTTTGTCGAGGATTGGAAACGGACGGGACGGCGAATGGCCCGCCAAAATCATTTCCGGATCCCTCCGCCTGATTCGCGCATCCGCAGTTGATTGCGGCGCACGAGGAAATGTTTGCGGCGGCGTCTTACGCGCGTTCCGCGCCCGGGGCCGGGGCGGGTGCGCCCGGTCCTTTCGCGCCGGTGTGGCGGATGTCCTGCGCTTCGTAGAGATAGACGACTTCCTCGGCGACATTTTTGGCGTGGTCGGCGATGCGTTCGAGGCTTTTACAGGCGACCATCCAGTTCAGGCACCGGCCAATGGTGCTGGGATGGGCCACCATGTGCCGTGCGAGGACTTCGTGGATTTGCTTGTTGAGCGCGTCCACCTCCTTGTCGCGTGGGATGATGGCGCGGGCGGCGGCGGGATCGCGGTTCACAAAGGCGTCGAGCGCGGACTTGAGCATGTCCAGCGCCATCCTGGCCATGCGCGGCAGGTCAATGGTCATTTTCACCGGCGGCTCTTGCGCCAGGTCGCGGGCGCGCTTGGCGATTTTCGCGGCCTCGTCGCCGACGCGTTCGAGGTTCTGGGAAATTTTCATCGCCACGGTGACGAGGCGCAGGTTGCTGGCCAGCGGCGCCTTGGTGAGGAGTTGAATGACCAGTTCGTCAATCTCCACCTCGAACTGGTCAATGACACGGTCGTCTTCCTTCACGCGCAGCGCGAGGTTGGAGTCGCGCTGGATGAGCGCCTGGAGGGATTGGTTGACGGCGGTTTCGGCGTGGCTGGCCATCAGCAGCAGTTTTTGCTTCAAACCGTCCAGTTCCATCTCGAAGTACGTTTCCATAATCTTGATCTGACCTTAGCTCATCCGAATCGTCCTGTCACATAATCTTCCGTGCGCTTTTGCGACGGGCTGGTGAAAATCTTCGCCGTCGGGCCGAACTCGACCAGTTCGCCGAGATAGAAAAACGCCGTGTAATCGGACATGCGCGCCGCCTGCTGCATGTTGTGCGTGACAATCACAATCGTGTAATCCTTTTTCAATTCCAGAATCAAATCCTCGATCTTCGCCGTCGCCAGCGGGTCGAGCGCGGACGCCGGTTCATCCATGAGCAACACCTCCGGCTGCACGGCCAGCGCGCGGGCGATGCACAAGCGTTGCTGCTGGCCGCCGGACAAACTGATGGCGGGTGCGTGCAGGCGGTCCTTGACTTCATCCCACAACGCGGCCATGCGGAGCGACAGCTCGGTGCGCTCGGCGAGCAGCTTGCGGTTGTGGATGCCGTTCAAGCGCAGGCCGACGGTGACGTTTTCGACGACGGACATCGTCGGAAAGGGGTTCGATTTTTGGAAGACCATGCCGATGCGGCGGCGGACCGTGACTGATTCGACGTTGCGCGCATAGATGTCCTCGCCGAACAGCCGGATTTCTCCCTTCACCCGCGCCTCGGGCGTCAGCTCGTGCATCCGGTTGAGCGCGCGCAGGAAGGTGGATTTGCCGCAGCCGCTTGGCCCGATAATGGCGGTGACGGCGCGGGCGGCGATGTCGAGCGACGTGTTCTTGAGCGCCTGATTGTCGCCGAAAAACACCGAGAGACGGCGCACGGTCAAAGCCGGGGCGGTCAAAACGGTCGAAGGTCGAGCGCCGAGGGTCGAGGGCGGAATGCTTGAGTTTGGCTCTCGGCTCTCGTCCCCCGTCTCTCGACGGGTCTCGGGGATGGTTTTGTCTTCGCCGGGCGTCATGGTCAAGTTCATGATTGTTTTTGGAACCGGTCGCGGGTGAGAAAGCGCACGCCGATGTTGATAGCCAGCACGAGCACGAGCAACACGAGCGCGCCCGCCCAGGCCTGCCGGTGCCAGTCGTCGTAGGGCGAGATGGCGTAGATGAAAATTTGCAACGGCATCGCGGCGATGGGTTCGGTCAGTTTGTGCGCCCAACCCAGATTGCCGAAAGCGGTGAACAGCAGCGGCGCGGTTTCGCCCGCCACGCGCGCCAGCGCGAGCAGGACGCCGGTCACGATGCCTTTGAGCGCGGTGCGCATGACGATTTGTACGATGGCGCGCCACTGCGCGATACCCAGCGCCAGCGCGGCCTCGCGGTAGCCACCGGGCACCAGTTGCAAGACCTCCTCCGTCGTCCGCATCACGAGCGGAATCATCATCATGCCCAGCACCACACCGCCAGCCAGCGCGGAAAAACCGCGCATCGGCACGACCATCAGCGCATAGACGACCATGCCCCAGGTGATGGACGGCACGCCGTTCAGCACGTCGGCGGCGAAACGAATCCACCAGTTCAACCGCGACGAGCCGTATTCGGAGAGGAACACGCCACCCAGCACGCCGACCGGCACGCCGAACAGCGCGGCTTGCCCCAGCAGAATGAACGTGCCGACAATGGCGTTGGCCATGCCGCCGCCGGCCTCGCCGACGGGCTTGGGCAATTGGGTGAAGAACGCCCAGTTGATGGAACTGAAGCCCTGGCTGATCAGGTGGTAAAACACCAATACCAGCGGCGTAACAACCAATATCGCGCACGCAAACGTGAGCGTCTGAACGACGGCGTTCTTGAAATTGCGCCAGCGATGGTTGGGGGCGGTCATGGGATTGACGATTGATGATTGACGATTGACGATTTGACCCGGATTCTGCAGGAGCCGCGCCCGGTTGACCCAATCGTAAATCGTAAATCGTAAATCGTAAATGGCATGTCAGTGTTGGGGTTTGACGGACGAGCCGGCGAACGTTTTCAACAGCAGTTGCGCGAAGATGTTGACCACCACCGTCACGCCGAGCAGCACGAGGCCGAGTTCAAACAGCGCGCTAGGATACAGGTTGCCGGTGGCTTCGTTGAATTCGTTGGCGATGACGCTGGCCAGCGTGTAGCCGGGCGCAAACAACGATGAAACGATTTGCGGCGTGTTGCCGATGACCATGGTCACGGCCATCGTTTCGCCCAGGGCGCGGCCCAGCCCCAAAATCACCGCGCCGAACAGGCCTTTTTTCGCGTAACTCAACACGGCGATGCGCGTGACTTCCCAGCGCGTCGCTCCCAGCGCGTAAGCGGCCTCGCGTTGCAGGCCGGGCACGGACCGCAGGATTTCGCGCGAGACCGACGTGATGATAGGAATAATCATGATGGCGACGATGATGCCGCCGGCGAGGATGCTGACGCCATAAATCGGACCTTTGAAAAACGGCAGAAAGCCGAAAAATTTCTGGAGCCACGGAAACAAATGGTCGCGTAGCCACGGCACCATCACGAAGATGCCCCACAGCCCGAGGATGACGCTGGGCACGGCGGCCAGCAATTCGATGAACATGATCAACGGCTGGCGCACCCACAACGGCGCGAGTTCAGTGAGAAAAACGGCGGTGGCGATGCTGATGGGCACGGCGATGATGAGCGCGATGGCCGAGCAAACGAGCGTGCCGAAGATAAACGGCAACGCCCCGAATACGCCATTGACCGGGTCCCAGTCGCTGCTGACCAGGAAGTGCCAGCCGAATTTTTGCAGTGCCAGCCGCGAGCCCAGCGTGAGTTCGCGGACGATGAGCGCGATCAGCGCGAAAATGAGCAGCGCCATGCACAGCGTCAGCCATTTGAAAGCGCGGTCGCCAAACTGCCCGCTGTTTCGCACTGCCATGCTTGATCGAGGTTTCATTGCCGCTTACTTTTTTAACGCAGAGGCGCAACAGACAAAGAAGGGGCGAAAACAACCTCCAACATCCAACATCCAACGCCCAACACCCAATCGGGCGAATGCGCGACCGGCGGCATTGGATGTTCGATGTTCAACGTTCACCATATAATGTAAAAAGGACGAAGAGCGGGAGGAACTGCGCTCTTCGTCCGGCTCACGCCCATAAAACTACCGGGCAGCGGAGCGAAGTCAGTATCTAATTGTGCCAATCAGGTCCAATTCCCGGCTTTGGACGCTGTCCGGCAACGGCGCGTAGTCGAGCGTGGACGAAATTTTCTGGCCATCGGTCACCGCCCACTTCAAAAAGGCGACGAATTTCCTGCCGTGGTCGGGATTCTTCTGCTGCTGATAAACCAGAACCCAGCTTACGCCGGCGATGGGATACGCCTTTTCACCCGGCGCGTTCACCATGGAAAACCGGAAATCATCGGGAATTTTCGCGGTGGCCAGCGCGGCGCTGACGGAGTCCGGCGTGGGGGCGATGTAATTGCCCGCGGCGTTCTTCACGTCGGCGTAAGGCATTTTATTCTGGTTGGCGTAGGCCAGTTCGGCGTAACCGATGGCACCGGGAAGTTGTTTGACCTGTCCGGCGACGCCTTCACTGCCCTTGGCGCCCAGACCGATGCCGGCCGGCCATCGCACGGACGCGCTTTTGCCGACCGTGTCCGCCCACGCGGAGTTGACGCTGCTGAGATAGTCCGTGAAGATGAACGTCGTGCCGCTGCCTTCAGAGCGGTGCACGGGAACAACCGGCAAATCGGGCAAATCAACGTCCGGATTCAGCGCCCTGATTTTCGAATCGTTCCACCTGGTGATGTTGCCGAGATAAATGTTGGCGATGACGCCGCTGTCCAGCTTCAATTTCGGATCCCCTTTCAGGTTGTAGATGATGGCGACGCCGCCGGCGACCACGGGCAGGTGCAGGATTTTACCCGGCGCATTGGACATCGCCTCATCGGTCATCGGCGCGTCGGAAGCGCCAAAGTCCACGGTCCGGTTGAGCAATTGTTTCTGTCCGCCGCCGGAACCGATGGATTGGTAGTTGAAGCGGACGCCGGGGTCCTGTTTGCCGTAGGCCTCAAACCATTTGGTGAAGGCCGGATAATCAAACGTCGAGCCGGCGCCATTAATGAGCGTCTGGGCATTGGTCCGCATGGCGAGCAGGGCGGCGCTGCCGATGAACACAAGAACCAGCTTTTTCATTTTCATAAGCTTAATCAGCCCCGCGTTAATTGTTCACGTTACATTCAAGTTAAAATGGCTGGCGGCATTGGCTGCCGGCGCACTTTAGAATCTCCATGTCAAGTCCAGTTGAAACAAATTGTAATCTTTGATCGGGTTGATACCCGGAATATCCAGGTTGTCGCCGCCGGTGCCGAGATTGCCTTTGATCTGGCTGGCATATCCGTAGCGGATTGTGCCGATGATGGCATCTGTAAGACTATAGGCATATGCCAGGTAAAAACCTTGAAGGTTGGCACGGCCTTCAAAAAAGTCGGAGTCAAGGAGGTTCACATCCAAGGCATATTGTTCGATGGATTGCCAGTAAAACCGGGCTTCCCAAGTGTTTTTCTTTGAAGTCGTACCATAGACCAAGCCTTGTGCCGGGCCATAAACCGGGCCTGGGCTGCCGATGCCAAAGCCGACCTGATAGGCTTTGTTTTGACCCGTGACCGCAGAACTCGTTCCGGGGAATGCGCCGCCAAGCCCATTACCGCCGCCGGCGGTATATGCCGCGCGGGCGCGGTTGTCGCCATCGAAATTGTAAGCCACGTCACCGAAAAGCCGCGCCTGCAAGGTGCCCAGCACAGTGTTGAAAACCTTGAAGTCAAATTCCACGGGTATTTCCAGAACGAGGAGGTCGTTTATGCCAGACTGATTGTAGGCGTCATTCAGCCCGTTGACATCACCCTGTCCGACGAACGGGTAATAGAGACTGTCATAGTTGGGCGCGGCCCCGGGAAGGGTTGTGTTTCCCTGGCCGGTATAGGTGTAAACCACCGGCGCGATTTTGAAGGACATGTCTTTGCCCAACTTCACGATGCCGCCCGCCTGCCAGGCCAGCAGGAACGTGTCGCTCGAGGGAAACGCCGAGGCGGGATTGGGATCCTGATAATCGAACTGACCAAAGTCAACGAACAAATCGAAATCACCGACGGAATACTTGAACTTTTCGAACGCACCTTCGGGGTTGAGATTGGAAGACCAGACCATCGGTGTGGTGTAGAGGGGCATCGGCATTCTACCCACGGTCATTTCAAACCAATCGGTCGGGTGCCACCCGAGGTAAATCTGGCCAACGTAAATGCTATCGTTGGATTTGTCCGATGGCGTGCCGCTCAACGGACTGGAAGAACTCTTGCCGGTGTCGTCGGCAAACGTGACCCACGGCGATCGCGGACTGGCGGAAGTTTCCAGGCGGATGCCGTAGTTGAAATCATCAACCAGATCGCCCCGCAAACCGATACGCAAAGAGTAACGGAACCGCTCCCGATAATAAGTATTTCCGGTCGCGCCGCTGGTCTGGCTGCTGTTGCCCACCCCGGGGTTATTCGGCGTGGGATTTTCCACACCGCGGTATTCATAACGGAACCGCACATCGCCAAAGAGGTCAATGCTCTTGATCGATTCGGCCAGTCTCCATTTGGAGGCCGGGAGCCGATTGATCAGATTGGTATCCGACTCCGCCGATTCGGCTCTTAATTCCCTGGCCTCGTCGGCCGTGAGGATTCCCTTCTGTTCCAGCTTGTCGATCAGCGCGTCCGAGGACGATTGCGCGCGGGATTGAGGGGCCAGGGCGGCCAAGGCCGCTGCACCGGCAAACAGCGCCAGTCTGGCCGAATTTCGCTTCCTGGTTTTTTTTATGGTTGTCATCTCGGACGCGACAGCACGTTGAAGTCGCATCGTTACAACCATGCGGCGAAATTGTTACATTTGAGTGACAAGCTGTCTTTCTCCTAACATTCGGGCAGGGGGGCCTGAAATTCTCCTTTTGCCTGGCTGTTCGATCGAACCGGCCGGAAGGAAAAGCCCACCGATTCGACGTTTGATGCCGCAGGTTCCCTGGGTTTTAGAGTTTGGACGGAAGTTCTTTGGGGGTTCGCCATCCTACAAATGCGTAACAAACATTTTCATTCTCGATGCAAGCTCCACTTGCACTGGGACCGGAAGCATGGTTTTCGTACAGGCATTTGGAAAAATGCATAAGTGCTTTCCCTCCTCTTTTCGGTCAAACTGGAATTTGTCCGGCAAGCAGCAACATTTCTTTCAGAGGAGAAAGATGCTTTTCATAATGCCGCCATCGTTCTATACAGTGGCGGTAGATTGGCTGGCGGACCTGCCACTGGCTTGCACTTTCTACCGCACATGGGTTGGTGTGGGGAACAAGAGAGCGTGCGTCCCATTCCAACCCAAGAAAATCCAGCATTTTACGTGCTGTCTGTTCAGTGTTTGTAATCATGTCTTCATAGCTGATTTCAATCATCTTTGGAGTCAGAACCTTCCGCCAGTGCTCCATGAGCCTTGTATATTGTCCGTAAAAATGACCAATATTCCACAGATCAAATGAATAATCTAAATACAAGGGAAACCGCTGAAAATAATTGGAAAGACCCGTATCCAACGGATGTCGAGTACAATGAATAATTCGTGCCTTCGGAAACAACATCGAGATGAACCCCAAATTCCTGAAATTGAGTGGATTTTTGTCAATAACGTGCGGAATGTCTGAACCAATGTCACGTCGCAGGCACTTCTCATAATCATTTATCAGGCGCGTTGCAACGGCAGGGGTGATATGCTTTACCGCCTGCGGATAGGGGATCCCGTTTTTGGTCAATTCCGACAGGCGTGAAATAATATCTGTAATGGTTGGCAGCTCTCCTGCCGTGGCTATGGCGGAATGATTGGACAATATATTCGCCATAAGAGTCGTGCCTGATCTGGGCATACCGACAATGAACAAAGGCGACTGGCTGTCCGACGCAAACGCGAACGACCGAGCCAGAAAATCTTTGCTGAAAACATCAATGATGCCATCAGTCATTCTCACGACTCCGTCTGAGTTATAAGAAACATGGGTGTTGCGGATCTGGTTCGCCTGCCGATACCATCCGAATGCCTCATCGTAGCGGCCACAATCATCGTAAATCTTGCCCAAGGCGAAATAAAGATGCTCTTTGACGTCTTGTGGGGTGCCGGGCCTATTAAGCAAAGTGCGAATGTTTTTTACCTCCGTAGTACCCGCGTTCTGATATTTACGAATATTTGTCAGGTTGAACAAGGGGTCCGGGAAATCCGGTTTTAGCGCAATCGCTTTAAGAAACATCTTCTCTGCTTCATGCATGTTGCCTATGGTTACCAAGGTAAGGCCACGATTGTTATAGGCTTCGGCATGGTCAGGCTTGAGTGCTATGGTTTTGTCAAAACTTGCCAGTGCGTCGTCATGCCGCTTCATTTCTTGCAGGGTAACGCCTCGGTTGTTATGGGCTTCGGCATGGTCAGGTTTGAGAGCTATGGCTTTATCAAAGCTTGCCAGTGCGTCGTCATACCGATTCATCTTTTTCAAAGTGGAGCCCCGGTTGTAGTGGGCATTGGCGTAGTCAGGTTTGAGGGCTATGGCTCTGTCGTAACTTGCCAGCGCATCAACATACCGCTTCATCTTTTGGAAAACAGCGCTTCGGCTGTTGTAGGCCTCTGCAAAATCAGGTTTAAGCGCTATGGCTTTGTCGAAACTTGCCAGTGCATCGTCGTACCGCTTCATTTCTTGCAGGGTAACGCCTCGGTTGTTATGGACTGCGGCACTGTCAGGAACCTTAGCGAGAATAAGATTGTAAATATTTACTGCAGCCTGAAAATTCCCAAGATTTTGCTGCTTAATCGCCAATGCGGAGGCTTCTGCAATCGTATACAATCCGCCGCGTACCTGGATCGCGGCCTTATGCCTATCTTGTGACTGTGTTATGCGTCGTCGCCTTCTGTTCATAGTGCATACCAGCCCAAACGGCTCGTCATCGCCCACGTTAGTAGTACTTAGCAGGCCGCTGAAAAACTCTTTTTTGACCGAAAAGTATGCGAATTCCTCAATGAATTTGAGGGTCAATTTTCAAATACATGGCTTTTTCAGCATCCTGTTAGTGGCAATTTTGCAAACTTCCTGTTTGCCTCACAGATTACAAGTCAGTTCTCCACCCGACGATCTGGCCATCCCGCAAACGCACGGCATTGGTTTGACCAATGGCGGATTTGTCCAGCCTCGAGCCACCGCCTTCGAGATGCAAAACAGTGCTTCGCTGCGCCTCAATAATTACCGGAACAGTCACATATCCATAACCATTGGCGCGCGCAATGACATGATATTTTCCCGGTGGAAGCTCCACCGACACCGGTCCTTGAAGAATGGTTCCCGAGTTATTGCGGACTCTCTGCAACAGTTTCCCATCGGTGGTCAAAATCCTGTAGTCCGAATACTCCGGACGATAGGGATCACGGCTGTTGAAGTCGGCATTGGCTTCGTAGGCTGAGTAAACCACCAGGGTCCCGTTGGTTGAACTTGCCGCCGCTTGGGCGGGAACAGGCCCGACAGTACCAAGTGTAATTCCGCTTTTGCCAGTGGCGCAACCCGCCAGCAGAACACCGGCGGCAACGATGTTGGATGTTAAAAATGTTGTCATAGTTATATCATTCTCTCGCACAATTTCATTCGCGATAAAAGTTTCTGAACGAATTTTAATTCGCCGTTCAGTCCGTTTTAATGTGAGGCTTGCGCGCTCAAGCTTCCAACCACGAGTGAACCTTGCCCGTTCTTTTTTGTGCCATTATTTCGCGTTCAGCCTGGAGCAAGGCGTTCAGTGCATTTCGATGGGCGTGTCCTTTTTTATGCCAAAGTGCAAGAGCCCGTTCCATAATTTGATCTTCCAATTGCATACGTTCATCCGATGGCAGACCCGCTAAGTTGGGAATTGGTCTCGTGGTGGTTTTCATCGTCTTTTTTCCCACAATTGATGAACCTGATGAGCTCAAAGCAAAATCTTGAATCAACTGACCGCAATGAGCGAAACCTGTTCATAATGTTCATCGCGGGCCATTCCCGTGGCGTGCGGATCAAGCATTGGTTTGCCATCCACCAGAAACCGGTATTGATGATGGCCATGACATAACTGCATTTGAATGAACCACCAGCCATCCATCAATCGTTGCATCGGCAGCGGATGCCAACGATTGAAATCGCCCGCGAGTTCAACCAGTTTGGCGCGGGGCGCGGCGCAATAAAAGTTGACCGGCTTGTGCGTGTTTTTTGCGGAATAACGCGCGGTGTCCGGATTATTTTGTATGGCATTCATAAACAGCAGCTTTTCGTAAAGGCTTTCTTTCCATTTGTGACTCGTTTTCATTTTGTTTCCTTACCGGTCATTGACAGTCTGAAGATTAAGGCTGCCTGAAAACTGTATTAAAATTCGTTCCGAACAGATGGTGAAAGTTTCTGAACGAATTTTAATGAAACTTTTATGGCCTTTTAATCAACGTGTGGTCTATTTATTTGTCGAAGTTACATAGTTTATGCGAATCCTGCTTGTGGAAGACGAAAAGAAAGTGGCCGACATCATCGTGCGCGGCCTCAAGGCGGAGCGCTATGCCGTGGATGTCTGTCACGACGGCCAAAGCGGTTGGGAAGCTGCTGATACCTACAATTACGACCTCATCCTCCTGGATTTGATGCTGCCCGGATTGAGTGGCACGGAGATTCTTGAAAAAGTCCGGCGCAAAAACCAGCAGGTGCCGATTCTGATCCTCACCGCGCGCGACGGCATGGCCGACAAAATCAAGAATTTTGAAACGGGCGCCGACGATTATCTCACGAAGCCATTTGCGTTCGCCGAACTGCTCTTGCGCGTGAAGGCATTATTGCGGCGCGGACCGGTCAATCGCTCCAGCGTGCTGCGCGTGGGCGATTTGGAAATTGACCGGCTTTCGCAAAACGTCAGACGCGCCGGGAAAAAGATTGAACTCACCTCCAAGGAATACTCGCTGCTCGAATATCTGGCCACGCATCCGGGTCGTGTCTTCTCACGCACCATGATTATTGAGCACGTCTGGGATCAAAGTTTTCAGGGATTGACCAACATTGTGGATGTCTATGTGCGGCATTTGCGCGAAAAAGTAGATGATGCGTTTCCCGTCAAACTGCTGCGCACCGTGCGCGGCGTCGGCTACAGCTTGAACGACGAGACGCAGACATGAACACACGCTCCATCAGCGTCCGACTGGTCGCCTGGTATGCCGGCCTGCTGACCGGCATTTTTGTGCTGCTGTGCGCGCTGTTGTATCTCGACTTGCGGCATTTTTTGGAGAACGACCTGCGCCAATCGCAGTCCCGCCGCGCACGTCAGCTGGCGAATACCTTGCTCGTTCATGTCAAACAAACCGGCGAAGCTTACGTCGCCAGCCAGACGAAAGACTGGTATGAGCCGGAGATAAACGACCGTTTCATCCGCATCACGCGCGCCGACGGCACCTTGGTTTATGTTTCTGACGCGCCCAAAGACGGCAGTTTCGATCCGGCGGAAGTTCCGATTTTTCCGCCGTCGTCGCAAACGGAATTTTCCCGCAAATTGCAATTGTCGGGAGGCAAAACCCTGCTCATCGCCGCGCTGAATTTCAAATCGTCCGGCAATCCTGCCTACCTCGTGGAATTCGGTGAATTGCTTGATCCGGTGGAAACGATGCTCAACCACTTGTTTTTGCAACTTGCTCTGGGTTTGCCGCTGGCGGTCGTCATCATCGCGGTTGGCGGCTATCTGCTGGTGCGGCGGGCCTTGACGCCGGTCGAACAAATCACGCGCGCCGCCGAGCGCATCACGCAGTACAATTTAAGCGAACGTTTGCCGGTCTCAAGCACCGGCGATGAATTGGAGCGGTTGTCCGTTTCGCTCAACCGCATGATTACCCGGCTGGATGACGCGTTTCAAAACTCAAAACGATTTGTCGCCGACGCCTCGCACGAATTGCGCACGCCGCTCACGATTCTATGCGGCGAACTGGAAAATATTGCGGAAGACCCGCGGTTTGATGGTGAATTGCGCGACCGTGCTGGCAGTATGTTGGAGGAAGCCGTGCATTTGGGCAGAATCGTGGAACAATTGTTCACGCTTTCGCGGCTCGACGCCGGTGAAGCGCAAACGGAATGGACGCGTTTCGATTTGAGCGAACTGGCCAAAACGACCGCCGACCAGATGAGCCTGCTGGCTGAGGACAAGAAAATTTCCATCGCCTGCGACGCGCACCGGCCGATTTTGGTCGAAGGCGACCGCGCGCGACTCAAGCAGGTGGTGGTGAACCTGCTCGACAACGCGATCAAATACACGCCCGCAAAGGGTACAATTCAACTGCGCGTTCTCGCCGTGAACGGGCACGCAATTCTGGAAGTCGCAGACAACGGCGTTGGTATTCCATCGGACGCGCTGCCGCATGTCTTCGAGCGATTTTACCGCGTGGATCAAACACGTGCCGACGGTTCCGAAAGCGCCGGCCTCGGGCTGTCCATTGTCAAATCCATTTGCACCGCGCACGGCGCGGAAGTGGAAGCGCAAAGCACCGTTGGCCGCGGCAGTTGCTTTCGCGTTAAGTTGCGTTTGTCGCAAAACTGAAAAATGTTCCATCCATCCATAAAATTCAAAATTTCAAATCTCAGGTTTGACCTCAAAACCGGTCTGTTTGGAACTTTGCCCGTGGTTTTCATCATTGGCTTGAGCGTGTTGTGGATGACGCATCATGCGCATGTACAAACTTCCACGGGCGTTGATTCCACCAACGCGCCGACGGCGGGCGTAGCGAAAGTCACCCGCGAAGACCTTTACAAGGAAGTGACCGCTCCGGCGGAATTCCGCCCTTACGTGGAAGCCACGTTGCACGCAAAAGTCTCCGGCTACGTCAGCCAGATGAACGTGGATTTTGGCGACAAAGTGAAGGCCGGCGAGCTTTTAGCCACGCTCGAAGTGCCGGAATTACATGATGAATTGGACAGCGCACGAGCCACGGAACAAAAGGCCGAGGCGGATTATACCAACGCGAACCTGATTTACACACGGCTGCTGGCGGTCAACAAAGACCACCCCAATCTCGTGGCCCAACAGGACCTCGACACCGCCCAGGCCAATGACTTGAGCACCGCCGCCGCCATTGCCGCTGCCAAAGCCGAGGTGGAAAAATACCGGACGCTCGTCAGCTACACACAAATCACCGCGCCGTTCGACGGCGTCGTCACCCACCGTTACGCCGATCCGGGCGCGCTCATCCAGGCCGGCACGTCGTCCGACACGCAATCGCTCCCGCTTGTGCGCGTTTCGGACAACTACCGGCTGCGGCTGGATTTTCCGGTGGATGTTGATTATGTGCAAGACGTCGAACCGGGCGATCCTGTTGAAGTGCGCGTTGAATCGCTGGGCGGCAAAACCTTCACCGGCAGCATCACGCGTTTTACCCGTGATGTGGACGACAATACCCGGAAGATGACGACGGAAATTGAAGTGCCCAATCTTGATTTGACACTGGTTCCGGGCATGTATGCCACCGTCGTTTTGAAGGTTGAGAAACGTCCCAACGCGCTGGTTGTTCCCATCGAAGCCGTGGCCGGTGGAGCGACGCCGACCGTCCTCGTCGTCAACCAGAACCATCAAATTGAGGACCGCGCCGTCACGCTGGGCTTGGAGACGCCGGACAAATATGAAGTCCTTTCCGGCCTGCACGAGGGCGATCTAGTGGTCATCGGCAACCGCGCAGGATTTCAGGTCGGCCAGAAAGTCGAACCAAAGCTCATCGAGCTTTCCATGCGCGGTGAAAATTAAAATCAAACCATTCAACAGCCGTGCGCGTTGTCCGCAACCAATTATTTTCATGCGACTCAATAATCGGTCGAATGCGGTGAAACCGGTTCCCCGTTTTTTTGCGCACAACGTCCATCGGAAAATTCCGGTGCCAGCGAGAATATTTTGAACCCATGAAAGCCACTTTGACTCCTGAACAGATGGAAATTTTGCGTCGGTTGGACGCCTGCACGCTGGCCAACGCCATCGAAACTTTCCACGAGCGGCTGCGCAATGAAGGCTTTGCCGACAACTCGGTGCATTGTCTGTTTCCCCAGTTAAAGCCGATGCTCGGCTACGCGGCCACGGTCAAGGTTCGCGGCTCGGCCCCGCCGACGGCTGACAGCCGTTATCCTGACCGGACCGATTGGTGGGATTACGTTCTTTCACTGCCCGCGCCGCGTGTGGTGGTTGTGCAGGACGTGGCCACGAAGATTGGCCTCGGTTCACTGCTGGGCGCGGTGCATGTCAACATTCTGCACGCACTCGGCTGCGTGGGTGCGGTGACGAATGGCGCGGTACGCGATCTTCCGGCGGCGGAGAAGCTGGATTTTCAACTTTTCGCCGGAAGCGTTTCCGTCTCGCATGCTTACGTTCACATTGTTGAATTTGGCACATTGGTCGAAGTTGGCGGGTTGAAAGTTCAATCCGGCGATTTGCTTCATGGCGATTTGCACGGCGTTCAATCCATTCCGTCCGACATCGCGGGGAAAATTCCATTGGCGGCGGCGGAAATCATTGCGCGGGAGCAGGAATTGATCGCTTTGTGCCAGTCGAAGGATTTCTCGATTGAGAAATTGCGCGCCGCCATTGCCAAAGATCGTTCCTGAACTCATTTCACTTTCATGTCCCGCTTTGCCATCCGTCTGCCATATCTCATCATCGTCATTTGTCTCATCACTTGTGTGGTGGGCGTGACCAGCCTGGTGCGGATGCCGGTGGATTTGTTTCCGCCGATCAAAATCCCGGTGGTGGTGGTGGCCACATTTTTCAACGGGATGCCGCCGGAGCAGATTGAAACCGACATCACAGGACGTTTTGAGCGGTTCTTCACGCTGGCCAGCGGCGTGGACCACATGGAATCGCGCTCGCTGCCAGGCGTGAGTCTGATCAAAATTTACTTTCAACCGGGTTTCAACGCCGATTCCGCGGTCACCAGCATCGCCAACCTCGCGATGGCCGATCTGCGGCGGCTGCCGCCCGGCACGCTGCCGCCGGTGGTGTTGAAATTCGACGCCTCCAGCCTGCCGGTGTGTTTAATCACTCTGAAAGGCCAGGGCTTGAGCGAAGCCAAACTCCGCGACCTCGGCCAGTTCGACGTGCGCGACCAGGTCGCCAACGTGCCCGGCGCGTCAGTGCCCATGCCGTTTGGTGGGCGCTACCGGCAGATCATGGTGTATGTGGACCCGCTCAAACTCGAAGCCCATCAGTTGAGCGTCATGGATGTCGTGCGCACGGTGAACGATGCCAACCTCATTCTGCCCGCCGGCGACGTGAAGATTGGCCCGTACGACTACAACCTTTACGTCAACAGCCAGATCAACGACATGAAGGACCTCAACCAGGTGCCGTTGAAAACCATAAACAATGCCCCCGTGGTCATCGGCGACGTCGGCCACGCGGTGGACGGTTCGGGAATCCAATACAACGTCGTGCGCGTGGACAGCCAGCCTTCGGTTTATCTGCCGGTGCTCAAACAGGGCGGCGACGCGAACACCATCGAAGTCGTGGATGGCATCAAGAATTCCATTGCCCACCTGTTCGACGTGCCCAAACAGCTCGTGACGAAAGTGGTCTTCGACCAGTCCGTCTTCGTTCGCAACGCCATTGACAATTTGATCCATGAAGGACTCATCGGCCTCCTGCTCACGGGCATTATGATTTTGATTTTTCTCGGCAGCATGAGGGCGACGGTGGCGGTTTTTCTTTCCATTCCACTGTCGGCGCTGGCGGCGTTCATCGCGCTGCAACTCGGCAACAGCACCGTCAACGCGATGATTCTCGGCGGGCTTGCGCTGGTTTTTTCCCGCTTGATTGACAACTCCGTCGTTGTGCTCGAAAACATTTTTCGCCACATGGAGATGGGGGAACCGCCGGAAGTCGCCGCCGAGCGCGGGGGGCACGAAGTCACGCTACCCGTGCTGGCGGCAACGTTGACGACCGCCATCGTCTTCTTCCCGGTGACATTTCTTTACGGCGTCAGCCGGTTCCTGTTCACAGCGCTGGCGCTGGCAGTGATTCTTTCGCTGTTTGCCTCCTACCTGGTGGCCATGACGGTCGTGCCGCTGTTCTGCGCGAACCTCATCAAGCTCCATCAAGGACATGATGGCGAATCCGCCGGACCCAGAGGCTGGGGCACGCGTTTCAACCGCTGGTTCAACCACAAGTTCAAACAGATGCTCGACCGCTACGAAGGTTATCTGAAGCTGGCGCTGATCCGGCCCGTGGCAACGGTGCTCGGCATCACGGGCATTTTCATTTTGAGCCTTGGCCTCTATCCGTTTATCGGCGAAGCCTATTTCCCGCGCACCGATCCCAGCCAGTTCGTCATCAATCTCAAAGCGCCGATCGGCACGCGCATTGAGCTGACGGACCAATTGGTGCAAAAAGTGGAGCAAGTTGTCCGTGAAGTCGTTCCGCCAAAGGACCTGAAAATCATCGTTTCGAATATCGGCGTCACGCCCGGCTTTTCCGCGATTTACACGCCGAATTCCGGTCCGCACACGGCGTTCGTTCAGGTAGGATTAAGCGCCGGCCACCGGTTGAGTAGTTTCCAATACATGGACCTGGTGCGCGCCCGCTTGCGGAAGGAAGTGCCGCAGGTCGCCGCGTATTTCCAGACCGGCGGCCTCGTGGACGCGATTCTCAACCTCGGCCTGCCCGCTCCGCTCGACGTGCAGGTAACCGGCATGGACATGGACAAGGCGCACGAAATTGCCATGGACATCGCCCGAAAAACCAGGGCGCTGCCGGGCGTCAGCGACGTGCTGGTGCCGCAGGACGTGAATTATCCGGCGTTGCAACTGAACATTGACCGTCTCCGCGCCAGCGAACTTGGCCTGAACGAAAAGGAAGTCGTCGGCGACGTCATCACCGCCCTGACCTCCGACATCATGATTGCGCCCAGCTATTGGGTGGACCCGAAGAGCGGCAATGATTATTTCCTCACCGTCCAATATCCGGAAAACCTTCTGCCGAAAAATCTCGCCGACCTGGCTTCCGTTCCGTTGCGGGGCGTGAACTCGATGTTGCCGACCCGCCTCGACACCGTCAGCCAAATCATCCACCTGAATTCGCCCACCGAGGTGGATCATTACCAGCTTTTGCGGACGATGGACGTTTACGTGGCGCCGTCCGGCGAGGACATCGGCAAGGTGCTGCACGGCGTCCAGAACATCGTCACACAAATGAAACTGCCGGAAGATATCCGCGTCACCATCCGCGGCTCGGCAGAAGCGATGCAGGTGTCGTTCCGGAGTTTCGGCTTGGGCTTGATACTCTCCACGGTGCTGGTGTATTTGATTCTGGTCGCGCAATTCCGGTCGTTTCTTGATCCGTTCCTGATTTTGCTGGCCGTGCCGACGGGATTAACCGGCGTGTTGCTCATGCTGTTTGCCACCGGCACGACGTTGAACGTCATGTCGCTGATGGGCGTGGTGATGATGGTCGGCATCGTCGTCTCCAACAGCATTCTCATCGTGGAATTCACCCGGCGGCTGCGCGAGGAAGGCCGGCCGTTGCGCGAAGCCGTGTCGCTGGCCTGCCGCGTGCGCTTGCGTCCGGTGCTGATGACTTCACTCGCCACGTTGATTGGCTTGATTCCGTTGGCGACGAAACTGGGCACCGGCAGCGAGGCCTACGCGCCACTCGCCCGCGCCATCATCGGCGGACTCGGCGTTTCAGTGGTGTTGACTGTGTTTATTGTGCCGTGCGCGTATTACATCATTTACCGGCGGAAAGAAACGCTGGTGAAAGATTCCACGGATGCCTCGAAATCAAATTCACTTTGAAGCATTTCCAAATGAAACGAACCATTCTGGCTTTGACCCTTTGTGTTTGTTCAGCCGGCAACATTTTGGCGGACGGAACCGCCAACGCGCCGCCCATTTTGACTTTGGCCGACGCGCAGAAACTGGCTTTGCAAAATCATCCGCAGATCGCCGAGGCGAATTACCGCGCCCTCGCGGCGGAAGAGGTCGTCAAAGAAACCCGCGCCGGTTATTTCCCGGAGGCCAATCTTTATGCCACCGCCGTTGGCGCGGATTCCGAGAACACGCGCATCGAGGCCGGCGCATTAAACAACCCGAGCGTTTTTGACCGTGGCGCCGGTGGATTGGCCGTCAGCCAGCTCATCACCGATTTCGGCCGCACCGCCAATCTCACGGCCAGCTCCAGATTTCAGGCCCAGGCCGCAAACCAGAACGCCACCGCCACCCGCGAGCAGATTCTGTTGCAGGTGGACACCAGCTATTTCGGCGCGCTCCAGGCGCAGGCGGTGCTGCATGTCGCCCAGCAAACGTTGGACACGCGACAATTGCTGCTGGACCAGGTTACTGCGCTGGCCACCAACAAACTGCGGTCCGAACTGGACGTGAGCTTTGCGCAGGTCGAACTCGAACAGGCCCGTCTGCTCCTGCAAAATTCCCAGAACGATGCCGCCGCCGCCATGGCCACGCTTTCGACGGCCCTGGGCTATCACGAATACCATCAGTTTCAACTCGCCGAACAAACCCAGCCCGCCCACCCCGACACCAACGACGTTTCCGGGTTGATTCAAATTGCCCTGGCCGAGCGCCCGGAGTTGTTGAGTCTGCGCAATGAGCGCGACGCCGCGACCCGCTATGCCAGATCACAAAGGGATTCGCGGTTGCCGACAGTTGAGGCCGTGGGCGTGGCGGGCGATGCCCCTGTGCACGACAGCCGGCTGCCCAACAATTATGCCGCCGGCGGGGTCCAACTCAGCCTGCCGTTGTTTGCGGGCGGCCTCTACCTGGCACGCCAGCATGAGGCCGAATTGAAGGCACAGGCCGCGGCGGAATTGCTGCGGACGTTGGAGGACAATGTGATCCGGGACGTGCGCATCGCCTGGCTGAACGTCAACAACGCGCTGGCACAGTTTCACACCACCGAACAATTGCTCCAGCACGCGACAGAGGCCTATGAACTCGCAGACGCCCGTTACCAGAACGGCATCAGTTCCATCGTCGAATTGAGTCAGGCGCAGTTGAACCTGACCTCGGCGCAAATTGCCAATACCGACGCCCGTTACAATGTGCTGATTCAGGAAGCCAATCTGGACTACCAGATTGGCTTGCTGCGATGACAAAATCATTCCATTCCGAAACCGGACAGCGTATCAGGCGCGCCGCCCCTGTCCCGGTTGCCGTGCCCGTCCCTACATAACGAAATTTCTCAAAAAAACTTGTTGCGCGGAACCGTTTAAATGTTATACTTCGTGTCCGCTTTTGAGAATTGAAGCGGCAAATGTAACTGAACCATTAACAGACAATTGTTCTTTGTATGGCTGCCCAACGCATCCGAATCCGCCTCAAGGCTTATGACCATCGCGTCATAGACCAGTCCGCCCGCGAAATCGCCGACACCGTCAAACGCACCGGCGCGCGCGTCGCCGGGCCCATCCCGCTGCCGACTCGCATCGAGCGCTTCACCGTGCTCCGCTCGCCCCACGCAGACAAGAAATCGCAGGAAACCTTTGAGCAACGCACGCACAAACGGCTCATTGACATCATCGAGCCGACCGCCAAAACCGTGGACGAATTGAAGAAGCTTAATTTGCCCGCCGGCGTGGACATCACGATTAAAATCTGAGCAGTTAAATGAGTAATCCGTTAAACACGTTAAATAAAAGGCGAGTCGTCAACGGCCGCTCGTTACTCATTTAACCAATCACCCATTTAACCAATTACAAAAACCATGCCCCTCGGACTTCTAGGAAAAAAACTCGGAAGCACCCGCGTCTATAACGCGAGCGGCGTGTTGATTCCCGTGACCGTCGTTCTCGCCGGACCCAACCGCGTGCTGCAGGTGAAAACCCAGGCGGGCAAGGACGGTTACAATGCCGTTCAACTCGGCTTCGACGACCAGAAGGAGCAGCGCGTGACAAAACCGTTGCTGGGTCATATCAAGAAACACAACGGTACGGCGGTCAGACGCATCACGGAATTCCGCAACTTTTCGAAGGAAGTGAAACCGGGCGATATTGTTGGCCCGACTCTGTTCGCGCCCGGCGATTTTGTGGACGCCATCGGTATCACGAAAGGCCGCGGCTTTGAAGGCGTCGTGAAGCGCCACGGTTTTGCCGGCGGTCTGGCGTCGCACGGGCAAAAAGGCTGGTACCGCCGCGTCGGGGCGATTGGCCAGCGCCTCTTTCCCGGCACGGTCATGCGCGGCCAGAAAATGCCCGGCCACATGGGGCAGGTCCGACGCACGACACAAAACCTGGAAGTGATTCAAGTGCGCGAGGCGGACAATTTGCTGCTCATCAAAGGCGCGATTCCCGGTTCGGAGGGCGATTACGTCGTCATCCGCGAATCGAAGAAACGTCCCAAGGGCTGGAAACCGCCGGTGAGTGTCGCGCCGATGAAGCGGAAAGGCGCCGAGGCCAGGAAAGCCGAACCCAAGCCCGCGGAGGCCAAAAAGTAATTAGCAGGCTGTAGCCACAGCTTTCAAGCTGCGAACCCATTGCCATGAAGATTGCCATCAAGAACATCGAAGGGAAGGACCAGGGCGAGCTCGAAGTGAAGTTCCCGCTGATTGAAGGCGGGAAAGGCACGCAAGCCGTGCACGACGTCGTCGCGGCGTATCAAGCCGCTCGGCGCAGCGGCACCGCCAGCACCAAAAACGTCGGCGAAGTTGCCGGCACGAACAAAAAGCCGTGGCGGCAGAAGGGCACCGGCCGCGCCCGCGCCGGCTCGTTTCAATCGCCGCTGTGGCGCGGAGGTGGCGTGGTCTTCGGCCCGAGGCCCCGTGATTTCGGCAAAAAGGTCTCCAAGAAGACCCGCGCGCTGGCGTTGCGCAAGGCATTGAGCGAGCGGCTCAAGGCCGGCGACGTGGTCGTCGTGGACCAATTGAAGCTCGCTTCGCCGAAGACGAAGGAATTTGCCGGTCTGATGTCCGCGTTGGAGTTGAAAGGCTCCACGCTGATTGTCTCGGCCAGTACGGACAAAAATCTCACACTCGCCTCGCGCAACATCCCGGACATCGTGCTGACGACCAGCGATTCATTGAACACTTATGACATTTTGCGCCCCAACAAACTGTTGTTCACGAAGGACGCCTTTGAAAAGGTGGAGCAGCATCTGGCAAAAGACTGAGGCACCATGAACACTTTTGAAGTCATCAAAACGGTCCGGCTCACGGAAAAAGGCACGCGCCAGGGTGAGAAATTCAATCAATACACCGTCGTGGCCGATCGCCGGGCGAACAAGGCGGAAATCCGGCAGGCGGTGCAGGAGCTGTTCAAGGTCAAGGTCATCAGGGTGAATACGCTGAACGTCCGCGGCAAATTACGCCGCCAGCGCACGCACCAGGCAGGCCAGGCGCCAAGTTGGAAAAAGGCCATCGTGACTTTGAAAGACGGCGACAAAATCGTTTTGACCTAGCCAGGATTTGAAAAGAGAGACGGCGCGAAGAATGTTTGATTTTCGCGCCTTTTTGTTGGCGAGGGTTTCGATCGGGCCGTCGGCAGCCCCGCAACACCCTGGGCTCCAATCAATTCCGCGTTGAACTTGCAAATTGCCGCCGGTTGGCTTTTCATGGTGCCCGCATGTGGCAACGGAGTTGTGTGATTCTAATCATCGGGACGGCACTGGCAGGCCGGGCATTGGCCGGCCCGGAGGCGGCCGAGGTGAATCTGGACTATGTGGCCAAGCGCGCCTTGGAGCGAGCACAACATCCGTTTCATTCGCCGCGCGCCGATTTGCCGAAGGTGCTGCGGCAGGACAACCTCGATTACGACAAATACCGGGAGATCGAGTTCCGCCATGAGAAGGCGTTGTGGGCGTCCGAAGGGTTGCCGTTTCGGGTCGAATTTTTCCATCCGGGGTATTTGTACCAGGAACCGGTGCATGTGAATGAATTCACCGCGACGCACGTGCAGCCGATCCGCTTTGTTCAGGACTTTTTCAATTACCGCGCCCTGCAAATTCAAAAACAGATCCCGACGGACACGGGCTACGCGGGATTTCGTCTGTTGACCCAGTTGAACGAAACGAACAGATGGGACGAGATCGGGGCGTTCCTCGGCGCGAGTTACTTCCGGTTGCTGGGCAAGAACCAATGTTACGGCCCCTCCGCGCGCGGGCTGGCGCTGGATTGCGGCGAACTGGACCGCCCGGAGGAATTTCCCATCTTCACCGACTGGTGGCTGGGCAAACCGCAAAAGGACGACAAGGAATTGACCTTGTACGCCATTCTCGACAGCGTGCGGTGCACGGGCGCGTATGAATTCCACATCTACCCCGGCGAAACGACGGTGGCGGAGGTGACTGCGGTGCTCTTTGTCAGGCAAACCAACACGGTAATGGCTGTGAATCCGGCCTGTAAGCCGATCAAAACCATCGGGCTGGCCCCGCTGACGAGCATGTTCTGGCTCGGCAAAACCTCCGAGCGCAAGTTCGACGATTTCCGTCCGGAGGTCCACGACAGCGACGGGTTGCTGGCGCGCATGGACGGCGGCGAAATTCTCTGGCGTCCGCTCGACAATCCGCCGCTGTTGCGCCATCAGATCTTTCACGCGCCGGGCATTCGCGGTTTCGGGTTGCTCCAGCGTGAGCGCTCGTTTGCGGCCTACCAGGATACTTTCAACCCCGATCAACTCTTGCCGAGCATGTGGGTCGAGCCGCACGGCAATTGGGGCGACGGTGATTTGCACCTCGTCGAATTGAGCGCGGCCTACGAAGGCCTGGACAACATCGTCGCGTTCTGGGACCCGAAGGACAAACCCGCGCCGTTGGAACCATATCGCTTCGGTTACAAACTCCGCTGGCAAAGCGGCGGGGCGGACTTTAAGCTTTCAGAAAACAGGGTCGTTTCCACGCGCGTCGGCCTCGATTCGCAGTTTCCAAACGCCCGGCAATTTGTCATTGACTTTGCCGGGCCGAAACTGGATGCCGTGCCGGAAAATGAGCCGCCACTGGCCATCGCCAATTGCAGCACCAACGCTGCGGTTGTGGACAATTTCGTCGTCCGCAACCCGTTCCTCAATACCTGGCGCGTCATCCTGAAAATGCAGCCCCGGCCCGGGAACACCAACCCGGTGGACCTCCGGTGCACGTTGCAAAAAGGAACCAACATTTTGAGCGAGACATGGACGTATCAATGGAATCCGCCGTGACCGGCGCGGCCGGCCAACTGGCGGGCCGTCCGTTGGAAGAGTGGAACGCCGCTTATGTGAAAGTGGAAAATTATTTCCATGCGCTGCGCGTGCGCAACAAGGCGTTGCTCGGCCAGCTCGTCCTCCGCGTGCTCGAACGCGCCATGCGCCGCGCGCCTGCCGAGCCAGACCGCTCTGCCACCAAACTCGCCGCCGAAGAAATGGATCGCCTGGTGGTTGAATGGTTCGCCGCCGTGCTTCAGGAAGCGCCCGCGAACGCCGATCAAATGCTGACGACCCGCGGACGGCTGGCTTTGCTCCTTGCCGACATGCCCGGCCGATGGCAGGAACAATTTTTGCGCCCCGGCCCGTGGCCGCAGGAATTCGTTAACGCCATGCGGGAAACCTACTTTCGCGCCGGGCCGGATTTTCAACTCTCAAAAATGGCGCCGCGTCCGCTCGACCTCGGTCCGATTACGACGCTCACGAACCTGGGACGGCTGCCCTATGTCCGCATGGCGATGGTATGGATTGGCTTCGCGCTGCTGCTCATCGGGGTTTTTTGGCTCACCCACGGAGGGTTCGAGCAGATGAACAGCCGCGTGTCATCGTTGATTGATTGGTTCACGCAATTTTATCGCTGACATGGCTGACGCCCCGACCATTTCTGCAGCGGCAGCACCTCGTCTCCGCCGCGGCTGGCGGCTGTTCATTTTTTATTCATCCGCCGTCTTGCTGACCGGGCTGGTTTCGATGCTGTTTGCGGACCTGCTCTGGCGCACCGGCTGGTCCACGTCGCGGACGGTGCTGCTGGTTTTGTTCGTGATTTTGTTTTTGTTCGCCGCCATCGGCTGCATGCACGGAATCTATGGGTTCGTTTTGCGGACGTTGGGCACCCGTCGGCGCATCACACGGCTGGCGGATTATCGCGCGCAAAGCATCGCCGGCACCGGCACGGCAATTGTCTTCCCCATCTGCAACGAAAACACCGTCCGCGTTTGTGAAGGGCTGCGCGCCACTTATGAATCGCTCGAAAGAACCGGTGAACTCGAACGGTTTGACTTCTTCATCCTGAGCGACTCGACGGATCCGGACAAATGGGTCGAGGAGGAACGGCGCTGGTGTGATTTGGTCCGCGAACTCGACGCGCTTGGCCGCATTTACTACCGCCGCCGCTTGTACAACGAGGCCGGCAAAAGCGGCAACGTGCGCGACTTCCTCAATGCCTGGGGCCGCCGCTACCGCTACTTCATGGTTTGCGACGCCGACAGTGTCATGCGCGGGCAGACGATTGTGGATTTGGTGAAATTGATGGAGGTGCATCCGGGGGTTGGGCTGATTCAAACGGTGCCGGCGCTGGTGAACGCCGAATCACTCTTCGGACGCATGCAGCAATTCGCCAATCGCCTTTACGCGCCGCTGTTCATCGCCGGATTGAATTATTGGGCGCTCGATTTGGGAAATTACTGGGGACACAACGCCCTGATCCGCACCGAGCCGTTCATGCAGTTTTGCGATTTGCCGCAACTGCCCGGACGCCGGCCGTTCGGCGGCCAGATTCTCAGCCACGACTTTGTCGAAGCGGCATTGCTGTCGAGGGAAAATTGGGGAATCTGGTTCGCCTATGATCTCGAAGGCAGCTACGAAGAAGGTCCGCAGGCGATCATCGAAAACGCGCGGCGCGAGCGCCGCTGGTGTCAGGGCAATTTGCAGCACGGCCTGGTGCTTTTTGCCAGGGGCCTGCGCGGCGTGAGCCGGTTGCATTTGATGCTGGGCATCTGCGGTTACCTGGCCGGGCCGCTGTGGCTGCTGTTTTTAATCACCTTCAACTGGATTCACTGGTACCAAAAAAACTCCGGCCTGTCGGACATCACCCTGCCGGCGTTCAATCCCTATCTCGCAAATTGGAGTGGGACGGCGCACGCCCTGCTCGTCTTCGTGATTTGCATGGTCGTCATCATGCTGCCGAAGGCGCTCGCGCTTATTGACCTCGCGTTCGATTGGCAACGCCGGCGCGCCTTCGGCGGTCTGGCGCGCACCACGCTGGGCGTCGTCGGCGAAACCATTTTCTCCACGTTGCACGCGCCGCTCCTGATGCTCTGGCATACGCAATTTGTCATCACCAACCTCCTCGGCGTGAGCGTAGGCTGGGGGCCGCAAAAGCGCGCGGCGGACGGCACGGCGTGGTCCTCCGCCGTCCGGCGGCATTGGTGGCACACGCTGGTGGGACTGGTTTGGGGCGTGCTGATGTGGCAGCTCGACCAGACGTTGTTTTGGTGGTTTACACCCGTACTCGCGGGAATGGCGCTTTCCATCCCGTTGAGCGTGTTCACCAGCCGGCGCAGTCTGGGAGCGCGGACGCGCAAAATGGATTTGTTCCTGACGCCGGAAGAAACCGCGCCACCGCTGGAACTGGTCGCCTTGCGCGCGCGTCTGAAAGTGCATGAAATCACCGAAGACACCACGCCACGGCATCCGCATGCAGGTCTGGCCGAGGCGGTGCTCGACCCGTACGTGAATGCCATCCACGTTTCACTGCTGCGCGAGAAACAGCTCAATCCGGTTTATGCCGAGCAACTCGCCCGGCTCGGTGTCGGCAGCGGGGAAGTCCGCACCTTGGGCGAGAAACTGCTGGCCACGGGCCCGGACAAACTGACCGCCGCGGAACGGTCGCTGATTATGGCGGACGCGCACGCGCTGGTGTGGCTGCACCAGCAGGCGTGGTTGCGGCCCGACGAATCGCTCGCGCCGTGGTGGAAAGCCATGATTCGTGAATTCAGTTGGCGGGAGACTTGAGATTCGCCGGCGCGCCCAGCGCCTGCAGTTTGGCCCTGAGTCTGGGGTCGCCGGGGGCGAGCTGCAATGCCGCTTGATAACACTCCATCGCTTCGGCAATGCGAAGACCGATTCCCTGCAGGTGCGCGAGGCACCAACGTCTTTTCACCGTCGTTCGCCATCCTTCTTCTTCCACCTGTCCATCATGGCCTTTGTGACGATGGCTCGTCGATTTGCAATCTCCCAAGTCGGCGCGACGAGAGGGAGAATTGTGGACTGACAAGCGGGCCGGTTTCATGAATGATGTCCACGATGAACATCCAGACGGCAACCCGGCAGTACGAAACGTGGCTTGCCGGTCACATCCGGGTGGTCAAGAACGACCTTGGCGCCAAACACGAGTTGATGGCGCAGGATGCGTTTTCATTCCTGCGCGCCACGTTCTATCGCTGGATGCAGCTTTTCCCGGCGCTTTGTCCCAACCCGGCCGGCGCACCCACGGTGTTGGCCGTCGGCGATTTGCACGTGGAAAATTACGGCACCTGGCGCGATGCCGAGGGACGGTTGGTGTGGGGCATCAATGATTTCGACGAGGTGTTTCCGCTGCCTTACACGATTGATCTGGTGCGGCTGGCCACCAGCGCTTGGCTGGCCATCGAGGCTGGTCATTTGTCGGTCGTCCCGGCCAATGCTTGCGCGGCGATTCTGGAGGGTTACACCACAGGTTTGGAAAATGGCGGTGAACCTTTTATTCTGGCCGAAAAGCATCCTTTGCTGCGTGAGGTAGCCACAAGCCGGCTGCGCGACCCGACGCTGTTTTGGGAAAAATTCGCGGCACTGCCAACGATTCGACCTGTGCCGGCGAAGGTGATGTTGATGCTGAAACAGGCCATGCCGGAACGCGGTCTCGCTTTCCGGGTGGCGCATCGGCGAACGGGGCTGGGGAGCCTGGGCCGGGAACGGTTCACCGCCATTGCCGATTGGCGCGGCGGCAAAATCGCGCGTGAAGCGAAGGCATTGCTGCCATCGGCCTGTGCCTGGGCGGGTGGCTTGTCGAATAAAGAGATTTATTATTCGCGGATGCTGTCAGGCGCGATTCGCGCGCCGGATCCATTTCTCGTGGTGAAAAAGGGATGGGTATTGCGGCGGTTGTCGCCCTATTGCAGCCGGATTGAGTTGTCGCAGTTGCCACGCGGCCATGATGAGGAAAAGCTGTTGCGGGCCATGGGACGGGAACTGGCGAACATCCATTTCGGCACGCCACGGGCGATGCCCGCGGTGCGACGCGATCTGAGGCAGCGGAAGCTGATTTGGCTGCGTCAAGCCGCCGAAGTCATGGCCGAGGCGACGCTCAAAGATTGGAAGGAGTGGCGAAAGTGGATGCGCTGAAGCGCCTGCCAGCCTCGAACAAGCGGCAAGGCAGCCCAACTCACCAAATGTGTTGTTCAACCAACCGGCCTGGCAATCAAATCGTAGTCTGTGTGCCCGACCACTTTGACTCGGGCAAATTCGCCAATCGGCACCCTGCCCTGCACGAAAACCCGTCCGTCAATGTCGGGCGCATCCGCTTCACCGCGAGCGGCGAGGAAATTTCGGAGTTCGGAGTTCGGGGTTCGGAGTTCGGACTCGCGCAAAAGGCCGTGTTCCCAGGAACTGACATTGGCGTCCTGTAATTGCTTCGCGTCCGCCTTTCCTTCGACGAGGACTTTGATTTCGCGGCCGACAAAGGATTCGGAAACCTGCCGCGCGATTTTGTGCTGTTCGGCCATCGCCAGCTCGCGACGCTGCTGCTTCACTTTGTCGGGAATTTGTCCGGTCATGGCTCCGGCGCGCGTGCCGTCTTCCTTGGAATACGCGAACACGCCGAGTCGCTCGAATCTGGTTTCGCGGATAAAGTCGAGCAGTTCCTCGAAGCACGCCTCAGTTTCGCCGGGAAAGCCGACGATGAAGGTCGTGCGCAACGCGATGCCCGGCACGCCGGCCCGGATTTTCCGGATGAGATCCACGATGTATTGCTGCGAGGTTTCGCGCCGCATCCGTTCGAGCATGTTTTCGTGGATGTGCTGAAGCGGAATGTCCACGTAGCGCGCCACCTTCGGGCAAGCGGCAATCGTGCGGATTAGCTCGTCCGTCCAGTGCGCCGGATGGGTGTAAAGCAGGCGGACCCAAAAATCGCCTGCGAGCGCATTCAATTCGCGCAGCAGCGTGCATATCGTCGCGGCATCGGCGGGAAGCGATTTGGCCGCCGCGGAAAATTTCTCCGGCGACGAAATGGCGCGCGAGGGTCGTAGTGGCACGGGTGTCCCGCCCGTGTGATGCGGCAAAGGCTGCGTTGTTTGAAGGCCGGAGCTGACGGGCGGGACGCCCGTGCCACCATGCGCCGGGCGCAAGTCGAGACCGTAATAAGTCGAGTCCTGCGAAATTAAATTGATTTCCTTCACGCCATCCGCAATCAGCGCTCTGGCCTCGGCCACGATGTCCGCCTGCTGCCGGCTGCGATGCGAACCGCGCATTCGGGGAATGATGCAGAAGCTGCACGGGTGATTGCAGCCCTCGGCGATTTTGACGTAGGCAAAATGACGCGGCGTCAGGCGAAAACGCGGCGTGCCGAAATCGGGGATGAAGGTCGGACGCTGGTTGACTTCCAACAATGCTCCTCCTCGTCCTCGTTCTCGTCCATCGTCCTCGATTAACTTGGTGTGTCGAATGGCGGCGCTCTGCCGAGAAGCCGCTACAACTGTTTTGGTTTTGCCGAATTTGTCCGTACCGCCGAGGGATTCGGGCTTTTCGTGTTTAGATGACGCACGGTTCATCTCCAATTCGGCCAACCACCCGGCGATTTTTTCTTTCGATGTTCGGCGTTCAATGTTGGATGTTCGATGTTTTCCAACTCGTTCAGCTCGCCTGACCATCGCCTGTCTTACGATCTCCGAAACCCGCGCGACCTGGTCAATGCCCATGAACGCGTCCACTTCGGGCAACAATTTGGGCAATTCGTCGCGGAACCGCTGCGGCAAACAACCGGAAACGATGAGGCTCTGACCGCGATTTCCGGCGGCACGGACCTCGGCGGATTCGAGGATGGCGTCCACGCTTTCCTCCTGCGCGGCGTCAATGAACGAGCAGGTGTTGACGATGACGGCGTCGGCCTGTGCGGCGTCGTTGATGATTTCCACGCCGTCCTTGAGCAGCGCGCCGAGCATGATTTCGGCGTCCACCAGATTTTTGGCGCAGCCTAGTGAAATCAAGCCGACGCGCAACGGGCGCTTGACTGAATCCTTTTGTGTCACAGAGCGAAAAGGTTAGCACTGTTTTGACTTGAGGCAATTATGGACTGCGCCGACCTGTCGGCGCTTTCAAAGCGGTGACATGTCACCGCAGTCCAAATCACCTTGCGGTGGAATTGGTGGAGGCATTTTCCATGGCGTTGGTCGAAATGGCAGCGGCCGGCGGCGCGTTCGTTTCCGCCGTCATTCTGAGTTGCGTGCGCAGGACGGCGCGCATGGCGTAAGGGAGTCCCTGTTTCGGGTCGAGCAGTTGGGCGAGCACAGTGCGGTCGAGTTCCGCAAACGACGGCAGGCCGATGCGCTGCAGATTGCTTTTCATGCTGGAAATTTCGGCTTGGTAACGATCATAAACTTTTCCGGCCAGCAGTTTGAAACCGGCGCAACGGTCGTCCTGTCCGATGGCCAGCGCGATATAGGCCCGGGCGAGCAGTCCCTGAATGTCCGAGGTCGTGCGTTCCTGTGACGTGTCGCCAATGTCCTCCTGCACCCGGCCAACGGCGAATTCGTCGAGCGTGAGATTTCGCGGAAATGAATTGGTGTCGCCTTCGAGGAGGGTCTTGTCGGGAAATTCCCTGCCCAGGTAACGATACCATCTTGCAGCCTCGGCCACGCGATTGTGGTCATACAGAAAATAAACCGCGTCAGACAAAAAATAGCGTCGCGCTCTTTGAATGGCGTCCCTTTGGCCTCCATTAGGTTCCTCGGCATACTCCTTCTCGTAGGAATCATTGACCTTGGAGATGATGTCAAGATTGGGGCCGAGGGCGTAATCGTTGCCGAAGGGATTGGCAATGTAGCGCCCGTGGCGAAAGGCCTGCTGCATGGATTGATAAACGACCCGGCGCAATTGAGGCAAATCGTTCGTCTTCACATTATCGGGATTTTCCTTCGCCTTCTCCAGACCGAGCAAAGCCCAGTAAATCGCGTGCGCCTCCGGCAAACGCCAGTCGAGCGGGCCCCATTCCACATCCACCTTTTGGGCGAACACCGGATCCATCTTGTATTTTTCACGCAGCACCAGGGCGTTGGTTCTTTCCTCGGCGGTTTGCGGATGGATGAGGGCGGCGAAATTTGTCCCGTTCGGGGCAAACAACGGCGTCATTTCCCGCGCCCATTCCTGTTTGTAATATAAATTGGCGTCGTCCATATTTTGCCCCATTTTGAACTGGAAGAGCCAGGCCAGTTCGCGGTAAATCATCACGGCGTCCGGGTTGTATCTCAACGCCCGGTCACGCAGCAGTGCGATACCCTGGTCCAACCAGCGCCAGCGATCCGGAGCATCCTTGAACTTCACCGAAATGTTGAAGGCCATGTTCCACGCCTCAAAAATCCAGACCTGCTCGAAGTGTGGCTCCAAATCCGTGATCCAGTCCGCGAGCTGGGCCGCCTCGAAAAACTTGTCGTCCAACTGCAAATCGTTCGAGCGAATCCAGAGATAATTGGAAATCAAACCCCGGAAACCGCCGAGCGCGACGGTCGTGAACGCCAGCAGTGGAGGCGCGTTTTCCAAGACCGAGGCGCGCGTCAGCCCAAGCCGGTCGCGGTCGCGGTTCAAGGATTTTTGCACCTGACCGGAGCCGAAAAGCAACGCGGCGGCCAGCAGCAACATAACAATTTTTTTAACGCGCACGTTCATGTCTGCCATTGAAAAAAGCTCCAAGCTCCAACATCCAAGCTCCAGAGAAATTCCAGATCTAAAGCTCCAACTTTCGCAGTGGCACGACGGCATTTGAAGCTTGACGCTTGGAGCTTCCTTGGCGCTTGGATGTTGGCGCTTGGAGCTTTCATTGCGTACCCTGCGCCGTCGCCAATTCGCGCCGGTTCAACAACCCGATCCCGATGACGCCGACAATTCCCCCGAGCAACAGAACGATTTGCGCGAAGGCCGTGCCCAGTTCAGTCCACGAAATGCTTCGCCCGCTGCTCAAGGAATCAATCGGCGAAAAATTCTTAACCAGCCTGATGACCACCAGCAGACCCTTGAACAACGGGATCAACACCGCGTCCGCGGTGGAATGTCCCATCTCGCCCGTTTCCCCGTTGCCGCCGACGACCGTGCCTGACTCCACCGCTTCGGCCAGCGTGCTGCTGGAAAGCCCGACCACCAGGACCGCCATGGAAAAAAATGCCGCCACCGGAAACGACAGGAAACTGGCCGCGGCCAGGCCCAATGCCGCCAGGAAGGCCATCCAGCAGAAAATAATCCCCAGTCCGCGCGCGAAATTCAGGGCGAAGCCGCCTTCGGGATACAACACCTCCATCCCGTCTTCGAGCGGGAACAACAACGACGTGTCGTTCGGGTTCACAAAGATGACCGTCAACACGCCGTTGCTGTCGAAGAGATTCGGTGGAATTTGAAATTCATGAAACGTGTCCGGCGCGAGGCTCATCGGTTCGAGTCGCGCCACATTCGCGCTGTTGGGATCGCCCACCTGCCAGAGGGCGACAAACGTGCCGGATGCGCTTTTCTGCGCGGCGTTGAACTTCACGCGCAATTGCAGTGGCTGGTCATGCAGAAAATTTCTGGCGAAACCCAGATCAATCTGCCACGCGCGCGAATAGGCCGGCGGCACGAGTTGAAACCCGGTTTTGACCTGCTCGCGAATTTGTCTGCGCACCTCCGCCAGATCCACGGAGCGGTTTAATTCCGGATTGGTTTTCAACCGCTCCTGCAAAGTCTGCTCCGTTTCGGCCTCAATCACCGCATCGTAATTTTGTGGTTTTGCCGAACCGCGCGCCACGAGCACCTCCTCGTGCAAAACCTTTTGTTCCGCCGCCGGCAACCGGGCCGCGCGCCAGTACAACAATCCATAGACGCACGCGCCCGACAGCGCCAGCAAAACCGCGTTCAGCGACATGATGCCGAGCCATTTGCCCAGCCAGATCTGCCAGCGGCTGATCGGTTTGGTTGCGACGACCTGCATCTGGCATTCCTCGATGTCGCGGGCCAGCGTGCCGCACGAGAGCCAGAGCGTGGACAAGCCCAACAGGCCGGTGATGACGGTCAATGTGTAAGTCAGCAAAATCTGCGTGAACCCGCGTGCCGTGCCGTCGTCCTTTACCAGAAGCGGCAGGCCCACGACCGACACGAGCAACAACGCCGCGATGACCAGGAACAGCCGGAATCGAAACGCGGCCTTCCAGGTCAACCAGGCGATGGCGAGAATTCTTTGCATTGAAACATCGAATCCGCTAATTGCGCGAATTGTCGCTAATTTATTTAGACTGAAAAAATCCGCGTTTATTCGCGGAATTCGCGGATAAAATCATTTTTTGTTTCCCAGCAGTGACGACAATTTTTCGTCCGCCTTCGACAAATCCGCAGGCTTTTGTTCCGGTGCTGCCGCCGGTTTCGCCGGGGCCGGCGTGGCGGCCTTTGTCAACGCCTCCAGTTTATTGGCATCCACGGCCGGTGCGGCGGACGGAGGCGCTGGTTTTGGGCCAGCCGCAGGTTGGGCGGTTTGCGGCAAAGCCAGACGCTCAAGAATTTTTTCCGCCGGCGGCCTGTCTTCGGCCCCGGCGCGCAGGTAAGCCGCCACGCGGGCGCCGGAAATGGCGCCGCTGGTTTCCGCCGCCGCTTGACGCGCTTTCTGCACCACATCGAGAAAATAGCTTTCGAGATTTTGCGTCGGATTGTCCACGCGAACCTTGTCGGCGGCCACGTCGTGGCGAATAACTTCAAGCACGCGGGCCAGCGTTTCGCGCGGCAACACCGGCGTCGTGATGCGCAGCGTGTCCGGCTCGGACAGCAATTCTTTCAGCGTGCCCATCGCCTGGATTTTGCCGCCGTAATAAATCACCACGCGGTCGCAAACATCCTCGACGTCGGCCAGCAGATGGCTGCTTAAGATCACTGTCTTGCCGCGGCGCGACAGCGCCAGAATGAGGTCCTTCATTTCGCGGCAGCCGATGGGATCGAGGCCGGAAGTCGGCTCGTCGAGAATGACGAGGTCGGGATCATTGATGAGCGCTTGTGCCAGCCCGATGCGGCGTTGCATGCCCTTGGAAAACTCGCCCACGGAGCGCATGTGGACCTGGCTCAAGCCGACCATTTCGAGCAATTGCCCGGCGCGATTGTTGCGTTCGCCCCTGGACAAATGAAACAGGTTGCCAAAAAAGTCGAGCGTCTCGCGCGAGTTGAGGTAACGGTAGAGATACGATTCCTCCGGCAGATAGCCGATGCGCGACTTGGTTTGCACGTGCCGCGGCGAATGGCCGAAGACCTCGATGTGCCCCTTCGTCGGATTCAGCAGACCGAGCAGCAGCTTGACGGTGGTGGACTTGCCGGAGCCGTTCGGACCGAGCAGCCCAAAAACCTCGCCGCGCCGCACGTCAAAATCAACGTTGTCCACCGCGCGCGCCTTCGGCCGGTTCCAGAAATCCTTGAACACCTTCGTCAGCCCGCGGACGGACACGACCACTTCGTCCGATTGCGGATTGCGGATTGCGGATTGCGGATTTGGTTCAACGGCTGTCATGGTGCGGTGGCGTTTAATTTTTCCCATTCCTGCAAATAATTGTAACGAGCTTTGTCCAAGTATTTTTCCTGATAGCGTTCAAGAAAATCCCGAAACGCTTTGAAACTGAAATCGCCCGTGTGCATCAGCAGCGGAATGTTGTGAAACGCCTCTGCCAAATCTTTTGCCTGCTGCGTTTGTCCATCATGCGCAAGCGCGCGCAAATCACAAAAAGCGACATACATCAACCGGGAAAGTTTTTGTCTCTCGGTTTCTGTCGGCATTCTGGTGTCTGCAAATTTCCAGTCAGGAATCATTTCGGAAGTTTAGTCTAACTCCCAACCGCCAGCAAGCCGCGAGGCGTCAGAGAAAACGTACCTGCCCGCGCACTAAATCGCCACTTTCTTTTTGCAGCAGAACCAATAACCGCCGCAGCGTTTCGCCGGTGGGCAGTTGTTTGCACACAATGATGCCCGCGTGTTCGCGGCTTTGCTCCATCCAGTGGTTGTGCAACCGGACAAAATCGCCGACGTTGAAGGTGCCGAGACAACGATTCTCTTTCGTGGCGAAATTCAGTTGGGATTCATCGGACGGACCGAGCCACCTTTCTTCGAGCGCGTGAACGGCGTCGTGACCGCGCTCGCGAAGGGCAACGGCCAGGGCCTCGTGGACATCCTCGTCAAGGAACAGCCGCAATTTCATTTTCGCTCAAGCGGCGGCCAGCTCGCGAACCTGCCCGCGCCAATGATCCGCGTCGGCGTTGTGTTTCAGGTCGCGGTCAATTTCCTTTTGATGGTCGAAGTAGTAGGTCAGCGCCGCGTGAAGCTGCGATTGCGTAAGGTGCGGCAGGCTTTGCAGAATCTCATCCGGCGTCATGCCGAGCTGATAATAACCGGCAATCGTGCGCACCGCGATGCGCGTGCCTTTGATGACAGGCGCGCCATTCAGGACTCGTGGATTGGATGCGATGTGCGGGTATTTGATTCCGTTTGTTTTCACAGGCTTAAATTAACCACATTTCGCGACACCAGCAAGTCCGCGCGCTTACGCCAGCCTGGGCATCAGTTGGCCGGTCGCCCGGCGCGGCGGTTCCTCCGTTTCGGGATGGAAATGCTCCAGTTCCTCGCCTTTGCGCACGAGGCGCGCGCTGTTGAAAATCACAATCAACGAGCCGACGTTGTGCAAAATGGCCGCCGGAATCGGGCCGATGTAGCCCAGCGACGTCACCGTCATGCCGACAATGATGAACAGTCCGCCGAACAAAAAATTCTGGTTGATGACCGCGCGCGTGCTGCGGGAGAGCTTCACCAAAAACGGCAGCCGCTGCAGATCGTTGTTCATGAGCGCAATCGTCGCGCTGTGGATGGCCACTTCGCTGCCCGCCGCGCCCATCGCGATGCCGATGTCGCCCGCCGCCAGCGCCGGCGCGTCGTTCACGCCGTCGCCCACCACCGCCACGCGATAGCCCTTCGCCTTCATGCCGCGCACGAACTCCACCTTGTTCTGCGGCAGGCATTCACCCTTCGCCTCTTCGCAACCAATTTCCGCCGCGACCCGGGTGACCACCAGTTGGCGGTCGCCGGAAATCATCGCAATGCGCCGCACGCCGGCCGCCTTCAGCTCGGCCAGCGACGCCTTCGCCTCCGGGCGCGTCTGGTCCTGCAAACCCACCCAGCCGATGCACCGGCCGCCGCGCGCGACAAAAATCAAACTCCAGCCTTCGGTTTCGTTGAGGTCCACCGACTTCTCAAAGCTGTGGTCCACGCCGTTGTCCTTGAGCCATTGCGCGCGGCCGACCAGAACCTTCGCCCCGTCCACGTCGGCCTTCACACCGCGACCGGCAGCCTCCGAAAAATCCTTTGGTTCCGCCAGGGGCACATCGGCTTCACCAGCCAGTTGCGCGAGCGCCCTGGCGGTCGGGTGATTGCTGTATTTTTCCGCCGAGGCGGCGACGCGCAACAACTCGGCGGGTTTGGTTTCGCCGAGCGGCATGAGGCGGCTGACGGCGAGCTGGCCGGTGGTGAGTGTGCCGGTTTTGTCAAAAATGAACGCGTTGATCCTGGCGGCGGCTTCGATATCAGCGACATTCTTGATCAAAATGCCGAGGCGCGCGGCGGCGGACAGCGCGGCGACCATCGCCGTCGGCGTCGCCAAGATGAACGCGCACGGGCAGGAAACGATGAACACGGCGATGACGCGGTTCAAATCGTGTGTGAACGCCCAGACCAGCGCGCCGATGACCAGTACGAGCGGCGTGTAATAGCCCATGTATTGGTCCACGATTTTCATGATGGGCAGTTTGGTCTTCTCCGCCGCCAGAATCAGCTCGCGCACGCGGCCCAGCGTCGTGTCCTCACCAGCGCGGCTGACTTTGATTTCGAGAACGCCGGTCAGATTTTGCGTTCCGGCAAAGACCTCGTCGCCGACTTTTTTATCCGCCGGCAACGATTCCCCGGTGATGGTCGCCTGGTTGAACGATCCCTGGCCGCTCAGGATGACGCCGTCCGCCGCGACGTTGTCGCCGGGGCGGATGCGGATGACGTCGCCGACCGCAAGTTCGCCCGCGGTAACTTCCTCCTCAATTTCCGTAGTGGCACGGGCATCCTGCCCGTCAGTTTCCTTTGGCATTGACGAACTCACAAGCGAGACGCCTGTGCCGCTGCGCTTGATGCGCCGCGCCTTGGTCGGCGTGAGTTTGATGAGCGATTCGATGGAATTGCGCGCGCCCTCTGCGGTCCGGGTTTCGATGATTTCGCCGGTGAGCATGAAGAAGGCGACGACGCCGGCGGCCTTGTAATTGCCGGACGCGAATGCCGCGAGCACGGCGATGGCAACGAGTTCGTTGATGCTCAGGCGGCCGATGCGCAAATCCTTAATGGCCGTGACCACGATGGGATAGATGAGAATCATCGCGCCGATCATGGCGCTGGCGCTGGCCACCGTGCTGCCGGACTCGAACAGCCAGTCCACGATGAAGGCGTTCAACACCAGGACGATGCCGGCGACCGCCTGCCAAAGATGCACGACGGAATGCTCGTGATCGTGGCCACAGCCGCATTCCGGCCCGTGCTCATGTTCGTGATGGCTCAAAAGGGATGTGACTTGCATATTTAAAAAGTGACGTGTGACGGGTGATGAGTGGCGAAAGCCAAAGTGGTTCGCATATCAGAAATCACTTTGCGCGTTATTTGTTTCAGCATTGCTTCCATTTTACACTCACGGATTCGCCGCGGTTTTCGGCTGCGGCGGTTCACGGTTCAACATTAGCCTAAGTTCGCGCGGTTGGCCATCGACGCGTTCGGACAGATAAATTTTGTCCTGCACATTCGTGAGCATCTGGCCCATGGCCGGCACGAGGGTTTGCTGGGCGAACAAGCTGGGGTTGCTCTCGTATTTTGGCAGCAAATCGCTGAAGCGCTTGGCCTCGGCGGAGAGTGATTCGACGTAGCGGTTGCGCGCGGCTTCGGCGGCGGCAATGATGGTCGTGGCCTGCGCGCCAGCACTGTTGGTCTTCTGGTTCTCGTAACTCAAGGCATCCTGCAGGGCCTTGATGCGGTTTTCGCGGGCGGTGGTGACCTGTGCAAAAATTTCCCGCAATTGGCGCGGCGGGATGCTCTCAACCTCACAGTTGTCAATGCCAATGCCGAGTTGCTCTTGGTCAGCCAAATCGCTGACACGCTCGAGCACGGCGTCGCGAAAGTCGTTGACGTGCAGCAACAGAACGTCGTCCACGTTGAAATGCGCGGCGGTGTAGATCAGGGCGTTGTTCAACGCGTTCTGCACCGCGTTGGAAACGCCCGCCAGGCTATACGTGAGATTTGTGCCGGAGGAAAAATCAAACACCGCCCGGCGGGGGTCGTTGATGTGGTAATAAAGCGTTGCGCGGGTATGGATGATGTTCCGGTCGGCGGTGATGGCATAACCGTCCACCGCCGGATTGAGCGACGGACCGGCGGGCAGTTCCTCGCCACTCAATTCCTGTTCCGGCGTGGTGGCATACCAGCCGACGCTGGAGCTGACCTTTTGGATTTCCGTGATGGGAATCTTCACCACTTCGTCAATCGGATACGGAAACGACCAGTGTAGGCCCGGGCCGAGCAGGATATTTTTCCCTTCGCCGACCGGCCGGCCGAGGCGCAGAATCACCGCCTTTTCCTGCGGGCCGACCTGGAAGAAACCGGAACCGAAAAATGCCAGCACCATCAGCAGCATGGCGACTTTGACAATCGCAAAACTGCTGCGCAACGCCTCGGCCAGCGCCTGCGAGCCGGTGTCGTCCGCCGTCACCGGCGGTACAGGATGCCCGTGGTCGTGATGTTCCTGGTCGTCACTCATGTTGCGGCGGCGAATTGGTCGGCAGGCGGCTGAACAAGTCAAACGGCGGCGTGCGTTCGTCGAAAATCAAAGTGGATTTCTGGTTGAGCGACTGTTGCAGCGCGTCAATGCGCAGGAGGAAATTTGCCAGCTCGGGATTTTGCTGAAAGACCGGCAGCATTTTGGCGGCCTCGGCCTCGCCCTGGCCGCGGATGCGCGTGGCGTCGGCCTCGGCGTCGGCAATGGTCTCGGCAGCCTGCCGATCGGCGGCGGCCTTGATTTTTTGCGCCTGGGCTTCGCCCTCGTATTGCTCCTTGTTGATGAGCACCTGCCGCTCGTTTTTCATCCGGTCGAACACCGTTTGCGTGACGCTCTCCGGCAGACCGAACCTTTTGAGGCCGAGAAATTCCAGCTGGATGCCGCAATCATTTGTCCGCAGATCATTTTGCACTTGCTGTTCGATTTCATTTTCGATGGCGTCGAACTTCAGCGCCTTCGGGTCCGCATTCACGAAATCGGACAGCGGATGTTTGCCGACCACGGCGATGTTGGCGCTGCGCAACATGCTTTCGAGCATGGTCTGGGCGGCGGGCACCGAGCCGTCGCGAAAATGGTTGAGGAACGCCGGGGAGTTGGTGATCTGCCAACCGACATAGACGGTCGTGATCAAATTGTTTTGGTCCGCCGTGAGCGTTTCGTTGAACTTGTCCTCGAAATTCTGGATGCGGCCGTCGAATTTATAAACCTTCTGGATTGGCCACGGCCACTTGAAATACGCGCCGGGCTTGTCGTATGGCTGCGTCGAGGGTTTGCCGAAAGTCGTGACAACGGCGACTTCGGACTGGCGCACCTGAAATACAAACAGCAGCAGCGCGAAAATCACGACCAGCACTGCGCCGACGACAATGGTTAAAACATTTCTATTCATGGCAATTATTCGTTGGGCACGTTCACGTTCAAAAGGTCCGCGCGGATTTTATCCTCCAGATCGAAAATCAATACGTCCTGGGTGTTAGTGACGAGCAGAATGTATTTGCGCGCGTTGGCGGTCGCGGCGGCGAACATCTGGAAATACGCGCGTTGCCGATAGACCGCGGGCGCGGCCTCAAACGCCGGAATCTGGTTGGTGAACAGCGCCGCCCGCGCCAGGGCCGAGACTTCGAGCTGTTGCCGCACCGCGTCGGCCACGTTGGTGGCGGTGAACGCGCGCGCGTCAGCCAGGGCGTTGGTGCGGATGGCGTCGGCCCGCGCGCCCAGGATTTTGGCGAGCTTCGTCTGCTCCGCGCCGACGACCCGTTCATAATCGCTGGCGACGGCCACCGGCGGGTGGATGTCCTGCAGGCCGACGAAAACGATTCTCGCGCCGAGCCGGTGTTGGTTCGCATCGGCCTGAATCCGGTCGCGCAATGCTTCTGCCGCCTCCAGGCGCAGGTGCGTCAGGAGGTCGTTCACGTCCGCGCCGGCGAGGTAACGCACTACTTCGCGCGTCGCGAGGTCCTGCAGCAGGTCCGCGGAGCCGGCGTTCTGGTAGGCCCATTCGAGCACGTTCGTGATTTCAAACAGCACCGGGACGCTGACGTTGATGAGGCTCACCGGCGGCGCCTTGAAGGTGTCGTTGGTGTCGAAGTTTTCGTTTTGCACCGCGACCGGGGTGCGGTTGCCAACGAGGAAATTGGTCTCGCTGGTGTGGCCGACGCTCCACAAAATCGTCCTGGCGCTCTCGCTTTGGGCGTCCGGAGTGAAGCCGACGTCGAAGGTCTGGATTTGCTGCGTGCGGTAGCGGTAGATTTTGTCCGCCGGCCACGGCCATTTCCAATGTGCGCCCGGGCCCAGTTCGGCCACCGGCCGGCCGAAATGCTCCCGCACGTCCTGTTCACCCGCGTCCACGAAGACCACACACGTGGAGAGCAGCAGCACCGCCAGTTGCGCCAAGAGCAGGACGGGCAGATTTCTTTGGAGCAACTGGAAAAACCACGTCTCCGAAACCTTGAAACCAAATTGATAGTCCAGCGCCTGCGCCGCCGTCGTGAACAGACTTTCCGGCTGCGCGAGCAGGCCAACCAGCCGGCTGTCGTAAATGGGCCGCGCGATTTTGCCTTTCACACGGGGCCGGTAAATCTCCAGCAGCAGCGTCACGAGCATTTCCGCCGCCAACAGGCCGAGCAACACGCACAATGCCCGCGCGAGGAAAAAATCGGCCTTCGCAAATCCTGCCTCGACTCCGGCGACGCCGAGCGCCGTAAAAAAACAAACATACGCGCCGGCCAGCAGGAAATTGGCGCCGGGCCGCAGCAGCCGGCGGTCTTCGAGCCGCGCAATGGTCACGGAAAATCGTCCCAGCAAAAACAGCAACAATGCAAAAATGCCGAAGAACGACAGCGACGCCATCGCGCGCCCGGGCACAACGGAGTTGGTGGTTTTGCCAATCCAGCGCCAGAGCAGCCACGCGCCGCCCGCTTCGAGCAGGAACAGCAGCACGGCAAACCCCGGCACGAAAAATTTCTCGAACTGCTCGCGGGCGCGGCGCGCCGGGAAAACCTCGGCTTCCTTGGATTCAAACAGCGAGGAATCGCCCCGGGCGCGGGCGAGTTCCTCGACCTCCAGTTTTTCCAGCCGTTCATTTTCCTCCAGCCGCATCTGAAACCAGCTCGCGAACGCCACGAGCACGCCGAGGCCGAGGAAAATCGAGCACCCCTGCCCGGCCAGCGAATCCACGTAACAAGTGAGGACGAACGCAGCGATGAAAATCACCATCGCCACGACCAGATTCACCAGACCATTTTTTTGAACGTTGCGTTCCATTAATTTCTTGCCGTAACCGCAAACTTCAGTTTGCGGTTTGGGCTTTCAATTCTCGCAACTTGAAAGTTGCGTTTACATTCAGCCCAGCTCGCGTTCCTCAAACAGCGCCGTCCCGACCGCCAGGGCCGCGCCCGCGTAGGCGACCGCATAGGCAAACGCCTTGCCGACGTAAGCCCACTGGAGCGTGTTTTTGCCCATGCTCAAGGCGTCCGCGAGCCAGAAAAGCTGCCAGTTTGGAATGACGGTGTAAAGCGTCGAAGCCCACCACGGCCCGCCGCCATCCGGTTTCCCGCCCGCTTTCCAGTAAAAATAATCCGACATCAGGCCGATCAAAAAAAACGCCGAGCAGACCGCCAGAGTGGGAATCGTGTCCAGCCGTGTCGAACACGCCAGCGCCAGCGCCGCCAGAATCCACAGCGCGAACAAAACCAAAATCCCCGCCGGCACCAGCCGCCAGTCCACCTGCGCCTGCACGCCAACCGTCTGCATCTGCCTGGTGAACTGAAAAATGATAAACGCCGCCAATGTTACCAGCACCAGCAGCGCCAGCACCGCGTCGCTCACGAACGGCCGCCGCAGAAAAAAATTGCTGAAGCCCGCCAGCCCGTAGGCCAGCGCCACCGCGGCCCCGAAAATGCCCAGCGCCGGCAAATCAGTCTTGCCGTAGGCGTCGAATGACATCCAGCTCGCCAGCAGCACGCCGATGAGGTTCACATACGCCAGCAACGTCAACGCCGCCGCCAGCCCGGCGAACTTCGCCAGCAAAAATTGCGCGCGCCCGACCGGCTTGGACAGCACCGCCAGCGCCGTGCCGGTTCGGATTTCCCGTGCCAGCGACGCCGAAGCGCTCAACACCGCGCCAAACAGCCCCGCCAGCAGCATCACCGCCAGCGCGCTGTTTTCGACCAGCTTCGGCTCGTCACCGAACGCGAAGTAATACGGCACCGCCAGGAAAATTTCAAAAAGCACCGACCCCGTCATCATCAACAAAAATACCGGCTGCCGGATCAATTCCATGAAGGCGTTCGCGGCGATGGTCAAAAATTGTCGCATGTCGGATGTGGCGGAAAGGTTACGAATTCGGCGGCAAATTGCCAGCGGTTAATCCGTCCCAAACACAGGTCATACTTGAAATTCCAAGGAGATTGAGCGTCTGGCGGCTGGTTACGTTCAAACGAAATTGCGATTCAGTCCATGACCCGCGCGATGAAGTTCCACCACACATCGTGCATTTCAGTCATTGGCGCGCTGAATTCGCCGGCACCGGTCTTGATGACAAGTTTGTCGCCGCCCACTTTGCCGATTTGAATTGCCGGAACGCCCATCAACTTCGCGCGCTCGACCACCTTCACCGCGTCAAGGGGCTTGCAGGTGATGACGACGCGCGATTGCGTTTCGCCAAAGAGCAAGGCGTCCAACCTTGTAGGACAGGCGTCCCGCCTGTCTCCATTTTCATTTTTAGTTTGAGACAGGCTGGAAGCCTGTCCTACGACGGTCAAATCCAACGTCGCGCCAATCAGCCGCGGTGTCTCGCGCGCAACAAGCTGGCTGATGCAGCTTTCGGCCAGGCATACCGCCAGGCCGCCCTCGCTGCAATCGTGCGCGCTTTTTACCATGCCGCTTTGGATGAGTCCGAGCAGTGTGGTGTGAAGCGTCTTCGCGGTTCCCAAATCACAGCGCGGCGGCGTGCCGGTTTTCCTGCCGTGAACGACTTGCAGATAAGCCGAGCCGCCGAGACCGAACAACGGATCGCTCGCGTCCACCGCATCACCGAGCAAAATGATCGCGTCGCCTTCGTCCTTGAACCACTGCGTCGTGACGTGTTCGGATTTTTCGATCAGGCCGACCACCACGACCGTCGGCGTCGGATCAATCGGTCCGTTTGGACTCTGGTTGTAAAGCGAACAATTGCCGCCGGTGACGGGCGCGTTGAACGCCCGGCACGCCTCGGCCAAGCCGCGCACGGACTCCTTGATTTGCCAGAACAATTCCGGCTTGAGCGGGCTGGCCATGTTGAGATTGTCAGTCGTGCCGAGCGGCACTGCGCCGGAACAGGCCAGGTTGCGGCAGGCCTCGGCCATCACGATTTTTGCGCCTTCGTAAGGATCGAGATAAACATAAGCCCCGTTGCCGTCCGCCGTCAGCGCAATGAGTTTTGTAGGACGGGCATCTTGCCTGTCTCCATTTTCATTTTTAGCTTGAGACAGGCTGGAAGCCTGTCCTACCTCCGGCAATGAATCTTCCTTAATGCGCAGCACTGCGGCGTCGCTGCCAGGGCAGACGACCGAGCCGTCGCGAACCATGTGGTCGTATTGACGGTAAACCCAGTTCTTCGAGGCGATCGTCGGCCACGCCAGCAGGTTTAGCAGATCGCGTCTGGGATCTGGCGTCTGGGGAATTTGGTCCAGCCGGAACGCGCGGACTTCTTTTAAATACTCCGGCTCCTTCGCGTCGCGCTGATAAACCGGTGATTCATCGGCGATTTTCTTCGCCGGAATGTCGGCCACAATCTTCCCGTGATGACGCACGACCATGCGGCCGGTGTCGGTCACGACGCCGATTTCCGACCACGGCAAGTCCCACTTGTCGAAAATCTTCTTCACTTCCTCCTCGCGGCCTTTGTGGACGACGATCAGCATGCGCTCCTGCGATTCCGACAACATGATTTCGTAGCTGCTCATGTTCGGCGCGCGTTGCGGGACTTTGTCCAATTCGATCTCGATGCCCGTGCCGGCGCGCGCGGCGGTTTCGCACGTCGAGCAGGTCAACCCCGCCGCGCCCATGTCCTGCATGCCCGCAACGGCGCCGGTAGCCAACAACTCAAGGCACGCTTCGCACACGAGCTTTTCCATGAACGGATCGCCCACCTGCACTGCGCCGCGTTGTTGCTCGGCGGATTCCTCGGTCAAATCCTGCGACGCAAACGCTGCGCCCGCCAAGCCGTCGCGGCCTGTGGCCGGGCCGACATAAAATACCGGGTTGCCGACGCCTTTGGCCGCGCCGCGCGTGATTTGTTCATGACGCAGCACGCCGAGGCAAAACGCGTTCACGAGCGGATTGCCTTCGTAGGATTTGTCGAAATAGACCTCGCCCGCGATGGTGGGGATGCCAAAGCAATTCCCGTAATGCGCGATGCCGGCCACAACGCCGGAAAAGAGACGCTTGTTATTGGCGATTTGCGATTTTTGATTTGCGATTTCAAAGTCAGCGCCTTCGGCGGAAGTTGGCTCGCCCTCACCCCGGCCCTCTCCCCCGGGGAGAGGGAGACCAGTGGCGGACGACTTTGCTGAATTCTTGGGAATTTTCCCGTGGCCGCCGATGGCTTCTCCCTCTCCGCCCGGAGGAGGGAGAGGGGCGGGGTGAGGTGGGCGATTTTCCGTGATTGGCCCGAAACGCAATGAGTTAACCGAGCAAATCGGCCGCGCGCCCATCGTGAAAATGTCGCGCACGATGCCGCCGACGCCTGTGGCCGCGCCTTGAAACGGCTCGACCGCACTCGGATGATTGTGCGATTCCACCTTGAACGCGATGGCCAAGCCGTCGCCGATGTCAATGATGCCTGCGTTTTCCTCGCCCGCACCGATGAGAATTTTTTTGGACTTGGTGGGAAAGGTCTTGAGCAGCGGGCGCGTGTTTTTGTAGCTGCAATGTTCGCTCCACATCACGGAGAAAATGCCCAATTCGGTGTAGGTCGGCACGCGGCCAAGGACTTCTCTGACGTGGGCGTATTCCTCCGGCGTGAGGTTGTGCTTGGCAACCAACTCTGGGGTGATGGCGGGTTCGGTCATCGGAATACTAAAATGCTTCGTCTGAATTCTTCGCTCTGCCGAGGAGCGGTTCGCAGGCGCGTTCGGGATGCGGCAACAACATGTTTTCCGGCTTATTCATTCAGGCCAGTTCCGCCACGTGCTCGTCCTCGTATTTTTCGATGAGCACGCCGAGGACTTCCATCAGCGAGGCGAGCGGATGGTTTTCATCTTCGCCCACTTCGTCCACAAGACGGTCAAGCAGCTTCACGAGCCGGCGGTATTCGCGTTCGTTGTGTGGTACGCGCAAGGTCGGTTCGACTTGCGGCCAAACTTGAAATGCTTTTTTGATTTGTGCGGTGGACATAACTATCTCTCTTTCCACTTGCCAGCGTCATACTCGGCGTGCGTCAGGACGGCACGAATATACACCTTGCGGCGATTATAGTGAATCGCGGCAATCAAGCGAGTTTTGTTGCCGCCAATGTTGAACACCGTCAATCCGCCAACCTGGTCCGCGTTCGGAAACAATCGCCGCAGTTCAGCAAAGTTCGCGGGCTTATTCCACTTCAACGCGCGATACCAGCGCGTCAATCCGCTCGTCGCCGTCGGATATTTTTCGGCAAATTCATTCAGCCGTTTGCGCGTGATGATGTGCATGGCTCACGCCGCCTGCGCCGCGTTTTTCTTTTCCAGCGTGGCAAATATGCTCTCGAAAATCCATTTGCCGTCGTCGCTGCCCAGCACGGGTTCACTGGCGCGTTCGGGATGCGGCATCAGGCCGGCGACGTTGCGGCGTTCGTTGCAGATGCCGGCAATGTTGCGCAAAGAGCCGTTGGGATTCGCCGTGTCGGTCAGGTTTCCGTTCGCATCACAATATTGCCAAAGGATTTGGTTGCCCACCTTGAGCCGGGCGAGCGTTTCCTCGTCCGCATAATAACAGCCCTCGCCGTGGGCAATGGGAATACGCAGTAATTTGCCCGGCGGAATTTTGTTTGTGAACGGCGAAACCGTCGTGGCGGTTTTCAGAAAAATATGTTCGCAGTGAAATTGCAAATCGCGGTTGCGGATAAGCGCGCCGGGCAGCAGACTGGCTTCGGTGAGCACTTGAAAGCCGTTGCAGATGCCGAGGACAAGCCCGCCGTTGTCGGCGAACTGCTTCACAGCCTGCATCACGGAGCTGAACCGCGCGATGGCGCCGCAGCGGAGATAATCGCCATAGCTGAAACCGCCGGGCACGATGACGGCGTCGGCAGCACCAAGGGAATTTTCCTTGTGCCAGACGTAGCGCGCGGAGTGGCCGAGCAACCGGATGGCATGGATGGCGTCCTGGTCGCAGTTGCTGGCGGGGAACTGAAGGACGGCGAAATTCATACGAGGATGGAAGATTGAAGATGGAGGATGGAATGGCGCGAAAGGCAGCGGCTGCCATCTTCTATTCTCCATCCTCTATCCTCGATTTTCATGGCGGCGGTTATTCGATTTCGAGACGATAGTCCTCGATAATCGGATTGCTCAAAAATTTATGCGCCGCGCCGTTCAACGCCTTCTGCGCGGCGGCTTTGTCCGCGCCGGGAGCGAGTTCAATCTCGATATATTTCCCGACGTGAACGGCGGCGACGCCCTGGTAACCCATTTGTTCGAGGGCGCTCTGGACGGTTTTACCCTGCGGATCGAGCACGGCTTTCTTGGGAGTGATGATAATTTTTGCTTTCATTCGCGCGCTCCGGAATTTTGCGGGAAAGCGTGGCGCCGGGCGAGCAATTTTTAATTTTCGCTCAACAACGTTGAATTTGTCCACCCGCTGCGCCATTGTTTGGGCCATGGTTGACTCTGAACATCCCGACGCAGCGCTGCCCGGCCACATCGGCGCGGAACGCAAGGCGCTGGAACCGTGCACCATCGTCATCTTTGGCGCGAGCGGCGATCTCACGGCGCGCAAATTGATTCCCGCGTTTTATCATCTCTACAAGGACAAGCTGATGCCGTCGGCATTCCGCATCGTGGGCTTTGCGCGGCGCGAAAAGACCGATGAATCGTGGCGGAACGAACTGCGCACTGCGCTCGACCAGTTTTCGCGCACCAAACCCGTGGACAACGCGGTCTGGCAGAAGTTTGCGCAGAACCTGTCTTATTGCCAGGGCGACATCACCGACGCGGCCGCCTACCACAAGCTTGAAGAGCTGCTGACCTCGTTTGGCAGCGCGCCGCTGCGCGAGAACGCGCTGTTTTATCTGGCCACCCTGCCCAGCCAGTTCGGGATGGTCATTGAAAACGTGCATCGGGCCGGCCTGCTGCACAAAGAGGGAGCGGGCTGGCAACGCATCGTCGTCGAGAAACCGTTCGGGCACGACCTTGCCTCCGCGCACGCGCTGAATGCCGAACTGACGCGCTTCGCCCATGAACAGCAGGTCTGCCGCATTGACCATTACCTCGGCAAGGAAACGGTGGCGAACATCTTGATGTTCCGCTTTTCCAATTCGATTTTCGAGCGCCTTTGGAACCGCAACCTGATTGATCACGTGCAAATCACCGTGAGTGAAAAATTCGGCGTCGGCCAGCGCGGCGGCTATTACGAGGAAGCCGGCGCGCTCCGCGACATGGTGCAAAATCACATGCTCCAGGTCCTCGCGCTCATCGCGATGGAACCGCCCGTGTCTCTCGACTCCGAATCCATCCGTGATGAAAAGGTGAAACTGCTCAAATCCATCCGTCCGCTGGGTCCCGACGACGTAGCGCGACAGGTGGTGCGCGGCCAATACTTCGCCGGGACGGTGGATGGGAAGCCGGTGTTGGGCTACCGGCAGGAAGTCAAGGTGAAACCGGATTCCAACGTCGAAACCTACGCCGCGCTGAAACTGTTCATTGACAACTGGCGCTGGTCCGGCGTCCCGTTTTATTTGCGCACAGGCAAATACCTGCCCGAAAGCACGAGCGAAGTGCGGGTCCAATTCCGCCCCACGCCGCACGTGCTGTTCGCCGCGCAGTTGGGGCAGAAACTGGATCCCAATGCCATCGCGCTGCGGCTCCAGCCGAACGAAGGCATTTATCTCCGTTTCAACGGCAAGGTGCCCGGCATGAGCCTCGGCGTGCGGCCGGTGCGGATGAATTTCAGTTACGATGCGGAGTTCGGCGCCTACACACCCGAAGCCTATGAACGGCTGCTGCTCGAAGCCATTGCCGGTGACGCCACGCTGTTCATCCGCCGCGACGAGGTGGAAACCGCCTGGCAAATCGTGGATTCCATCCGCGCCGGCTGGAAGGACAAACCGCTGACCAACCGCGAATTTTACGCCGCCGGCACGTGGGGGCCGGTTGCGTCGGACGATTTGCTCGCTCAAAGCGGCCACGCCTGGCATGAGCCATTGCCGGCCCCATGAAAAATTTCGAACTGATCTCTTTCGCCAACGCCAACGAACTGGCCCGCAACGTCGCTGGCAAATGGCTGGACGAAATCGCTGCGGCCAATCGCGCGGGCAAATTACACTGCGTCGCGCTGTCCGGCGGGCGCATCGCACAGAAATTTTTGGCTTCAGTCGTAGAACAAGCAAAGGAACGAAAAATTGGAGACGGCGGCACGCCGTCTCTCCCAGGCAACGTCCATTTTTTCTGGGCGGACGAACGGTGCGTTCCGCCGACCGACCCGGAAAGCAATTTCAAATTGGCGAACGAACTTTTGTTCGTACCGCTGAAAATTTCCGACAGCCAAATCCATCGTATCCTCGGTGAATTGCCGCCAGACGAGGCTGCTGTGTTGGCGGCGGCGGAAATTCTCCGGATCGTTCCGACTGTTTCTCCCTCTCCTCGACGAGGAGAGGGCCGGGGCGAGGAGACCGTTTTTTCAAATTCGCCCCCCCTCACCCCGAACCTTTCCCCGTTTGGGCGGGGCGAGGGAGTTCATTCGCTGCCGGTTTTGGATTTGATTTTCCTCGGCATGGGCGAGGACGGCCATGTGGCGTCGTTGTTTCCGGGCGAAATTGAAGCCGCTGGCTCCGATCGCGCGATTTATCGCGCCGTGAAAAATTCGCCCAAGCCGCCGCCGAATCGCGTCACACTTGGCTACGCTGCCATTGCGGTGGCGCGGCAGGTTTGGGTGCTGGTTTCCGGCGCGGGCAAGGAGGAGGCGTTGCGCGACTCTCTTTATAGGAATGGCTGTACGCCCTTGGGACGAGTGACTCAATTTAGGACACGAACCAGAATCTTTTGCGATTTTTTGCCGATTTGACCGCGCAAAAGAAAAAATAAATTTTTTGAACAACTTGCGCTTTCGCTCCGTCTATGTCATCGTAGCATATGAAGGATTTCGCTGTTCGTTTAGGGTTGGCATAGAGGTTTTGCTTGTGGCGCGGCTCGAACAGCGACCCCCAAGTTGGCCGCGCCACCCTTCTGAGCGCCCGGGTGAGGGCGTATAAACCTCGTCACCGCGGAGGCCGGACGCAAGTCCGGCCTTTCGCATTTAAACGATTCGCATTGAATTAAAGCAACAAAATGGTTAAACTCCTCGACGCATGAAACATCAGCTCGATTTCGAGAAACCGATCATCGAACTGCAAACCAAGCTGGACGAGCTACGCGAACATCCGGAAAAACATTCGCTGGACATCAGCTTTGAGGAGGAAATCCAGCTCATCGAAAAAAAACTGGATGAAACCCGCCGGCAGATTTTTTCCAATCTCACCGCTTGGGAACAGGTGCAACTGGCACGACACCC
>Ga0181521_10000367_pt1 | contig 54884 bp, 47 predicted proteins | sample PEATcosm2014_Bin_32_FD_119764 | JGI IMG/M metagenome (GOLD analysis project Ga0181521, IMG submission 119764) | Peatland microbial communities from MTU Mesocosm Facility, Houghton, MI, USA - PEATcosm2014_Bin02_60_metaG | ecosystem: Environmental > Terrestrial > Soil > Wetlands > Peat | place... | reverse complement strand
GACGGGCGCGATCCTCTTCGAGTCGATGGTCGAGAACCCGGCATCTTGATCTTCGCCGTGGTTTGACGTGCCGAACCACCGGCCCGCTCCGCTGGCCGGTGGTTCGCCCGGAGCGGACCGGTGACCGAGCTCACCTACGACGGCCCCGGCCGACAGTTACCGCATGAGCGGGAGTGCGGTCTGGACATAGACGGAACAGTCGGCATGTCGGCGCTCTGGCCCACGACCTCGAGGTACCCGGGCCTTCACCGGCGAGGCTCGAACCGCGCTCCGGACGCGAACCACCCCCGGGACCCGAGGTGCCGGGGGCGGTCACGGAGTGCCTCTCGCGAGGGACGGCAGCTCCACTTGCAGTCTACGGGACCGCAGCTGCGTCGTGCTCGCTCGTCTGGAATGCACGGACGACAGCGGATCGGCGCCCCGCCGGCCGTGCCGGGCAACGGTGGCGATGACAGCGTCGCTGTTGGCGCCGCTGCATCAGAGCTTGCGCCTTCCGGCGTGGCGCATCACGAGATACAACACGCCACCGATGACGGCGATGACGACCACGGTCTTGATCAGGAAAGCGACTATGCCGAGGATGCTGGCGAACGCCCAGTAGGCCACGATCGCGGCAATGACGGCAGCCGCGACAACGGTCAACTTGTGCCCGGGCCGGAGTCCTCGCTCTTGCGTGCTTCTGGGCTCGATCATGAAACCTCCTCCCACGCACCGTACTCCCGCCCGGCGGACGAAGGATGTCGTCCCCTTCGGGCACCTCCCGAAAGGAGCGCCTTCCCGCCCCGGCCGAGCTCGTCATCGAGCCGGCCAGACAAGAGGCGAAACCCCTAAAAACCCGTGTGAACCGCGTACGGAGGCCCGCAATACCCCGTCTATGATTGAGCGTGGATCGCACGTGTGACCGAGGGTGGAGAGCCCAACATGGGCCTAGGCAAGCGCACAGGGGCTGCTGACGAGGGCCGGCGGTGGCGCGTCCCGGGCTTGGTGATCGGTCTGGTCCTGGTCATCGCCCTCTGCGGGGTCGGGACCCTGATCGCCCTCCAACGAGGGAGCCACGCGTCCGCGTCAACCCGTCCGGGCAACCCGACGACCACGGTCCCACCGAGACCTTTGACGATCACGTCGGTCTCACCAGCACCTGGTACGGCTGGCGCCGCCTTCGACACCAGCGTGACAGTGGACTTCTCCGAACCGCTCGCGACCGACAGCCCGTTGCCGACGCTCTCACCGGCGCCGCCCGGGAATTGGGTGAGGACAGCGCCGGCGGCGGTCCGTTTCGTCCCGGAGGGATACTTCGCTCCCTTGAGCACCGTGCACCTCAACGTGCCAGGCGGCCCCGGTGGGGTCCGCAGCCGTTCCGGCCAGGGCCTCTCGACCACACTCCGGAAGAATTTCGTGATCGAAGGAGCTTCCGAGTTACGCCTCCAACAACTCCTGTCTGAGCTCGGCTACCTTCCCCTCCAATTCGTGCCCGCCGCGTCGGCATCTCTGAGCGCTGCCACCGTCACCTCCTCGCCCGTCAACGTCCGCTGGCCGTACCGGGGCGTCACCACGACGACAACGACCACGCCGCTTCCGGCGATCGACTCCGAGCCCTCGATCGCCTCCGAGATCCCGGTCCAAGCCGCCGCGGGCAGACTCGTCTGGCGCTTCAGGGATACGCCGGCCTCGCTGGCGGCGCTCTGGAAGCCCGGGCAGCCCAACGTGATCACGACAGGTGCCATCATGGCCTTCGAGAGCGCTCACGGGCTCGCCACCGACGGCCTGGCCGGGTCCGAGGTGTGGACAGAGCTTCTCGAGGCGGTCGCGCAGCGACAGGTGACCACCCAGCCGTACGACTACGTCACTGTCAGCCAGACACTTCCGGAGACCGCGACGGTTTGGCGCGACGGCCGGATCATCTTCACCGCGCTCGTGAACACGGGCATCGCAGCGGCGCCGACGGCCCTCGGCACCTACCCCGTCTTTGCGCGCTACCTCGTCACCACGATGTCCGGCAAGAACCCCGATGGGACGCGCTACAGCGACCCCGGTATCCCCTGGGTGAGCTACTTCAACGGAGGCGACGCACTCCACGGGTACCTCCGTCCCGGCTACGGCTACCCGCAAAGCCTCGGCTGTGTCGAGATGACATATGCGAACGCAGAGACGATGTTCCCGCTCACACCGCTCGGCACGCTCGTGACCGTCCTGTAGAGCCCTGCCCGGCGCCACAGCGATCAACCCACGGCAGTCGCTATCCCCCAGCTCGCCCGCCACTGCTCGCCCGGTCGGAGCTCGATCAGGTTCGTACCGGTACGAAACGCGTTCGGCGGGCAGGTCATCGGCTCGATGGCCACCGCTCTGCGGCGGTACGAAGGCTCGCCCAGCGAGTCGCCCGTATAGCACATGGCGTACGCGAATGCGGAGTCGGCCCAGACCTCCGAGCTTCGCCCGGGCAGGTCCAGGCGTGCATGCCAGCGGCCGTCAGCCCCGACTGCCAGACCCGTGTAGCAGTCGTCGAGCTCAAGCCCTCCGAGCGTCCGCCCTCCGAGATCGAAGGCCGTGCCGGAGACCGCTTCGTCGCCGATAGGCAGGCCGCGCTCGTCCATGAGCAGTCGCCGCTGTGCCGGGAAGCTGATCTCGGCTTCGTCGATGCCGCCCGGCCCTCCGAGGAGGTACGGATGAAAGCCGATGCCGAAGGGGGCGAGGTCACGCCCAGTGTTCGTCGCCCCACAAGTGACCTCGAGCCCGCCTCCGCCAAGGTTGTAGTCGAGGTCCAGGCGGACCTGGAACGGGTAGGCCGGCTGAGGGTGGATGACACAGGAGAGCACAGCCCGGTCTGCGGATCGCTCCTCGAGCGACCATGGCATCCACCGCACCAAGCCGTGGATCGCGGTGGACCGCTCTGCCTCGTTGAGCGCTGCCCTGCCGACGATGTCCCCAAAACGATATGAGCCGTCCTCGAGCCTGTTCGGCCAAGGAGCGAGTACCTGTCCCCGGTCGCAGGAAGCGATCTCACCTTCGGGAAACTCCCAGATGACGGGCTTGGAACCAACCCTGAGCGAACGGAGCGTCGCGCCAATCTCGGTTATCACGGCGTCGAGGTCGCCGTGGACCAGCACGACCTGCTCGCCTGAAGGCGGGAGCATCACGGTATGGTACCTGCCAAGCCCTCACGCCATTCATCTGATCTGCGGGCTGGCGACCGGCTTTCGTCTTGGCCAACGAGCAATTCTCAAAAGGAGCGAGCGGCCATGAGGATTCTCGTGACCAACGACGACGGATTCAATGCGCCCGGCCTCGCCGCCCTCGCCCGCGCTCTTGCCGAAGCTGGCCATGAAGTGGTCGTGGTCGCGCCCCTGTCGGAAGCGAGCGGATCCGGTGCCGGGATAGGCCCCTTGAGCGCGATGCGGGGCGGTATCCACCTCGAGGCTGTCGCACCGGCTGGCCTGGCGGGAATCAAGGCCTTCGGAGTAGACGCGCTTCCGGCACTGATCGTGATCACGGCCTGCCTCGGTGCGTTCGGACCGCCGCCTGACCTCGTCGCGTCGGGCATCAACCCTGGCCGCAACGTCGGACGAGCGGTGCTGCACTCGGGCACCGTGGGTGCGGCCCTCACTTCTGTCCATTTCGGCTCGAAAGGGCTCGCCACGAGCATCCAGGCCGGCCCGGTCCGGACGGCTTACGAGTCGTCCGACGGCACCCACACCCACTTCGAGAGCGCGGCTGCTCTCGCGGTCGCGTTCGTCGCGCATCTGGAGCGAGCCCCGGCACGCACTGTGCTCAACTTGAACGTGCCCAACCTTGCGCTCGACGAGATCCGTGGCGTTCGCAGCGCGCGGCTCGCGACAACCGGGCTGATCCTCGCGGCAGGAGCCGAAGACGGCGCGCCGAGGCTTCGGTTGGACCTCGGTGGCCGAGCCGACCTCGCTGTCCGACAGCCCGATGAGAGCGACGAATCTGACGAAGCTCTGACAGCGCGCGGCTGGGCCGTGGTGACCCCCCTCGCGAGCGTCACCGAAGACCGGCGACCGGAGGTCGGCGACATGGTGGAGGCTGCGCTCGGGTCCGCCTCTCGGTGCCTGGAGGCGGCCCGCGCAGCCTTGCGGTGACACCGCGGGCTGGGCGGTGCCGGCCCGTTCAAACCTCGTCAGATCGAACAACAAGTCCGACTCGCGGCAATCACCGGCGCGCCACCCGCTACTGGCACGCCGCTGCCAATGGTCGGGATTGCCCAGTCGATAGGCCGGTCGCGATGTCACTTGCTCTGTGAGCGAAGCCTTCATAGAGGGGCGGAACACGACAGCTGCCGACGTAAGTCACCACTGACGCGGCATCCTCTTGGCGGGTTCCAGTCATCTCAATTGACGATAGACGGTATCTCTAGGACCTTTGGCACTTGCGCAAACGAGAGTCCCCTCTGTAGGGTTGCCGCCACACCAACTGTCAACGACAAGCGGTGCCGACACGCCCGGTGATATCACGCCGGGTCGGGGTTAAGGCTTTTGCCACCCCGCAGGCACAACTCGATATCTCGGCGCCTGCGAGTCGAGCCGCGCGATTTGCGGCGCCGCTTGTCCCGACCTGCGCTCCTGATGGAGCGAAAAGGAGTCGCGACACACAGAGAAGACAGGGCGAGACCCGTCCGCACCTCGTAGGGATGTTCTGACGTCCAGATCCGGCCAGCCCTTCCGGCACCGTGTCGCGAGTCGCATGCAGAAGACGGCCTGCCCGCATCAACGCATCCACCTGGAACCCACCGGGTTTTCGACACTCCAAGGAGGAGCAAGATGCGCAAGCACCCCCTGATCGCGCTCATTGCGTTCGCTTTTCTTGCTACATCGATCTTCATCGGCGCTGCCGGCGCTGCCGGCACCGACTTGATACCCGTTCGGGCCACTTCCCATCTCAGCAGAGGTGAAAGTGGCTCATCAGCTGCGCCCGCCTACGATCTGCGGTGGCTCGCCACGAGAATCCGCGAGCGCGCCTTCGCCACCGCACAACTCTCGGCTCTAGTCGCGCGCGAGAGGTACTCGCCATATTGGCAAGGCCGTGCCGCCGACCTTGTGGCGATCCACGACAGCGCGCGCCCGCCAAAGTCCCTGCTCCCGTCGGCATGGCGCCAGATGCAGCAATCCAATGCCCGCGCGGCAGCCGCTCGTGCTGCTGCAAAGGCCTACGAAGCAGCACAAGCTGCGCAAGCTGCGGCGGCGGAACAGGCCGCACAAGCCGCAGCGGCGGAACAAGCTGCACAAGCGGCACAAGCGGCACAAGCTGCACAAGCGGCACAAGCGGCACAAGCGGCACAAGCCGCTCGGGTTGCACAAGCTCCTCCCGCGAGGTCCCCGTCCAGCTCCGGTGGAGGCGATCTCGGCGGTGTCTGGCAGGCGTTGAGGCTCTGCGAGTCCGGTGACAACTACGGCGAGGACACTGGCAACGGGTATTACGGCGCCTACCAATTCGCGTTGTCGACGTGGTGGGGACTCGGCTACTCAGGTCTGCCGAGCGACGCTCCAGCTTCGGTGCAGGACCAAGCCGCTCAGAAGCTCCAGGCCGAAGCGGGCTGGGGGCAGTGGCCGGCCTGCAGCGCGGAGATCGGACTCTAGAGATCCTCGGGCGAGTCTCGCCGTCGAGTGAGTATTGTCGCATCTCTGCAATAAGTATTGGAGTTCTGACAGAGCAGCGCCCAATCCCGCTTCATGATCGCCGACCAGATCAGAAGCGGGCGGGCGTTGCCCGGAGCAACGCCCGGTCCTCACCTGCACGGCGCCGATTGAAACAGCGGTCGTAAGCTCGGGCTCAGGAGGTCGTGCGCATGCGGCTCAGCGCCTGGCTGGGAACGGGACAGACTTGGGACGAACTTCTAGGCTTGGCCGACCACGCCCAACGCACCGGGTGGGACGGGGTGTGGGTCGCGGACCACTTCATGCCCGACGGTGGGCGCAGCCTCACGCCACGCCTGGAGGCATGGACGACGATCGCTGCCGTAGCGGCTTGCGTCGATCGGGTGCGCGTGGGCGTGCTGGTCACGGGCAACACCTACCGGCATCCGGCCGTGCTCGCAAAGATGGCTGCCACCGTCGACCAGGTCTCCGAAGGGCGCCTGGTGCTCGGGCTCGGGGCCGGATGGCAGGTGAACGAGCACGAGGCCTACGGCATCGAGCTTCCCGCTACTGCAGAGCGCCTGGCGCGCCTGGACGAGGCTTGCCAGGTCATCCGCCTTCTGCTCAGCCAGGAACGCAGCAACTTCGAGGGGCGTTTCTACCGGCTCGTCGACGCCCCGTGTGAGCCAAAGCCACTCCAGCGACCACTCCCGCTTCTCGTCGGCGGCGGCGGCGAGAAGACCACGATGCGAATCGCGGCCCGATACGCCGACGAGTGGAACTGCTGGGGGCTGCCGGACTTGATGGCCCACAAGAGCGAGGTTCTCGAGCACCACTGCCTCGAGATCGGCCGCGACCCGGCTTCGATCAGGCGCTCGGCTCAGGCGCTCGTGTTCATGAGCGACGACGAGGAGCAACTGAAGAGCTGGCGGTCCGACCGCTCAGCCCTGCCCCGCATCGTCGGCACTCCTTCGGAGGTTGCCGAGGTGATCGGCCGCTACGCCGAGATAGGCGTGGACGAGTTCATCGTCTCGGACCAGTCGCTTGGCCGAGACGCGGGTGAAAAGCGCGACAACATGGACCGATTCCTCAACGATGTGGCCATGCGCTCCCAGGGTCGATCCGGCTCCTAGGTATCGAGAGTCTCGCGCGACGTGGGCCATCTCGTCGCGGCACCCGACAAATTCCGGGGCACTGCTGACGCCGCGCAGGCGGCCGCGGCGGCGGCTCGCGGGGCGCGTCGTGCCGGCTGGACAGCGTCGGAGGTGCCCCTCGCGGATGGCGGCGAGGGGCTCTTGTCGGCGTTCGGCGGCGAAGCCAGATACGACGAGGTGACCGGGCCACTCGGCACGCCGGTGCTGGCCGAGTGGAGGCTCGTGCCGGGTACCTCCCCTCGGGACGGTCCAACCGCGGTCATTGAGATGGCGCGCGCGTCGGGACTTGTGATCGCAGGCGGCGTACCCCGCAACGACCCCATCGGAGCCTCCACGGTGGGCACGGGCCAGCTCATCATGCGGGCGATCTCGTTAGGCGCTACGCGGATCGTCGTCGGTTGCGGAGGCTCTGCGACCACCGACGGGGGCGCAGGCGCCGTCGGAGTCATCGGTTCGTGTGAAGCTCTGCGAGGAGTCGAGGTCGTCGCGGCGTGCGACGTGACGACCACGTTCCTCAATGCCGCCAAGCTCTTTGCACCACAGAAGGGCGCCACGCCCGAACAGCTCGCGGAACTGACAGCTCGACTCGCCCGGCTCGCCGAGGAGTATCGAGCTGACTTCGGCGTCGACGTCACCGATCTCGCCGGTGCCGGCGCAGCGGGCGGCCTCGCCGGAGGCCTCGCCGCGCTAGGAGCCGAGATCGTCTCGGGGTTCGAGCTCGTCGCTGACTTCGTCGGCCTGGACGACCACATCGCCTCAGCCGACCTTGTCATGACCGGAGAGGGCTACCTCGATCGCCAGTCCTTCGCCGGGAAGGTCGTCGGCGGCGTGACAAGGCACGTGGCCGGCCGAGTGCCGATCCTGTGCGTCGTCGGAGATGCGGCGCCAGACATCGGCGCGGTTGGACTCGAGCTCGTCAGCCTCGTCACACGGTTCGGTCCGGAAAGAGCCCGATCCGAGGTCCTGGGCCTGCTCGAGGACGTCGTCGCAGAGCACCTGTGAGCCAGCGATGCAGGCCGTCTCGCCTTGCGCCCGTCAAGCGATCCCGACACCGATCCGGGCCACGTCGTCGAAAAAGCCGGGATAGGTCTTGGCGACGCAACCTGGGTCGACGATCTCTACGCCGGGCACGACCGCGCCGATCGCGGTGAAGGCCATCGCGATGCGATGGTCACCGTGGGTATCGACACGGCCGGCATGCAATGGTGCACCCCCGTGAACGACAAGGCCGCCGGGTGACTCCTCGACACGAGCTCCCAGGCGTCCCAGCTCCGTCGCGACCGCGTGGATCCGGTCGCTCTCGTGGCCACGCGCGATTTCGACGCCACCGATCACGGTGTCTCCTCGTGCCAGGGCTGCGAGGGCGGCGACCGTCGGAACCTGATCGGGCATGGATGCTAGGTCGACTTCGACGCCGGTGAGCTCGCCTCGCCTTTGGACCGTCGTGCCGCCGGGGCTTCGGGTGAACCTGGCGCCCATGGAGGTGAGAAGCTCAACCATGCGGCCGTCAGGCTGCGCTGTCTCAAAGGCGTTGGCAACGGTGATCGACCCTCCCGTCGCGACAGCGAGGGCATAGAGATGTGCCGCGGCGCTCGCGTCGTGCTCGACGGAATCCGCCCTCGCAACATAAGGCGCTCGTGCGCTCACGCGGAAGCGTCCTGGCGCTTCCTCCGCGACCGATGCGCCCCAACGAGCCATCGCACCGACCGTGAGACGTACGTAGCCGAGCTCCCGGAGACCCCCCACCTCGACGACGAGGTCCTCGTCGGCATAAGGGCCGACGAGGAGCAGTGCCGTGGCGAACTGTGAGCTGGCCGAGGCATCGACACAAAGCCGGCCACCGGCAAGGCCGCGGCTGGAGATACGCAGCGGCGGCCTGCCTTCGTCGGTCAAGACCTCTGCACCGGCGGCACGCAACGCGTCGAGAAGCGGCGTGATCGGGCGCCGGCGGAGAGGCTCCTGCCCATCGAGGATCACGGTCCCTTTCGCGAGCAGCGCCACCGCCGCCAGGAAACGAAGCGTCGTTCCCGAGAGTCCCGCGTCCACCTCCGTCCCCTCCGCCACAGGTCGGCCCGAGGTACCGGTCACTTCCGTTACCCCGTCGACGCACTCGATCCGCGCACCCAGCGCACGAAGCCCCGAGGTCATCGCCACGGTGTCGTCACTTACAAGCAGCCGGCGGAGCACGCTCGTGCCCTCTGCCAGAGCGGCGATGACGAGCAATCGGTTCGTCAGGCTCTTGCTCGACGGAGCCTCGAGCGTGCCCTCGATCGGACCGGCAGGGACGAGCTCGAGCTCGGCCCTCGAGAGCCAGTCGAGCTGGGCAGATCCGGCCATCGACCAAGACTAGGCCGGCGACTGAGCCGCTCGGCCCGGCGCACGCAGGCGGCCCCGGTTACCGCCGGACGAGACGGGAATGCGACGATTGCGTGGTGACTTTCCAGATCTGCTTCGTATGCTCGGGCAACATCTGCCGTTCACCGATGGCCGAGGTGATCCTCCGCCACCAAGCCTCAGCCCTCGGGCTCGCCGAGCGCCTGGCGGTCGACAGTGCCGGCACGGAGGCCGACGTCGGCTTCGACATCGACCGGCGAGCCCGCAGGGCGCTCGAACGACGTGGCTACACGCCGCTTCGTCATCGGGGTCGCCAGTTCGAACCCGCCTGGCTCAACGAGCGTGACCTCGTGATCGCCATGGAGCAGAGCCACCTGCGATGGCTGGAGAACCGCGCACCGAAGAGTGCGCACGCCGCACGCGTCCGGCTCCTGCTCAGCTACCCGACCGGCCGGGCGAGACATGGCGGTTCGCTCGACATCCCTGATCCGTACTTCGGCGACGAGGCGGAATTCGAGTCGTGCCTCGATCTGGTGCAGGCCGGTTGCACGGCGCTGCTGGGCGAGCTCGCGGCCGAGCTTGCCGCAAGCTGAGGCCGTCAGGTCGCGGGGCTCACCGAGCTCATGTTGAACTCCGCCACCCGCAGAGGCGGCATCGCCGTCCGGTTCAGCCACTCGTTCCACTCCCTGGAGAGCGCTCGTTGTGCCCGCCCCGCCTCGATGGTCTTCGACAACAGGTCGACCGGGCTCTCGTTGAAGCGGAAGTTGTTGACCGAGCCGACGATCTCGCCGTGCTCGACGAGGTAGACGCCATCCCTCGTCAACCCGGTGAGCAGCAGTGTCGCCGGGTCCACCTCCCGGATGTACCAAAGGCAGGTGAGCAGCAGCCCCCGCTCGGTCCGCCCGACGAGGTCGTCGAGGGTGCTCGTGGCCCCGGGCAGCTCGAGGGTGAGGTTGCTGGCAAGAGCCGCCGGCTGGACTCCCGATCTTGCGGCCAACGCTCGGTGGTACTGCAAGCGCGCGAGCCGGCCTTGCGAGATCCACTCCGTCCTCTCCAGCGGGAGGCCGTTGTCGAACACCGACACATCCTGACCAGAGGCTCCGGTGACGAGAAAAGGCGTGCATTCGAGGCCTTCCTCGAACGGATCGCTTCGCAGGCTGAACGGGTGAGGGGAGAGCGACTCCCCCACCCGGGTCGCACCGTCGGGCGCGGAAAAGACGCTGCGCCCCTCTTCCGCCTCACGACCCGAGGTCGCGTACCCGAGAAGAAACATGAGATCGGCGACAGCGTCGGGCGGGAGCACGACCTCATAACGACCGGCGTCCAGATCGAGCTTCCGCTCGCCCCAGCCGAGGCGGCGGACAAGCCGTTCCTCCAGCTCCTCGACACCGACTGCGGCCAGGTCCGCGGCACCTGTGCCAGCCCAGGCCGACCGTGTGCCCCCGTCCGCCCGGGCGACGACCTCGAGCTTGCCCGTCGGCTCCACATACCGGAGTCGAAGCCCGGTCGAAGAACCGAGATAGACCGTCGAGACGCGATGCTCGGCGAAACCCGCCAACTTCGTTCCCGCCGCGCGGGCCCGTCCGAAGGCGTCACCGAGCCCTGCGAGCACGTCGCCGAGCCCGGCCAGATTCGTCGTTACCGGTGGGTCCGCGAAGTGGCTCCCGGCATCGGACCGTGTCGGGGTGACAAGCGCAGCGGCGTCCTCGGCCGGTGGGGCCGTGGCTGCGTTCGTCTCCGCCCGGTGGACGAGGTCGATCGCGTCACCGGCGCCACTGCTGCTCGCCGTACCGACGGCAGTCCCCTCGTCGGTTTCCTGAAAGGCGATCACGGTCACGCTGCGGTCGCGGCGCGTCCCGTTCGTCGTCACGGTGTTGTTCGCAAAACGAAGCTCGGCCTCGCTGGCCTCCTCGACGATCACGACGCAGCCGTCCGACGTGGAAGCCCCAAGCACCTGCTCCACCACGCTCTGGGCCGGGATCAGGCGACCTTCGGCGGCGCTCATCGACCCGACTCCGTGCGAGTGTTCAGCACGTTGATGCCTGGAAACAGCGCAGACGGGCAACCGTGACTGACGGGCGCGATCTGGCCCGGCTGGCCCTTTCCGCAGTTGAACGCCCCGCCCAGACGGTAGGTGGACTCACCGCCCACAGCTTGCATCGCGCCCCAGAACTCGGTCGTGCGCGACTGATAGGCCAGATCCCTCACCTGCCCGGCGAGCTTGCCATTGTCGATTCTGAAGAAACGCTGCCCGGTGAACTGGAAGTTGTAGCGCTGCATGTCGATAGACCAGCTCTTGTCGCCGACGACATAGAAGCCCTTCTCGACCGACGAGATGAGCTCCTCGGTAGTCGGACCGTCCCCGGGTGCCGGGCGCAATGACACGTTGGCCATGCGCTGGATGGGTATGTGGCCGGGGGAATCGGCGAACGCACAGCCATTGGACCGGCCGAGGCCGACAAGGCGTGCGATTCGCCGGTCGAGCTGGTAGCCAACCAGCACGCCCTCGCGTATGAGGTCGAAACTCTGTGCCTCGACTCCCTCGTCGTCATACCCGACGGTGGCCAGGCCATGGGGGACGGTGCGGTCGCCGGTCACGTTCATGACCTTCGAACCGTAGGCGAGCGTGCCGAGCTTGTCGAAGGTGGCGAACGATGTCCCCGCGTACGCCGCCTCGTAGCCCATCGCCCGGTCGAGCTCGGTGGCGTGCCCGACGGACTCGTGGATCGTGAGCCAGAGGTTCGTGGGATCGATGACGAGGTCGTGGACACCGGGTGTGACCGACGGGGCGTGGAGCTTCTCGGCGAGGTACTCCGGGATGCGGGCGAGCTCGCCATCCCAGTCCCAGCCCTCACCGAGCAGGTACTCCCAACCCCGGCCGGCCGGTGGCGCCAGAGTGCGCATGGTCTCGAAACCTCCCGCCTCGGCGTCGACCGCGGTCGCCTCCACGACCGGGTGCACTCGGACCCTGCGCTGGGTGGTGACCGTGCCGGAAAGATCCGCGTAGTGCTTGTCCTCCACGACAGCGAGCACGTCGGCGGTCACGTGGTCCACGCCCGGCGCCCGCAGGAGCCGCCCGCTCCACTCCTCGAGCAGGGCCACCTTCTCCGCCGTGGGCACCTGGGCCGGGTCCAGATCGTACGAGGAGGCCCATGCCGCCTCGCCGTGCGACGGTTCGTCGGCGAGCTCGACACGCTCGTTGACCGCGGGGGCTGTGGCGCGCGCAGTCGCAATGGCCTGGTCGGCGAGCGCGGCCGCAGCGTCGGTATCGAGCTCAACGGTGGCCGCGAACCCGAACGAGCCGTCGTGAACCACTCGCAGGCCGAGCCCGACCTCGAGGTTGTCGGCGGAGGTCTCGAGGCGACCATCGCGCATCCGCACGACCTGCGAGCGGATCCGTTCTATGCGTACTCCGGCATGCTCGCAGCCAAGCGCCCGCGCCCTGTCGAGCACGGCATTACGGACTGCGTCTAGCGGCAGTGCCATGAATTCGGCGTCGAGCTCTACGGTCACCATGTGCGATGCGCCTCCTCGAGTGCGGTGCCAAGTGTGCCAGGACAGCTCACAGACATCAAAGACCCCACCGCCGGGATCGGCGCCCAGGCGACGGTGCCGCGCCACTCGCCGCGAGCCCGTGGGTGCCCGTCTGGCGGACACTAATCAGGTCGGAACCTCTGGTCGTAGAAAGTCTTGCCGTCCGGCGAACGGTGCGGGGGCCGTTTGGGGGGCATCAACTCGAGGGGAAGGTGGCGTCGCTCTCCGGACCATGGCGCGCGGGGCGCCACGACGCGGTCCGCCAAGCGGTAGGCAAGGGTCTCGTAGTTCACGCGCCAGCCACGGAAATGGCGCCACGCTTCCTCGCTCGTCCGCTCAACTGGGAAGCCGGTCTCCCGCACCAGCTGCACCGCGTAGGCGAACTCCTCGTAGGTGAGCTGGAGCTCTCCCTCCGGTGAAGGGTCGGCGTCGAACTCCCAGTGCAGCACCTCGGCGATGCGACGAAGGGCCGTGAAGCCCATCCGCAGGCACATCCGAGCCTCGGAGGGCGCATCGGTCGGGCACAACGACAGGTGCATCGCAGCGGCGTCCAGCACGGCGAGCAGCGACAGGATCCACGAGAAGCCCGGCTCCGGAGAGCGGAACCAAAGCAGCACAGGATAGGAGATGTGGCTCTCGGCGAGATCCGCAGCCCAGAACTCCCAGTCGCCGTAGAGGGCGGGCAACGCGTCGGTGATCCTGACGAGCTGGTGGCGCATAAGGATCTCAGGACCCCACGCGGGCACGCCGGCGCGGCTCTCCATCAAGGTGACCAGTGATTCGCGACGGTTGAAAGCCTGGTAGATCGCGGGCAGATACCCGATCTGGAGCGCGATGGCGATAGCCCCTGTGGCACCCGCCATCACGACGATGACGTCGTTCCCGGTCGCGCTCGCGTGCACCAGGCCGACGGAGAACAAGGAGGCGCCCGACTCGCTGATGCCGCCGTGGAATGATCCGGTCCAGGGCCACTGCATCAGGCCATAGCCGAGGATGTACAACCCGAGGAACACTGCGAGCTGAGCGATCAGCGTCACCGGGCCGACCGCGGCCAGAAAACCGTCCTTGCGAGCAAAGCTTCGGGCAGGGCGGGCCAGGAACAGCAAGCCGTGACGCACGGCCCGGCCTATGAGAAGTGGCATGGCCTGGAACCTCGAGCCTCCACGCGGGAGCACGAAGGTGGTGACCAGGCTCGCCGTGGCGAACACCACGACGATCACACCGAGCACGAAGCCAACCCAGACCATGGGCCATGTTTCCTACACGATCAATCTCTCCGGCGCCAGGGCGCCCGGGTCTCCGGTCTCCGGTTTCCGGGGCCCCGCTGCTCAGGGACGCCCTCTCGGGCGGATCGGCCGGGTGCCTGGCTTGGCGAGTGCCTAGGAGTTCCCTGGGCGGTTCGCGTTCGGGCCTTGGGCCCTTACCTCCTCGACGCGGGTGAACGCGGCTCGGAGCTCGTCGATCCACGCAGCCTCGTTTCTCCCGACCAGCTCGACGCACCAGGCGAGCGCCTCGCTCCTGCTTCGTGCGATCCCGGCGTCGATGAGCGTGTCGAGGACCAGGCGCTGTGACATCCGCAATCGGGTCATGACCGGCACGTTGGCTGTCGTGAACAAGCGAGTGGTGCCACCGGCCGTGGCGCCCCAGGAGACGAAACGTCCGAAACGGGCCTGTGCCTCCTCAGCGATGCGGATCCTCTGGTCTCTCGTCTCCTCACGGAACCTTTCGATCCGCGCCTCGGAGGCGGTCGCCGCCGCCTCTTCTGTGGCGCCTTGTTCCAGTTCCACGGCGCTGAGAGGGCCGACGACGAGAACCTCGTCGTTGTCGACGGTCACCTCGGGAGCCCCGACGAAGAAGTCGTCAGGAAGGCGACCAGTGAACCAGGCCTTGATCTCCGCTCGCTGCTCGGCGGAGGGACGCTCCTCGGGCCCGGAGCCCCACCGGCCCCGCGCCCACCTGGGCCCGGGACCCCGACGTCCCCCGCGGAAACGAGGGTCCTGCTGATGTCCTTGATGAGTCATGAATGAAGATTACATCATTACTTGTCTGTTTGCAATGATCTAGACGCTCGAGCCTTCCCCCTTCTTCCGGCTCTCCGTAAGTGAGTGCTGCCAAGCCTCAGGCGCCGACGGCATCGGTCACCACGAAGGCGAAGCTCGTGCAGCCCACCGCCCCTCTTCCCTTGTCAGGGTCATGGCCAAGCCGAAGCAGTGCGCCATCGAGCTCTCCGTCAAGACCTCCTCGACGGGGCCCATCGCCACCACTTCACCTTCTCGCAGCAGCAGCGCGTGAGATGTCGTGGCGGGCAGCTCCTCGAGGTTGTGGCTCACGTGCACCGTCGTCGGAGGATTCGGCGAGCGCGCCAGTGCCGTGAGCGCAAGGACAAGAGCCTCGCGTCCGGGAAGGTCCATGCCCGCGCACGGCTCGTCCAGCAACAACAACGGATGCTCGACGAACAGCGAACGGGCGAGCAGGATCCGCTGGCGCTCGCCCTGGGAACAGGCGCCGAACGCGCGATCTGCGAGTCCGGCGCATCCGAGCGCGGCGAGGATCTGCAGGCCGCGCACCCGATCTGCCTCGTCGCTCGATATCCACCACGGCGCCAGGACTCCGCGCCCGCCGGTCAACACGATCCCGAGCGCGGCCGCGCTCGGAGGGAGTCGGTCGGCCACCGCGTGGCTCACAACACCGATGCGCGAGCGGAGCTGACGGAGGTCGCACGCGCCGAGACGGGCGCCGAGCACGACCGCCGTCCCCGAGGAAGGATGACGCTCGGCACCGAGCAAGCGCAGAAGAGTGGTCTTGCCTGCTCCGTTCGCGCCCAGCACCGCCCAGTGCTCGCCCTTGCGGATCGCGAGCGACAACGGTCCGAGCAAGCGCCGGCCGTCGGGAGTCGTGATGGTCACGCGGTCGAGCAGCGCCGCGAAGCCCGCCGCGGACACTGCGTCGGGCGTTTCCTCGGCCGACGAGGACGTCATGCACCCTTGTCGCAGTGGACCACGACAACGGCGCAAGGTGCGTGCCGAACCACATGCTCGGAGACCGAGCCGATGAGCATGCCCGCGAACGCGCCGTGACCGTGGCTGCCCACGACGAGCAGATCCGCGCCCCTTGAGGCAGCCAAGAGGACAGGGGCGGCATGGCCCTCCTCGACGACTCGCTCCACCTGGACCCCGGCGGTGTCGCCGAGCGTGTCGGCGATCGCCTCGTCGAGAACCTGTTTCGCGATGGCCTCTGGGTCGTAGTCGACCGCGAACAGGGGAACCCAGCCGGTGCCTGTGGAGACCTCCCAGGTCGTCACGACCCGCAACGTCGCCCCGGTCAGACGAGCCTGCCTGGCAGACCACCTGAGGGCCTGGAGCGACGGCTCGGAACCATCGACACCGACAACGATGAAGCGCTCGTCCTTCTCCTCAGTTTCGCTCATCTGGCTTGCCCTCCCGCCTTGGAGTCCTTCCTCATGTTCTACCCGCGTTGGTGGCCCCGCCGTCAGGCCGAACGTCCCGAAGTCTCCAAGACGACGACCACTTCTGCTTCGTCGCCGGTTCGGGATGAAGCGTTCTACCCTCTCCTGACTGATCCGACGGCCCTGAGCTGCTCGACTCTGTCCGGGAACATCATGATGCTCAACACGGTTGAGTGTGGAAGGCTCAAGACTGAGAGGAAGATCGACTGGTGTCAAGGACTCAACAGCTTCCGGTGCTGCAACTCGCCGATGTAGTCGTGCTGCCGGGCATGGTCGTGCCGGTCGCCCTCGACGATGCGGAGCGACAGGCGGTGATCGACGCGGCCAAGGCAGGAGGCGGCGACAGCGTTCTGCTCGTCCCCCGACTCGACGGCAAGTACGCCCCAGTCGGCGTTGTCGCGACGATCGAGCAGCTCGGAAAGCTGCCCGGAGGCGAGTCCGCCGCAGTGCTGCGGGCGACGGCCCGCGCACGTGTCGGCTCCGGAGTGACCGGGCCAGGGTCGGCGCTCTGGGTCGAGGCCGAGATTCTCGACGAGGTTCTCGGGGGCGAAAGCGTGGGTGAGCTCTCGCGTGAGTACAAGAACGTCGTCGTTTCGATCCTGCAGCAGCGGGGCGCCTGGCAGGTCATCGACTCCGTCCAGCGCATCTCAGAGCCCGGCGAGCTGACCGACATGGCGGGCTACGCGCCCTATCTTTCCAATGAGCAGAAGCTCTGGCTGCTCGAGACCGTCGACGTCGGCCAACGCCTGGCGAAGTTGATCGAGTGGGGTCGGGATCATCTCGCCGAGCTCGATGTCGCCGAGCGCATCCGCAGCGACGTGCATGACGGCATGGAGAAGAGTCAGCGTGAGTTCCTGCTGCGCCAGCAACTTGCCGCGATCCGCAAGGAGCTCGGCGAAGGCGAGCCTGACGGCGCTGACGACTATCGCACCCGCGTGGAGGCCGCCGAGCTGCCCGAGAAGGTCCTCGAGGCCGCACTGCGCGAGGTCGGACGGCTCGAGCGCGCTAGCGAACAGAGCCCCGAGGCAGGCTGGATCCGCACGTGGCTGGACACGGTGCTCGAGCTCCCATGGAACCTTCGTACCGATGACAACAATGACATCAATGGCGCGCGCGACGTGCTGGACGCCGACCACGAGGGCCTCGAGGACGTGAAGGACAGGATGGTCGAGTACCTCGCCGTCCGGAGCCGCCGCCAGGCTCGCGGACTCGCTGTCGTGGGCGGTCGCGGGTCCGGTGCCGTGCTCGCTCTGGTCGGCCCCCCGGGCGTCGGCAAGACATCGCTCGGCGAGTCCGTCGCCCGGGCACTGGGACGCAAGTTCGTCCGCGTGTCGCTCGGTGGCGTCAGTGACGAGGCTGAGATCCGCGGCCACCGTCGCACGTATGTCGGCGCGCTCCCGGGACGCATCGTGCGGGCGATCCGTGAAGCCGGGTCGATGAACCCGGTTGTGCTGCTCGACGAGATCGACAAGCTCGGCAGCGACTACCGGGGCGACCCGACCTCCGCTCTGCTCGAAGTGCTCGACCCGGCGCAAAACCACACCTTCCGCGACCATTACCTCGAGATAGAGCTCGACTTGTCGGACGTGCTCTTCCTGGCCACGGCGAACGTGGCGGACACGATCCCCGCGGCGCTGCTCGACCGCATGGAGCTCGTCCGCCTCGACGGCTACACCGATGACGAGAAGGTCGCGATCGCTCGCAAGCACCTCGTGCCACGGCAGATCGACCTGGCCGGGCTCGCGCCCGAAGAGGTCGGCATCGACGAGGAGGCCCTCCGGGTCGTCGCGACCGAGTACACCCACGAGGCCGGAGTTCGCCAGCTCGAGCGGGCGATAGCAAGGATCCTGCGTAAAGTGACAACGCGTCTCGCCGGTGACTTGGAAGGCACGCCTGTCGAGATCGGGGCGAAGGACTTGAAGGGACTCCTCGGTCGCCCCCGTTTCGCACCCGAGTCGGCCGAGCGGACCGCCGTTGCAGGCGTTGCAACCGGCTTGGCTGTCACCGGCTCCGGAGGCGACGTGCTCTTCGTCGAGGCGACCGTCATGGCGGGCGAGGCGCGTCTCGTCCTCACCGGCCAACTCGGCGAGGTCATGAAGGAGTCTGCCCAGATTGCTCTGTCCTACCTGCGCTCACATTCGGACGCCCTCGGTATCGACACCGAACGGCTTGCCAACGGTGCGATCCACTTGCACGTCCCGGCGGGCGCGGTGCCGAAGGACGGGCCATCCGCGGGCGTCACGATGGTTGCGGCCCTGGCATCTCTCGCCTCCGGTCGACCGGTGCGCTCCGAGGTGGGCATGACCGGGGAGGTCACCTTGAACGGTCGGGTGCTCCCGATCGGCGGAGTGAAGCAGAAGCTGCTGGCCGCCCATCGCGCCGGACTGAGGGAGGTCTTCCTCCCGGCCCGCAATGGCCCCGACCTGGACGATGTCCCGGCCAACGTCCTGGACGGCCTCACCTTGCACCTGGTGACCGACGTCGCCGAGCTCGTCGCCTCGGCTCTCGAGCCTGAGAGGGAGTCAGCCTCGTCGGGGTCGGCCGCGGCATGATCGCCCGTGGCGCGACCGGCCATGGCGTGAGGTCGCCTCGGGCGAGCGACCCGGGTGGGTACGCGACATGAGGGCCTGGGCGCTGGACCACCCCGCACCAGCCGCCGAGCGCTCTTTGCGCCTCGTCGAGCGCGACGTTCCCGAGCCGGGCCCGAGCGAGATTCTGGTCAAGGTGCACGCATGCGGCGTCTGCCGTACGGATCTGCACCTCGTGGAGGGTGACCTTTCCCCTCGCCGCCCCGGCGTCGTGCCGGGCCACGAAGTCGTCGGCCACCTCGCAGGACAGGGCCGGGACGCAAGACGCTTCGCAGAGGGCGAGCGCGTCGGGATCGCGTGGTTGGCCTCGACGTGCGGCGTGTGCCGGTTCTGCGCGCGCGGCAACGAGAACCTGTGCACCAAGCCCCTCTTCACGGGCTGGGACGCCGACGGCGGCTACGCCGAGTACGCGGTCGTGGACGAGCAGTATGCCTACCGGATCCCGGATGTGTTCTCCGACTTCGAAGCCGCCCCCTTGCTCTGCGCCGGCATCATCGGCTATCGCGCTCTGCGGCGCACGGGCCTGCGCCCAGGCGGTCGGCTCGGCATCTACGGCTTCGGCGGTTCGGCGCATCTGACGGCCCAGGTGGCCCTTCACGAGCGCGCGACCGTGCACGTCATGACGAGGGCGCAAGACGCTCGGGAGCTGGCGCTCTCGCTCGGGTGCGCGTCTGCCCAGGGAGCCGACGATCCGCCACCGGAGCCACTCGACGCGGCCATCCTCTTCGCCCCGGTCGGGACCCTCGTCCTCCCGGCCATGGCAGCGCTCGACCGTGGCGGGCGGCTCGCGATCGCCGGCATCCACCTCTCCGACATTCCTACTCTCAACTACGACGCCTATCTCTTCGAGGAGCGGGAGCTCGTCAGCGTGACAGCGAACACCAGGCGCGACGGCGAGGAGTTCTTGGCGCTTGCAGCCGAGATACCGATCCGGCCCACGACCACCGAGTACCCCTTCGAGAAGGCCGCCGACGCGCTCGAGGACCTGGCCCGGGACGCCGTGAACGGTGCCGCCGTCATCAGTGTCTCGGGCGGGGTCTCGGGCGATACCTGAACGGGCGGGCGGTCACCGCCATCTCGCCGGCGGCGAACGCAAGCCCCTCGCCCGGCGAGCGGCCCGGGGCTCGCAAGGCTCACTCGACCGATAACGCTCCGCGTAGCGTGGTGCCGTCGCGTTCCGACAACGCCAAGGGGCGCCGGGACCCTCCGGTGGGCCGGCTCGCCGTCGCCTCCGACCCTTGTTCCGCTGGTCGATGTGAACGCCGGGCCGACTACGTGCACGGGCACCAATGAGAGCGCTGCCATCACGCCCGTGATGCGTCCTCGACGCTGGACCGGACCAGTGGGTGCAAGCCCCACCCGGGCCATTGACAAAGAGCCCGGCAGCAGGCCCGGTTCCGGCACCGGAGTGCGACAACCTCGAAGCCGGTCATCGGCTGCGGCCGAGCCCCCGAGCGGTGGCAACACCTCGTCGGTGACCTCCGTGGAGGTGTCTGCCCCGGCGTGAGATGGCGTCGCACCCAGGTGAGGTGGCACAATCATGTCTCCGAGACCGTAGGTGATACATGCGTGAGAACCGCTCGTCCTGATCGAAAGGGGGATGGGGCCACGGACCTGCTTGCAGGCGCTGCACCCCTGACTGCCAATGGCTAACTCGGCCTGTGCGATAGGGATCGACTTCGGCACCGCGTCGGCGCGTACCCTGCTGCTCGACCTGTCCTCGGGCGAAGAGCTGGCCCTCTGCGAGCTTGCGTACGCCCATGGCGTGATCGATAACACGCTGCCGGAGACCGGTGAGCGCCTCCCGGCGGACTGGGCCTTGCACGACCCCGATGACTACGTGGCCGCCCTGGAAGCCGGGGTTTCAAGCGTCCTCGAACAGCTGCCCGGGGCCGCAGCGCACGTGGTGGGCATCGGCGTGGACGCCACTTCCTGCACCGTGCTGCCGGTGACAGCCAAAGGCGTGCCGCTGTGCACATTGCCAGCGTGGCGCCGCCGGCCGCACGCCTGGCCCAAGCTGTGGAAGCACCATGCCGCCCAGCACGTTGCGGACCGGCTCAACGAGGTGGCCGACGAGCGGGGAGAACCCTTCCTGGGCCGTTACGGGGGCCGCATCTCCTCGGAGTGGTACTTTCCCAAGCTGATCGAGCTCTGGCTGGAGGACCGGGAGGTCTATGACGCCACGGCCGCCTTCGTGGAGGTGACCGACTGGCTGGTGTGGCACCTCTGCGGGCACGAGCGCCGTTCGGCCTGCCCGGCGGCGTACAAGGCGCTGTGGTCGCAGGCTCAAGGCCTACCTGGGGCCGCCTTCTTCCAGGCCGCGTACCCTGGCTTCTCTAACCCGGAAGAAAAGCTGGGGCAGGTCTTCTACCCCCTGGGCAGCAGTGCCGGCCACCTCCGGGCGGACCTTGCTCGAAGATTGCGCCTGCCGGAGAACGTCGCTGTGGCGGTCGGCAACGTCGACTCCTTCGTGTCGTTCCCGGGCGCCGGGGCCGAGGGCAGCGGCACCTACGTCATGGTCATCGGGACCTCCATCTGCGACTTGGTGGTGCACCCTGAAGAGATCGCCCTGGAAGGCATCACCGGCGTGGCCAAAGACGGCATCCTCCCAGGCCTCTACGGCTACGAGGCGGGTCAACCGGCCACGGGTGACATGCTCGGCTGGTTCGCAGAGAGCCTGGCCAATGCCGGCGCCGGAGGTTCTTTGGGCAGCCGGCTCGGCGAGCTAGAACGGGGTGCGGCCGCTCTCGCCCCAGCCCAGAGCGGGCTGGTCGCCCTCGATTGGTGGAACGGCAACCGCAGCATCCTCGCCGACGCAGACCTGTCGGGGGTGCTCGCCGGGCTCACTCTGCAGACCGGCACTGCGGACATCTACCGGGCTTTGCTCGAGTCGATCGCCTTCGGGAACAAGGCGATCATGGACAACTTCACCGCTGGAGGGCTGGAGTTAGAGAATATCGTTGCCTGTGGCGGCATCGCCGAGAAGAGCCCGCTGCTCATGCGGCTGATCGCGGACGTGTCCGGCCGCCCGGTGAGGGTGCCGGCCTCCTCCCAGGTCCCGGCCAGAGGCTCTGCGCTCTTTGGTGCCGTGGCAGCGGGGCCAGACGCGAGCGGCTTCGCCGGCGCCGCCCAAGCCGCAAAGGCGCTGCAGCCAGGCACGGCCCGCACTTATTTCCCTGACAAAGGTGCCACAGCGACCTACGAGCAGGTGTACCGCATCTTCAAGAACCTGCACGACACCCTGGGGCGGAACCACGCGGCTTGGCTACATGACCTCAAGCAACTGAGGCGGCAGGCCTCAGCCGGCCGGGTGGACTCGACCAAACAAGCGAAGTGACAACACTCAAGCGACCAAGGATCGGGCTGCTCGGGATCATGCAGGAGCTCTACGAAGACATGACCCCGGGCATCACCGACCGTCAGGCGTAGTACGTCAAGGAGTTCCCGGCTCGCTCTCGTAGCAGTTGACAGCCTTGCTCGACGGTGATGCGCGCGGCGACCGTGCCAGCTCGGACGCCAGAATGTCCACACCTCGCGAGTGTCAAGGCCCTCCGTACAAGGCGCGAGCACAGCGCCATCGCCCGTGCCTGTGCAAGCCACGCCTGAGCCGTACGGTCGACCTGACGCCTGGTAGGGCGTGCCCGGTCGGGCGCTCCGGCGGCTGTCCACTTGCCGGCTCTGGACCGCGCGCAGCTGGGACCGGCCGGACCTCGTTCACGCCAATTGCTAGGGCTAGAAGTCGTACTGCCTGTAGTTCTGCGGCGTGAACTCGAGCGGCTTGGAGAAGATGATCGTGTCTCTGGTCGCGCCGGTCAGTCGGCTCGAGGTGCTCGCGACGGCCCACGAGCCGGTCGGGCGAGCGGGGCACGTGAAGCTTCTACCGGCGTGGAGCGCGTGTTGGTAGGCGAGCGCGGCGACGCACATCGTGAACTCGCCCTCGTCTGTCGCGTCCCAGCCGAACAGCGCCTGGAGCGAGCCGTCGGCGAAGTACCGCTGGTTGGGCTCGGGGTCGGCGACCCCGAAGACGCCGACCCTGCCGACCTTGCGCAGGTCGCTGACGGCCTGCGCGGCTCCGGCTACGGAGGCGTCGTCGAGCGCCAGGATCGCCTTTAGCCCCGGGTACGCGTGGAGCACGGCCTCGGCCAGCGTCAGCGGCGTCGCGAGCGGCAGGACGTTCGCGCTGACAAACCTGAGGGCCGGGTAGTGCGCCGCGCTGTCGGCCATCATCGCGCTGAGCCAGGCGAGGTCGAGCGTCGAGTCCGGGGTCGTCGCCAGCCACGCCACCGTTGCACGCGGTCCCTCGGCCTTCACGATGGCGCCGATCACCGCGCGCCCGATCGCGTTGTATGCGGTGTCCTGGATGAAGAAGTCCCGCGCCCCCGGCACATCATCCTCTAGCGTGAGGACCGTGACGCCCGCCCGCATCGCCGCCCGCAGGGCCGGCGCCAGAAGGATAGGGTCATCGGCACTGAGCACGATCAGCTTCTCCCCGGCCCTCACTGCGGCTTTGACCTCGCCGATCTGTTTTGAGGCCGACCCGGTCGGCGCGCCGTAGCTCGGCCGACACATACCGTTTGCCGCCGCCACCCGCCTGGCGCCCGCAAGGGTCGCCTCGGACACCGGGCGCCCCTGTGTCCCAAACTCGATCGCGACCTTGACGCACCCGCCGCGCGCGGCCGCCGGCGCCGTAGCGCTCAGCACACCGGACGCGCCCGCCCCGAGCACGAGGCACATCTCGCAGCACACGACAGCGATCCGACGCCATGCACCCCGTCCGAGCATGACGAGCCACCTCCTTGCTGTCGACGCTCACAGAATACGCTCTCGGCTGCCGGTTTCGCGAACCGCCGACCCGGATGGCTGGCCCGCCGGAAACTCGCTGTGCGGGCGACTTCAGATCAGCCGTTCGGGCCCAACACCGCCAGCGACACCGTGGCGCTGGTGGCGCGCCAGTACGAGGGAGATGCGCGCGGCGGAGTGGCTCGCAACGGCTCAGCGGGCCGCACCTGCCACGAACACGGCAACGGTGTAGGTGGCGCGCGTGTCCAAAGACACCCGTGCGCGGTCGTACCGCATCGTCGTCCGCCGGTCAGCGTACGACGCTCTCCTGCACATCGCGGAGCGTCACGTCGGCATCGAGCGCGGCCGTGATGAACGCGTATCGCAGCGTGCGCGAACCCACGAGCTTGGTGATGGCTGCGCGCCGCGCCACCCGTCGGACGATCCGACCAGCGCCGTGGCGGTTGAGGCGGTTGCCGTCGGCACCACCGCTGTTCGCTCGAGTGGACATAGCCGCCGTCCAGGCCCCACGAAACCAGGAACCCCCTTCTTAGTCGGGGTTCTTCCTGTCAGCGGCAAAGTAACTTCGGATTAAAGCGGAAGCAGCCCGGGCGGTCGCCCGGGCTGCTCCTTCACCAACGAAAGACGGTTAGAAGTTGTACTTCAGGTAGTTTGCCTTGGTGAACTCCAAGGGCGCCGAGTAGATGACCGTGTTCTTGGTCGCGCCGGTCACCGCGCTGGGTGCGGAGTCCACTGTGTAGACGCCTGTGCCCGGCACCAAGCCAGGGAGCCCAACAACGGCGCCGTTGAAGCTCTGCGGACTGGCGTGGTTGGTCTTGATCCCGCACCATTGCGATGGCGTCGGGTTGGCGGGCGGTGTCTTTGCCGTGCATTCCTTCGCTCCGTGCGCGCCCTCGTAGGCGAGCCTGGCCATGAGCATGTCCAGCTTGCCCTGGCCAATCTCGTCCCAGAGGAACAGGGCCTGCATCGAGTTGTTAGCGAAGTACGTCCTGTTCTCCTTCGGAGGGCCGATACCAAAGTCGCCGATCTTGCCCGACTTGTGCAGGTCTGAAATCGCCTCGGCGGTGCCGACGCAGGCGGCGCTGTCGATGCAGATGATGGACTTGACGCTCGGGTAGGAGTGGATGATGCCCTCGGCCACAGACAGGGAAGTCGATTGGATGGACAGGCCGTAACCAATGGTGTCGAGCTTCAAGCCGGGGTACTTGGCGGCGATGTAGGCCTTCATGGCCTTGATCCAGGCCAGCTGGATGGTGGCGTCAGTAGTGGACGACATGATGGCGATCTGCGCCTTCGGCCCGGTGAACCCGACCACAGCCTTGATCAGGGCTTGGCCGATCGCGCTGTACGCGGTGTCCTGCAAGAAGAAGTCACGGGCGCTCGGCACGTCGGAGTCGTAGGTGATTACCTGGATGCCGGCCTTCATGGCTTTCTTGAGCACTACCGCCGGCACGGTCGGGTCGTCTGACGACATCGTGATGACGTTGTAGTGATCTGCGATCTCGGCATCGAAGATCGATACCTGTCCCTCGGCCGACGCGGTCGCAGGCGCCGTGTACGTCAAGTCGATCCCGAGCTTCTTGGCTACCTGCGCCGCGCCCTGGTCATTGGCCTCGAAGACTGCCAAGCCGAGCAGTTTCGGGACCATTGAAACCTTGATCGTGGGCAGGGTGGCGGCGGTGCCAGCCGGAGAGGGCGCTGCGGCGGTGGCCGTTGTCGCACCCATCGCGACACAAGCGACTGCGGCGACTGCGGCGCCTATCTTCCAAGCCAGCCTCCGCTGGATGGACTTAATTGGCTTCATATTCTGCTTTCCTCCTTTGTTTTTTGTTTGTTCCTCTAGACGAGGGGTCCATTCCTGCCAACCTGGCGTCGCCGGCAAAGCCGAAGACGAGCGACCTGGGGGCCAACAGGCCCGAGAAGCTTGCTGGACCCGGGCTAAGCATCTGGTACCGCCGGGATCTGTTGCACGTTGCCGAAGCGGCGTCGCAGGAGTTCCATCAGGCGCACACCCGCCCGGCGGTTGAGAGTGATCTTCAAGATCAGGCATAGCACCAGCACGATGCCTTCGACCATGGTGGCCGCGAGAGAGCTTTGACCGCTGATCAGCAGACCCTGGTTGAGGAATCCGAGCAGGAAGGCGGCGATGATGACCCCGCTCATCCGCCCCCTCCCCCCGAAGATGTCGACGCCTCCGAGCACGACCACGGTGATCGCTGGGAGCAAGAGCGAGTCGCCGATGTCGTCGCGGGCGGCATTGTAAAAGCCGGACACGAAGATCCCCGCCACCCCTGCCAGCAGGCCGCTGAGGACGAACGCGGTGAAGAGGGTACGCTGCACGTTCACCCCGGCGTAGCGCGAGGCCGCCCGGTTGTAGCCGACGAGCACGAGCCCTCGCCCGTAGCGGGTCCGGGCTACGAGCAGCCAGACGGCGGCGGCGATTACCGCGAAGATGATCAGCTGGTCCGGGATCGGCCCGACGGTGCCCGTGCCGGCGAAGTCGACGAACGACCCGGGGAAGTTGTAGGGCGGCGTGCTGCCTCCCACGGCTGTCGCCACACTGCCGAAGATGAACTGGGTACCCAGCGTCACCAGCAGGGAGTAGATGCCGAACCTGGTCACGAACAGCCCGTTTATCGCGCCGCCAAGGGCGGCGGCGACCAGCGCCACCACAACCGCCAGCCAAATGTTGAGGCCGTGTTGCCAAAGCGTGGCCATCACGATGCCCGAGAGGCTCGACATGGCGCCGGTGGAGAGGTCGATCTCCCCGGCGAAGATCACCAGCGCTTCACCCAAGGCGATCAGCCCAACGAAGAGGAACTGCTCGCTAAGGGCGAGTATCCCCGAAACGCCCAACTCCCTGAAGTCTGGGACAAACAAGCAGAAGTAGGCAAGCAGGCCGACTAGCAGGACTACGACGGCGACCACCCAGGTCGTCTCCTGGCGCCCAGCCGTTTGCGCCCGGGCACGCCGAGGGGCTGGGCTGGTGGCGATGGCGCTCATTTAACTGCCCTCGCCGGTTGAGGACGGAAGGGCTGACGGAACAGCTGGCGGACGGGCACACCCTTGCGGTCGGCGACGACGGCGATCAGGATGAGCACCCCCACGCCAGCCGGATCCCAGATCTCGTTGAGCCGGAAGCTGATCATCGCCTGCAACGCCTCGGACAAGAACACCGCCGCCAAGGCACTGCCGACGGGCCCACCCCGGCCGCCAAGCAGCGTAGTGCCGCCGATCAGGGTGGCCGCTATCGACATCAGGTTGGTATTGCCGTCGCTCCCAGAAGTAGAAGTGGCCGAACCAATTTGGCAGAGGTACATCAGCCCGGCCAGCCCCGCCAGGAACCCAGAGATGACGTAGGTTGTGAAGAGGACGCGCCGGACCGGTACCCCCGCCCGGAAAGCGCCCTCGGCGTTGTTGCCGACGGCGTACACCGACCTGCCGGTGACGGTCCTGGTCAGGAAGAGGTAGGCGAACACCACGACACCAACGCCGATGACGATCAGCCACGGCACGCCGGGCAGTAGGTTCGCGGCCCCGAAGTTTGTGTAAACGACGGGGATATTGATCACCGACAAGCCGCCGCAGATGATGAACTGCAAGCCGCCGTAGATGGTCAGCGTCGCCAGGGTGGCGATGATCGGCGGTATCCCGACAACGGCCACCAAAAAGCCATTGCCAATCCCGAGGGCGGTGCCAATGAGCAAGACGTACAGCAGGGCGAGCCAGATGTTGAGGTTGTTGTTCGAGGCCGGGAAGCCGACACTGACAGCGGCTATCCCGAGCATCGGGGACACAGACAGGTCGATCCCGCGCCCGAGCACCACTATCGTCTGGCCGACTGCGACGATCATGATCGTCACGGAGTCCGCCAGTATGAACGCGATGTTGCTCGACGCACCGAACTGCGGGTGCAGCGCTGTGCAAAACGCAAAAAGCGCCAGGATGGCCACGAGGAGCTGGACCTCCCGGCGTCGCAACAGGCCAAGGGCGGCGCTGCCGAGCCCCCCTCCAGACGCGACAGGTCCGGTCGCTTGGGCTGAGGGAGACGGAGCAGGCGGCGTGGACAGGGTGGTCATTTGACGTGTGCTCCGACTACGAGGGCACCGAGGCTCGTGTCGGCGATCTCGGCGCCCGAAAGTTCGCCCACGACGTGGCCCTCGTACATGGCAAGGACCCGGTCGCAGGTGATGGTGAGCTCGCTGAGCTCGGAGGATATGAGGACGCAGGCCAGGCCTTCCTCCGCCAGCTGCACCACCAGTTGGTGGATGTCGTCCTTGGCACCGACGTCCACGCCCCTCGTCGGTTCGTCGAAGATCGCCACCCGGGGGCCTGCCAGCAGCCAGCGCGAGAGCATTGCCCGCTGCTGGTTGCCGCCAGACAGTGCCTTCATCAAGGTGTCCAACGATGCCATCCGCACTGCGGTCTTCTCGGTCGCCTGCTTCGCCATCAGGCGCTCGGCAGCAGGCTTGAGTAACGGCCCGAATCGCTCGAGCTGGGGGATGACCCCCGCCGTGACATTGCGCTCCACCTCCACCTCGGCGAAAATGCCATGGCGGCTGCGGTCCTCAGGGAGATACACCAAGCCGACGTCGATGCAGGCCCTGGGAGTGCGGTGCTCCAGGAGCTTGCCCTCCACTCGCACCGAGCCCCGGTCCGTCGGCCGGAGGCCGAAGATCGTCTCGGCGACCTCCGTGCGCCCGCTGCCCACCAGACCGGCCAGGCCGACGATCTCCCCCGCCCGCACACTGAAGCTCACACCTTCGAAATGGGGCAAGGAGGTGAGGTCCTCTACCGCCAGCATCTCCGTGCGGCCCGCGGCGTCGACATGAGGGCGCACCCGCTCCCTCGTGGTCAGCTCGCGCCCGACCATCGCCATTACGAGCCCGGCCCTGTCGATCTGCGAGCGAGGCGCGCTCAGCACCTTGGCGCCGTCCCGCAGGACCGTGACCCGGTCGCTGATGGCGAGCACCTCGTCCAGCCGGTGGCTGATGAAGCCCAGCGTGTAGCCGTCGGCGCGCAGGCTCCCCATCACCTCGAACAGCGTCCCGGCCTCTTTGCCGGTGAGCGGGGATGTCGGCTCGTCGAAGTAGATCACTACACAGCGGTGGACCAGGGCACGAGCGCACTCGACGAGCTGCTGCTGGGCGACGCTCAGCTCCTCCGCTTTCACCTCGGGGTCTATGTCCAAGCCCACCCGGTCGAGGTACGCCGACGCCTCCCGCTTCATGGACTTCCAGTCGACGTTGAACCGCAGCCGGCCCCGCCGGAGGACGCCGACAAAGAGGTTCTCGGTGACAGACAGCGCCTGCATCAACGCCGGTTCCTGGGGCACCAGGTAGATCCCCCGGTGTTGCGCAGAGCGGGGGCTCAGCCCGCTCAGGCGGTGCTGGCCGAGCAGGAGCTCTCCTGAGTCGGGCTGGTAGATGCCGGCCATGATCTTGACCAGGGTGGACTTACCTGCCCCGTTCTCCCCCACGACCGAGTGGATCTCGCCGGCTTCGAAGCTGATGCTCACCTGGGACAACACGGTCGCCCCGTCGAAGGACTTGGTGATCGACCTTCCTACGTAGCGGGTGCCTTGAGGGTCCCGGGAACGAACGGCGCCTTCCAAAGTGGCAACGCTAACCATTGTGAAGGTGACTGTAACACTCGGTGACCCGTTTGTCAGCGCTAACTTTTTCGCGAAAATCCACCCTCTGGGGTTACCAGCCCTAGCGGTTCAGGGTGCTGTGGCGGACCACCAGTTCGGTCTGGATCTCCACCCGGTCCACGCCGCGCACGCCCGAGCTGATCTGGTTCACGAGCAACCTCAAGGCGGTCCGACCAACCTTGTCGAAGTTCTGGCGAACAGTGGTGAGTGGAGGTGTGAAATACGCCGACTCCGGCATGTCGTCGAAGCCGATCACGCTCACCTCCTCGGGCACCTTGCGGCCGTGTTCGTGCAGGGCCAGGAGCACTCCAAGAGCCATCTGGTCGTTCGCCGCGAATATCGCCGTAGCTTCGGGGACTCTCGCAAGCACCTGGCCGGCCTGGTACCCGGAACGGGCAGTCCAGTCGCCTGACAACGGAGCCACGACCTCAGCACCGGCCTCCTCGAGCGTCGAGCGCCACGCCATGAGACGCGCCTGGGCTTCCTGCCAGTCAAGGGGCCCGGACACGTGGAAGACGGTCGCGTGCCCTGTGGAGAGGAGATAGTTGGTCGCCGCCCGCGCTCCTCCGGCCTGATCGACGGTGACAGCAGACAGGCCGACATTGGGGTCGCCCTCGACGACCACCGCCGGCATGTCGGTCGGCAGGTTGTTCAGCACCTCCGCCGCCGAGGTAAGGGGCGAGATAAACACAATACCCTCTACCACCTGGTCGTTCAGACGGTTTATCGCGCTGACCACCGATTGGCGATCAAGGGAACGCAGGCTCACCACGCTTACGAAGTACCCGGCCCCGCGGGCGGCCTGTTCCACGCCGTAGAGAGTGGACACGGGACCGAAGAAGGTGCCGTTGAGGGTGATCACCCCGAGGGTCTTGGAATGCCCGGTGGCGAGCGTCCGGGCGGCGGCGTTGAGGCGGTACCCGAGCCCCTCGGCGGCAGCAAGCACGCGGGCCCTTGTCAACGGGCTCACGCTGGCGCGCTCGCCGATCACACGTGACACGGTCTGCGGAGAGACACCGGCGAGCTTGGCTACGTCGCTCATGGCCGGTGACCGCCGCGCCCTGGATCCCCGAGAGCTCACAGCAGGAAACGACGCCGTCTCTTTCTTGGTGTCGCCGTGGTAACGCGACAGCGGAGTCGCGACCTCAGGCTCACTTGAACGCGGCATCCCGGGTCACCTCCTTAACGTCGTCGGCCCTCCCTGGCCGACCTAGTCCAATACGAAACATAGCCAGCCACGGGAACTTCTGGCTGGGCTGCTCCGCGACTATCTTGGTCAACACCTCAGACGCCCCCTGCGGGGTAGCCGACCGAGCTGGCCCGAAGCCGACATACCCGCGGCAGGCACCCGGACCCGGCAACCAAGACCAGGGGCACACAAATTCGACTCGCCACGGCGAAATGTTGCACCGCATGAATGGTAGCGCTATCAAGAACGACCCGCCGGGACTCCGCAACAATCCTCTCAGCAACACTCGGAGGGAGGCGCTTAGGCTCTCGGCGAATCGTCCGACATCACCGTCAGGGATGAGGCGGGCGAACTGCTCGACCGCCTCGCCGGACATCTCCTTGTCCACCCTTCGCGGGCGCTTTACGAGACAGTTGACGTTGTGGGTGCGGTCCCTGTTCTGCCAGATGTCGTCGACAATCTTGGCCACGGTCTCCAACTCGTCGACTGGCGGCTCGACGGTCATGCCCGTCGTGTCACGGAAGTACTCCAAAGCGTGCCGTCAAAGCTGACGTTCCGCACTTCTCCTGACCCACATCCGCCCCCGCTTCAGGGGTCGCTCGACGAGATATGGACGCTGGCGGGGAGCTGGAGAAGGTCGAGGACCTGCTGCTGGAGCTCCGTGAGCTCGGGGTCGAAAACCTGCACGACCTCTCCTTTGCTCATAAGGCGGTGACGCTGGGCGTCGAAGATCTCCAAGATTCGAGGAGCGCTCGGGGACGGGCAGTTGCGCAGCTCGGGGTTGCGAACTGTCGGGGGAAACTCGTGACTGTGTCCCGTCCGGGCATGACCGGCACAGGGTCCTGAGATGATCGTGGTCGTGAAGCTGTCCGAGTGGGCCGTGGCCGATGGTGTGAGCCGGCAGAGCGCCTGCCGGCGGTCTTGCGCCGGGGTGCTGCCCGGGCCCGCCTACCAGCTTTCGACAGGTACGATCCTTCTCGAGGAGAACGAGCCACCCGGGCGGTGCGGCTTGGTATGCCCGGGTGTCTTCGGCGGGTCAGCGGTCCGGTCCGGACCGGCAGGTGGCCCGTCTTGCCGGACCGCCGCCCGTGAGAGCCTTGCCGCGTCGAGCGCCAGCTGGTACTCGTCGCGCGACCGCTCGGCGACAAGCTGTTGAGCCGGGGTCGTCGTGTATGTCGCGGAGCGGTACTGGGTACCGGCATCGTTTCCTTGACACATGCCCTGGGTCGGGTCGTGGTTCTCCAAGAAGATCGAGAGCAGCTTGTCGTAGGAGGTCCTCGCGTCGTCGAACACCACGAGGACCACCTCGGCGTGGCCGGTCCTCCCCGAGCAGACCTCCTCGTAGGTAGGGTTCGGCGTGTACCCCCCGCTGTAGCCGACTGCCGTCGAGTGCATGCCTCTTTACTCCTCGGTCAAGGCCATCTTTCCCATTGACGAGGCGGCAGTGGGGAGAACGGCCCAGGCCGTTTACGACCTCAATGACCAGGGCAAGATCGGTGTCTTCGGCATCGGCGACCCGCTAGCCAACCGGGAGCACGTCGCCAAGGGCTCCCTACGGGCATGCTTGCTCTGGAACGAGATCAACCAGGGCAAGTTGGTCATGTACGTGGCCAAGCTGGCTTACGAGAACAAGATCCACACCGGCAGCACTTTCACCTGCCCCTTTGGCGCGTTCACGGTGGCCTCGGCTTACGGCAAGGTCACCGGCGCCACGAAGAACACCGTCATCTTCCCCAAGCCGCCGGAGTTCACCAGGTCCAACCGCATGAAGTACGACTCTTGAGTGTGTAATGGACCGGCCACGGCGGCGAGTGGTTCCCGAAAGGCACCGCCGGCCGCCGCTGCTGGAGCCCAGCCCATCAGAGTGACGGCTGCCTCCGGCGACAGAGCCCCCAGGAAACTCAGGGCGGTCCAGACTCCGCCACCCGGACCGGTGAGGAAGTTTCTCGCAAGTCGCGCGCGCTGATCCAGCGGGTGAACTCGGCCTCCGGCAGGGCACGGGAGAAGAGGAACCCTTGGCCCAGGTCGCAACCGAGCGACTGGAGTGCGGCCAATTGCGCCTCCGTCTCGATACCCTCGGCGAGTACGTCGAGGCCGAGGCTGTGGCCCATGGTCACGACCGCGGTCACGATGGCCAAGTCGTCGGCGTCCTCAGGGAGCCCGTCGACAAACGAGCGGTCGATCTTCAGCTGGGCTATGGGGAACCCCTTCAAGCGGCTCAGGGAACTGTAGGCCGACCCGAAGTCGTCGATGGCGAAGCGAACGCCGAGACCGCGGAGCCGCCTCAGAACGTCAGTGCTGGCGGTCACGTCTTTCATGAGCACGGTCTCGGTGATCTCGAGAAGGAGTCTGCCCGGGTCGAGGTTCGCTTCGCGCAAAGCCGTCTCGATGGTGTCTACCAGCCCGGGATCCCGAATCTGGCAACCCGAGAGGTTGACGCTCACCTCGAGCGGAGATGGCCACCGTGCCGCGGTGCTGCATGCGGAGGTGAGAATCTGGGCGCCGAGCGGCACGATCAGCCCGCTGTCCTCGGCGATCGGCACGAAGACCGTCGGCGGGATCATGCCCATTTCGGGGTCATTCCACCGCGCGAGGGCTTCCGCGCCGACAACGCGCTGAGACCCGAGCTCGACGATCGGCTGGTAGTGGAGCCGGACAAAGCCCTGGTCGACCGCACCACGAAAACGATCCTCGGTTTCCATCCGGGTGATGGCAAGGTTTCGCATCTCGGTGTCGAAGATCTCGATGCGGCCCCGGCCGTTCTCCTTTGCGTGGTACATCGCCGCATCGGCATCTCGGAAGAAGATCTCGGGTTCGAGGACGTTTCCGTCTATCGCGATACCAATGCTGGCGCCGACGCGGACCTCGTGCCCGCCAATGCGCATGGGGGGCACAAGCGTGCTGAGGATCCTCTGCGCATACCGCATGACCTTGGCCTCGTTGGGAAGTCCGTCACACAGCACAAGGAACTCGTCGCCTCCGATCCGGGCAACCGTGTCGTCAGGTCGGACCGCGGCGCAAAAGCGCCTGCCTACCTCGACCAAGACTTGATCTCCCACGGAGTGTCCGAGGCTGTCGTTGATGTACTTGAAATGGTCAATATCGACCATCAGCAATGCGATAAGAGCTCCAGACCGGCGCGAGCGAGCGACGGCCTGCGCCGTTCGCTCCAGCAGCAGCGTGCGGTTGGGCAGATCGGTGAGCGCGTCGTGAAGGGCATTGTGTGTGATCTGGGCCTGCACCCTGTGGCGCTCGAAGCCGATGGTCGCGAGCCGTGCTCCGAGTCGAGCGACCTCGAGGTCATGGGGTGTGGGCTGCGGATCGACTCCCGAGAGGAAGAGCACGGCTCCTATGGGCTCGGGAAGCGCCGACCCGCGGATCGAGACGCCCCAGAAGTCCCGAAAGCCGTAGTGGGTCATGAGCATCGCGGCCGGCGGCCACGCGGGGTCATCTTCGAGGCTGCCCATCACAGGATCGTCACCCGTTCCCGACTCCAACCAAGGACACCTGCCCGCTCCAACGGCTAGCCGAGTCAAGTCGAGCTGTGCCTTGGCCGGCAAGCGGTCTCCCGCGGAGAAGATCGGGATCGGCTCGCCACCCAGGATGATGAGACACGGCCAGTCCGAGACGTAGCCTTCCATCTCGCGTGCGATCTCCTTCAGGCTGTGCTCGAGGCGGGCGCCGCCGGCGATGTCGTCCAGGAGCCGGGCCTCTGACTTGAGCAGTCGTTCGGCGCGTCGGCGTTCGGTGACGTCACGGGCGTTGATCACCACTGCGCGTATAGAAGGATCGTTCAAAAGGTTGTTGCTGACCGCCTCGAGGTCAACATAGACACCGTCGGCCCGACGTGTCCGCAAGTCAAGAGGGGGATGGAGACCCGGGAGCCGCAGGGTCTCCCGGAATATGGCGACAGCGCGGTCTCGATCATCGGGGTGGACACGGTCGAAGATGTTCGCGCCGAGGGCGTCGGCGGGGTCGATACCGAGGACGCTCTTCGCCGCAGGACTGACGTAGGTGGTGATCCCATCCTCATCCACCATGCGGACGATGTCGGCGCTGTTCTGCACGAGGGCACGAAAGCGCTCCTCGCTCTCTCGTAGCGCGGCCGTGGCCGCCTGCTCTCGCTGGCGTAGCTCCTCGCGATCGCGCGAGTCCGCCACTTCCTTGAGTGCTCGTCTGACGGCGGGCCCCAGGCGGCTCAGGTGCTCCTTGGTCACGTAGTCCCAGGCACCTTGCTTCATCAGCTCGACCGCATGTTCCTCCCCGAGTGTCCCGGTAACGAAGATGAACGGCACCTCTGGTGCGCTCGTTCGGGCGATCTCCAGTGCCTGCTCGCCGTTGAAGCCGGGCAACGAGTAGTCCGCGAGAATGAGGTCAGGCGGCGATTCGGTGAGCTCCTCGGTGAACGACTCTCGCGTGTCGACCGCCTTGACCCGGGCTTTGATCCCGACGGGCTCGAGAGCCCGGGCAGTCAGCTCCGCGTCCGCCGGCACGTCCTCGAGGATGAGGACGCTCACCTCGCCGTTTCGGGCGGGCGATGCTCTGGCGGCTGTCGCTGATCGGGTCACGCTGGGGTTCCAGAGTCGATCGGGGGCCGGTTGAGGAGCATCCAGTACATGCCGATCTCCTCAACGGCGCGCTGGAAGTCTTCGAACTCGACCGGCTTGGTGATGAAGCTGTTGACGCCGAGGTCATAGGTGTTGACGATGTCGCGCTGTTCCGAGGATGAGGTGAGCGCGACGACCGGCATCGTGTGGAGCCTCGGGTCGCCTCGGATCTGGCGCAGTACTTCGATGCCATCGACCTTCGGCAGCTTGAGATCGAGGAGAACGAGCCGAGGGCGCTCCATGTTGGCGCGGTCTGCGTACCTGCCGCGGGCAAAGAGGAAATCCAGGGCCTCCGCCCCGTCCTCGACGGCGATGATGTTGTTGGCGAGCCGCCTTTTCGTCAGGGCCCGCATCGTGAGCTCGCGGTCCTCGGGGCTGTCCTCGACAAGCAGGATGTCTGCCGGTTCAGTTGTCATGAGTCATCTCCTTGTTGGGGGCGGGGCAGGGTGAAGGTGAAACAGGCGCCCTCGTTTTCGCGCCCCTCGGCGCCCACCGTCCCGCCGTGACGGATGACGACGCGCTTGACGATGGCGAGCCCGATGCCTGTTCCGGGGAATTCATGTCCGTGAAGACGCCGGAAGACGCCAAATAGGGTCTCGACGTAGCGCATGTCGAAGCCGGCACCGTTATCGCGGACCCGGTAGAGGATGTCGTCCACCCGCTCATCGCAGTCGATGGCGATGTCTGCTCGTGGCTTCTGAGCGGTGAACTTCAAGGAGTTGGAGAGCAGGTTGGCCCAGACTTGACGCAGGAGGGCCGGATCGCCGAAGGCTTGGGGGAGTGGTTCGATGTGGATGCGAACCTCGCGCCCTTGCTCGAGCTCCATCAGTTCGTCGGCCACGGATCGGGCGAGGCCGTCCATGTCGACCATCGAAGACTGGAGGTCGTGACGACCGAGTCGAGAGAATGCGAGGATGTCGTCGATCAGCTGGCCCATCTTCTCGGTGTTGGTGCAGATGACTCCGAGGACCCGTCGCCCTTCGTCGTCGAGAGACTCGGTGTGGTCCTCGAGGAGGATCTTGGAGAATCCGTGTATCGCCCGAAGAGGCGCCCGCAGGTCGTGCGAGACGGAGTAGCTGAACGCCTCCAGCTCCTTGTTCGAGCTGGCGAGCTCCGTGGTCCGCGCGGCTACGTCCTGTTCGCCCCGGCGGCGCAAGACCCCGGCAGACACGACGTTTGCGACCGTCTGCAGGAAGTCGGCTTCGTCTTCGGTGAAGTGCCGCGCGGTTGGTGAATGACCGCCCAGCACACCGAGAGTGCCATGGTCCCCGTACACGACGACACTGAGCCCGCTCACCACGCCACGCTCGGTGAGAAGCGGCATCGGAGTGAACCGTGTCTCGGTGCTCATGTCCTGCACCGACACGGGATGGCCCTCGGAGATGACATAGCCCGCATACGACCCATGCCCGCCGGCGGGAATCGTCGCCGTGCCCACGAGGTCCTTAGGCCACCCGACGGCGGCCCGCAGCACGAAGGTGTCTTCCCGGGGAGAAAGCTCGAGGTACTTGGCCAGCTCGACGTGCAGCGCCTCGGCGACGGCCTTTACGGCTTCGCCGAGTATCTGTTGCTCGGCGGCTCCGCTGAGGACGAACCGGCTGAGGCGGCTGATGGTCGCTTGTTGCAAGACCCGCTGCTCCAGGGCCTGGCGTTCGTTGTGCGCCAGCGTCACGTCACGCCAGGTAACAGCGAGTGCGCCCTCGACGCTGCTGGCACGAATGTCGTACCACCGCAGCTTCACCTCGCCGCCCCACTTGTCTTCGTAGAAGAAGCCGTCGAGAACCAGTGGCTCCCCCGAGTCGAGGGCGTGACAGTACATCTCGAACAGGCCGGATGACCTGTGCGCTTTCCGCACATCGAGCAGTCGGCGCCCGGTGAGCGCCTCACAGTCCACGTGGACGTTCTCGGCCATCGCATTATTGGCGTAGGCGTACTCGAAATCGGTGATGTGCCCGTCGAGGTCACGCACCGGGGTGATGATCGCAAACGGGTCGAACGTCGTCTCGAGGCTCGTCTTGAAGGCGGTCTCCCACCGCTTTCCGGCTAGGGATCGGGCGCTCTTTCGACCGGCGCCCCGACGACTGTCACCCGATGGGACTCTCATCGCGCGTCCCTTCGTGACCGCGCTGATGAGCTCTGGGGTCGATGGCGGGGAGGGATTCGCTTCGCTTGGCGTCGACCTGCCCGGTCGTGCCGGGAGGGTCCCGATGCGGGCGACACGGTGCAGGGACTCAGCTGGCGCCCGAGTCGCAACCTTGCTCACGGCGCCACGGGATCGAACGTTGGTCGCGGGAACTTTCACAGTGGAGCTATCGACGGCGCAACGGCCGTTGCTTTAGACGCAAATGACCCTCGTCAGCTCCAATGTCATGACGGCACGGAGTCGCCGGGGCGTGACCGGAGGAGGACCGAGACTCGCTGGCGCGAGACACCGAACAGTTCCGAAATTCCGTCGATGCTGAGTCCCTCAGCATGCAGCGCCCGGACACCTTCGACCCGTAGACGGTGCCCGTGCCGCTCGAGGACGTGCAGACTTGTCCTGAAGATCTCCACGAGGTGAGGCAGGTCCGAATGGTCCGCCATCTCCGAATATGTCATGCCCGAAAGACGCTGCTCGCGGATACGAACAATATGTTCGAGAGCCAGCTTCAGCAGTGTGATGTTCTCTTCCAGCCCTTCGGCTGCGGCCTTGAGCGCGTCCAGGACCTCGTCAGGCTTGTCCCCGCCCATGTGGGCCTCCCCTCGACGACAGCTGCCCTCTGGTGCGCTCGCCCGGTGCAACGATATCGCGCTGACACTCGAAAGTCCGGGGCTCGGGCCGGGTAGTGGCAGTCAGGATGCCGGGCCGGGTATTGAGCCGACCACGACCGGCTCTACACCTCAGTCGTGCCAAACCCGTTCACATGACGGCACACCTGGTCAGTCGAGGCCGCTTCTGCTGGCACGCGGTGGCGATGGCGACTATGCCCCTCCGTCGGACAGGGAAAGGCCCGTGGGGCACGATTCTGACGGGCCACTTGATTGCACCCCGGTACCGCCGAGGCCGCAGTAGCCGTTCGGGTTCCGCTCGAGGTACTGCTGGTGGTAGCCCTCGGCGTAGTAGAAGGGTCCCGCCTTCTTGATCTCGGTCGTTATCCGCCCGTACCCCGCCGCGTCGAGCGCCAGCTGGTACTCGGCGCGCGACCGCTCGGCGACAAGCTGTTGAGCCGGGGTCGTCGTGTATATCGCGGAGCGGTACTGGGTACCGGCGTCGTTTCCTTGACGCATGCCCTGGGTCGGGTCGTGGTTCTCCCAGAAGATCGAGAGCAGCTTGTCGTAAGAGGTCCTCGCAGCGTCGAACACCACGAGGACCACCTCCGCGTGGCCGGTCCTCCCCGAGCAGACCTCCTCGTAGGTAGGGTTCGGCGTGTACCCCCCGCTGTAGCCGACTGCCGTCGAGTGCACGCCGTCCGCGAGCCAGAACTTCCGCTCGGCGCCCCAGAAGCAGCCCATCGCGAAGACGGCGCGCTCGAAGCCGTCCGGCACCGGTGGGCGAAGGGGCGTCCCCAGCACGAGGTGACGCTCGGCAACGACCATCTCCGTTTCCCGGCCATGCAGCGCCTGCTCAGGCTCGACCATCTCCGACTTGCTCCTGAACCAGGTCATCGCTGCTCCGGATCGATGCTCAGTGAGCACGAGTTGATGCAGTACCGCTGGCCGGTCGGCTGCGGACCGTCGTCAAACACGTGTCCGAGGTGCGATCCGCACGCTCGGCAGACGACTTCGGTCCTCTCGGTCCCCAACGACCGGTCGCTGTGAAGCTCGACGGCACAGGCCACTGCAGGCTCGGTGAAGCTCGGCCAGCCCGACCCCGAGTCGAACTTGGCATCGGAGGAGAACAGCTTGGCACCGCAGGCCGCGCAGCGATAGGTGCCATCGGTGTGGCAGTCGAGGTACTGACCGCTGAAGGCAGGCTCGGTCCCGGCCCTGCGCAGGACACGGTACTGCGCAGGAGTCAAGCGGCTGCGCCACTCGTCCTCGGAGAGCGAGACGTCACGGGGTGCCTCCTGCTCGGTCGTGGCTGTCTTGGATCCTCGAGATCGCAACATGCTGCTCAGTCTCGCTCGGCTGGCGCCGCGTTACACAGGGCGCGGTGGGTCCGCGACCGGCTGGTCAGACTGCCTGGCTCCAGCCCGCCATCGATGCTCCCTATTCCCCTCTGCGGTCGAGCTGTTCGATCCGCGGGTCGCGCACCTCGGCCCTGGCCGAGTCTGAATCGGCGTCGGTGAGAAGCGCCTGCGCAGCGGCTTCTGCCTCGAGGCGCGCCAGATAGTGGGCGGTCTCACGATCGACCGCGGCTTGGTCCCAGCCCAGCACGGGCGCCATCAGGCGGGCCACGCCGTCGGCCGCGAGATGCCCCCGGTCGGGCACCTCGAAGGCGATGTGAGTGCGGCGCGTGAGCACGTCGTCGACGTGCAGAGCGCCCTCGTAGGCCGCGGCATGGCAGACCTCGGCAGCCAGGTAGCGTTCGGCCCCCACGAGGGGGACAGCCAGGCCAGGGTCGGCGGCAACCAGGTCGAGCACCTCGGAGGCCAGCGTCCCGTAGCGCGCCACCAGGTGATGGAGCTGAGCGGGCGCCAAGTAGCCGGCGCCGGGATGAGTGCTCAAGCGGAGCTCGGCGCCCGACAAGCCGACTGCGCCCAGGAGCGGGACGTCGGCGGTGCGACTGGAATCGACCGAGAACCGCAGGTCACGAGCTACAAGATCGACGGCGTCGCGCGCCATGAGCCGGTAGGTCGTGTACTTGCCGCCCGCGACGCTCACGAGCCCTGGAGCGCTGCGCCGCACGGCGTGGTTACGGGACAGCTTCGCGGTCTCTTCGGCCGTGCCGCCTAGCAACGGGCGCAGGCCGACGAAGACGGCGATGACGTCGTCGAATCCCAGAGGCTCCCGCAGCGCCTCGTTGACGTGCTCGAGCAGGTACTCGATGTCGGCGTGCGTCGCCGCAGGGTGATCAAGGCCGTGGTGCCACTCGGTGTCGGTCGTGCCGATGATCCAGCGGTCCGCCCAGGGCAGCACGAAGAGCACGCTCTTTTCGGTCCGCAGGATGAGTGCGTACTCAGAGTCGATCCTGTCCCTGGGCACGACTATGTGCACGCCCTTGGACGGCCGCACAGTCATGGGGTGAGCGACACCTGCCAGACGCTCCATCTCGGTTGTCCACACGCCTGTGGCGTTGATCACGGTGCTGGCGCGCACGTCGAGCTCGCCACCTGATTCGAGGTCGTGGGCGCGCACGCCGGCGACGCGCTCGCCCTCGTGCAGGAAGTCGACTACCCCGAGCGCCGATGCGCAGAGCGCACCGTGGCGCGCAGCCGTTCGCGCCAGCACGAGCGAGAAACGGGCGTCGTCGACCTGAGCGTCGAAGTAGCGGATGCCACCGGTCAGAGAGTCATCGCGCAGGGCCGGCACGGCCCGCAGACAGGCACGACGCGTCAGGTGCCGGTGGCGCGGCATTGCAGGATGCAAACCGGCGAGCGCGTCGTAGAGCAGGAGCCCCGAGCCCATGTAGAGGCGATCCCAGACCCTGTGCCTGAGCGGGAACAGAAAGGCTGTGGGATGGACCAGATGCGGGGCGATCTTCTCAGCCAGGAGCCGTCGTTCGTGGAGTGCCTCGCGGACCAGCTCGATGTCGAAGCTCTCGAGGTAGCGCAGACCACCGTGGATCAGCTTGCTGGAGCGGCTCGATGTGCCGGCCGCGAAGTCGCGCTTTTCGACCAGGGCCACCGACAGGCCGCGGCTGGCGGCATCGAGGGCGACACCGCAGCCGGTCACGCCACCGCCCACGACGAGCACGTCGAATGTCTCAGACGCGAAGCGGTCCAAAGCGCGTGCACGCGCCGCGGGCCCGAGACGGGCCTCAGCATCCGACACCGTCACAGCATCCTCCTCAAGGCTCTGTGGCACACGAGCCCGCTGGGACGGAACATGGCATGGCGGCCGATGACCTTAGATCCCACGCGTGCCGAGCCGTGCGTCCACGTCCCTCACAGACCTCGCCGGCATTTGCCGCGGTGGCGGCGTCATGGGTCGCAGTGATGATGGAGCTCATCCGGACTCTGACCCTTCTTGGGACAGGCCCTCAGGCAGAAGTTCGCCGAGGGAATCGACCACGTAGTGAGGCTGCACGGGCGCGCCCTCGAGGCTGTCTGCACGCGTCGCCCCTGTCAGCACCAGCACGCCCGTCATGCCCAGCGAGCGAGCCATGGCCATGTCGGTGAGAAGGCGGTCGCCGATCACAGCGACATCCTGCGCGGGCATCCCGAGCCGCTCGACCAGCGCACGAGCCATGTGGATGCTGGGCTTGCCGACGACGGCCTCAGCGCTCGCGCCCGAGCAGGCCTCGATCGCTGCCAGCATCGCCGCGCAATCGGGGATCCCGCCTTCGGGCGTCGGGCAGTAAGGGTCGGGATTGGTGGCGACGATCACGGCGCCCCCGTAACGCACCGCTTGGAAGGCCGCGTTCAGTTTCTTGTAATCGAAGGTCCGGTCGAATGAGACGACCACGACCTGGGCTTCGAGGGGCTGCGTGGTCACCGTGACCCCCGCTCGGCGAAGTTCGTCTGTGGTCGAGCGCTCGGCCACCGCGAGAACTGTCGCCTGCGGATGCTCTCGGCCCAGGTAGTCCACCAGCGAGTCCACGGAGGTCACGACGTCGGCACGCGTGGTCGGCAAGCCGAGGCACGTCAGCTTCTGGGCGTAATCGTCCGCGGTCTGCAGCGGTTTGTTGGTCACATAGACGACACGCGACCCCAACGAGCGAAGCTCCCGTATCGTCTCGGCGGCATGCGGTAGCAAGGAGTCACCCAAGTACACCGTGCCGTCGAGGTCGAACACGTACCCCGGGTAGATCCGAGTGGGTCGCTTCAGCAAGCTCACGTTGCCTCGACTCACGCCGGAGCTCCGAGTGCCGCCGCGTCGCTCAGGAGCGCATCGACACAGGATTCGTCCCAAATACCCAGGAAGAAGGCCATGTCGGCAACGGAGAAGCGATCACGCAGGAAGCGGCAACTGGCCACGGCCCAACGAGCGGCGTCTTGGTCGACAGGGGGCGTCAACTCGCAGAACCGCACCGGGGCGCCAGCGCTGTGCAACGCCGCCACGAGAGCCTCTGGCCCGCTGAGCAGGTCACGCAGGGCCCGGTCGTGGGACGGCCAACGCAGTGCCGCCAGCTCGACCTGTTCGCGCGCTCGCGCCCAGCGGCCCAACTTGCGCTCGTAGACGCGCCAGCACTCCTCTGCCATGTTGCCACCCGGGTCGACGCCCGAGAAGGCGGCCCGCACCTCGGCCTCGGCCTCGCCGGGATCAGGCACCTGAACTCGCGACAGCCCGCCGTCGGCCAGCTCGTCGAGGACACGGCGCCACATCAGAGAGGCGACGACGTTGCTCACCCCTACCTGGGAGCCGTGCAGGGCTGCCTGGTCTCCGGCCTGTACGGCCGCCATCTCCAGCAGGTGGCTGATCGCGTGCTCCATGCCGGAACTGGGGGCGGTGGCGTTGGCGATCCCCATGGAGATGCCACTCAGGGTGAGGATCGAGGCAACCTGGTCCAGCGCCTTAGGATCCGCGTCCGGCACAAGGCGAGCCGCCTCGAGCAGGGCCGGTCCCTGCTCGCGGGCCAGCGCAACCGCGGTTGGCGAGTACGAGTCATCCATGCCCAGCAGTGTGGCCAGGTACCAGTCCGCCGGCGCCGTGAACATGGCACTAAGGTCGCCGATCCCGGAGACGTTCATCGCGACGGGAGCCTCGACAAGCACTTCTGTATCGGCGATCAGCGCGTCGGCCCACTTGCTCAAGACGGTGCGCTTGACACCGTTGAGGAGGAGAACGGAGCGATCGTCGGCGAAACCGTTGACGCTGTTGGCCGTCTGGACCACTACGTATCCCAAGCCGTGCGTCGCCGCCAGCACCTTGCCGATGTCGGCCACCGTCCCCGATCCGACGGCGACAAGACAGGCTGCGCCCTCGCAGTCGCGAGTCGCCTTCGCCATCGTCTCTTCGTCGGCGTGCAAGTTGTGGCCGACGGTACCGACCAGGACAGCCCTCACGGCCAGCTTCGACGCCAGCATGTCGGTGACCGAGCCGAGCAGGTCGCCCGACCGGTAGCGCTTGGGCGTCAGGTCGGAAACGACGGCGACCGGGCCCGCTGAACCTCGCGTGGCCAGCAGACCAGCGACGACATCGGGCAACGCCCCGAGAGCACCGTCACCGAGAACAACCGTCTGCAAGCCGACCGGCTTGAGCCTGGCGGCCTCAGGCGCTGCGTCGAGCCTGCGCCGGAGCGCACCGAGATCAAATATGCCCGTCACCAAAGAGCCACCTCCACAACCTCGAACAGCGCCAGGTACCGCCGATGGGCCTTGCCGTTGACCCTCGCCGCGTCGGTTTGCCGCGACATCGGTTCACCGCGGGCTCAGGGCGGCACACGACATCATCCCAGCGCAAGCCTGACCTCACGCGTCAGATGATCAGCTCGCCGGGTCTCCGGCCATCCGGCAAGGGATGTCGGCGTCCTCGTCGAGGTGATAGCTCGCGCAGATGCGGTGGTAGCCGTCCGCGATCTCCAATGGGGCCGATCTCTTCAGACATCCCCTGACGAGAAGAACCGGCGAGAGCTTCTCGCCCTTGTCGACCTTCTTCAGATCCGAGCTGACATGCGCGTTGTCTACTGGCAACAGTGCCAGGCCGCTCGCACGAAGGAGATCCTTGGCCTTCCAAAGGCCGATGGGCGCCGCGCGCAGCTCGTCTATCAGGGCGTCGACTGAGGCCTCGGGCAGAACGAGCGACAGGTAGCTCGCGGCGGCCGGATAGTCGTGGTCGTCCGGTTCTGATTTCCAGTGCTCCTTGGTTGTCACGGCGCCTTACCTTCCTCTTCAGTTCCTGGCGGGCCCGGACGACGTAGCCGGATCACGAACTCCTCCAAGCTCCCTTGAGCGGCCACCGCTGCCTTCGGGTCGCCGCCCGGGCCTCGCAAGATGAACGCCAATGCCGCCGCGGCGGCCGCCCCGACCAGAGGTCCAAGCAGGTACACCCAGTAATGGTCGAAGATCCCGAGCACAGCGTCGGGGCCGAAGGATCTCGCGGGGTTCATCGAGGCGCCGGTGATCGGACTTCCCCAGATGCCGGCGACGGTGATGTAACCTCCGACAGCCAGTGCGGAGAGCGGGCCGACCTGCTGCGCGCCCGATGCCGTGCCGAGGATTACAGACACGAGCCCGAGCGTGAGAATGGCCTCCAGCACGAACGCCTTGGGATCTGAGACACGAGGTCCCGGCAGTGTCGCCCCGAGAAGCGCCAAGCGCCCGAAAAGACCACGCAACACCAGACAGCCGATCGTGGCACCGGCGAGCTGGGCGACGACGTAGCCCGGCACACGTCGCCAGGGGAACTCCTTTCGGAGCGCAAATGCAACGCTGACAACGGGATTGAGATGTGCCCCGGAGATCGCCCCCAAAGACAGGATGATCCCCATGACCATGAGGCCCGGAGACACCACCGCAAGGGCGTGCGGCACCGAGCCGGGATCGAACGCATCCACCACCGCGGGGCCGGCTCCGGCGAAGACGAGGAACATCGTTCCGAACAGCTCGCAAACCAGGCGCCGCCACTCGTGGGAAAGGTTGTCGAACTCCGCCACCCAGGGTGGCTCGAAAGCGAGGAGAGCCCGCAGGGAAACGGGGCGCCCGTCGGAGGTCGTCTCTGTGATGTGCACGCTCCTGGTGCTGCCCGTCATCGGTCATAGAGTGCCAGAAAGCGCCGGAGACGCGGCGGACCATGCTCGGGCGAGCGGCGAGGCCGCTCTGCGGACCTCGACAGGTGCCCGGATCGCGACGACACCCACTGTCGCGAGCGCCCGGTGCCCGGACTGGCTGCGGTACAGGTGCCCAGTGTCGCAGCCTCGGCGCGGCTAGCTTCCACGACATGGGTGAGCGAAGGTCCCACAAGGCCGCAATTTCAACCCGGCGCACCTGGTGGGGCGCCGCTATAGCCGTGAGCTGCTGCCTGCTCGCCGCTGGATGCGGAAATCGCATCGCAGCCGGTCCCACCTCATCCTCGACGACCAGCACCGCCGGCACTGGCACGTCATCCACCTCGACCTCCACCTCCACCTCGACCTCCACCTCCACCTCCACCTCCACCTCCACCTCCACCTCGACGACCACGGCCGCCCCGACGACGACCACGTCAACCGCGACGACCACCACGACGACGACCGCCCCGACAACTTCGCCCGGCGGCCTCCAACAGCCGACGACTTCCAGGCCCATGACGATCCTCGACGTCGGTGACTCGCTCGGCGAGGATCTCGGCCTCGGCCTCGGCTACACCATGGGCTCGAACCCGCTCGTACGCGTCGTGCAGGCGGGCTACGGCAGCAGCGGGATCGACCGCCCCGACTACTACGACTGGCCCGCCCACCTGGCCGCGGACCTGAGCGAGTACCACCCTCAGGTGGTGACCATCCTCATCGGCGGCAACGACCATCAGGATCTCTACCTGAACGGCGACTGGATCGCCTTCGGCACCGCCCAGTGGCACACGATCTACTCCCAGAGGGTCGCCCTCATGATGAGCGAGACTTTGAAGGCCGGGGCCAAGATGCTCTGGGTCGGCTTGCCGATCATGCAGAACCCCACCTTCGGCGCGTATATGCAGACCTTGAATTCGATCTATCAGGCCGAGGCCCAGCTGCACCCGGGTGTCGTGTTCTTCCCGACCTGGTCGCTCTTCTCGAACGCCGAGGGCCAGTACTCCGCCTATCTCACCAACAGCTCGGGTCAGACCGTGCTCGCCAGAGACAGCGACGGCATTCACATCGCTCCACCGGGGGGCTGTGACATCGTCGCCATCGCGGCAATCAAGGAGATCGAAGCGATCTGGCACGTGCGCCTCGGGGTGTGACCTCGGGGATCAGGGCGGGCTATCCCCCACCGCTCCACCGCTGCATGCCGGGCGGTAGCGACCCGGATCTCGTGAACAGCAGCACTTTCACTCCCTTGAAGTCCTTCTCGCCGACGACTGGATAGTGCTGGTCGAGCGCCGCGAGCAACGCCCGGCTCTGTGCCAGGTACCTGGGAAGCGCTGCCCAGCCGCCGTCGACCACCCAGATCCGGTTGAAGCGGCCATCCAGCGCCGCTATCGCCCCGGGCGTGGGCACCCGATGATTCGCGGCATAGGGCAACTGCGTCCCCCAAGCCGCCGAGGGCCAGACCGGTGCGGGAAGCCGAGGGAGCTTGCCCGCCTTGTCAAAGTCCGCGAGCAGGTAGTAGTTGAAGATCATCCGCTGGGAGGGCTGGTCGAAGATGATCCCGTCGCCAGGACGCGCAAGACCGACGACGTAGGCCGTCTCGCCAGGACCGTTCTCGATCACCGCCCCGTAGTGGCCCCAGGTCTCCGCGAGGGGATACAGGGCGAACAAGGCGGCGGCCCCCGCCCCGAGCACCAAGCCGGCCAACGCCGCCCCATGCGTGGCCCGAGCCCTCTCGCCGGCTCGGACCGCGGCGATGCCTCTGGCAGTGCCCTCGGCGAGCAAGCCCGCGACCGTCGTGATCCCGATGGCCCCGAGCACCGCGAAGGCCGGCATGGAGGCAATCAGGTAGCCCGGCTGGAGAAGCGACACCGAGAACGAGATCGCCAGCACGACCACAAGCGGGAGTCCGGCCCAGGACAACAGCAACACACCATGCCAGCGCTCGAGCGAGCCGGCCTTGCTCTCGGCGGCCCCGCGAGCTGTCGTGACGGTCCCCGCCGCGATGACCAGCAGCATGAGCGGGCGCAGCCATGTCGAGAACCCGGGCACAATGAGCCCGTACAGGAAGGTCCTCGCCGATCCTGCGCTCATGGGCGCGATCCAGTCGATCTGCGCGCTGCCCCGGTGCAGGGCCATCAAGGCGAGAGGCACGAGCAAGACCGCGAGCAGTCCGGCCGCGACAAGTGCCGAACGCATCACTGCGGCCCTGCGGCGCAAGGTGCCCATCGACACGACCTGCGCAATGGCAAACAACGGTGACAGCAGCAGGCTGTAGCAGGCCAACGCCGACACGACCACCCACGCGACAAGGCGAGGGCGTGAGCGCCGCTCGAGGACGGAGACGAGCAACCGCGTCGCCACCACGACAAGAAGAAGGCCGAGCGTGTAGCCACGCGCCTCTTGGGCCTTGGAGATCACCGCCCGATTGGTGATGACGAGCGCGGTCGCGATGGCGGCGACCCGAGCACCCCAACAGCGCAAGACGAGGCCGTACAGGAAAGGGACCGTCACGACGAACGCGACCACCGAGATGAGCCGGACCGAGGTCGCGGACTGTCCGAGACCCGCGAGGAACAAGGTATGCAGCAACATGTAGTAAGCCGACATGCTCCCGCCGTCGCTGGTGATCGCGCTCCAGAGCTCATGGCCGTGCTGAACCGAGATCGACACCGAGGCGGTCTCGTCGTTCCACATCGGTGACGAGCCGAGCTTGTAGAGCGACAGCAGAGCTGCCGCGATCGTCAGAACGGTGGCCGGCCCCCAGCGTGCAAGCCAAGCACCGTGGCCCTCCGGTGGTCTGCGAAGTGCTGGCACATCGACATCTGCAGACGGCGCGTCCGCACCAGGCGGCTGGGCCGGGACCTCGCCGTGCGGATCTCCGGATTCGGCTCCGCCCTGACACTGATCCTGTGAATTGCTTGGCAAAAAACCGGTCCTCCGATGTTCCCGAGGGCCCGGGTCCCCTCTGCCGCCTAGGACTCGGCCGTCGCTACAGCGCCACTCACCTCGGCGATCGCCAAGCCGCCGGGCTCGCCGCCTCCGTCCCAGTCCTCGACGAGTACCCCGGACGCATCACGACGAAACACCGGTATGGCACCGAGCGCGTGCACGAGTTTCACGGTTTCGCCCAGCTCGCGGCGCCAGGTGGACGCCTCGGTGACCAGGGTGCCGATCGCGACCGGCTCCGCCCCGACTCGGTGGAGGAGATTCAGTGCTGCCCGCATCGAGGCACCGGTGGAGATGACATCGTCGACGAGCGCGACTCGCCTGCCCTTTACCACCCCGACTCTTGCGGCATCGAAGAGCAGCCGTTGCTGGGCACCGGTCGTGATGGACTTCACCGGCTCGGTGATGGCATCGCGCAGGTGCAGCTTCGGCGTCTTCTGCAAGATGAGATAGTCGTCGAGGCCGAGTGCCCGGGTCACTTCGATCGCCAGCGGGATGCCCATCGTCGCGACGGAGACGACGAGATCTATCTTGTACGGCTCCAGTTGCTGGGCAAGCTCGGTTGCAGCGCGCTCGACAAATCGCACGCCATGGTCCACGGTGATGAGGAGCGCGATCGCCAGCTCCTCGGTGATCGGGATCAGCGGCAGGTCGATCTCCTGAGAGCCGACCGTCGCGCGATAGGTGCCTGCAGCGATGACCATGTTCGCGATGCTCGCCCGTCTGGCGCTCGGGCGCAACTGCAGATCAGCGTCAGGCAGGAGGGCCGAAGAGCCGGTCGCCGGCATCACCCAGGCCGGGGACGATGAAGCCGTGACTGTTCAGCTCCTGATCCACCGCGACGCACGCCACCCTCACCGTGGGGTGCTGGCCGCAGAAGGCGTCGAGTCCCGGTTGCGACGCAATCAGGCACAGCGCGTGGATCTCCGTTGCTCCCCGTTGCTTGACGAGGTCGCAGACCCTCACCAGCGAACCTCCTGTCGCCAACATCGGGTCGCAGATGATCACTCGCCGGTCCGAGAGGTCACGGGGAAGCCTTTCCAGGTACACCGTGGGAAGCAGCGTCTCCTCGTCGCGGCGCAACCCGACATGAGCGACCTCGGTCAACGGGAGCACTTCTTGGATCGCGGGAACCATCCCAAGCCCTGCGCGCAGGATCGGGACCAGGAGCACCATTTCGTTCACTCGCTGGCAAACGACGTCACGAGCCACGGGAGTGTCGACCCGGTGCTCGGCCGTGCGCAGGTCCCGCAGGGCCTCGTAAGCGAGAACTGCAGAGAGCTCACCCACTATCGTCCGAAACGTGGCGTTGTCCGTCTCGGCGTCCCTCAGCACCGACAAGCGGTGCGCGACGATCGGATGATCGACGACGAGTACGCGCTGGCCTCCCGCAGAGGGGTGCCGGGCCGGCTCGGTGACGAGTCGGAGTCCTCTTCCCGAACGTGACATCTCCCGCAGGCTACCCGAGCGCTCGCCGAAGCGCCTCCCGAAGCGCCCCACCCGGGCGCGCACGATTCCAGATCCTGAGCGCGACCTCGGCGGCTCGATGGAATCGTGGCCGTGCCGGTCTTGCTATCAGGCCGAGGCAGCCTTCTCGCAGACTGGATCCTCGCGAAACTTCCGTTTCCTGGTTCCGGGCCCTCCCGAGGCGGGATGCTGGTCGAGCCAGCTCGCGAGCTCCTCTGCGGGCATCGGCCGGGCCAGGTAGTAGCCCTGGGTGACGTCGCAGCCGAACTGAGCGAGGCGTTCCATGATGGCGCGCGTCTCTACTCCCTCGGCCACCACTCTCAGAGCGAGGTTGTGGCCGAGGTCGATTGTCGAACGGACGACGATCTCGTCCTCTTCGTGGGCGGCCATGGTGGACACGAACGACCGGTCGATCTTTATCTCGTCGATCGGAAGGCGCTTCAAGCCCGCGACGGAGAACTGGCCGGTGCCGAAGTCGTCGACCGAGAGCCGCAGGCCCATCGCGCCAAGGCGTTCGAGCACGTCCTCGGTCCTGCGCGGATCGCCCGCGACAGAGGCCTCGGTGACCTCGAGCTTGAGCATTGTGACAGGCATCCGCCACTTGCCGAGCAACGTTGCAACCTCGCCGGGAAAGGCAGGATCCACCAGATCCGGCATGGAGAGGTTGACCGCGATCGGCAAGCGGCGTCCCTCGTCCGCCCAGGCTCGCCATTGCAGGCCCGCGTCATTGATCACATGGAGCGTCAGCTCCTTGATAAGGCTCGTCTCCTGCGCGACCGGGATGAACTCACTCGGCATCACAAGGCCCCGACTGGGGTGGTTCCAGCGGATCAGCGCCTCCACGCCGACGATCCGGCCACTTCGCACGGAGATCTTCGGCTGGTAGTAGAGGACTAGCTCCTGGTTCTCTATCGCACGCCGCAGATCGCCGATCAGATCACGGCGTGTCTCGGCGCGCGTGTCCACCGATGCGTCGTAGAAGGCGTATCCGAGGTTGGTGTCCTTGGCCACGTACATAGCCGTGTCCGCACGCCGAAGCAGAGAGTCGACGTCGACGCCGTCGCGTGGATAAGCAGAGATGCCGATGCTCGCTTCGAGGTTCATGGGCAGTCCTGCGAGATCGATCGGCTGCTCGATCGCCCCACGCACCCTGCGAACGACCTCGAGAACGTGGGCACGACGCGCCTGGGGCACGAGCACGGCGAACTCGTCGCTGCCTAACCGGGCTATCGAGTCGTCTTCGCGCAGAACCTCTCGGAGGCGGCGCCCGACCTCTTGCAACAACTCATCTCCGCTCGCGTGGCCGAGACAATCGTTGACCTGCCTGAACCGATCCAGGTTCATCACCAGCACTGCCAGCTCGTTGCCACTGAGCTGCGCCTCGGAGATCGCCTGAGCAACGCTGTCGTGGAACAGGACGTGATTGGGGAGCCCGGTCAGTGGATCGTGCAAGGCCTGACTGAGAAGTTGCCTCTCGAGGACATCGTGCGACTTCTCCGTCGCCTTCTGCCGGGTGATGTCCAGGATCACGCCGACTGTCCACTGTCCCCGGCCATCAGGGCTGAGAACCGGGCGGCCGTGCTCGGCGACCCACCGTGACTCCCCGCTCAAGTGGATCAATCTGTACTCGAGCGAGTACGCCGAACCCCGGTCGAGGGCGTCGCCCAACTCCCCTATCACGTAGGGGAGATCGTCAGGATGGATGATCGAGTCGTAGCTGCGAACCTTGTTGTCGATGAAGTCGCTCGCCGGATAGCCGACGAGATCCTCGATCTGGCCGCTCATGAACTGGACCGTCCATGTCGCGTCGTAAGCGCAGCGATAGACGACGCCGGGGATGTTGGCGACGACCGAGCGGAAGCGCTCCTCGGTGTCGCTCAGGACTGCCTCGGTCCTGTTTCGTGGCGTGATGTCGAGACAATGTCCGTAAAGCGTGGTCCTGCCGATACCGTCGACGACCGGCGCGGCCCGGTCTGAGATCCATAGGACGGTCCCGTCCTGGCCGACCATCCGGTACTCGCTCACGAACGGCTCGCCCCTGGCCGCCGCGTCCCAGTGCTCGGAGAGGACCCGGTCCCGGTCGTCCGGGTGCAACAACCTCGAGAACAGCCCCGAATCGTTGACAATGCTGTCACGCGAGATCCCCAGGATGGCGCCACTGCGAACACCGAGATCGTTGACCAGCACGGAAAGTCCCGGAGCCGTCCGGTAAGAGAGCACGAAGTACTGCTCGAAGACCGACCACGCTTCGATCGCGTCGTCAATTGCCGTCGGACCGGCGGTCGGCAGCTGGAACGGGGGGTCGGAATCCATCGGACTATGCACTCACCGCGGCCACGACCCTAAACATCGGCTTGAACCCGGCGCGACTTGAGAGCAATCCCAGGTCAGGGGCATCGACGGAACCGCGCCCTCCGGCGTGGGAACTCAACTCGGTGATCGCAGACAACCCGTGGCACGCAGCGGCCACCTGCCCATGGCCCTCTGCTACGACATCCACGCTCACAGCTTGCCAGTCCGTACGACCCGTCCTGCAACGTGACAGTTCGAGGCTCGCAACCGGTCCCAGCGCCTAATGGGCCCGCCGGCCTCTGCTTCGAGAACGGTCTTGGCGGTGCCCGCTGGCCTGCATCTCTAGCTCACAAGTACGGAGTCCGCTCCTCGCCACGGTTCTCCCGGCCATTCGGCCCTGTCGATGGTCCCACGCCTCGCATCTGCTCGAGTTGGCGCTGGGTGGCCACCTGCTGAACGAAGAGCGTCGCCTGAATGCCCTGGAAGAGCCCGGCGAGCCACCCGACGAGCTGGCCCTGGGCGACCCGGAGTTCCGCATCGGTGGGCGGGCCGTCGTCGAAGGGGATCGCGAGTCGATCGAGCTCCGCGGCCAGCTCGGGTGAGAGTGTCCCCTCGAGCTGGCGAATTGACTCGTGGTAGATCTCCTTCATGCGCGTGCGGCTCGCGTCATCGAGCGGAGCCATCCGTACTTCCTCGAGAAGCTGCTTGGCCATCGAGGCGATCCGCATCAGCTTCGCCGGTTGCGAGACGACTTCCTCTTCCTCAGGCGGGCCTGGCTGCGCGATTTCGGCAGGCACGAGGGCGCGCGGGCTGGATTCAGCCTCCTGGGGCAGAGCTGGATCATCGGAGATCAACGGGTCATTGTTCATGGAAGGATTCTGCCCTCAAGGCGGAGGTCGCGAGCGGCAGCCCACGCGAGCGCGTGAGCCCGCAAGCCGGCTCACCGTTCCCAAACACCGGGCAGAACTGAAGTCCTGCTCGGCGGGCGACCACGAACACCTTGACGGTGTGTCCACTCGGTCAGGTTCACAGGGAGCACCCTATCGAACAGGTGTTCGCTCACTATGGCTCAGAGGGTCGTCAGCAGCTGACGACCCTAGCGCCACAGGTGATCGAGATCGACCGTGATCGTCGAGTGCGCCGCTGCGATGCTCGCCACGCGCGGCCGAGGGGGCGTCTCCTCTTGGATGTCGAGGGCAGAAAGCACGTCGCTCTCGAGGAACCGGCTCGCCGGAGCCAGGCAGTGCCGATCGTTGCGAGACCTCGGGTGGATTGGCATGCGAAGGGGCGTGTACAGAATGAGCCGGTCACGAGCCCGGGTCGTCGCGACATAGAAGAGCCGCCGCTCCTCAGCCAGTCCGGCGCCGGAGCCAAGGGCCATGTCCGAAGGGAACGCGCCGTCCACTAGGTGCGGAATGTGCACCGCCAACCACTCGAGCCCCTTGGCGGAATGCACCGTGGAGATGACCACGTAGTCCTCGTCGAGATGGGGCGGCCCGGCGCGATCTCCTGTCGCCAACGGCGGGTCAAGGGTGATCTCGGCGAGCCATGCGGACAGATCGTCCATCGCGGCGGCGGCGCCGGACAGGCGGTCGAGATCCTCGACCCTCGCCGGGCCCTCGCTGTAACGGCTGAGGACCAGCGGGCGAAGGACCCGGAAGATCGCGGTCACCCGGGCAGAAGTACCGATCTGGTTGCGGGCAGCGTCCAGGCCCTGCAGGGTTTGTGTGAGCGCCACACGCGATCTCGCCGGTGCTGCGGCCACCGCCTCGGTCCACTCGTACGCGCTCGCGCCGGCCTGAGGCGCTACAAGCCCGAGCAACATGCGGCCCCGCGCTGGGCCGATGCCGTCGTGCATGCGCAACAGCCGGAACCACGCCAGCTCGTCCGCAGGGTTGTCCAGCAGCCGAACCGCGGCGGCGAAGTCCTTCACGTGCGCGGCCTCCACGAACCGGAGGCCCCCATACTTGCGGTAAGGGACCCGGCGCGCCGTGAGCTCGAGCTCGATGAGGTCGCTGTGATGAGCGGCGCGCACGAGCACGGCCTGGTCACGCAGCCGCATCCCCTGCTCATGGGCGTCGAGGATCCGGTCGACGACGGCACGGGCCTCGCTCGGCGCGTCGTGGCAGCGAACGAGAACCGGTCGGCAACCCCCCGGTCGCTCTCCTTGAAGTGTCAGGCGGACGCCCGCCCCAAACGGCCGGACGAGGTTCGCCAGGTTCAAGATGGGCTGAACGGACCGGAAATTGCGTTCGAGCGGAATGACGGTCGCCCCCGGCAGCGAGCTGGCGAGGTCGTGGAGGTACCGCGCGTCGGCCCCTCGGAAACCGTAGATTGCCTGCGCATCATCGCCCACCACGGTGAGCCCACGCCCGTCGGGGCGAAGCGCGCGCACGATCTCGACCTGCAACGCGTTCACGTCCTGGTACTCGTCGACGAGCACGTGATCGAACATCTCGATCATGTGAGGCCCAAGTCGATCGTCGGCGAGTGCCGCTCGCCACAAGAGCAACAGGTCGTCGAAGTCGACCTGGCCCTTGGCCCGCTTGCGGGAGACATACGCCTTGAACAGGCCCGCAATGGCTTCGGCGTGAGGCTCACACCAAGGAAAGTGCGTCGCCAACACCTCACCAAGGCGATGCCGGGTGTTCACGCACCTCGAGTACACCTCGACGAGGGTGGCAGACCGCGGCACGCGGACATCTCCCGCATCGAGGCCGTGTTCGTCTCGTAGCAGATCCATCACGTCGGCGGCATCTCCTGGATCGAGAAGCGAGAAGCCCGGCTGCAGCCCCAACGGCTCCGCGTGGCTGCTGATGAGTTGGTGCGCGACTGCGTGGAACGTGCCCCCACGAAGCCGTCGACCGCACTCTCGGTGACCACTCAGGGCGGCTGCTCGAGCAAGCATGTCGTCTGCCGCACGTCGTGTGAACGTCAGCAGCAGGATCCTCTCTGGCGTCACCCCACGCTCGAGCAGACGGGCCACCCGCGCCGTCAGCGTGCGTGTCTTGCCGGTGCCGGCGCCTGCCACGATCACAAGCGGGTCGTCGCCGTGGACGACCGCGGCCAGCTGAGCCTCGTCAAGGTTGGCGTCCCACGCCGCGTCGTCGTACATATGTTCGATCCTAGTAGGGCTCGGCTCATTCCAGGTGAGATACCCCCCCTGAGCAGTCCGGGCCACTACCGTCAACGTCCGTGGAGTGGAAGTCCTCAAGGACATCGTCGAGTTGCCGATAATTTTCCTCGTGGCCTCAAAAGACCGCGACGAGGAACGCGCCTCTACGCGTTCGCTGAAGGCCGCCCCCGAACCGGGCGATTCACGGGACCTCATCGAGTCCCTGACAGCAAGCGGCACCTCGGTCGGCATGTCACTCCCCGCGCTCCCAGATTCACCACCGAAGCTCCGTGCACGGGTCGGAGTCCCTGTGTTCGCGGCCCTTCTCGCTGCTGGTACGGCCGTCCTTCTCGTCTGGGGGCCG
>Ga0181521_10000365_pt1 | contig 55010 bp, 50 predicted proteins | sample PEATcosm2014_Bin_32_FD_119764 | JGI IMG/M metagenome (GOLD analysis project Ga0181521, IMG submission 119764) | Peatland microbial communities from MTU Mesocosm Facility, Houghton, MI, USA - PEATcosm2014_Bin02_60_metaG | ecosystem: Environmental > Terrestrial > Soil > Wetlands > Peat | place... | reverse complement strand
CCGAATCCCTTGGCCTGGAACAACTCTGTAGTACCCATCGTGGGTAATACAGAGCGGTCCCGCTAAGACACACGAAATACAGCTACTTGCCCGTGTCTCTGCCGAAATCCGAGTAAACTCCCGTTAGGCGGCAGACGGTAGGTGAAACCCGGAAGCAGAAAGCGGCGCGCGCAGATCGGGACGCAACCCGCAGTGAGGCTGTCTCACCTGGAGGTGCGCGGAGAATGCGGGCTGTGCAGGCGCTGGCGGACCCTCCGCGATGGCGCCTGTTCAGAGCGTCGCGCCAGCGAGGGCGGAAGATTGAGGGGACGGGTAGATGCGGTGCGAGGTGGGGATGATTAGAAAACGGGAAGGTTCGTTGGGCGGGGAAGACGAAATTCGGGCCTGCCGGTTTGAAGTGCGGGAGGCGGCGGACGGTCATATCAAGGGATATCCGATTGTGTTCAATCGGCTATCGGAGGATCTCGGCGGATTCCGCGAGCGCATCCTCCCGGATGCGGTGACGCTCGATTCGGATGTGAAGGCGGATTTCAACCACAATCCGGATTACATCATTGGGCGCGCGAAGGTTGGCACGCTCAAAATCTCCGTCGATTCTAACGGAGTATACATGCACGCTATTCCGCCGGCTACGAGCTGGGCGCGCGATTTACAGGCATCCATCAAGCGCGGCGATATCGACCAGGGATCTTTCAGTTTCCGAGTGCTTCCCGGCGGCCAGCAGATTACCGAGGAAAATGGACAGCAGGTGCGCACGCTATCGAAGATTCTGGTACGGCGCCTGTCGGTGGTTTCCGATCCGGCGTACACGGCGACGGCGATAGAAGCGCGGAGTCGCGGAGCGAAACCGTCCCACGCTGCCGGCGGTGCGGCGAAACAGGCTCCCGTGAGTGTCTACCGACATCTCCAAAGGCTGATTGAGTCGGACTTGGAATAGAGAACCCCGCGGCAGATATTTGTTTCATTGAAGTTTTGCAGAGCAGCGCGCCTGCACTCTGGCGCCCTATTCCCGTTGAATCGCCATCGGGCGCTTAAACTCAAAGTCAACCAAAAGAGGAGTCTCAGGAATTGGATACCGTTAAGCAGTTGCAAGACCGAAAGCGCGCGTTACTGGATAGGGGGCGCAGCATTATTGACAAGGCGCTCCGCGAGGGGCGTGCGCTATTTCCACCCGAAGAGGTGGATATCGAGGGCATCGGACTCAAAGCGCAGGCTATCAGTAGAACCCTTCGGATGGCCCATTCCTTCAACCTGGCAACGATTGAAGACGCGAGCGAACCCAGGGAGGCCGGGGGCGGCCGATTCATGGAGGTGGTACGGGCGCTTCACGCTGGCAGGGGGAATCTGGACGCGGCGGTAGCCTATACCAACCTGCAAAACCCCGACCTGGCGCGCGCGCTATCGGCGTCTGTGGCCACGGCGGGCGGGTTTGCGGTTCCCGAAGGATGGGGCGGGGAGGTTATCGCCGCTCTCCGCGCACGCGTGGCCGTTCGTCGGCTCAATCCGATTGTGGTTCCCATGGGCAACGGCAACCTCACGTATCCGAAGATTACCGTCGGCTCCACGGTCCAGTACACCGGAGAGAATGCCCAGGTCGTACAGGTTGCGCCATCGTTTGGGAGCGTGAACCTCATTGCGCGCAAGCTGGCGGCTTTGGTTCCGATCAGTAATACCTTGATGCGATCAGCGAACCCCGCGGCCGATAAGATCGTTACCGAAGACCTCACCAGTGCCGCGGCCGTGGTTGAGGACGCCGCGTTCATTTGCGGAGATGGCACGCAATTCACGGCAAGGGGCCTGCTTAACTGGGCATTGCCGGCGAACGTGTTCAACTCAAGCGGCAGTACCTACTCCGAAATCGACTCGGATCTGTCCGGGATGGAAGCCGCGCTTATTGGGGCAGGCATTCCGATGTTACGGCCAGGCTGGATAATGGCTACCAGGACGGAGCAGTCCCTCAAGAATCTTCGCGGCAGCGACGGACACCGTATCTACCCCGAGATGACAGAGAACGGCGGCGGAAAGCTTCGCGGATTCCCGTACGTCGCTACGACCTCGGTCCCAACCAACCTTAACGGTGGCAGTCAAAGCGAAGTTATCTTGGCTGACTTCAGTGAGGTGGTGGTAGGAGAATATCAGCTACTCATCGACGCGTCCAGGTCGGGATCGTACCAGACTTCGGGCGGAAACACGGTTTCGGCGTTCAGTCAAGATCAAACTGTGATAAGGATTATCGTGCAAAGCGACCTGGCCTTGAAGCACGATGCGGCCGTTGCAGTTCTGGAGGGGGTGACGTACTAATGAAAACCACCACTGGAACATTGAGCTTCCAACAGGAGTTGGAAAAGTTGGTGGCGTCGGCTCCCTCACGCGCGGGCCTCTTGGCGGCGACCGTAAAGCTGGAAACCTTACGCTTGCAGCGAAACGATGCATCGACGGCACTGATCGCGCTCGAAAAGGAATTCGCCACCGAAGCACAAAAAACGGCCGAACGCGCAAAGGAACTGATCCAGAACGGGAAGGTTCCAACCTTTACCACCTCGGACGAGTTGCGCCAAGCGCGGCTGTCGATGAACGTCATTCTGGCTGCTATATCGGCTCAGGAGCGCGAGGTGCAATCGCTGTCGGCCCACCTTTCCCGCGAAGTGCGCCTTAGCCTTCGGCCGTTCCGTCAGCGGCTTGTCGCGCGCGTCGGCGCCGCACTTCAGGAACTGGAGAATGTAGCGCGGGAAGATGCTGAAGCTGTATCCGTGGTCGGGCGGCAGGGGGCCGATTCCAATATGGTCGGCTATCTTCCGATCCCCCAATCCTTCGTCGCGGGCGGAGCAAAAACGTGGTTGTCCGCTCGCAGGGCCGAGGGGTACGAAGCCTAAGCGGTTCCCGTTCCGAATTTGTCCGGCGCATCCTCAGCTATGGCCGGCGGCAATCACCGCCTCTTTCGATGACTTCAGGGCGGGAAACTATTGCTCTCCTGATGGCTGACATTACGGGACCGCCGGCAGCGATACCGGCGGTTCCGTGTTTTTGATCTATCGAGGTGCACGACTTACATGGACGAAACGACAAACGTGGGTGGAGAATACGTCTTGACCTCTGGCAAATTCGAAGGTTGCCGATTGCGCGAGGTTAATCGCGATGAACTTTCATTCGAGGTTGGACGGCGCGGCCCATTGAACTTCGCGGACCGCGCGGCCATCCGCGAGTACATCGCGTTACGGCGCCGCAGGCAACTCTGGATAGGCGGGCGGAGGGACCAGGCGCGCCACGAAAGCGGATCGATCCGGCGCGGGGTTTCCGAGTGATCTACTGGCACTACACGAACGGAGCGAGTTTATGGGGCATCCTGGCTGATCGCACAATCAAGCCCAACCGCCGTGATTTCAAGCGTCCGAATATTTGGTTATCGAAGAATCCGGCCTGGGAGCCGGGAGCCTCACGCGGAGGCGACGGCCCATTAACCGCGGAGGAGATGGCGGCTGGGTACGGCGGCATTTTCCGAATAGGGGTAGACGACTTTGAGGTCCCCTTGCTCCCCTGGCTGGAAACGGCAAGGGCCGGGGGTATGCCCGAATACCTTATTAAGTTCTGGTGGGGTACGACGTTCGGGCTTGGCCACCTGGCGGATTGGGCCGGAACGTTCGAAGAAATCCCGGCGCGCTTCTGGCGGCACGTGGAGTACGGGGACGCGCTAGGTGAATTATGGGCTCCCCTTAACGGCGCCATGGCGCTCGATGCTATCCGTGTAGGGCTGAAAATTCAACTTGATCGGGCCAGAAAGATGAAAGCGGAAATAGAGAATCGAATCGGGCACCTCGTCAACGAGCCACCCGAGCGGATAGATCGATCTCCCTTTACTGCGCTTCCGCAGGCGGTGAATCGGTTCCGGCGCCCGGCAGTTGATGGCTGGGGGTGGCATCGCCCAGCGTCCAACGGCTAAGACCGTCCGCCGGTAGGGTCGGTCGCATCTCTGGCCGACGGGCCGCCACGGCGGCAAGCCGTGCGGACATCAGGCCGGGTTGGAGCGGCGGAGTGTGAGGGTCACACCAAGGCGCATCGGGGATTATGCGCTTCTCTGGGACGCGGGGAATCATCGGGCGCTGTGCCTGTCGTGTAACCCGAAGAAGGCGGCGCTAGAAGAGGGGGCATTCGGGAGTGCTCCGTCGGGCGGATAGCGGATGCGGTGCGGCTGGTTGCGGAGCGTAGGCCGGGGGCGACTATCGGTTGAGATTTAACCGTTAAGGCCGTCCGCCGGTAGGGTGGGTCGAATCTCTAGCCGAATGGGCCGCTGACCTTGCCTCCACCATTTGCACGCGTGGACAGGTTTTCAGACAGGTTACAGGTTTTCAGCACGTGGCTCGGGTGTTGCTCTAGCCATGCTGGATTTATTGGCGTTTCAATAACCACCCAGCCGGCGTGTATGGTTTCAGTACCATCATCGAAACCTGTTTCTGTCCCCGTGAAACCCGTTCCATGGCTGTCCAGTATCACTTTAAGCCCTGGGGCGCGGTTCCGGCAGTGTCGATTTCGGTTTCCGCGCATGCCATAGTGGCCTACGCCATGGGCGGAGCAGGGCCACGTTTCCACGCAACGCGGGACACGGTAGGTGAGGCAGTGGGAGCGTGCTCAGGGGCGTGGTGTTTGATGCCGGCGGCCAGGTGGGCTGATCCTCTGGGCGGTAAAGATCCAGGCCGGCGCCGTGCTCAGTGGCGGCGTGCTGGCGCCCCGTGGGGCGCGGCGCTGGTCGGTTGTGAACTGGCCGGCGGGCTGGCGTCCGCCGCGGGGCGCTGTGATGGCAGGTCCCGCCGTGGGGCCGGTGCTGATCGTTGCGGAGCTGGCCGGCGCTCAAGCTGAGGCGTAAGGAGCTAAGCGTCCCAGGGTCCAAAAATTCCGCATGGTTTCCTACGCCCCACGCGGGCAGCGGGACTGCACCTTTCCTCACCGGGTGCGGTTCCGCGTTCGTTTGGTTTCCATCCACTGCTCGCGGGGCTTGCCTTGTCACGGTAGGCCCCGCTTTTTTGCTTTCGAGGGCGCTGCGTGAGGGTAGCGTCTTAGTTTTAATTTTGAAGGGAATTTTCCACGGGGGATGCTTTGACATTCGAATTGATATTTGCGCGGGCGCCGGAGGCGAAGGGATGAACGTCAAGACTCCGGCCGATTGGCTGATAAATGACGGGATGACTACCGAACGGCACTATACGGTCCAGGACATCGCCGAACTGTGGAGGCTGTCAGAGACGATGGTAAGGGACCTGTTTCGGGAAGAACCGGGCGTGTTGAGGGCCGAACGGCCGCGGACCCGATTCAAGCGCCGGTACACTACAATCCGCGTACCCGAAACCGTCTTGCGGAGGGTCCACGCGCGCATGATGTTTCGGCTGGCCTAACCGGCTTTCTTGCCGCCTTCGATCACGGCGAGCTTTTGGGGCCTGGAGGGGGCGGCGGTCCATGCGCGGCGCACATCTTCTTCGAGTTGTGTTTGGAGGGCCTGAACCCAAGGCCAGTAATGTTGCTCTGTGATCTTGATCGACTTGTGGCCCAGGAGCTTGGACACGCGCTCTAATGGCACGCTCTCGCGGAGCAGGCGGACGGCGAACGTGTCGCGGAAGCGGTGCGGGTGGCCATCTGCGACGTTGGCGTACTTGCAGAGCTTGCGGAGTGTTCGACGGAAGTTACTTGCCGGCGTTTCCGGGAGTCCCTCGCCCGTCCAGAAATAGTACTTGCCCTTGTACAGAGCGAGGCTCTGGAGTGCTCCCACCACGAACGGCGGTAGTGGAACGTAGACGCGCGTTCCGGTTTTCATCCGGCGCAGAAAGAGCCGATCTTCTACAACGCGGCTGGTATCGAGCCGGGTAGCATCGCCGATGGCGAGTCCGCTGTGCTCCATGAGGCGGATGAGCACCTCGAAGCGCTGCAGGTGGTCAGAGTCAACCGCCCTGCCGCGGCTGGCTTCGTGGCGCTCAGCAGCGTACTTCGGTAGGCCGTCATAGATGCGACGCAACTCATCGTCTTCAAAGGGCAGCGTCGGGCACTGCTCTTCCTCAGTTGGTTCAGGAACCTTCACAGCCGAAGCCGGGTTCTTGGTAATCCATTCGTTATCCACACAAAATCCCAAAAATGAGCGTAGTCGCTCAAGTTTCTTGGTGCCTGCAACGTGTCCGTCCTTCCAGAGTTGACGGAACTCACGCATGGTTTCCACGTTGATCTCGCTGAGGATCTGCAGGGCGCGGGAGGCGGCGAATTCGGAGAGCGTGGGGGAGTGCTTGCCCGGATCGAAGCGGCCCGGCGCCGCATTCCGCTCGCGCTTGAGTAGAACTTCGTATTTCTTGATGGTGGGTGGCCGGAGGCGGCTGCGTGCATCGAGCAGGAATTTCTCAATAGCTTCCTCGATGGTTGGGCCTTGCGACTGCGGACGGGCTTCCGGGGCTTCCCAGGTTCCCCGTGCTTCGGCTTCGTTAATGGCCTGGGTGGCGCGCTGCCAGTTGGAGGTTTTGAGACCGCGGCGGATCATCTTCCCCCCGATCATCCCCTCGACATGGATGGGGCATTGGCAACGCCGATAGCTGCGGTCGTAGCGTGCCTCTTTGGGGAGCTTTCTGTTCTCAATGCATTGTTCAGTGTGGAGCCGGTAAATGTTCAGCATCGGAGCCTCCCGAAGCCGTCATTGTAGCGCCATGAGGCACAACTCAACTACAACCGATATCCACTGTGCTTGTAAGTTATTGATTTTAAGGTTAAAATAATGGTGAGCCGGGCGGGACTCGAACCCGCAACCACCGCCTTAAAAGGGCGATGCTCTACCATTGAGCTACCGGCCCGCTGTGAAGCTCGCGGAAATGAGCTAACGTTCAGTTTATCAGACCCCTTCGCGCCAACATAATCCGCCGGCGCCGCTATACTTGGTCCATACGATGCCGACCAACCGGCTGACGCGCCGACTGCTGTTTATCGTCCTGGCCATCGCGGGCACGCTCGCGACCGGCACGGTGGGTTTCACCCTCATCGACCACTACCCGCCCTTCGATGCCTTCTACATGACCTTGACCACCATGACCACGGTGGGGTACGGCGAGTTGCATCCGCTATCGCAGGCGGGGCGGATCTTCAATTCCTTTCTGATCATTTTCGGCGTGACCACCATCTTCATTGCGATGGGCGCAATGACGCAGACCATCATCGAACTGGAGTTCGGCGATGCCATCGGCAAGCGGCGGACGAAACGCATGATCGAAAAACTCAAGGACCACTACATTGTCTGCGGCTACGGCCGCGTCGGCCGCGGCGCCGCGACGGAACTGAAGCACGCGGGCGTGCCGTTCGTAATCGTCGATATCAGCCCGGAGCGGGTGGAACGCGCCATGCTCGCCGGCCTGCTGGCTGTAGCGGCGGATTCCACGCGCGACGAAACCCTGACGCTGGTTGGGGTTGCGCGCGCACGGGGCCTCGTCGCGGCGCTCGCCACCGACGCGGACAACCTGTTCGTGCTGCTCTCGGCCAAGGGGCTGAATCCACACCTGTACGTGGCGACGCGCGCGGCCGAAGAAGGCGCCGAGGAGAAAATGCGGCGCGCCGGGGCGGACGCCGTTTTCGCCCCTTACGCCATGACGGGGCACCGCCTGGCGCAATCCATGCTGCGCCCGCACGTGATGCAGTTTCTGGACTTCACGACCAACGACCTGGGCAAGGACATCAATATCGAGCAGGTGCGCGTGGCCGAAGACAGCGAGATGGCCGAGCGCAGCATCAAAGATATGCAACTCGGCCGCGACTTGGGAGTGACCGTAATGGCGATCCGCGCGCGCGATGGCGGAATGCTCTTCAATCCGCCCGCCGACACGCGTATCCGTCCGGGGGACTATTTGATCGTCATGGGGCGTCAGGAGGGACTGCGCTCGCTCGAGGAATGGCTACGCGGCAAAGCGGGGCGCTAAATGAAAGGCTGAAGCGGCGCGCGGTGCAGCCGGCCGCGGTATTACTTTCTCGTGAAAACATCGTCCCGATGTTCGAGTTTTGCGCCGGCGCTTTCTGCCAGCTTCAGGGCACGGTCATGCCCTTTCGCTCGACGACGGATTTCAACCGATCATTGACCTTGGTATGGTCGTCAATCATGCGCTGGCGGCCATGCCGCCAGCGCGGCGAAACACTGGAAACAGCGAAACACTGGAAACGGGTTTGCATTTACAACCCCCTTGTTTGTTGTCGCGCACGCATCCCCGCCGCCTGCTGCGCGAACGGGGAGCGCTCTGGCGGCGAAAGCATCCGGGTTTCCCTTGTTGCAAACTCCGCAGGCCCCGACCCTCCGCACCGCGGTACGAGCACACACGTTATAATGGTCTGGCGGATTTGCCGGCTATGAACCCCGTTCGTAAATTCTTCGAGTCCATCGTCTTCGCCGGGCTGCGGCCCGCTCAGAAGGGCGCGCCGGAAAAGCGGTTGCGTTGGCTGGGCCCCCTGCGCGAACCAGTGGAGCGCTTTCTTTCCGGCGGCGCGGCCCCCGACGATCCCTTATACCTGACGAACCGGAGCTGGGGACAGCGGGCCAGGCTCGGGTTGCTGATCGCCGTGCCGTTCCTGCTGGTCGGCGTGGTTCTGTTTTTCGCGCTGGGAGACTACCTGACTCCGCAGGAAGCGCCGCAGCAGCAACTCACCCCCGCGCAGATCGCCGAAAAGATGCTGCCCAACCTCGATAAAGATCTGCATGTTCAGACCAACCATGACCTGGAGGTAGAGGACGTTCACGTGGAGCACGGCGCCGCGGTCAAGCTTTCCGGCGTGGTTAAGAACAATACCGATCATGCCATCGAGAACGCCGAACTGGTTTTCGATTTGACGAATGACGCCGGTTCGCGATTGGGAGCGGTGAGCACCACAATAGCGCGAGTGGATGCGCACTCCAGCACCAACTTCTCTTTCCCGGTGCCGCAACAGGACGCGGCTTTCGCGCTGGTGCGCGAAGTGAATACGCAGTGAGCCAGGGCCCGAGGCGCGGCGGCTCGCACCTTTGTCCGGACCGGCTCGGCGCACCCCACCCGAGCGCCAATTCCCAAAGGCTTCCGAAGCCGGAGGCGCGGCGGCTATTTCGCGGAGCCGTCCGGCCACGGCGGCGCAATCCCGTGCATACGCGCGTAGGCCACCAGTTGCCCCGCGTGCGTCCGGCCGCAGATTCGCGCGGGCGTTTTTCACGGCATCCAGCGAGCGCTCGAGCCATCGCACCACTTCCGCTTTCGCGGTAACGGTCTTTTCCATACCGGCGGACGCGAGATCGGCGGGCATTTTGGGACCCGTCACACTCAGCAGATAAAAATTCGCCAGCGCGATGTGCATGAAGACTTCGCCGATGGATGGTACGCCGGGAGCGGGGCGCCACGGGAAGTTCTCCTCGGGGATGGCGTCGGCCAGCGCGGCCAGGCGGCCCGCAACATGGCCCCACTCGCCGTCGAATCCCTGCCAGAGTCCTTCCAACGGGTCCATCTTCATAGCTCTCCGGAGATGATCACGGGCGAAGGGGCGGCGCGAACAAGGCCATCGGATCGAGCAACACCACGCGCCACTTGTTGCCCTGCCGATGCACCTGGCAGGTGACGGTCTGATCGCGCTCGAAAGTGGAAACGGTGGTGACCGGGGAAATGAGATCCAAATGCCAATCCATCGTGAGAGCACGCAAGGTATCGTCGCCACTGTCGCCGGTCAGCTCCACCGAGGAGTTCACCTGGTAAGCGCGAGCCAGCGCGATGAGGTTCGCGCTGAATTGGTCATAGCCCGGCATGGCATGGTCGAAGATGGAGAGGAACTCGACGGCGTTGTCGGGTACGGCGCTCGACCCGCTGATGCTGGTCTGCGCCAGCGCAGCCGAGGCGGTCGCGATGGTCTCCCAAGCGCCATCCACCGCGGGCGGCGCTAAGATTGCGAGCGGAGCGAAGGAAGCGATCAGCCACTTCCCTTCGGTGCGCTCGACGCGGCATTCGACAGGCGCGCGGCGCGTGGTCCGGCTGCGCGCGCCGGTGCGGCTGACGATCTCGAGCAGCCAGTTCATGGCGACGGCGCGGCTGTCGCCGCTGCCTTCGATTTTCGTGAAATCCACGGTAGCGGTGACGTCGAAGCCGTTCAGCAACTCCTGGGAATCCTTGCGCATGGCTTTGTAGCCGGGCGTGGCGGGATCGAACAACAGCCAGAAGGCGCCGGCGTTGCGCGCGGCAAGGGCGTCGATGGCGGCTTGCAAGAGCGCCTTCACGCCGTCGCCAGCTTGCGCGCGCAGGAGCGCCGGCAAGCCGGCCAGAATGGGTGCGAAGAGAAATGGGCGGCGGGTCATCTCACGTCCTGTAGCTGGCATTGATGCGAATGTAGCCTTCGGTGAAGTCGCAGGTCCAGAAGCGCGCACTCCCCTTGCCTTTGCCGCGGATGGCGAAGCGGATCTCGCACTCGGGGGCGTTCAGCTTCTCTTTCAGCTCGGGTTCGGAAAACGGCGCAGCCAGGCCCGCGCGGCACACGGCGACGCCTTGCAGGTGAATATCGACCTTGTTCGGTTCGAACGCCACGCCGGCGTTCCCGGCGGCGGATAAAATACGTCCCCAGTTGGGATCGGAGCCGGCGATGGCGGTTTTCACCAGCGGAGAATTGGCGATGGCGCGGGCCAGACGCGCGGCGGCATCGTCGTTGCCGGCTCCCGAGACGTCGATGGTCACCAGCTTGCGGGCGCCTTCGCCATCGCGCGCGATCGCCTGGGCCAGCGATTCCATGACGTGCGTGACGGCCTCTTCCACTCTGGCCAGTTCCTGGCGATCCGGGCGCGCGCCCGACGCGCCGTTGGCCAGCAGCACCAGCATATCGTTGGTGGAAGTGTCGCCATCCACCGAAAGGCGATTGTAGCTGCGCTCCACCCCGCGTTTGAGCATGGCGCGCAGCGCCGCCGGGGCCACGCCGGCGTCGGTCATGACGAAGCCCAGGGTGGTGGCCATATTGGGCTGAATCATGCCGGAGCCTTTGGTCATGCCGGCTACCCGCACCGTGCCGCGGCGCAGTTTGACTTCGGCGAAGGCGGTCTTGGGAACCAGGTCGGTGGTCATGATGGCGCGGGCCACGTCGTCGAAGCGCTGCGTGCTCAGGCCGCCGATGAGCGCGGGAAGAGCGCGCGTAATTTTCGCGGCCTCCAGTTCCACCCCGATGACGCCGGTGGACGCGGGCAACACCTGGACGGCGGGCAGCTTGAGCAGTTTGGCGGCGGCGCGGGCCGTGGCGAGCGCCACGGCATCGCCCGTGCGAGTGGCGCAATTGGCATTGCCGGCGTTCACCAGAATGGCTCCGGCCAAGCCTCGCGAGAGTTTCAGATGGCGGCGGCAAAGGCGCACCGGCGCGGCCTGCACGCGATTCTGCGTGAATACGGCGGCGGCGTGAGCCGGAAGGCCCGTGACGATTAAGGCCAGATCGTCCTTTTCCACCTGGCGGATGCCGGCGTAAGTGGCGGCGTATGCAAATCCCAGCGGCAGACTCAAATGAGTGGATCTCCTACGATTTCATTCTCGACGATGTGGGGCTATGAAAGGGGCCCCCTAATGCCGGTGCGCCAGCAAGAGCAGCAGTCCGAAGATGACCACGGGAATCAGCAGCATCGCCGCATAAAACAGAACCCGCTTCAACCACGGGGTGCGCAGCCGCCGCCAGTCCCGCAGCTCGGTGCGATCGGCGGCCGCCACTTCGTCCAGGTGCTCCAGGTCCCACGCAAATTCGTTGGCGGTGGAGTAGCGGTTTTGCGGCTCGCGCTCCAAGGCCCGGTAAATGGCTTCCTGAAACTGCGGCGAAACCTCGGGATTCAATTCGCGCGGCGGCACGGGATTGTTCACCAGCCGGTCGTTCATCACGGCAAAGGGATTCGGTCCCGCGAAGGGCGTCTCTCCGGTCGCCATTTCGTACAGGATCACGCCCAGCGCGTAGATATCGCTGCGGCCGTCGCCGCGCTTGCCCTTGACCTGCTCGGGCGAGATATAATCGGGCGTCCCGGCGATCTGCGACAGTTTGCCGAACGTGAGCCGCCGCGCCCCCGCTTTCCCCGCAATTCCAAAATCGATCAGCTTGATGCGATCCTGGCCGTCGATCATGATGTTCTCGGGCTTCAGATCGCGGTGCACCACGCCGTTGCGGTGAATGTAATCCAGAGCGTCGCAAATGGCGATGGCGATAGCGCGGGCCCGCTCCATCGGCAGTTTGCGGTTCTCCGCCATCACCTTGCGGAGCAGGCGCCCCGGAACCCACTCCATCACCATGTAGACGTGGCCCGGCTCGCCGTGATCCAGCACCTTCATGACTCCCGGATGATCCAGCTTTTCGCCGATTTCGATCTCGCGCATGAAGCGGTCGAACAGCGCCGGGTCGGCCTCCATCTCGGGATGCGGCACCTTGACGGCGACGGGCCGGCCGTTGCGCATATCGGCCGCGCGATAGATCGAAGCCATTCCGCTGCGCGCGATCAGTTCCTCGATGCGGTAGGGGCCGAGTTGGTCGCCGGGGCGCAGAGCTGCCATGGATAGCACGGGAGCGGAAAGCGGTGCGCCGGATATTGGGGCATCCAGGCTAGAAGAGCCCACGGTCCCTCCCGCCGCTCTTGGCGCTCCCCATACGAATCGATCGAACGCTTATGTTAGCATTGGCGTCCACGGCAACGTCGATCATTACCGGGATTGTAGACTTCACCGCATAAAGAAGGCGTAAAGAAAACGTCAGGATACCGTTTTGGAAGACCGGCGCTACTCCCCGCCGCGAGCGCCCGCGGCACGCGGAAGATCCATCGCGAGAGCCATCGGAATCAGGCCCAGCGCGGCCGCTCGCGCAACCCCTACACGCGCGAAATAATCAGGCCTCCGATGACGATGAAGACTCCGCCCACCAGAACGCGTTGGCTGGGGATCTGACCGAATGCCAGCCAGCCGATGGCTTGCGCCACCACAAAAAAGAACACCACGTAAACTCCTAACAACCGCCCGAAATCCCAAGGCGGCGTATTCACCGTATATCCGTATGCGAATAACACGGCGCCGCCGGCTAAAAAGAAACCGCAGCGCGCCCAAGCCGGCGCATGCAGTCCTTTGCGGACCAGTGCATCGCCGCCGGCTTCCAGCAGCGCGGCCGTAAACAATATCAGTAACGTCGTGATCTTATTCATAAGCCCCAATCGCCCTATCCCGGCTTTAGTCTTCGCGATGGATCAGGAATTCGGGGTAAGCTCCGGCGCCAAGTTCATATAGGTCCATCCCATGCGGCTCGGCTTCGGCGGACACGCGCTGCGCAAAGAATCGGTTCAAAATCCAATTCAGCGACCAGGCGATCGGCAATATGACGAACAGCAGCGCCGCAATCCCGGCCAGTTGCGCCAGCCATTGCCGCGGCGCGCCCGCGAAGATCCCCACCGCCAGCAATCCCCAGAGGCCGCCCGCGCCATGCACGGAAATGGCGCCCGCCGGGTCGTCCACGCGCAGGCGCGCGTCCAGCCATTCCACCGACAAGGTGACCAGCGCACCGGCTATGGCGCCCGTAAGCGCCGCGGCAGCCGGTGAAACGAAGGCGCAGACCGCGCTGCTCGCCACCAGGCCGCCGGTCCAGCCGTTGGCGCAGAGCGAGGCGTCCGGCCTGCCGAAACGCATGCGCGTGATGGCGGCCGCGGCCAGTGCGGCGGCCGCCGCCGAAAGCGTCGTGTCGATGGCAATCGGCGCAATTTCGCCGGCGCTGGCGCCGGCAAACAGGAGAGCCCCGCTGCCATTCAGGCCGATCCATCCCAGCCATGTCAGAAAACAGGCGAAGAGGACCAGCACCGCATTGTGGCCGGGCATGGCCGTGGGCAAGCCGCCGGCCGCGTATTTCCCGGCGCGGGGACCCAGGATCCAGGCGATCGCCAGCGCCGTCAAGCCGCCTACCGCCTGAATCGCGCCCGCACCGCCGGCATCCAGGAAACCGAGTCGCCCCAGCCATCCTCCGCCCCAAGCCCAGTGCGCGAATAAAGGATAAGTCCAGCCGGCCAGCACCGCCGTGGACGCGCAACTGGCGCCCAGACGCCAGCGGTCGTTGCCCGCGCCCAACGGGATCAGCGCCGCGATGCACACGCCGAACATGCCGAGCCAGGCAGTTAACGCGGCGCGCGGTACATCGGCGGCGCGCGATCCATCCAGTGGAAGGCCGCGGAAGAAGAACGGCTCCGCCCCCAGCCAACTCCACCGTTTGGCGGCTAACGTAAGTCCGTGCGCCGGGCCGCCGGGCAATCCCTGCCACGAAAACCCGCAAATGAAATACGCCAATACGGCCACCGCCAAAACGCAGACAGCGGCCAGCATGGCATGGGCGGCGCTGCGCGAACGGCCCAGCCCCGCGTTGGTCAAAGCCAGCCCCGCGGCCGCCAGCGGAACGGCCAGGATGAGCAGCGCACAGAGCGCCTGCGTAACACCGGATAATGTGGGAGCCTCAACCTGTATCATCTTGTGGCCTCGCTCCTGGAACCCTTGAGGATATCCGATCGCCCAGCCGTCCATGCGCGTGGGACAACGGCAATTTTCAAATTACACCCATAAAAATTATCTATTTCCACGAGCTACAATTAGCGGCTACACTGGACCCTAATCGAATTGTAACGACGGCGTTCCCAGTCCGCATCGCCTTTCGTGCCGGGTTACCAGTCGAATCCGGAGGACTGTCATGCGGGCACTCGATCGCGCGACGCTGGTCGCTGCATTGCTCTTCGGAAGTGTGGCCGGCGCGTGGACCCAGCCACCCGATACTCCCGTTGGGGGACAAACACCGGCGGCTACGCCGGCGCCGGACCCCGGACCGCTGCATCAGTGGGGGACGGATTTCAGCTTTTTGTTCGACGGCTATGTCGATGCCAGCTTCAACGACCCTCCCTCCGGCTTCAACACCCTGCGCAACTTCGATGTGCGCGCGGACCTGCCGCACGTGAGCATGGGACTCCTCACCATCGACCACGCTCCCGCTCCCATCGGCTTCCACCTCGACGCCGGCTTCGGCGAGGCGCTCGACATCATTAACGCCGGCAACCGCGATCCGCGCGCCTGGAAGTACATCCTGCAGGCGTATGTCAGCCTCAAGCCTAAGTCGTGGCACGGCGTCGAAATCGATGCCGGCGAATTCCTGAGCTCCGCCGGAGCGGAGGTGATCCAAACCAACCAGGATTTCAACTATTCCCGCTCGCTGCTGTTCGTCTGGGCGGTGCCTTACTATCATACGGGCGTTCGCGTCCAGTATCCGGTAGGATCGCATTTCACGGGCAGCATTCAGGTGGTCAACGGCTGGAATAATGTAGAGCCTGTCAACAAGGGAAAGACTTTCGGCTTTACCGGGGCATACGCCTGGAAAAAGGTTACCTGGAGCAATAACTACTATGCCGGTCCGGAACACCCTCACACCACAACCGGCTGGCGTAATCTCTATGACTCCAGTATCGCGGTCACTCAGACCGACAAATTCACCTGGTATCTGAATTTCGATTACGGCCACGATAAGAACATCAGACCGGGCGCCAGCCAGTGGACCGGCGCGGCCGCGGCCGGCCGTTATGCGATCGGCAGAAAGTGCGCCGTCGCCGGCCGCATCGAAGTCTTTGACGATATGCAAGGGCTCTTGACCGGCACGGCGCAGGCGGTCAAGGAGTTTACGCTCACCGGCGAATATAAACTCGAGGACTGGCTGATGACTCGCGCCGAGTTCCGCACGGATTGGTCAAACCGGCCCTTCTTCGACAAGCAGGACCAGCCCAATGGATCGAAGGTTCAGCCCACCGCGCTGCTCGGGCTGATTGCGTATTTTGCGCCGAGGAAGTGATGTTTCAGCGGACGGCCGGAAATCAGCCTCCGCTGTTTAGAATGCCTTGAAGAGGGAACTTATGGCAGAGAACTCCGAAGTTACCATGAAACCGACGCTAGGCCTGACCGGCCTGACGATGAACGCCATGGCGCTCATCGCACCCGGCGCTTTCCTTTGGCTCACGTTCGTCGCCCAAGGCACGGCGGGCGCCACCGCGCCGGCCATGTGGGCGGGCATCGTCCTCGCGCTGCTGCTGTGTCTGGCCACGGCGGTCTGCTACGCCGAGATGGCCAAACTCTATCCGGGCACCGGCAGTTCGTATTACTTCGCCGAACAGGCCTTTCTCAACCACGAGAAAATCTGGCCGTACGCGCGCCTTTCGAAGTTCATCATCGGTTGGGGCTCGCACTTGTACTATTGGATTTACCCGGGCGTAATGGTGGGAGTGATGGGAATCCTGGTTGCGTACCTGGCGGGAACCATCTGGCCCGCTTTCATGAGCGCTTCCAATCCCGGGCCCATGTTCATGATGGCGGTGGCCATCGCGTTCTCCTTCGGCATCGCATACATCGCGCATCGCGGGATAAACGGGTCGACCTCGGTGAATGTCGCCATCAACGTGATCCAGATCAGCGCGCTGGTGGTCTTTTCGGTAATGGCTCTGGGCTACCGCACCAATCATCCTCCGGGAAGCGTGGCGTACCAGTTCGATTCCGCGTCGGGCGACGCCTACCCGTACGAGTTTGCCACTGCCAGGCAGACGGTGAACGGACAGGCCGCGGACGTCGTCCAGCGCGATGCGAACGGCATTCCGAAGCCCCAACTGGACGCCGCCGGAAAGCCCGCGCCGTTCCACATCGCATATCCCGGGAAAGACGGCCACGGCAACTTCCTCTCGCACCCCAGCGCCCGTTCGGTGGTCGGCATGCATAACTTCGGATGGATGTTCGTGCAAGCCACCATCGCCATCCTGATCCTGGTCGGATTCGAATCGGTAACTGTTATGGGCGGAGAAGCCAAGGATCCCCGGCGCCACATTCCCATCGCGGTGATCGTTTCGCTGCTGGTTCAGGGGGCCTTCTGCTATCTGTTCGAGTACTTCGCGGCGAATTACTTTCTCAACAGCGGCTACACCATGCAGAGCGCCGTGGGGTCGGCCGCGCCCATCGGCGACATGATGGTGGTGGTGGGCAACGCCATCCTGGGGCCCGGCAATGGCCGGATCTTCATGGAGTTCGAGGCATTCACGGTCTTCCTGGCGATCGTCGGCACCACGCTTTCCTGCATGAACACCGGCGCGCGCGTGACCTACGCCATGGGGAAGGACGAAGAATTGCCCGACTCCATGGGTATGCTGCACTCGCGCAATCTCACTCCCCATCGCGCCATCTGGACTCTGGCGGCGATTTCGGCCGTGGTCGGGTGCCTCACCGTTTCCAACCTTTTCGGCGACTCCAGCGCTCTTACGGATGCCGTTGTGAAAGCTCTCCCGCAAGGCTTCTGGTCGAGCTTCGGATATCTCTCGCACGATAAGATGGCCGCACTGCCCAACTCGCTTCTCACGGTGACGCTGGCGTCCAATTTCGGCACCTTCCTGCTCTACGCGCTGAGTTGCATCATTTGCATGATCGCTTACCATCGCCATCCCCGGTACAATCCCTTGTTCCATCTCTTTATCCCACTGTTTGGCCTGGTGGCGAACCTCCTGTGCATGGCTTTCTATATCATCGGGCCATTCATGGGATTCGGCACTAAGATGGAACCTTTGCTGGCTCTGGGAGTTGCCTTGGTCTGGGCGATTTATGGCGGCATCTACTTCCTGCGCTCCAGCAAGATCAAGGGACGCACCACGCTGGTGACGGAACGTTTCGAATGAATGCCACGCCGTAATATGAACTATGCTGGCTCTTGACTTTGCTCAGGCTTCCGACTGCGGGCGAGTGCGCGACCACAACGAGGACTATCTCGGTTACGCGCTTCCCGAAGGAGCGGAGCAGGAACAGACCCATGGCTGGCTTTTCGCGCTGGCGGATGGAGTAGGCGGGCAGGACAGCGGCGAAGTGGCTTCGCGCACCGCCGTGGAGACGCTCCTCGCCGGCTTTCGCCGCGCCGCCCGCGGGGCTCCGCTGAGGTCGCTATTGCCGCGCCTGGTTCAGTCCGCCAACGAAAAAGTATTTGAAAGCGGGCTGGATTCCAAACCGGGCAAGACTGCGATGGCAACCACCCTGGTGGCCTGCGCCCTGCGCTTCGATCGCGCCGTCGTATCGCACGTGGGCGATTCGCGCTGCTACCTGATCCGCCACGGCCGCGCCACCGCGCTCACCCGCGACCATACGCTGGTGGCCGAGCAGACGCGCCTGGGGCTGCTATCTCCACGCGAGGCCGCCGAAGCCGAAACGCGCCACATCCTCACGCGCTCGCTGGGCAACGCCATGTTCGTGGGAGTCGACACCAGCGATCGCCTGGTCTTGAGCGGCGACGCTCTCCTGTTGTGCTCCGACGGACTGCACGGAGCCGTCCCCGCCGCCGAAATGGCGGACATCGTGAGTCGCCACATCGACCTGAACGGCGCCGCCCGCGAGTTGATCGCCACCGCCAACCAACGCGACGGCAGCGACAATGTCAGCGTTCAACTGATCCGCATCCGCAACGTCGAGCGCGTCGGAATGTATCGCGGCAGGCCGTACAAACTGGCGTGACCCATCAACACGCCGCCAGCAGTTTCTCTTTCAGCCTCGCCTGCATATCCGGCGGCAGCTTCCGCCCCTCGTGCGCCACATAGAACACGTCAATCGCGCGGCGGCCCTTGGTGTCCACCAGCACCACGTCGATATTGCAGGCGTTCGACGACAACACGGTCGCCAGGCTGTACAGCAGCCCCGGCCGGTCTTCCGTTTCGATCTCGACCAACGTCGCCGTGGGGCACGCTTCGGAATCGAACTGCACCTGCGGCGGGATAGTCCGCTTGCCCGCTTCCGGCAGCGCCCGGCCTCGCATCAAGCGGTGCGCGTCTGTCTTGCCCAGCGCAATCCGCTGCATCAGGTCGCTCAGGCGGTCGGCTTCGCTCGGGTTTTGCTGGAGCATGCGTTTCGGGTCGCCGAAGACGAACGTATCCAAAACAACTCCCTTGGCGTTGGAGAAGGCTTCGGCTTTCAATATGTCCAGGCCGAAGCTGGAAATCGCTCCGGCCAGCGATGCGAACAGGAACGGCCTGTCCCGCGCCACCACCGTGATGCGGTAAGCCCCTTCCATCGGCTCCAGCTTCACGGCCACGCCGGTGGGCCGGCTGAGTTCGAAAAGTTGCAGATGTTCGCCGATCTCCGCCGCGGTGCGCGCGCGCAAATAGCGCAGCGGAAATCCCTTGACGAATTCGGCGTTCCCGGGAAGGTTCTCCGGCGCCTGCTGAATGCGATCGGTTTCCAGCTCGCGCACCAACTCCCGCTGCGCCACGCTATACGCGCGCCACAATTGTTCCAGGCGCCAGGGGATTTTCGCCTCTTCGCTCAGCGCGGCGATTTCGGCGTAGGTCATCACCGCCAGCAGCTTCAGCCGCTCGATGGTTCCCACGCGCCCGGCCAGCCGCCGCGCGGTCGCCGGGTCGTCGATGTCGCGCCCGCGCATGGCGCCGGAAAGATCGGCCTGATGCCGGATCAGGAATTCCACGGTGCTCTGCGCGTCGCCGGGCATCTGAATGCGCGCCATGGCCGCCCGCGCGCGCTCCGCCGCAAGCGCTTCGGGATTCTCGCCGCCCCTCCCCATTTCGTGAAACAGGAGGGCGAACAAGAGCAGCGCCGCGTCCTCGATCTCCGTGAGCAGCCCCGCGAATCGCTGCCGCTCCGCGTTGGCCGCGGACGCCAATTCGAACACCCGCTCGATAGTCCGCAGCGTATGCTCGTCCATCGTATAGCGGAGCGCGGCATCCGCCGTCACCAGATTTTCGATAGTCGCCCATTCGGGGAACACGCCGCGCAACAGACCGCTTGTCTCCGCGGCTCGCAACGCCATGGCCGCATGCGGAGACTCTAACACGGCCTTCAGCCAGGCCCAGAGCGGCCGCGGCTGGGCGCAATACTCCGCCCAAGCCGCGCTTCCCGCTTGCAGCCTGCGCTCCGTTTCCCCAGCCGGCGCGACGCCGTGGCGGGCGATGAATTCGAGCATCCGGAACACCACCGCCGGATCGCCGGCCAACTGCGCGGGGTTGCGCAAAAGCAGGCGCTCGCGCGAAACCGTGAACTCCTGGTTCGAGAGCCGCGCGCGGTACTCGCGGAAATCATCCGCCGGCGAACTCTGATTTCTTTCGGCCGCCTCGATGGCCCGCCGCGCCTCGCCAAAAATCGCGCCCGCGCTTTGCAAGTACTCGCGCATCCACTCCGCAGCAGCCTTGCCGCCCGCCAACGGTTGGGCCGCCAGGCTCTCCTGGGCTTCGAAATCCAGAGTGTTGCAGTCGCATCCCGCGTGGTAGTGCAGGAAGCAGCGCGCCTTAAAGACCAACTCAGCCGCCTGATTCAAGCCGCCCGCTCGCCCCTCGTCATCGCCTCCGAGGATTGCCAGCCCATCGATCAGGCTCACGTCCTCGAAGCCGCCCGGCCCCTCCTTCACATCCGGCTCCGCGTGGCGCGCCGTGTTCCCATACCGCGCGTGGCGCGCGCGCGCCAATTGACAAAGCTGTTGCATGGCCTTCTGCCCGCGCGCCGCCGGCGCCGCCGGCACTTTGCTTTCCAGCTTCTCGTATAGCGCGCGATCGCCGGCCAAAAAACGCCGCCGCAGGAGGCTGAATCCCAGTTCGCCGCCGCGTTCGAAAGCTTCCAGGCACTCCGCCGCCGTGACCACGGCCGAGTTCACCCGCAACCCCGCATTCCACAGCAGGCGCACAAATTCCGGCAGCAGCCCCTGGAGCGTCTCCGCCTGCTTTGCCGATTCCACAAGCAGCACGATCTCCATTTCGGAGTACGGAAAAGTGTCGCCCCGCCCGTAAGCGCCGGCCGCCAACATGGCCGCGGATTGTGGAAAGCCGGGCCCGATCGCCGCGCGATACGCCTCGGCGGCCAATTCGTCTCTCGCCAGAGTCAACGCGTTGCGCACCCGCGAGGCATCGCCTGTCGCCAGGAACTCCTCTTTCAGCGCGCGCCCCAAGTGCTGGTCCACGCCTTTAGTATCACGCAGTCGCTTTGCGCCCCTGTAAGCGGATTCTCTTATGGGCCAAATCGAAATTCTCTATCGCCGGATACGCTATACCCCTGGCAGGTCCGCACCGGCAGCCGCGGGTATTTGGCAAAACGCGGATCCTCGAAGGATTTGCCGCATTGATAGAAACCCGCGCCGCGGTCATTGCGCAGCACCCGCGCAAACCGGCAATCCGCGCACAGACCGGCATACCTTCGTTGCTGCTCGGAGGGCATTCCCGTATTCTGGCACGTGGGGCAGGTTGGCAACCTGCGGCGGGTTGTTAACGGGCCAGGTGCTGAAAAGGCGAGCGGGCAGCGGCGACAAAGTCCTTCACTTCACCTTTACGTTGCAAGCTCTGAAGCAGGCCGACGTCGACGCATCCGCTGCGGGATGCTTTGCCGCCAACGATCTGCCCGATTGTTTTTATGGGAAGATCCAAAAATACGGCCAAGCGCTCGCGCCATTGATCCAGCAACTGCCGGCGGTGGACCAGAACGAGAGTGGTGACTCCGCGCTCGGCGATCAGTTTTGATGCCACAACCGTCTTGCCAAAGGCGCAACTGCTGGCATCGGTCCGCAGTGTCCCGGCAGACCAAGTCGACTGGACGGTTTCCTCCTCGCGCCTCATGTCAACTACTCAACAGTCGTTAGGGTTGTTCCGGGTTGAGGACGGCACAGGCTGCCGACGGCACACGAGATAATACCGACAGAACTGCTACCCTTGAATCCTTTGTGTCCACGCTGAAGGGAGGCCAGAGCATATGAGCATCCCCGTAGCGCTCGTCATTGTCGCTGTTGTTGCTGTCCTCGCGGCGGTCATCCTCTTCGCGCTGTCCAAGAGGAACCACATGTGTGCGGCGTTGTCTTTCCATCGCCTATCTTTCGTTCTGGAGGCCAGGGACAGGAGGCAGGCTCCGCCGGCGCGGCGAACACGCCGCTCGGCGCAGTAGACGCATTTCACTTCATGGTCGGGCCGCCGGTATGTGAACCCGGGACCTCTTGCACCTCAATGAAGTTCCGGTTTTGGTGTACCCGGTTTTTGAATCTGGAGGGAATCTACAGCTACAGAATCGACTACAAGTCGATTTAGCCGCAGCTAAGAAAGTGCTCCTAAACTACTGAAACTATTGGTCGGGGCGGGGCGATTTGAACGCCCGACCCCCTGCGCCCAAGGCAAAACCGCAATGGCTAAGTAGTTGTGTTTTCTATGCGCAGGAGTGCGCGATTCGCGGAGATTTCGGCGCATTCGGCGCTATCTGCACACAAACTGCACACATTTCCCCAGATTAGTCGCCAGGGATGGAATGGGTGTACCGCCGCGGCTACCCGCGAACCATCTTTCTCGGCGATCTCGGGGACGTATTCACAGAGTCCCTTCCGATTGATTGGCTGGCGCCGTATCTGTTGCCGATGGCGCGAGCACCACACATTTGGATTCTCTGCACCAAACGGCCGGGCCGTGCGCGGCAGTTCTTTGAGAAGCACGCCTGCCCGCGGAACCTCTGGTTGCTGACCACGGTCACGGGGCCGGCGACGGCCAACCGTGTTGCCGAACTCCAGCGCGTCCCAGGAGTCACCGTGCGTGGTATCAGCCTCGAGCCGATGCTTGGACCGGTTGACCTCGATACCTGCGGCGCCACGGGGATGGAGATCCCTGATGGAGAAGGCGGTTCCTGCGAACGCGCAATCGGTTGGCTGATCCTTGGCGGCGAGTCCGGCCACGGCGCCCGGCCGATGTGCCCGGAGTGGGCGCAGGCCATTCGGGACCAGTGCATCAGGGAAAGCATTCCGTTTTTCTTCAAGGCTTGGGGGAGCCAGGCCCGAGGCGGTCTGCTGGACGGCCGCGAGTGGCACCAGATGCCATTACTTGTCTGAGGCTGCTCAAGCCACGCTACCGCGCACGAAAACAGAAGTGCGGTATTCACAAGCACGAATTTGATGGCTGGAGGTGTCCCATTTTGACCTTTACGGGTATTCACGTGACGCGCGAGTTCGGCGCGCCGTCAATCCGCGACATCGCCGTCCAGAGCATGCGTCTGGTGCGGTTTTCGGGCGCGGCTGAGGTCTTCTGGCCCATCGGTATGCACATGCTTCTCGTTGCGGACCTGATGCCACGCGCAGTGGATGGAGGGCAGCTGGACACGCCCACAAATCCGTGGATGGAAGTCTACGGCCTGCTCCATGACGCAGCCGAGGTATGCGTCGCCGATGTGCCACGCCCGATGAAAACCGCCGAAGCCCGTGCGCTCGAGGATCGCGTGCAATCGCGAATCTACGCTGCGCTCGGTGTGCCGGAGCCCACTCCCCAGATCACGGCGGCCATCAAAGAGGCCGATTTCCGCGCAGCGCTGGCCGAGGGCGTATGTGGATGCGCCGGCCGCGGATATGCGGAGACCCAGACCGGATTCCGGCACGACAAGGTAGCCGAAGAGGCGTTGCAGCAGTACATCGCGGACCCAGCCTTCACCAGAGACGATCTGCTCGATGCGAATGGATACTGGCCTCTGCTATATGAATCCCGACTCCGCGCCGCACTGCGTGAGGCGCAGCACGCGGTTTCCTACGCGCCGGACGCGGAGGTCTCCATACCAGCAGCCGGCACAGCGCCCGAGCTGCGCCGGATGTTCCAGGACGAGCCGGGCGTGCTGAAACACAGCAAGCGCCGCCGTCGATCACGGCCACAAAGGGCACCAGATGGGAGGGCGAATTGATCACTGGAGCGTGTCTGCTGACCCCCGCTCAGATCGCCGAACGCCTTCAGGTCTCGGTCGCCTGGGTGCGCGACCATACCACCCGCAAGCATCCACGCCTGCCGGTGGTGCGGATCGGCGGTCTGCTGCGCTACGATCCCGCGGATATCGATCGCTGGATCGCCGAACAACGGGCCGAAGGGCTCCGGCGCGCTTCGTAGGCGGCCTTGATGATTCCCGCGAGACGAAGGTACCTTCACCCTTCCAGGAGGTAGGAATGTCACGCGAACGGCACCAGAAGGGCTGGATCGTGCTTTCTGGCAGAACGGAAAAGAAATGGATCGGGCACTGGATGCCATGGCGTGCGGACGGCACGCGTACGCATGCACGCGTCGTCCTGGGCCTCAAGTCGAAGCTGACCAAGTGGGAAGCCGAGGATAAGCTTCGCGCCCACATCGCCGAACAGGAGAAGCGGCCAGTAACGCCCGAAGGCGATCCAACGTTCGAATGGTTTTGGACCCGCCGCTTTGTTCCGACACGGACATGGTGCCCGAAAACCGAAGCCGTGATCACAACGATTTTTGATCGCCACGTACTGCCTGTGATAGGCGCACGCCTGCTGCGCCGCGTCGAGAAATTCGAGGTCGACATGCTGGTCAAGAAGATCGCTGAGTCGTGGTCGGCCAGCATGGTGCAAAAAGTCCGGATCTACATCAAGGCAGCGCTAGAGGAAGCAATCCACCAGGACTTGCTCGAACGCAATCCCGCACGCAAACTGATCCGGCCGGCGACGCGGGCGACCTGCAGGCGGTTCCTGTCGCTGGAGGAGATTACGCGCCTCCTCGACGCCATGGAGGGCCGCGACCGGCTGATAGCGCGGATTTGCATCGTGCTCGGGCTGCGGCCCGGCGAGGTATTCGCCACCAAGTGGGACGACTTCGATCCGGAGGGCGGCCGCCTGCGCATTGATGAGGCGGCGGTGGATTCGCAGATCAAAGACACCAAGACGCCCGGCTCGCTCGCGTGGGTCTGGCTTCCGAAATCGATCACCGACGAACTCCTGAAGTGGCGCGCGACCAGCTCATCGACTTTGATCTTCCCGGCTGCCAATGGGCGGCCGATCAGCACGAGAAATTTCCTGCGGCGCCACATCTGGCCGGCGGCTGTGCGCGCCGGAATCATGCAGAAGAAACCCAAAGACTGGCCCAAGGGCAAGCAGTGGGTCGATCCAGCGACATCGGTCAACTTCCGCGCGTTCCGCCGCACCTGCGCCACGTGGTTCCAGCAGGTCGGGACGACCAAGGATATCCAGGCGCAACTGCGGCACTCCACGCCGATGACGACGTTGGGCGTTTATGTCCAGGAGCTACCGGAGAGCGTTCGGACGGCGGTCGAGGCGCTGGATCAGAAGCTGTGCGGGTTTGTGGCAGCGCAATCGGCGGGCAGTGTCCAATAAAGACCGACGGTTGCCTGTTAGGCGCCTCTCCCGACAGGCAGGCAGACGTCAGCGTCGGCGACAGACCGTCAACTTGATCAGAAGCCTGCTGTGAGCGGCGCCTTCACGGTAACAATCCTCGCCACGCCCAGGCCGGGCCTCTGCGTTAATCCCGCCATGCAATCTCCGAAGTGGTGCGTCTTCCGACCGAAGCACGAACATCGGTAAACGCTAGGCGACCAGGGAGGATCTGGCTCAGAACGTCGGGGTTCGGCACCCTCCTACCGAGCCAGAGTCCGAGACGACTAACCGTCAACTTGGAAATGATCCGGACGCGGAGTTCTGGGCACTGCTACTCCAACCGTACATCTTTGGTTGTTGACTTTGGGCCGCAAGACCTCCAGGTAAAGAGGAAGCTTCGTAAGTGCACTCGGCGCCCCCCGAAGCCTCCTCTTGGTCGAATCCTGTAATCCGCTAGCCTATTTTGCGGCGGCCAATCCATCCGCTACAGTTCTATCTTTCCCTGCTGCCAAGGCGCCGGTGGCGGCCTTTTCGATAAAGTGAGCGACAGCTTGCGGCTGCGATACATACACCGCGTGGCTGCCCTTGACCTCGACGACCGTAGAGCCGGCGCGTTTGGACATCATCCGCTGGGCATCCGGCGGGATCATCTTGTCATCGGTCGAGACCAGGTACCAGCTTGGCTTCGTCCGCCACGCCGCCTGGGTGACCGCGCCATTGAGCGCCTCGAGACCCCAAGGGACCTGCGAGTGGGCCATGAAAGAGGCCGCTTCCGGACTCACGTCCCCAGCGAATGCGGCTGGGAACTTCGCGCTATCGAGCATCAGGAAGCCATCCTGAGGCGGCAGGATCGGCGGAACCGGCGCGCCGGGCGCTGGATCTTTGAGGAGCGACCCTACCGATTCGCCCTTGTCCAGTGCAAACGCGGTGACGTAGACCAGGCCAACGACGTTTGGATCGTTGCCCGCTTCCGTGATCACGGCTCCGCCGTACGAGTGGCCGACCAGAATCACGGGGCCGTTCTGCGCGGCGATCACCCGCTTGGTGACCGCCACGTCGTCGGCCAGCGAGATGGTCGGATTTTGGACGATCGCGACCGTGTAGCCGTCCTTCTTCAGGGCTTTGTAGACGCCCTCCCAACCGGACCCGTCCACGAAACCGCCGTGGACGAGAACGATGTTCTTCACAACTGTCGATGCGTTTGTTTGTGCCATAACATCCCTTCCCATGCCGAGCATCATTGTGATGATCGGCAAGACTGTGAAAACGATTCGTCGTGTGCTGAACTCCAAACTGCTAATCATGTTTATCCCTCCCTACTTCGATAAGGTACGCGTATACCGGCTTTCGAGAAACCTCAGAAACTACGGAATTCGACCTGGATTTTTCTACAGCGTTGAAACAGGAGGAAGTAACGATTGGGGGGCAACAGAAATACAGTCTGGGATCAATCGGCGTGGGGTGTTCGGTCCGTGCGGCGAAACAGGTTCTTGATCTTGTTCAGAAGAGTCACGCGTGATGTTTCGAACACAATGCCGCCGGGAACCGCGATCCTAACCTCGGTTCCGGAATTCGGCGAGCTGACGATGAGGAGCTTGCCGCCGATGCGAGCAACTCGCTCACGCATTCCCTGGAGACCGAAGTGACCGTTTTTGCCTTGATCTGCGACTGTGGGATCGATGCCAACACCATTGTCTTTCACGCACACCGCCAGATCCTTTCCATAGCGCAAGCTGACTTCCAGCCGGTTACCGTTAGAGTGCATATAGGCGTTGCGAACGGCCTCATAACCTATCCGGTAGATCTCGTCGCGAACCACCGGGTGCAGCTCTTTCGAATGGCCCGTTACAGAGAAAAAGACCTGCATTCGGCTTTGCATGCGGCTCTCTTCCGTCGCCCTTTTGAATGCTTCCGCAAGATCATTCGTCTGGGTGGTTGAGCTACGAAGCGAATGCAGCGCGGCTCGCCCTTCGTGAATTGCCCGCTCCAGCCAAACCGAGAGATGTTCCATCGCTTTTCGCATATGGACAGGATCGGCTGAGTTTTCCAGCGCGTCGTCGGCAACCAGCTTGCTGCCTTGAAGAGTCTGCAGGAAGGTATCGTGGAGTTCCCGCGCCATGCGTGTCCGCTCCGCCAGCCGTTCATCGAAGCGAGCGCTGAGCGACTTCCGCATCTGCCGCATCCTCATGCTGATAAAAAGCCCGATCAACATGAGCCCGCTTGAGACGGACAAGACGAAGAACCACTTGGTTTGAAACCACGCCGGCGCGATGGTGAAGTCCAGGTTTGCACCGGTCTCATTCCATATCCCACTGTTATTGCATGCAATCACGCGGAAGCGATATTGCCCTGGAGGCAGGTCGTTGTAAAAGGCTTCTCGCCGCGTTTGGGCTTCCTGCCAGCCTGGGTCGTGACCTTCCAGCCGGTAGCGAAACCGTACTTTTTGCGGAACCCCAAAGCTCAATGCTGCGTAGTCGATTTCGAGATCGCGTGTGAGGGCGGGCAGGCTAACCCGAGGCGATAGTGAATAGCTCTTGTGGTCCGCAAGGAGCTGTTCTACGTGGACTGGGGGCGCAAGGGTATTGACGCGCAAATGCTTGGGATCGATCATTTGCACGACATTCTCATTCGCGAACCACAAGCGTCCATCGGGAGCCCGCGATCCATGGGGTTGAAAAGGTGTACTCCAGGGCCGAGCGCCGTCGAATACGTCAAAGGTTTCGACCCTTACGGTCGTGCGGCCGTCCCCCCACCATTTGTTCAATTCCCCGTCGAGAACATGAACGATGCCACATTGCGCGTACAACCAGACCCCGTCGCCGTCGCCCGCAGTCAGACTGTATACACTGTCACAGGGAAGGCCGTTTCGAGCCGTAAGAGTTTTGATGGTTCCATTGCGCCAATAGATCAGCCCGCCCGTGCTCGCCCCCAGCATGGAGCCATCTGGGCGAACGACGAGTTGTACCACCTTTGGGTTCGGCGTTTCGCCGGTGGGGAAAGTCTCCAGGTGATTGTCCTGGTAGCGAGCTAAACCGCCGGTAGTCAGGCCCAACCAGATTCCTCCTCTTGGATCGGCTGCAAGGGAGAAGGCAATCGGCACTCCAGGTGGAAGGAGTTCCTCACGCACTTTGCGGTCTTGAATACGTACGAGCCTCCTCGGCTTTCCTACCGACTGAACCCAAATATTGCGATCCCGATCCTCGGTGATCGCTACCACCGGGCCGAGTGGACCCAGTTTGGCTCCTGTAATCTCTTCGAACCTGCCTTCTTTATATATGTAAAGTCCATCGTCAATCCCCACCCACAGTTGTCCCGTGTGGTCCTCGAACAGGGACGTAACCCGCTGTCCGGATGGAAGCCGAATCGCATTCAGCTTGTCTCCGCGGATGTAGTCAAGTGAGCCGCTGTTGCCGATCCAGACGGCGCCGTCGTGTGCGGCCAAGACGGAATTCACCTTGCTGGAGCTAAGTCCCTCGCGGGTCGAGAAGGTAAGCACGGGGACATCACGAAAAGAATCGACACCCTCCGTTGTTGCAACCCATAGGTTACCTTCGCGATCTTCATAAAAGCCGCTCACCGTATCGCCGGACAATCCGTCCGCACCACTAAAATGTTCTGCCCTCCCCTCGTGGATTCGGTAAACTCCATAATTCTGCGTGCCGACCCAAAGAGTGTTCTGGCGGTCTACGAATAAGGCATTGACTGCAAGGTTTTCTGAATTCAGCCCTGGGGTGGCGAAAGGCTTCCAAGAGCCCTTGATCAATTGCTGAAGGCCCAAGCCACGACCTTTGCGATCAATCCCGCTCCAGATCGATCCGTCCCGGGTTACTGCCAAGGCTTGCACGCCGCTTACGCCTTCAGCCTGGTTCAATGCGGCCGGGGCGAACGTGGCCGATGAACCAACTCTCCAACGCGTAAGAATGTTGGCGCTGCCGAGCCACAAGTTACCGGCCAGGTCTTCGACCAGCGGCCCGGCGTATAGACGGGTGATTCCATCCGCTTTCCCCTTGCAGAGAAGCCTCGCATCGACAACTTGGCACAAAGGTCCCTTTTCATCCAGAGGTCTCGACCTCGTGATCCACACCGTTCCATTGTGGTCTTGAATGATCGCGTTGACTCGCCCCCGGCCATCCGTGAACTTGGTCACGACGCCATCTCTTAACCGGGCGAGACTGGATTCGGTTCCAATCCACAAGCTTCCGTCCGTTCCGCCTAGAAGGGAGAAGATTGCGCCGAGCGGCAGTTTGCCCTCGGCAGGAGCTAAGCTCGTAAAGCGAACACCGTCAAAGCGGAAGAGCCCGTTTGGCGTTCCGATCCACAGGTAACCGTCGGCTGTCTGGGTAATGGCGTTCGGTGCGCCGCTGAAGACACCATCCTGGATTCTCCACGCACTATGAGCATACTGAGAGATGTGCGTGGTTGGATCGACCGCGCGGAGCGAGCTTGAGAGGCAGAAGAGCAAGAGCAGGCGAGCCGGAATAGACCGTAGTGCGTGCAAGTGATCAACCTCGCTGCGGCGCGTTCTCATTTTCTTTCGAACCACCCCCGGCTCAGATGTTACGGCGAGAACAGGCACTAAATCACTTCGGGTAGTGCTTGCGCTTCGAATCAAAACATAATATTCGGGGCCACAGAATACACCCTACCCCGCTCACCATTTCCGCGGCACATCAAGATCAATAGCCACGAGCCTGCAGTTTTCTACAGGCGGGCCAGCCTTGTCAGATTTGCAGCAGACCCCGGCGGACGGCGATCGTTACCGCGTGAGTCCTGTCATTCGCTCCTAGCTTATCCACCAGATTCTTGATATGAAAATTGACAGTTGTTTCGGCAATCGACAGCTCATCTGCAATCTGCTTATTGCGGTGTCCGTCCCGAATGAGGCGGAGAACCTCAAGCTCCCGGCCGGTAAGGTCATCGTCGCCCAGATGCTCGGCAAGCCGGGCCGCCACTTCCGCGGGTACATGCCGGTTTCCCGCGTGAACCGCGCGAATTACAGCCAGCAATTCGTTCTTGGGCATGCTCTTGAGCATGTAGGCGGAGGCGCCTGAACGCAGCGCCCGTTGAATCTCGCCGTCCGCGTCCGCGGTAGTCAAGACAATGACGCGTGCGTGGGGAAACTCGCCGCGAATGGCGATCAGCGCGTCCGTGCCATTGATCCCAGGAAGCCGGAGATCCATCAGGGTGATGTCTGGCCGGTGACGGCGGAATTCTTCCAGAGCCTCCGCACCGTTGCTCGACTGGGCAACCAGCAGCATGTCGGGCTGGGACGCAATAATCGTGTTCAAGCCTTCGCGGAAAACCGGGTGGTCCTCGACGCTCAGAATGCGAATCGGCGGGTTAGCCATCGCAATCGCCCCCTCCAATGGGACGATTGTACTAAACTATCGTCCAAAGGTGGGGAGTCGACGTAGCCAAGCACAGGTTGTACGCCTGGAAGGCCAAGTACAGCGGCATGGATGTGAGCGACGCCCGGGAAGCGAAGGGAATTGCGCGCGAGTCAAACGTCTGGTGGCGAACTGACGCATGACCCACGTTGCTGTCATCGGCTGGGCAGATCGGGAAAGGTCCTCCCTGACGGCGAAGTATTTCGCATCCTTGACAGTGGGCAGTTCGCTGCCGGCATGCAAGAGGGACAGGCGACTAAGCGGCCATCTCTCGTAGCACCTCAGGATGCCTTTCTGCAACCCGAATCAAGGTCTTCGCCGCCCCACTGGGAACACGGCGTCCTTGCTCCCACTGCTCCAGTGTGCGACGCGATACGCCGAGTAACGCGGCGAACTGCGCCTGAGTCAACCCCGACTTCAGGCGAGCCCTAACGATTGGCGAACGAGGCTGGACCGAAGTTCGTTTTCCGCGGCCGGCCTTGATCGCCGCAACTCCCTCCGCGACCTCTTGCCAGACGTCGCGGCTGGCCTCCAATCGGGCCAGTGCCCCCGCGGTCAGTTTTTTAGTCATGCTCGAAGGTCTCCTTCAGTTGTTTGAGAATGTGGGCGGGAACATTCTCCTTCTTCGCCTTCGCATAGAGTGTCAGCATCCAAAACTGGTTCGGCTCATAACGCACGTAGTAGATTACGCGCAACCCACCGCGTTTTCCCGTCCCGCTTAGCCGCCAGCGAAGTTTTCGCACGCCACCCGAACCAGGGACAACTTTTCCGGCTTCCGGATGTCGCATCAGGAACTGCTGCAACTCGCCAAATTCCTCGTCATCGAGGTAGTACGCCCGGAACCGTTCGAAGGCGGGCGACTCGACAAACTCGAACACCTTTCTATACTACGCCTTTGGCGTATCTCCGTCAACCAGCACCGCGCGTTCATGCACGTCCATCGCCGACCCGGTCATGTTGCCGGTTGATCAGGATCTCGATCCACTTCCATACCGTCCCGGCTAGCTCGCGATCAACGGCGTAGTGTTTGCCGGCCCAAGGGAGGCGCTTGGGGTGGGTGGTCCCCGACTCGTACACACGTCGGATGCCGCAGGACCGCCAGGCGGAATGGGGGGTGCGCGGATCAGCTCAGCTTAGGCCGACGGACGGTGTCCGCCGAAAAAACCGCCGCGAACTGCACAGAAGTGCACACAAATTCCGAGGGCGATCAAAACGCGAACGCCGCAAACCACTGAAAAATTAAGGAGTTATGGTCGGGGCGGGGCGATTTGAACGCCCGACCCCCTGCGCCCAAGGCAGGTGCGCTACCAGGCTGCGCTACGCCCCGACATGTGAAGCTTCTTTGATTTTAAACCACTTCCAACATTTCCGATACTGCTCTGCCCGGCCACCTAAATCGGTCCAAATCGCGGCTCGCGGTACAACATGTGTTTCCGGGGGTCCCGTGTCACAGCGCTGGAATCGCTTGCCGCTACTCCGAAGCCGGCCTTCGCCGCCACTGCGTAATGGCCCATTCGCCGGTTTGCGTTTCGAATTCGTGGTCTATTTCGGCTTTCCACTCGAACTGCCGGCGAGCGCGCTGCTGTTCCAGCATCTTCACGTTGCGCGCGGCCGCTAACTATGACCACGCGTTTTTGATCCTCCAGGGCCTTCTCCAGCTCTACCAGGCGCACGGCAAGCTTGCGGTTTTCGCGACCGGTCCGGATGCGCGGCGATTCCAGATTTGCAAGCTCGGCGCCGTGCGTCGCGGCGGAGCGCGCCAGCGCACCCTGCGCTTCCGCGTGGCGCGCCAGCAAATCGCGGCGGGCTTGACGAACGGCCCGGCGCTCGTCCAGGAGACGCGCGAGCGCGGCCTCCGCCACGGTCTGCTGAGTCCGGCGCCACGCCAGCACCTTTTCCAGCGTGAAGTGGAACTTCTTCACGATTCCGCCCGCAGCCTTTCCGCCAGTTTGGCGATCCCCCCCAGCGTTTCCCCTAGGCTAGCGGATTCCTTTCACCAGCGCGGCGCTCAGCGCCACCGGATCCATGCCGTCGGCCGTTACGGCATAGCCCGCTACGTATCGGCCGGTGCGCACGAAACACATGCGTCCCAGGTATTTGTCGGTGCTCTGAAAGGCATCGTCTCCCAGTTTGAGGGGCGTGGTATCGCCGAACCGCTGGCGCAGGCTTTGCATCACGGCGCCGGCGGAATCCGGCGAGTCCTCCGTCACCACGAAAGCCTTGCCGAAATCGTATTGCGCCACGTACCCGCGTTTCAGGACCCTCAGCCCCAGCACACTTTGCGGAACCAGCTTCAGCGTTTGCCGATGCTCCACGGGAAACCACGCCAGCGCCGCGGGTACCTCCGTGCCGCCGGGAACCAGCTTATCCAGCGCCGCCGCCCACTGCCGCAGCGGCGCCGTGTAGTCGCCTTCCGGGTTGGCGGCTATCTCCACGTAATACTTACCCTTGGCGAAGATCAGGCGGCGCGGAACGATTTGCCCGCCCATGCCGGCGGCATATTCCGGCTGCCGCGGATCGCGCGTGGCGCTGAACCAGCCATACGCGTCGTCGGCGTCGCCCATATCGGAGATATCGATTACGAAGGTGGTCTCGCCCTGTTTGCAGGTAATGCCGTGCATGTTCTGGAAATTGTACGAGAAGTACCCCTCGGAATTCCCATCCATGTACTCGTAGAGATTGTCGGTGGTGTAGTAGCGCGCCGGGCCCTGCTGGGTCCACCCGGCCACCTGCGCGCAGGAGGGGACGACCGCCTGATTTTCGGCGGCCGTCAACAGACAGGCAAACAGGGCCAGCCCCGGAAGAAACTTCAGCATGCAAACAGTTCCTGAGCGCGGCGCAACCGCGCCGCCACATGCACTCCGTTAGGGCACTGGACCGGGCAGGAGGCGCAGTCGCCGCAACGCACGTTCTGGTGTTCGGCCGGCATGCGCAGGAAGTTTTCGCGGCCCAGCGGGAACTGGCCGTAGCCATCGGCGTACATGACGAACCGCACCATGTCGGCCACCGGCAGCCCTTTGGGGCACTGGCCGTCGCATTGCCCGCACATGCGGCAGAAGTACGGGCCGATTTCTTCCAGTTGGGCCGACAAAATCCTGGCGTCGGCGTCGCTGAAGCGCTCCGCCATGGCTTTGAAATTCTGCTCGAGCTGGTCGATATCGGTCATGCTGGGAACGGTGGTGGCGACGGCTGGATTATTGATCGCCCATTTGAGCGCGGCGGGAGCGAAAGCGGCGGTTCTTTGCGGTTGTCCGCGCCGTCCCCGGCCGCCGCTCCTGGCCATCACCTTCATGGCAATCACGCCGATGCCGGCATGGTTGAGCTTTTCGATGGCGGGCCCGTAGCTTGCATCCGCGGCGAAATTGTATTGCACCTGCACCACTTCGAGTTTGGCTTCGATGGCCCGGTCCACGATAGCCGGCAGATTGTGCGTGCTCACCCCGATGAACCGGACCTTGCCCTGCTGCCTGGCCTTGCGCTGGGCCTCCACCAGTTCATCGGAGATCTGCGCCGGGGAATTCAATCCGTGCAGGTGCCAGACGTCCAGGTGGTCGGTCGCGAGCTCCCTGAGGCTGGTATCGAGCTCCGCCAGAATGCCCGGTCCGCTGTGCGTATCGCATTTGCTCGCCAGGAAAATGTCCTTGCGCTTGGCCCCCAGCGCCGCTCCTACCATGCGCTCGTTCTGCCCGCCCTGGTAGTTGCGCGAGGTGTCGAAGTAGTTAATCCCCATATCGACGGCCCGCGAGATGACGGTCGGGTCGGACGTGATCATGCAGCCGTAGCCCACGGTCGTCACCCGTAAGCCGGTCTTTCCCAGGGTCCGGTATTGCAAGGCGGCGCCGGGAGACAACTGGGGCTGCGGTTGGGTTTGCGATGGCGCGGAATCCGCGGAACGGGATGCCGACGCGACGGCCGGCAAAGCCAGGCTGGCCGCCAGAAAATTGCGGCGGGACGAACCGTTATTCATGAATGCCTCCTCGGTAAAAGGATGCTAACATCCGAATTGTATCAAGTACCCAAGGGGGAGCGTGATGGGAAGAATTCCGCGTAGGAGCCTGTTTCAACTGGCCGGAGCCGCGGCGTTGCTGCGCAGCCGGGTCGCGGCGGGCCAACCGGCAAGATCCGTTCCGGGTCAGGCCGGAGCCGCGCGCAGCCGAGGAGTGGACGAAGAGGGAACCTCCGAGCCGTTCCCCGCGCTGCAGCGTCGAGCCACGGTAGCGCTGACGCACGGCAACGGCCGCCGCAAGAACGTATATGACGCCCTGATGGCCGTCGATCGGGACCTCCAGCCGAAGTTGCGCACCCGCCGCTACGTGGTCATCAAGCCCAACTTCGTGAATACCGTGAATCAACTGGCGGCCAGCCATGTGGATGCCATGCGGGGGATTCTGGATTATCTGTCGGAGCGCTTCCATGGGCCCGTCGTGATCGCCGAATCGTCGGCCGGGAACACCCTGGAAGGCTTTGAAAACTTCCGCTTCACCGCGCTCCCCGCGGAATACAAAAAGCAGCAGGTGCGATTGATCGATCTCAACGCGGAAGCCGAGTTCGAACGGATCGCGGTGCTCGACAAGGATCTGCATATCGTTCCGCTGCGCCTGGCCGCGCGGCTGCTCGACCCCGAGGCCTTCGTGATCTCTTCGGCCATGCTGAAGACCCACAACACCGTGATCGCTTCGCTATCGATCAAGAACCTGGTATTGGGAGCGCCGCTGCACTCCGCGCCCAAGGAAACCGCGCGCTGGAACGAGAAGCGCAAATTCCACATCGGCCTCCGCCAGACCCACTACAACATGCTGCTGACGGCCCAGCGGCTGGCGCCGGCCTGGGGCGCTTCGGTGATCGACGGCTACGAGGGCATGGAAGGAAACGGTCCCAATTCGGGAACCCCCGTGCCTTCCCGGCTGGCCATCGCCTCGGCGGATTTCGTGGCCACCGACCGCATTGCCGCCGAATGCATGGGGGTCGACCCGGAGTGGCTGGGATACGTCAAGTACTGCGGCGAACTCCACCTCGGGCAGTTCGACGCCGGCCGGATCGACGTGATCGGCGCGAAAGTCGCGGACGTCAAGAAGGCCTACCGCATGCATCCCGATATCGATCGGGAGCTGCAATGGCAGGGCCCCATGACGGAGGTGCCCTTCAACCTGGGTTGGGTGACGCCGCAACACGGCCCCAAGGCTGGCTGAGCTGGCGTCTCCGGGAAAAAATCGCGCGGCAGGACCAGCCTCCCGGCCAGTGCGGATGGACGCGGGCGGGCCATGCGAAAGTGTAAACTATTCGCTATGCCGAGCCGGTGACGCATGCCCTCCAAACGCACCATCGTCCTGTTGACCGCCGCGGCGCTGGCGCTCTGTTACGCCTCCACTCTGCGCGGCATGGCCGATCAATGGCGGTACGATGACGACATGGGCCACGGGTTCGCGGTGCCGTTCGTGATCCTGTGGATCGTCTGGCGCGAACGCGCCCGCTGGCGGTCCTTGCCGCTCCAGCCGAGCGCTTGGGGTTTCGCGTTTCTTTCCGCCGGCATGGCTTTCCAACTGGCGGGCGTATTGGGAGTCGGACTGTTTGCCGCTTCCGTCGGGTTTTTATTGTCGGTGCTCGGGGCCGTGGTCGCATTGGGAGGCTTTGGTTTCCTGCGCGCCTGGGCGTTTCCTCTGGTATTGTCGATTTTCATGCTGCCCAAGCTGGCCATCGTTTATGACCGCGCCACCCTGCCGTTGCAGCTTGAGGCCAGCCGCCTGGCCGCGGGCATGTTGACGGTGGCGGGATATGGCGTCATCCGCGCAGGAAATATCCTGGACGTCTCGGGACACAGCGTTCTGGTGGCGGAAGCCTGCAATGGAATCCGCTACCTCATCCCGCTCATGTTTATGGGCGCCTTGATCGCGTATGTCCACGATTCCCCCGGCTGGACCCGCCTGGCGCTGCCCGCCGCCGCGATACCCCTGGCAATCGTGGCGAATGCCGCGCGCGTCGCGCTGGTGGGCGCCTGGCCGGCGCTCGATGCCGGAACTCCTCACCTGCTGGCGGGAACCGTCATCTTCGTGTTCTGCCTGGCGGTTCTAGCCGCGTTGCTGCGCCTGTTGCCGCGCAAGGCCCGGTCTCATGCGTAACCTGGCGCTCGCCATTCCCGCGCTGCTGGTGGCGCAGGCGCTGATCGTGGGATGGGCCACGCACGGCGAACGCCCTCCCAACCCTCCCGACCTGGCTCGCTTTCCGGCGAACGTCGGCCCGTGGAAGTATCTGCGGGACGATCCCATCGCCCCCGAAGTGGAGCCGCAGCTTCATGCGGATCGCTTGTTGAACCGGACCTATATTCGGCAGCCGAACCTGCGCGACGCCAGCCTTTTCGTGGCTTGGTTCCGTTCCGTGAACGCCGGCGGCCAGCCCCACTCCCCCCAAGTCTGTCTGCCCGGCAACGGCTGGCTGCCGCAGGCGACCGATTTGATGACGGTGCCGACGGCCATTGGGCCGATTCGAGTGAACCGATACATCGTGACCAACCAGGGAGCGCGGGCGGTGGTTCTTTACTGGTATCAGTCTCCACGCCGCGTGGTGGCGGGCGAATGGGAAGCCAAGTTCTGGGTAATTCCCGACGCGCTCAGAGACCGGCGCACCGATACCAGCCTGGTTCGCATCGTCGTGTGGGCCAATGCGGGCGATAGCGAGGCCACTTCCGCCGCGGCGGAATTCGCACGCTATCTATACCCCGTACTGCGCCAGCAACTGCCGCGCTAGCCCGACTTTGTAAGGCGCGGCCTGGCCCGGCCTTGCCCGCCTGAACCAGCGATCATGGGTTGGTCACGCCGGTGACCGAATGGATACGTCCATCGCAGGCGAATTCAAACACGCTCGTCCCGGAGACGCGCTCGATGCCATCGAGGCCGGCGCCGGTCCAATCGGCCAGCACCGTGCCCTGGCAGTGGCGCACCTGGCCTTTGCGGCGCATGGCGAAGCCGGGCATGAAGCGCTGCGCGGCGGCCATGTGGGCCGCAAGATCGTCGACCCCGTCCAGCAGACTGATGCGGTCGCGGAAGCGGATGGCGGGATGGACGATTTTGCCGAGCGCGTCCAAGCGGGCGGTGTCGTCGGCTTCGAGCCAGGCGGCGTACCAGGCATCGACGGCGTCGCCCGCGCCCGCGTAAACTTCGTTGGCGACGGCGTTGGCGAAGAGCGACAACTGGAAGCGCCAGCCCTGGATATGGGCGTCGTGCGGAGCGGCTTCCGCGAATTCGTGGAGCAGATGCAGACGCGTGCCGGTGTCGATGGGCTCCAGCCGGATGGTGACGCGCGAGGCTCCCGGCGCAATGGGATGGCCGCCGGCAAAACCGTACGTAAACGCGATTTCGTGCGGCGGGTGGAGTTCCAGAACTTCACCCAGAGTTTCGACGCCGTTGGGGTGGCGGATGTAGACCTTGCCGCCGCTCCGCGCGTCGATCGTGGAGCCGGGGCCCCACCAGGCGGCCCAGCGGGCGCTGTCGGTGAAGAAGCGGAAAACGGTTTCGGGAGTAGCTTGAATCTCGACGGTGCGGTTGAGGCGGTATGGAAGCGGCGGCATGAACCCTCACGATTTTCGTTTTTTGGGCCCGCGGCGGGTTTGTTCGAGCTCCGCCGCCAGCTTGAGATTCCAGAGCGCATCGTCCCACATGCGTTGCAGAATTTCAGCCGCTGGGCCAAGAGCTTCCGGGCGGCGGCTGTTGATCGCAGCGGTGGGCATTTTGCCGCTCCCCGGTTATTCCAGCGGAAAAGGCACGAATTTGTCCGCGCAGGAATTGCGCGCTGCTTGACCAGGGGCGCCTGCTACGCTGACGTCCTCGCCGGCGATGTGTAAGTTGAAAGGGCCGGGGCCGATCCGGATCTCGGCATGGCGCGCGGAGATCGCCATTTGGGACGGGTCGTCGAAAACCACGTTGTCGAACCGGATACTCAGGCGGTGGGCTTCATCCAGGCCTTCCATCGCTATTTTGCCTGGGCCTTCCACGCGCACGTTGCGAAACGCGATATCGCGATACTGGGGAATCAGGTTTTCGCGCGGAGCCGCGGTTGCGGGATAAGCCGTAAAAGCCGTTTCCAGCCATATGGGATTGCGCGTGCCACGCATGCAAACGTCCTCATAAGTAACATGCTGCACCAGGCCGCCGCGCGTGACCGCGGACTTGATGTGCAGGCCGTTATCGGCGCCGTCGATGGACAGGTCCGAAATTAGAATCGCGCTCGCTCCTCCGTTGGTTTCACTCCCGATGGACATGCCTTGTCCGGCATAGAAATGGTTATGCACGATGCTGACATGGGTAGTGGGCGCGCCTGTCCCGGCTTTGATGGCGACCTGGTCGTCGCCTGAGTAGATGTAACAGTGTGTGATGGTGACGTTGGTGGCGTTAGCCGGGTTGATGCCGTCGGTGTTGCGCGCGCGCTGCGGCGCCCGAATCTTGACTCCCCAGGCCGTGAACCCGTTGCCGCTATTGTAAGTGACATGGAACATGGGAGAGTTGAGGAGGGTGATGCGGTAGAGCGTGAAATTGTCGCAGTGGCGCACCGCGATGAGCCGCGGATTGTTCTGGCTGCCGCCCTTGCGCGCCTCGTCGGCGAGGTTCCACCAGGTGAGCTGTTGGCCCAGCAGGGTCTCGCCGCCGCGTCCATCGATCGCGCCATCCCCCATCACGCCGCTATCGGGGGCATTGTCGCCATTGATCAGTGCACGGCAGCCGTTGCCGGTGGGAGCGACCACGCCGCAAGCGCCGGGCGTGCGGTCGTAGTCGCGCGGGTTGCGCGACCCGTAGAGGTACGCGCCGCGCTCCACCACCAGCACCACCCCCTTGCGCAGATCCAGCGGGGCGGAAAGAAAGGCGTCCCGGCGCACGCCAGAGCGCCGCAGCACCACCGCATGGCCGGGCGGGCACTGGTCCATGGCGGCCTGAATGCGGGCGGTATCGGGCTTGCTTTCGTCGTCGGGAGCGATTGAGCCGCCGGCGCGCCCGATGTTTGCCAGGAGCACCTCGCAAGCCGGTGGAATGGAAGGCTCGGCGACGTTTCTGGAATCCTGCGCGAGAGCCGGGATAGCCAGCAACCAAGCGGCTGCCCAACGGCAGCCACGGACCGGGGTGTTCATCACTCCCCATTATCGTCGCCCGTTCCATGGCGCCGTGGGGCGCAGCCTGGCCGCAGAAAACACCCGAAAAAAAGGCGCCGGGCGGTCGGGGACCGTCCGGCGCCGAAAAAACCCGGCAAGCTGAAGCTTGCGTTACCTAGAACGTGAATTTGGCGGCGATCTGCATCCTGCGCGCGGCGCGGTAGGAACTGATCTGGCCGAACAGGGAGCTGGTGTTGTTGGTGCTGGCGAAGCCGTTTGGATTCACCCAATTCAGGACATTGAAAGCCTCGCCGCGGAGCTGCATGTGAGCTTTCTCGGTGCCGAGATTGAAGTTCTTAATGAGGGCGGCATCCCAGTTGAAGTAGCCGGGGCCGTCGACGGTGTAGCGCCCGGCATTACCGGGACGGACGGCGCCCTGCGGCGTCGGCTGGAAGCAGGCAGTGTTGAACCAGGTCGGTCCGCCTGCGCCCGTCACGCCGTTAAATGCGTGCGGAGCGTTGGCGTTGGGATCGCATACCATATCGGGGCGCGAGGAAACCGGGCTGGCGCCGAGGATGCCGAGACCGGCTGGGTCCACGCTGGAGGTGGTGACGGTGGAGGGGAGTCCGGTTTGGAAAGTGGTGATGCCGGAAAGTTCCCACCCGCCGAAAGCGGCGTTCTTGAAACCGTGTCCGGTATGGAAGACCGGGATGGTATAGACGTAGTTGATCGTGAGAACCTGCGTGCGGTTGAACGACCCCGGGCCGTACTCGCCTTCGTGCCAGTTGTAGGTATTCTGGGGTGCGTTGGAGCGGTCGGAGCTGGAATCGGTCAGGATCTTGGACCAGGTATACGCCGCGTTGACCATGCCGAAAGCGCCCATGCTCTTCCGCACGCTGGCTTGCAACGAGTTGTAGTTGGAATCGAATGCCGATTCGATGGCGGTGATGGGGCCGAAGCCGAGATAGGGGCGCACGGCGTTGATGTTGGGAGAGTCGGCCGTGGTAAAGATGGTGTTGCCGTTGGCGGCGTGCAGTCCGGCCGCGAGGGCCACTCCGGGATAGGCTTCGTTGATATCGACTTCGCCGAGGAGGTGCGTTCCCTTGGTGCCGACATAGGCGACGTCGAGGATAAGGGTCCTGGTGAAATTGTGCTGGATGTCGAAGCTCCATTGCTGGGTATAGGGAACCAGGGCGGGCAACTGCGTCGCGTGCAGAGTGAGCGGCGACGCCGAGACCACCTGGGTAGCGGAGCCGATATTGGAGAAGCTGCCGTTGCTATAGGCCACGCTTTGCACGAACGGCGGGTCGGCGAAGGTGTTCTGCTCGTAGGTGCCGAACAGGGTGGAATCGTAGAACATGCCATAACCCGCGCGGATGGCGGTGCGGCCGGTGCCGAACGGATCCCAGGCCAAGCCGAGGCGGGGAGCAAAGTTGTGGTATTGATCGTTGCCCACGGTGGCGCCGAACGGCGAGCTCTTGCCGCCCACGATGATGCCATTCAGGTTGTAGTTGTTGCCGGTTCCGGCAACGATCGTCCCGCCCGACGGATTAATCTGCGGAGCGTTGGCGCGGTTATAGAGCGCCGGGTCGAAATTGTCGAGCATGCCGTGGGAATCGCTGGGCAGACCGAAATAGGACCAGCGCACGCCCATGGATAGACTCAGGCGGGAATTCACCTTGAAATCGTCTTGCGCGTAGGCTTCATGCTGCCACGCCCAGAGGTCGGCGATCACGTCCATGGAAGGCATGGAGAAGCTGGCCGCGTTGCCCAATAGGAAGTTGGCCCAGGATTGCTGGAAGCTGGTGGTTCCGCTTTGCAAGCCGGCGCTGGTGAAACCGAAGGCGCCTTCCTGGTTGGCGGCATTTTCCGTCTTGTTGTAGCGGTTGATGGTAAGGCCGGCGCGCAGCGTGTGGCGGCCATGGATCTTGGTGAGGTTCTCGAACCAGTTGAAGTTTTTGTTGTATTCGTTGTAAGGTCCGTAGCCGACCAGCGTGGAGCCGCCCGTGAAAGTCAACTCGGGAACCACGCCATCCTGGTTGGCGAAGGGCTCGGTAGGATTGATGTCCGGGTCCTTGGTCTTGCTCATCAGACCGGCGGGAGTGGAGTTGATGGCGCTTTGCGAGTAGTTGAAGCCGGCTTCGTTGACCACTGTGGGAGTGATGGTGTTCTGAAAATGGATGCTGGCGCCACGGCCTGGAGAATTGGTGTTGGTGGTGGCAACATTGGGAATCACGGCGCCGGTGAACAGGCCGCCCGGCTCGGTGGTGGGGATGTCGTCGATTTCGAAGCGGCCATAAATCAGGAAGCGATCGCTCACGTAATGATCGATGCGGCCGATTTCCTGGCGGCTGTTATAGAGATTGCGCTGCGGGAAGTAGCCGGCGGTGGTGCCGGTGACGGTGTTCACGCTGGACAGCGGGAGCTGGCCGAAAATATCCTTGATATACGCCGCCGAAACGGGATTGATCAGATTGGCCGGGATGGTGGTGGTGATGGTGCTGCCGGCGGGACAAGTGCCCGCGGTGGTGGCGATGCAGATGGGCTGGGAGAACTGGCCCTGCAGCATGCCCTGGGTGGGGATGGTGGGCTGGAAGGTGGTGTAGGTGATGATCTTACGCCACTCCTGCGAGTAGAAGAAGAAATCCTTGTTCTTATTCCGGTTGAAGTGATTGGGAATGTAAATGGGACCGCCTAAGGTGAAGCCGAAATCGTTCCAGCGCAGGGGTGGAACTTTCGCCTGGCACGCGGTGTAGTTCGCGGTAGTACACGGAGTGGACGGCGAAGACTCATCCACAAGGTTCACTTTGTTGGCGTTGTTGGAGAAGTTGTTGGCGATCAGGACGTCGTTGCGGAAGAATTCGTAAGCGGAGCCGTGGAAGGCGGTGGATCCGCTCTTGGTGACGACGTTGATCTGGGCGCCGCCGGCGCGGCCGGTATCGGCCGTGTAGAGGCTGCGTTCGACTTTAAACTCGGAGATGGCGTCCACGCTGGGGAAGGTCTGCAGGGTGAGGTTGCTGCCGCGATCGACGTTATCGGAGCCATCCACCGTCCAGTTCGCGCCCGAATTGCGGTTGCCGTTGACGTAGAAGGGGATGGTGGCCGCCAGTCCGGAGGGCGAAGAGTTGCCAATATACAAATCGTCGACGCCGGAACTGGCCACGACGCCAGGCATGAGGCCGACAAGCTGCTCGTAATTGCGGGTGCTGAGTTCCAGTTCGCGAACCTGCGTGCCGGTGATGGTGGTGGAGGAAGTGGCGTTGCCGAGTTCCACCTGGACGGCCTCGGCTTTCACTTCCACCGTATCGGTGGCCGCACCCACTTGCAAGGAGAGGTTGATCTTCAGATCGTCATTCACGTTGAGCACGATTCCGGTTTGCGTCTCGGTTTTGAAGCCGGCGGCATCCACTTTCACGGAATAGTTGCCGATGGGAATCTGCGGGACGGAATAGGTTCCGGCGGTATCGGTAGTTACGGTACGGACCACGACGTTTCGGTCGGTGTTCGTGACGGTGACTTTGGCGTTGGGAACGACGGCGCCAGTGGGGTCCAGAACGGTACCTCCGATGGAACCGGAAATATCTTGGGCGCTGAGACTAGCGGCCAGACACACGGCGAGAGCACAAAATAGTGCGATCTTTGTTAATTTCGGCATAAAACGGTGCACAACAAGACCTCCTTGCAATTTTCCAAGATTATGTCATCCTATTCATAAGATGTCAAGAGCCGGTCCGCTGGACAAAGATTTACCGGTTCCGCTTTACCACCAACTGCAAGAGGTGCTGAAGGCGGAAATCGAGAGCGGGGCGTGGCAGCCGGGGGAGCAGCTTCCCAACGAAAGCAAGCTGGCTGAACGGTTTGGCGTCAGCAAAATCACCGTCCGGCAAGCCCTGCAAGGGCTGGCGGAGCTGGGGTATATCCACCGCGAGCACGGCCGGGGGACGTTTGTGGCGCGGCGCAAATTCGACGAAGGGCCGCGCGAATTAACAAGTTTTTCCGAGGAAATGCGGCGCCACGAGGTGACCGCGGGTTCGCGGATTCTGGCGCAGCGGACGGAGGAAGCCGACGGCCGCGTGGCCAACGCGCTGCAATTGCCGGCCGGATCGCGGGTCTACATTTTGAAGCGCGTGCGGCTGGCGGCGGGCGAACCGGTGACCGTGCAGACCGCCCACATTCCGGCGGAATTCGTGCCGGGGCTGGAGTTGACGGCGGACGCCTCGCTGTACGAAGTGCTGCAGCGGCAATACCACTTATATGCGGCGCGGGCGAAGGAGACGTATTTCGCCTCGGCGGCGGATGCGCCGGCGGCGGAACTACTGCAAATCGCGCCCGGAGCGCCGGTGTTCGCGGTCGAGCGGGTGACGCTGCTGCCCAACGAAAAGCCCTTCGAGTTCGTGCAATCGGTGGTGCGCGGAGACCGCTATTCGATTGTGCTCGATCTGGTGAAGCACGGGGCGGAGAAGCGCGTGCTGGCGTTAAGCGAGACCCGTGAAGCCTTCGCCCCGGACGGTCCACCCGCCGGCGGGGAAGGCGCGTAGGTTCACCATCTTCGCCACCGCCAGCAACAGGGCGCCGTTGCCCGGCAAGTAGAGCGGTAAGTTATCTCTCTGCCAGTTATGGCCGTTGGGCAGCCAGGTGTTCTTGGGGGTATCCATCATGAGCACGTCAACCGCGGTGGCGGGTTGGCCCAAAGCGGCCGCGGTCATCGCCACCATGGGGAAGTCCCACCCCCAGGTGTCCGGCCACTTCCATACCTGGATCACCTTGGCCAGCGTGCGCCGCATGGTGTCGCGGTCTACTTTGGCGCCGGGCAACACCCCCAGTGCCGCCAGCATGGAGGGGTGGTCGCGGTTGCGCTCGGTGAAAGTTTGCGGGCAGTTTTCGTGCGCCAGGTAGACGCCCCCGCCGACGGGCAGCGCGGAAAGGCGGGTGCGCACGTCTTCCCATTTTGGGTCGCGCGGCATGCCCAGACGCTCGCGCCACTGCTGCCCGGTTTCCAGCGCATCAGCCCAATATTCGAGCTCGAAAGTGGGATTCCAGGTTTCGCGCGGCGGATGGTTCTCCTGCGCCGGAATGACTGGCGGGCCGAGGACGTAGCGCTGGCCTCGAGCGTCGAACCACGCGAAGCTCGCCATGAATTCGGCCGATTCGAAGACCACCTCGCGATAGCGGTCGAGCGTGGCGCGGTCCGGATGGGCGCGATAGCAAAGCTCGGCCATGGCAATGGGGTGGGGCTGCTGCCAGATCAGCAGGGGAGCGATGGGGGAGGGATTGTTGCGCCCGTCGGGAATGCTCATTTTGGGCCAGCGCACGCCGGCATATCCCTGGCCGCGGGCAGTCTGGCGGGCGGCCGGAAGAATGGCGGCGTACCATGGCAAACTGCGCTCCAGCAGGGCGGCGCGTCCCCAGACGGGAAAGTGGGCGGCGTGCCAGAAGTGCATCTCGAGGTGGAATTGGCCGGACCAGCTATTGCACGTGAGGCCGGTCTCCTGGGGCGGCAGGGAGCCGGCGCACTGAATGGCGGTCTGGTATTGCGAGAGCACCACGCGCCGCTCGAGTTCGCGCGCGCGCCGGTCCGTGCTGCCTTCGAAACTGACGGCCGCTCCTTTCGTCCAGAAGCGGCTCCAGCCTTCGCCGCTGGCGGCGAAGACCTTCGAGACGGGCGGCAGCTCGCGCTGCCGGAATCCGCACACAAACGCCAACGATGCTCCGCCGGGATCAAGCACGAAACGGTGCGGGCCGGCGCGCTGGATTTGTCCGTTGCCCTGCCAGGCGATGGATACGGTGTACTGTTCGCCATCCAGTTCGCGCCGCAAATCTATCCGGTTGGGGAAATCCATAATCACTTCGGTTTTATGTTTCGCGGGGCTGTTCCAGTCCGCGGCGCTCATGGCGGGCGAGCCGTAGGGAAACTCGAAACACACCGGCACTTTACCGCGCACCGTCACGGCGAGGGCGTCCAGGTGAGGATGGCAGCAGGTTTCCACGACCAGCCGTTGAGCTTGATAGGTGAACTCGCTGTGGAGGATTCCGCTCCACAGATCGAGGATCTGGAAGATGCCGCCGACGCTCTCCGGCTGCTCCATGAGAAAACCGATGCGTCCCAGGTGGAACTTGTGCGGATTCTCGCGCAGCCAATCGTAGAGCGGCTTCTGGCCCTGGCTGCTGGTGGGGTAGCCCACCTCGCGGCCATGCGTATCGTACAGGGTCAGGCGGAAATCGCGGATGGTCTGGCCGGTGGGATTGGGAGCGGTGTGCCAGCCCCATTGCGCCATGGTGCACAGCGGCATCTTGCGCTCGTAGACTTCGGGAAAGGTTTGCAGGCCGGTGACATCCGCGGTGAAAGCGAATTCACCGTTGCCGACGGATAGCGGCGATTGCGGGTCGAGGGAAGTCAGCACCGGGTTGTGGCGCTGCACGAGGGCGCGGCGGCCGATGTGCCCGGTCCCGGCGGCGCGGGCGCAGACCGGAGATGGAAGCGCTGCCAGGAATTGCCGGCGCGAGAGGGCCATTTGCTCAGGATAGCGTGGTGCGCGCGGCGTCTGTGGGGCCGGGCTCTGTAGGGCAGGATGTCATCCTGCGCGCCGGTTGTTTACCGGCGGCTGCCGGCAAATTCCTGCGGACTCATTCAGGGAAAAGGGGAACAGGCTCCCTGCCCCCTTTTCCGGGGTTGTTACTTGCTGGTGCTGCCGCCGTTGGTCTTGGGCGTGGACTTCTTGCCCTTCTTGGTGTGTTTCTTGGTGGTGGTCGAAGCGCTCTTCTGGCCGCTGGCCGGCGGATTGGCCGGCGCGGTCTGCGCGGCGAACATAAAAGGCGTCGAGGCCACTGCGAATGCGATGGCGAGTAGGGTCGTTTTCATTTTTTTTCTCCTTGCGGGCTTTTGCGCCCGCTCACAATCCCATCTTGAGGCAGGGAGCGAAAAAAGACAGTAGCCCGCGCAGGCTATGCGGAGCACCGAATTCGGGGCGTCGGCGATTAACAAACATTTATACTGAGGGTGGTGCAGGGCCAGATCACGCATCGCAAGATCCTCCAGGTGCTGATCACCGGCTTCGGCGTGGTGATTCTGCTGCTGCTCGCCGCGGCTTTCGTCGGAGTGCGGAATATCCATTCGATTCAACAAAATGCCGCCGACCTGGTGCGCGAGCAGGCGGTCACCAACCGCCTGATCGATGAACTTCATCACCAGCAGACCAGTCTCACGGAGGTCTTCTCCGTGCTGGCGCGCGACCCCGATTCGGTGGATTACGACGCCATCCTGCGGCAGCTCGACGAAGCCGGCCGCGATATCGACCGCATCTGCGCCGAGGGCGCCGCGACCCCCGAACGCGACTTGTGGGCGCGGCTCAAAGAGGCTTCGGCGGATTTTTCCGGCGAAGCGCGGCGCATTCTCGCGGTTCCCAATCCGCAGACCTTTTCCTCCATCGACCTGTTTCGCGACCACGAAGCCTTCATCAGCGTCATCGCCCGCCTGATCGAAGCCGGGTACCGCAAGGTCAGCGCCTCGCAGGCCGCCATCGATTCGCTCTCCTCGCGCCTTCTGGACGATTCCTTCCTGTTCGCCGCCGGCAGCCTGCTGCTGGCGCTGGTGCTGGCTTTCATCACGGTACGGCTGGTCGTGCAGCTCAGCCGCGGCCTGGAGCGGCAAACCGCCGAGCTGGCGCAGGTCTCCTGGCATATGCTGGAAGATCAGGAAGCCACCGCGCGGCGCTTTTCCCACGAGCTGCATGACGAGCTGGGGCAGGCGCTCACCGCCGTCAAGACCAATCTGACGTCCATGGAAGGCGAAGCCCAGCCCGACCGGCGGCGGCTGGAAGATTCTCTGAAGCTGGTGGATGAAGCCATCGGCAACGTGCGCCAGATGTCGCAACTCCTGCGCCCCACCATTCTGGACGATTTCGGACTGGAGGCCGGGGTGCGCTGGCTGGCCGAGGGGTTTGCCGCGCGCACCGGCATCGATGTGACCGTGACATCCAGCTTCGCCGGACGCCTGCCGGACGAAACCGAAACCCACCTGTTCCGCATCGCGCAGGAGGCGCTCACGAACGTGGCGCGTCATTCCGCGGCAAAGCATGCCGAGGTGAAGCTGGAATCGGCGGGCGGCGATATCCGTCTCGCGATTCGCGACGATGGGCGCGGGCTGGACGCGCAGCCCGGCGACGGCCGCGGCATGGGAATGATCGGCATGCGCGCCCGCGCGCGCAGCGCCGGAGGAGACGTCAGCGTGCGCTCCCGCCCCGGAGAGGGTGTTTTAATTGAGGTGCGGATTCCGCTATTACGCACATGAAACGCATCCGCATTCTGCTGGCTGACGACCATGCCGTGGTTCGCCAGGGCTTCAAAATGATTCTCGGCGCGCAGCCCGATATGGAGATTGTGGGCGAAGCGGGCAATGGGCGTGAAGCCCTCGAACTGGCCGCCACCCTCAAACCGGACATCGTGGTGATGGATGTGGCGATGCCGGAGCTGAACGGCATCGAAGCCACGCGCCGCATGGCCGCCAACGCGCCCCACGCGCGCGTGCTGGCGCTTAGCATGCACAAGGATTCGGTCTACGTGCGCGAAACTCTGCGCGCCGGAGCGCGCGGCTACCTGTTGAAGGATTCGGTGGCGGCCGACCTGGTTTTGGCGGTGCGCGCGGTGGCCGGCGGCGAAGGCTATATCAGCCCTTCGGTCTCTAACGCCCTGTTGGACGATTACCGCAAAAACGTCACCAACCCCATCGACCTGTTGACCAGCCGCGAACGCGAGGTGCTGCAAATGCTGGCCGAAGGGAAGACCAACAAGGAAATCGCGGCGGTGCTGAATCTCAGCGTCTATACGGTGGAGGCGCACCGCGGGCGCATCATGGAAAAGTTGAACCTGCACAGCATTAACGAGCTGGTGAGGTTCGCAGTCCGCAACGGGCTGGTGGATTAGCCCTGGAAAAGCGCGGAGCCAACGCCGCCTCTCTTAGCTTACGTTCCTCCGCGGCCGTTCAGAATGAATGCAGGCTATCGCTGAGTCTGCACGACAGTCTTGACACGGCAAACACGAGTGTTTGCGCCACCATGGCGCCGGTGCCTATGAGAAATGGAGGTCAGTCGCGCAACAACTGCTCGGCGTGCGCGGCCACCGATACCACCGCGTCGTCGCGGCCCCACGCGCCCACAATTTGCATGCCCACCGGCGCGCCCTCGACGGCGAGCGGAATCGCGATCGCGGGCAGCCCCAGCGCGCTCCACGCGGCATTGTTGGCCGGGTCGCCGGTGTTCTCGAATCCCTCCGGCGCAACCCCCGTCGCCGCCGCCGTCAGGATGGCCGGGTGTTCCCAAAACAGCGCCGCCACCTGCGGCCTGGCGATGGACGAGGAGGAATACGAATCCGCTGGGCGGTGCGTGGAACGCATGCGCAGCCCGCCGCACCAGCGCCGCGAGGCGCGCGGCCGCCGCCAGCAACTCGTCCCATCCCGGGGGCGCGTCCGCCGCGGTCACCGCGATTCCCGCCGCGCGCAGCTTCTCCACCGCGTCTTGCAGCGCGCGTGTCATGGTTTCATCCGCCGCAACCCGCAGGTACAGAGGCTGCCGTAATTCCCAATCCAGGCGCCCGGAAAAGCCGCGCGACCACAGCATCGCCATGTCCCCCGCCGTCTCCGTAAACAGTCCCACGGTATCCAGCGATGGAGCGAACCCCAGCATCCCTTCCGTCGAAACCAGCCCATGGCTGGGCTTGAATCCGCATACTCCGCAATAGGAAGCCGGCCGCAGCACCGACCCCAGCGTCTGCGACCCCACCGCGAACGGAACCATGCGCGCGGCGACCGCCGCCGCCGATCCCGCCGAACTGGCGCCCGGCGTATGCCCCGCCAGCCGCGGATTGCGCGTGGGCGCGGCGGCGAAGGAGGCAAACGCGGAGGTCTGCGTTTTCCCCAGCAGCACCGCTCCCGCGTGGCTTAACTCTTCCACCACGGCCGCATCGCGCTCACCCTTTCGCCCCGCGTACAGCGGCGAACCATATTCGGTGGCCATCCCGCGCGTCTCGAAAATGTCCTTCACCCCGAACGGGACCCCGCTCAGCAATCCCCCCGCGGCCGCCCGGCGGGGAGAGACTTCCACCCACGCGCGAATCGCGCCATCGGCTTCCCGAATGCGCCGCAGGCACAATTCCAGCAGCTCCTCCGCGGTCTTCTAGCCGCTTTCCAGCCAATTCACGAATTCGCGCAGCAAGCTCCCATTATCCCCTGTGGCCCGTTTTATGTTCCAATCAGCTTTTAGCCATGTCGTTCATCCACGAAGATTTTCTCCTCAGCAACAAAACCGCCCGCCGGCTCTACCATGAATATGCGGCCGCCGAGCCCATCCTGGACTACCACTGCCACCTTCCGCCGCAGGACGTGGCCGACAACCGCCAGTTCAAAAATCTCTTCGAGATCTGGCTGGAAGGCGATCACTATAAATGGCGGGCGCTGCGCGCCAACGGCTTCGACGAATGCTTCTGCACCGGCGATGCCGATCCGCGCGAAAAATTCCTCGCCTGGGCTCGTACCGTCCCCCAAACCCTGCGCAACCCGCTGTACCATTGGACCCACCTCGAGCTCAAGCGCTACTTCGGAATCGACCGGCTGCTGGACGAATCCACCGCCGAGGGCATCTGGGACGAAGCCAACGCGCAGCTTGCCACCGAGGAGCTGCGCGCCCACGCCATCATGGCGAAGTTCCACGTGAAGGCCGTCTGCACCACCGACGACCCTACCGACGACCTGTCCTGCCACCAGGCCATCGCCGCCTCCAGCCTCGCCACCAAAGTCTTCCCCTGTTTCCGCCCCGACAAGGCCCTCAACGTTCATCAGCCCGAGGCCTTCAACGCCTGGATCGAAAAGCTGGAAGCCGCCAGCAATAAATCGGCCGGCAATTTCACTGGTTTCATCGGCGCCCTCCAGCAGCGCCACGATTTCTTCCACCACATGGGCGGGCGCCTTTCCGACCACGGCATCGACACGCCCTACGCCGATTTCTGCGGCCAGACGGAGGCTGCCGCGATCTTCGACCGCGCCCGCGCCGGCCAGCCCGCCACCCGCGAGGAACAGCGCAAGTTCGCCACTTACATGATGGTCCTGTTCGGCGCTTGGGACGCCCAAAAAGGTTGGACCAAGCAGCTCCACATCGGCGCGCGGCGCAACAACAATACCCGCCGCTTCCGGCAGCTCGGCGCCGACGTAGGCTTCGATTCCATCGGCGACTGGCCGCAAATCGACGCCCTGGGCGCTTACCTCGACCGCCTCGATCGGGACAACGCCCTGCCCAAAATCGTCATCTACAATCTCAACCCCGCCGACAACTACGCGGTCGCCACCATGATGGGCAACTTCCAGGACGGCTCGGTGGCCGGCAAATGCCAGATCGGCAGCGGCTGGTGGTTCCTGGATCAAAAAGAGGCCATGACCTGGCAGATGAACGCACTCTCGAACTGCGGCCTCATCTCGCGCTTCATCGGCATGCTCACCGATTCCCGGTCGTTCATGTCTTACCCGCGCCACGAATATTTCCGCCGCGTGCTGTGCGATTTGTTCGGCAAAGACATCGAGTCCGGCGAAATTCCGAACGACCTCGAAATGGCCGGCTCCATGGTGCGCGATATCTGCTACAACAACGCCAAAAAGTTCCTGGGGTTGAACGTGGAGTGAGGCTGGGCCGCGCGCGTTTCTTTCCGAACGCCGCCACTTCAGGCCCGCAAGAGCCGGGTGATGGACGCTGAGGATACGCAAACAAGCTTCCTCACCGCGGCTGCCGGCCAATAGCGGCTAATCGCGGAAAGCTTTCTTTGCTACCATAAGTACTTGTCAGGTCTCGGGCTCCGTGCAACGGACGGCTGCAAACCCCGCCAGGTCCGGAAGGAAGCAACGGTAGTGGTGCGGTTCGTGTGCCGCGGATTACCCGGGGCCTGGCAGCTTGTCCGGCCGCACCCGGATCGCCCACCTCATGTATCAGGTCATCGCCCGTAAATACCGGCCCCAAACGTTCCACGACGTGGTCAACCAGGAGCACGTCAAGACCACTCTGGAAAACGCCATCGCGCAGAAGCGCATTGCCCACGGCTACATTTTTTCGGGCCAGCGCGGCACCGGAAAAACCACCGTCGCGCGCATCATGGCGCGTTGCGTCAATTGCGTTCAGGGTCCCACCCCGACGCCCTGCGGGGTGTGCGCCCCCTGCATCGAAGCCGCCAGCGGCGGCGGCCTGAACGTCATCGAAATCGATGCTGCATCCAACCGCGGCATCAATGAAATGCGCGAGCTCAACCAGAGCGTGCGCCAGCGCCCCGCCAGCGCCCGCTTCAAAGTCTTCATCGTGGACGAAGCGCACCAGATCACCCCCGACGCGTTCAACGCCCTGCTCAAGACCATCGAAGAGCCGCCCGAGTGGGTGATTTTCATTCTCTGCACCACCGAGGCGCACAAGATTCCCGCCACCATCGCTTCGCGCTGCCAGCATTTCAGTTTTCGCTCGGTGGATTTCGAAGACCTCACCGCGCGCATCGCCTGGATTTGCGAGCAGGAAGGCATTCAAGCCGATGCCGAAGCCCTGGCCGTGCTGGCCGCCGCGGGCGAAGGCAGCGTGCGCGATTCGCTCTCCGCGCTGGACCAGGCCATTGCCTGCTGCGGTTCCACCCTGAACGCCGCCGAAGTGCGCGCCCTGCTCGGCGCCTTTTCCCTGGAATCGCTGGAGACCGTCACCCAGGCTCTTCTCGACGGCGATTCGCGCCGCATGCTGGAAGTGGTGGATGGGCTCGAGCGCAGCGGCCACAACCTGCAGCATTTCAGCCGCGAGCTGGCGCGCTACTTCCGCAACCTGCTGGTGGCGCGCATCTCGGGCGCCGAAACGCGCCTCATCGCCGCCTCACCGGCGCAGCGCGAAGAATTCGCCGCCATCGCCGCGCGATTTTCCGAAGAAGACCTGACGCGCTACCTGCAGCTCTCGCTGGATCTTTTCAGAGACCTGCAATATTCGCTGCAGCCCCGCTTCCACCTGGAAATCGGGCTGGTCCGGCTGGTGCAGGCGGGACGCCTCCTGCCCATCGAGCAGGCTCTCGCGCAGCTCGCCGGAAGCGCGCCGCCTCCATCTCCCTCCGGTCCGCGCCCCGTCGAAACCGCGCCGGCGCGCACCACCGCGCCTCCCCGCAGCGGCCCTAGCCCTTTCGAACTGGATCGCGCCAAGAAAGCCGCCCTGCGCCCCGAGCCGCAGTCGCGCGCCGACGATCTCGCCGCCGGATCGGCCGCGCAGCCGGTCGCGCAAACCGCCCTTGGGAGCGCCGGCGATCCCGCCGCCGGATCGGCCGCGCAGCCCATTCCCGAAGCCGCCGGCGATTGGCGGCGGCGCCTGCACTCCGCCCTCATGGAACTCGGTATGCCTTTCACCGCCGACGCCGTCGAGAATGCGCGCATCTCCGAAGCCGCCGGCGAATTGCAATTCACGGTTGGCAAGGCCGATTCGCTGGCGCTCAAAGCCGACGATATCCAGAAAGCTCTGCGCCACATCGATGCCCGCCCGGTGCGCGTCAAGGTCTCGATCGGCGAACCCGGCCCGGCCGGTGCGCCCGTGCTCGCGGCGCCCGTTTCCCCGGCCAATCCCGAAGACGAAGTCGTCAGCCGCGCCCTCGCCAATCCCGAAGTGCGGCGCTTCCGGGAAGTATTCGGCGGCGAAATCCGCAAAGTTCGAAATCTCAAGGAGTAGCTACGTGAAATTACCCGGCAACATGCAGCAGATGATGCGCCAGGCGCAGCAGATGCAGGAAAAGCTTCAACAGGAAATCGCCGCCATCAAAGTGGACGCCACGGCCGGCGGCGGCATGGTGACCGTGCAAATGGACGGCCAGAAAAACCTGCTTACCGTAAAAATCGATCCCGAAGTCGCGGGCGACATCGAAATGCTCCAGGACATGTTCCTGGCGGCGCACAGCGAAGCGATCCGGAAGATCGAAGAAGAAATCAAAGGGAAGATGGGCGGCATGCTGGGCGGCATGGGCCTGCCTCCCGGCATGTTTTAAGCGATGCCCGATTTCGCCGAGCCGCTGGCGCGCCTCATCAACGAATTCAAACGCCTGCCCGGCATCGGCCAGAAGTCCGCGCAGCGCATCGCCTTTCACGTGCTGCGCGCCAGCCGCGAAGACGCCGAACATCTGTCGCAGGCCATTCTGGATGTCAAAGACAAGCTGGGCCTCTGCCGCCTCTGCAACAACATCAGCGACAGCGAGATCTGCCAGTATTGCAGCGACGCGAACCGCGATTCAAAAATCGTCTGCGTGGTGGAAGAAGCGCACAACATCGTGGGGATCGAGACCACCCGCGAGTTCCAGGGCCGCTACCACGTGCTGCACGGCGCGCTCTCTCCGCTGCGCGGCATCGGTCCCGAATCGCTCAAGATCAAGAGCCTGGTGCAGCGCATCGGCGAGGGGCAGATCCAAGAAGTGATTGTCGCCACCAATCCCACCGTGGAAGGCGAAGCCACCGCCGTGTATCTCGCCCGCCTGCTCAAGCCGCTGGGCGTGAAGGTGAGCCGCATCGCCATGGGAATTCCGGTGGGCAGCGATATCGAATTCGCCGATGAAGTGACGATTTCGAAAGCCATGGAAGGCCGGCGGGAAATGTAGAGTGAGGGCCTCGCCCTCCGTCAATGCTCCCGTTCAAGAGCGACGGGGAAAAGATCCTGCAATAACTCGACCAATCTGGGCGAGAGACTTTCGTCGAACAGAAGCTTCATCCTCTGGAGGCCGTGCTCCCAGCCGCCAGCTCGGCGGCGTACACGGATACGGCCTGGAAGTCTGCGGGCTCCAGTTGAGGATAATCGGCCAGAATTTGCTCCTGCGATGCCCCGCTTGAGAGCCATTCCAGGAGTTCCTGCACGGTGATCCGGTGACCGCGAATGCAGGGCTTCCCGAATCGCACCTCGGGGTCGGTAGTGATCCGCTCCAGGAGTGAATCCTTGCTCCGCGACATCTGTTCGCCTCTAATCGTCATTGTACAGTGCTCTAAGCTGCTTCGATCTGGCACGCGGCGCCAAAACCGCGTGACTGCCGACCCGGCCGATGAATCCAACCCCACGTCGTCGCCGGATGGCTCGGAGATCGCCTATAGCTCCGATCGCAAAGGGCGCCGCGACATATACGCCGCGTCCTCTTCGGGAGGTGGCCAGGAACGCATCCTGCTCGAGTCCAACGAAGATAAGACGCTGCTGGATTGGCCCTCCGGCGGCAAGGCGCTGCTGTATTCCGTGCTCAACGCCAAGACCGGCCGCGAGCTTTGGAGCTTGCCTTTGACCGGCAGCCAGCGCACGCCTTCTCCCCTGCTAGCTACTTTCCGGCGCAAAAATGATCGGTTAAGCCGTTTCGATCCAGCGGGCGCGGCGACCGACCACTGCAAGATCGTACAGGTTCCTTCCCTGAAACATTTTTGATGATTCATGTCATTT
>Ga0181521_10000363_pt1 | contig 55059 bp, 47 predicted proteins | sample PEATcosm2014_Bin_32_FD_119764 | JGI IMG/M metagenome (GOLD analysis project Ga0181521, IMG submission 119764) | Peatland microbial communities from MTU Mesocosm Facility, Houghton, MI, USA - PEATcosm2014_Bin02_60_metaG | ecosystem: Environmental > Terrestrial > Soil > Wetlands > Peat | place... | reverse complement strand
CCTTGGCTGCCGGCATGGGTCTCCCTCCCGTTCGAGCCAAGGAGGGGATTCGCACAGCGAATCGACGCCTGACCCCCCGCGGCAGCCGGAGGGACGCCGATTGCGGAAATATGTCGCATTTTCGACTCACCCCGGCGGGGAACTGAGTCGCCACTTTCGGCGATATGTACTAGAATGGAGTGCACCCCTAAACTGAGACACTGAAATGAGCCACACTGTTCGAGGAGAGGAACAGTGGCACGGCGATGACAACGACAACACACGCGTGAGTTCAAGCTTGCGGCTTTGGCGCGGCTGGACACCGCGCCGGATGTGCAGGCGCTGGCCCGGGAATTGGGCATCGAGCGGGCGCTGCTGTACCGCTGGCAGCACAAATATATAAGCGGCGGCGCTGCGGCGTTGCGCAACAGTGGCCGGCCGCGGCCGATGTTGGTGCAGCCGCCGGATCCGGGTCTGGCGGCGGAAGAACAAGCGGCACCGGCCGCGGCGGCTCCGCCGGACCTCGCGCCGCCGCCTTCTTTGGCCGCGCATGATCCGGCGGCTGCCGCGCGCCGGATCGTGGACCTCGAGCGCAAGATCGGCCAGCAGCATCTGGAACTGGATTTTTTCGCGCAGCCTTGCGGCATGTCAGGGAACCACGCCGGTAGAGCGGCGTGCCTGGCGGGACAGCATTTACGCGATGATCCACGCGCAGATGCAGCGGCAAGGCGAAGGGCTCGGAATCGAGCGAAACTGCGATTTGGCCAAGGTCAGCCGGGCCGGGTACTACCGGCACTGGCTGGCGTCGCAGCCGCGAGGCAGGAAGAGGCGGCGCTGCGCGACGAGATCCAGCGCCTGTCGCTGGCCAACAAGCACCATGGCTACCGGCCGGTGACCGTGCTGCTGCGGCGTACCGGCTGGGTGGTGAACCACAAGCGGGTGCAGCGGATCCGGCGGGAGGACAATCTGCTGTGCGTATCCGGGCGGACCTTCCGTCCGGCGACGACGGACTCGCGGCACGGCTGGAAGGTCTGGCCGAACCTGGCTCGGTACTTGATAACAACGACCTTCAATCAACCCTGGGTAGCGGATATTACTTACGTTCGACTGGACGAGAAGTTCGTTTATCTGGCGGTTGTTTTGGATGCATTCGGCCGCAAGGTGGTGGGCTGGGCGATGGCCGAGCATCGGCGGGCGGAGCTGGCGCTGGCGGCACCGGAAATGGCGCTGGCGCAACGTGACGTCACGCCCGGCGGCCTGATCCATCATTCGGACCGCGGGGTGCAGTATGCCTGCGGGGATTACATCCAGCGTTTGGAACGGGCGGGCATTCAACCCAGCATGAGCCGGGCGGGGTGCCCATGGGACAACGCGATGGCGGAGAGCTGGATGCGGACCCTGAAGCGCGAGGAGGTGGATGGGCGGGCGTATCGCGACCTGGCGGAAGCGAAGGCCTCAATCGGGCCGTTCATCGAGGACGTGTATAACCGGCAGAGACTGCATTCGGCGCTGGCCTACCTGGCGCCGGAGGCATATGAGGCGAGCCAAGCACCCGTGGCTGCAACGGTGTGTGGCTAGTTTCCGTGTCTCACGCATGGGGTGCAGTCCAAGGAGGCTCTTTGTACCTTTGTGTCTTTGTGGTAACATTGGTCGCTGACTTCTGACTTGCGCGCGCTGGAACTGCACTGGACGGTGTGTGAGTACCCGGCAGCGGAGCCGCGCCTCATTTTGGCGCCCGACGTTGGCCTCTCCCCGCCGACCGTGCATGATGCGCGCATGCAGCGCCTGCGTGTCCTCCGCCAAGCCAAGTCGCTCGACGACCTGAAGCTGGAACTCGAGCCGGTCGGCGACCTGCCGCGCGGCCCCGACGACGTGCTGATCGACCTGCGCTACGCCGGGGTGAATCCGTCCGATGTGCGCGCCACCATGGGCGTGATGCCGCAAGCGGTTTTCCCCCGCACGCCTGGGCGCGACTGGTCCGGCGTGGTGCTGGTCGGACCGGTCGACCTCCTCGGCCAAGAGGTATTCGGCACCGGCGGCGATCTCGGCATCACCCGCGATGGTTCGCATGGTGCCCGGCTGGTGCTGCCACGCACCGCGGTGGTGCTGAAGCCGCCGACGCTGTCATTGGCCGAGGCAGGCGCGCTCGGCGTGCCCTTCGTCACCGCCGCGGAGGGCTACCGCCGCACCGGCGCGCCACGGCCGGGCGAGGTGGTGCTGGTTATGGCGGTGAACGGCAAGGTCGGCCAGGCCGCTGCGCAAATCGCCGCCATGCATGGCGCGCGCGTGTTCGGTGCCGCTCGACGCGCGGAACCCTTCGCCGGGCCGGATGGCGTGGCCGTGCGCATGATCGATTCCAGTACCGAGGACGTAGCTGCGGTCGTGTACGCGGAGACCGGCGGGCACGGCGCCGACATCGTGGTGAACACCGTCGGCAGCCCGTATTTCGCCGCGGCCAACGCAGCGATGGCGCATGGCGGGCGGCAGATCCTGATGTCCACGCGCGAGCGGCCGGTGCCGTTCGACATCTTCACGTTCTATCGTGGACGGCACAGCTTCTTCGGCATCGACACGCTGGCGCTGGACGCCTCCGAATCCGCTGCCGTCCTGCGCGACCTCCTGCCGGGCTTGGCGAGCGGCCGATTGCGGCCGTTCCCAGTGCGGGACGACTCGTGCTTCGCGTTGACGCGGGCGATGGATGCATACCGCGCCGTGCTGGACAGTTCGCTCGACAGGGTGGTTCTGCGGCTGGCCGGTTGAGACCCACGCGGGCTGCGCTTGCGCCGGCCCAACGGCGCCAGAACCCCTTGCCAAGCGGCACGACGATGCCCCGGCCCGGCCGGCCGTGCTTGGTCAAGCACGGAGGCACCACCTCATGCAAAATGCAAAGCGGCCGTCTCGGCCCGCCAGCCGCACTGGCGCAAATGCGGACATGCAACGCGGCACGGGCCGGCTCACCCGCGCTCCGCCGCTAGCTCCAAAGCCCGCGAGTACACCACCTTGCGGGGCAAGCCGGTCGCCGCCGCCACCAGCGCCGCGGCATCCTTCACGCTCTGCATCGCCAGAGCAGCGCGCAGGCGGCCGTCGAGATCCTCTGGATCGTCCCGCGTCGGGGGGCCGATGAGCACGGTCACCTCCCCGCGCACCGGCTGTGCCGCGTACCGGGCGGCCAACTCCGGCAAAGACCCCCGCCGCACCTCCTCGAACCGCTTGGTCAGCTCCCGCGCCACCGCCGCCGGCCGCGCACCGAACGCGGTCGCCATGTCGGCCAGAGTCTCGGCTAGGCGATGCGGCGCCTCGTGCCAGATCAACGTCGCCGCCAGCCCGGCGCGCTCGGCCGCGCGCAGCCCGCCGAAGCCGGCGCGCCGCGCCGCCGACCGTGGTGGGGGAAACCCGAGAAACACGAACGGCACCGGCGGCAACCCAGACAGAACCAGCGCGGTCAGCGCCGCGTTCGGCCCCGGCACCGCGCTGACCGGCAGGCCCTCGGCAATCGCCGCCCGCACCAGTCGAAATCCCGGATCGGACAGCAGCGGCGTGCCTGCATCCGACACCAGCGCTACCCGCCTCCCGTTACGCAGCAGCGCCAGCACCGGGCCGATGCGCCCATCCTCGTTGTGCTCGTGCAGCGGCTCGGTGCGAGCCTTGATGCCGAGCGCCGAGAACAGATGACCGCTATGCCTGGTGTCCTCGCACAGGATCAGGTCGCTGGCTGCCAACGTCTCACGAGCGCGCGTCGACACGTCCCCGAGGTTGCCGATCGGCGTGGAAACAAGCACAAGACCAGCGGGAACGGACACCGCGTCCGACTGGTCATCAGGAGATGCTGCGCATGCGTCGTCGGGCATTTCTGCTCCTCGGGCCCTTGGCACTGGCCGGTTGCGGCGGTGGCTCCGAGGCATACTACCCCGCCGGTGGCTATGGTGCTGGATATGGCAGCGGATACGGCGGCGGGGGCGGCCCGATCGGCCTGGGCACCGGCCAGCCGCCGCCCGTGCCCGCCGCGCCGCGCAACGAACGCGTGGCCCTCCTGGCACCGCTGAGCGGCCCCCGCGCCGATCTCGGCCAGGCGCTGGTACAGGCGGCGCGACTCGCCATGGCAGTGCCGGACGCGCCCACGCTCGACGTGAAGGATACCGGCGGCACAGCGGAAGGCGCCGCAGCGGCAGCGCAGGCCGCGATCGCTGGGGGCGCCGGGCTTATCCTCGGGCCACTCCTGTCAAGCGAGACGGCCGCAGTGGCGCCAGTGGCGCGCACCGCAGGCGTCGCCGTGCTGGCCTTCACCAACGATCCGTCACAAGCACAGCCGGGCGTCTGGACGCTGGGCATAACGTCGGGACAGCAGGTGCGCCGGCTGGTTGCCGCGGTCCAGGCGCAGGGGCGTACGCAGATCGCGGCGCTTCTGCCGGATAGCGATTTCGGTCACGTGATGGCGCAGGCGCTGATGCAGGCGGGCACGGCGAACGGGCTACCGGAGCCGAACATCCGCTTCCACCAAGCCGGCATGGCCTCGATCACCGCCACAATCCGCGACCTCGCTGACTACGCCAGTCGCCGCGGGCCGATCGATGCGCAGATCAAGCAGGCACGCGCGCTGGGCACGCCGGAAGGACGGCGCCAAGCGCAGGATCTGGCGAAGACGCCGATTCCGCCACCGAGTTTTTCCGCACTGCTGCTGGCCGACACCGGCGAGACGTTGGCCGAGGTCGCCTCGGTGCTGCCGTATTATGACGTGGACCGCTCCCAGGTGCAGATCATGGGGCCGTCGCTGTGGGCGTCGCCGTCCAGCGGGTCGGGCCAAGTGCCGGGCGCCTGGTACGCTGCGCCCGATCCCGTTGCGCGCGCCGGGCTGGAGCAGGGGTATGCAGCGAAGTATGGGGGGCCGCCGCCGGCGGTGGCGGATCTGGCATTCGACGCCGCCTCGATTGCACGCGTGCTGGGCGCCAGCGGCGCGTTCTCCATCGCCGCGCTGACCCAGCCGGCCGGGTTCCTCGGCGCCGATGGCTGGCTGGCGCTATTGCCGGACGGCCAGGTGCGCCGCGGGCTGGCGGTGTTCCGCGTCGAGCGCGGCGGGCCGCAAATGATCGAGCCGGCGCCACAATCGGCGGCGGGGACCGGGAGCTGAGGCACCCGACGCCGCGGGGAACCAGGGGGCGCTGGGTGTAGGGAAGGTGGAGCGGGGGGCACCGCACGACCCCTACCCTCTCCCGCCAAGAGCGGGAGAAGGATATCTGCACGCTCTCCCGCCGAACGCGGCAGAGGGGGGCACTGCAGGCGCCATTTCGCACTTGCAGCGTCCGGCGCTACAACGCCCGTGCACCATGCCGCCTCCATCCCCCAACCCGTTCACGCGGGTCCCCTCCTGGCTGCCCAGCCTCCTTGGCTACTTCATCGCCGTCGGCCCCGCCGCCACCGACATGTATCTGCCCGCCTTCCCGGCCGTGGAGCACACCTTCGGCACGGCGCCGGGCACCGCGCAGCTCACGCTGGCAACGTGGTTCGCCGGCCTGGCGGTGGGGCAGATCACTATGGGCACGCTGTCGGACCGCTTCGGCCGCCGCATCCCGCTGATCATCGGTACCGCGACCTTCACGCTGGCCGCAATGGGCTGCGCCCTGGCACCGAGCCTTACCTGGCTGGCGATCTTCCGCGCCGTGGCAGCGATCGGCGCCTCGGCGGGGATGGTGGTGCCGCGTGCCATGGTGCGCGACCTCGCCGAGGGCCACCACGCCGCCATCATGATGTCGCGCCTGACGCTGGTGATGGGCGTCGCACCGATCCTGGCGCCCAGCATCGGCGGTGCGGTGCTAACGTTCGCGAACTGGCGGGTCATCTTCTGGATCCTCGCACTGTATGGCGCGGGCGGCTGCGGCATGGCGTGGCGCCTGCTGCCGGAAACGCTGCCGCCGGAGCGGCGCACCCATCTGCGCCCGGCAAAGCAGCTCGAACGCTATGCCTCCATCTTGCAGGACCGAGGCTTCCTGACGCACGCCGCGATGGGCGCCGGCGGCAGTTTCTGCATGTTTGCGTATCTGGCCGGGTCGTCACCGGTGTTCATCCTCGGCTTCGGCCTTGCACCGTGGCAGTTCGCGCTAATCTTCGGCCTGTGCTCCTGTGGGCTGATCGCCGGCTCGCAGATCAATGCGAGGCTGCTGCCGCGCGTCGGCCTGTCCTTCATGCTGCGCCTGATCTCCCGCGTGTCGCTCGCTGCCACCGCGACGCTGACGGCGCTGGCGTTCGCCGGAGTGCACCTACTGCCGGTGATCGTGGCGCCGATCTTCGTGGCGCTGAGCTGCCAGGGGTTCAGCAACGGCAACACCACGGCGGGAGCGTTGCAGGGCCATGCGCGGCACGCCGGCAGCGCATCGGCGCTGATGGGCGTGGCGCAATACACGCTTGGTGCCACCAGCGGCCTGCTGGTCGGGGTGTTTACCGATGGCACCCCGCGCGGCATGGCCGCGCTGATGCTGTGCGGCGCGTTGGGCATGGTGATTGCGGACATGACGCGGCCGCGGGCATAGGCGCTCGGCGAGTCTTGGCCGTTGGTTTGGGACCGGCCATGGCCACGCACATGATTGCTCCACGGGGAGGACGATTGCGAAGCGGCGGCGCCCGCAGGCATAGTGCGTGTCCATGATCCCGATGATTGGCATTCCGGCCTGCGCCCGGCTGGTGAACGGACATCTGCGGCACGACACGCCGGCACGCTATGCCGCGGCACTGCTGGGCGGCGCCGGCGCGGTGCCGATCATGATCCCGCCGCTGGGCGAGCCTCAATTGGCGGTGCTGGACCGGCTCGACGGCCTGCTGCTGTCCGGCAGCCCCAGCAACGTGCACCCCGACCACTACGCCGGCGGCCAATCCCGCACCCCCGACCTGCACGACCTGGAGCGCGACGCCACCACGCTGCGCCTGATCCCCGAGGCGGTGGCCCGCGGCATCCCCGTCCTGGCGATCTGCCGCGGCATCCAGGAATTGAACGTCGCGCTCGGCGGCACGCTGTTCCAGGCGGTGCACACCGAGCCCGGCCGCTTCGACCATCGCGGCCAGGGGGACAACATTGAGGCGCGGTATGCGCCGCGGCACCTGGTGGCGCTGTCCGGCGGGATGGCACGCCTGGTTGGGGCGGGCAAAATCCTGGTAAACTCGCTGCACGCGCAGGCGATCGACGTGGTGGCGCCCGGGTTGGTGGTGGAGGCGGTGGCACCCGACGGCACCATCGAGGCGGTGCGCGCCCCGGACACGCCCGGCTGGGTGGTCGGCGTGCAATGGCACCCGGAATGGCGTTACGCGGACGATACGGCGAGCCTGGCAATCTTCCACGCGTTTGGCGAGGCGTGCCGCGCGTTTCAAGCGGGATTACGAAAGGCGGCATGAGATGGATCTGGGGTTGAATGGTAAGACGGCGCTGATCACCGGCGGCTCGAAGGGGATCGGGCGCGCGTCGGCGCAGGTGCTGGCCGACGAAGGCTGCAACGTCATCCTGGTGGCGCGCGAACAGGCGGCGCTGGATGCGGCGGCGGAGGCGATCCGGGCGCGGCGGCAGGTGAATGTGCGGACGATCTCGGCCGACCTGTCGAGCGACGCAGCGGTGCGGCGCGTGGCGGCGGAGGCGGGCGCGCTGGACATCCTGGTGAACAACGCCGGCGCCATCCCGCCCGGCGACTTGCTCGGCGTCGATGACGAGCGCTGGCGGCGGGCGTGGGATTTGAAGGTGTTCGGCTACATCTCGTTCTGCCGGGTGGTCTATGCGGCGATGAAGGCGCGGCGGGCGGGGGTCATCGTGAATGTCATCGGCTCGGCGGGCGAAAAATTCCCGACCGGGTATATCGCCGGCGCCGCGGGAAATGCCTCGCTGATGGCGTTCACCCGCGCGCTGGGCAAGGGCGCTCCGGCGGATGGGCTGCGCGTGGTGGGGATCAACCCCGGCCCGGTGGAAACCGAGCGCCACGTCATGCTGCAACGCGACCGCGCGGCGAAGGAGTTGGGCGATGCGGAGCGCTGGCGGGAGCTGAGCAAGGGCATGCCGTTCGGGCGGCCGGCGACTCCGGCGGAGATCGGCAACGCGGTGGCGTTCCTGGCGAGCCCGATGTCGGGCTACACGTCAGGGACCATCCTGACGATCGATGGGGGTGGATGAGCAGCAGCTTTCGGCGCGCTGCTCTCCGGCCAAGATGAGACGGCGCGTGGCGTGATCGCGGTGCCTAAACCGGGCTGCCCGTTCACGGCTTGTTAGGACTTCCCGACCATCCTGTCCGGACCAATAAGAAACCATCGTCGGGCGACACATGCCCCTATCGCGGCTTGGCATTCGCTCTAGCATTTATGGCGGCATGAGCGTTCTCGTTTTGCGGGGTCTGGCTCTCCCCGGCCATGGCATCTGGAACCTGACCTCGATCGACAGCGAGGTCACCAGATTGAGCGCGCTGTCGGACAACAACACGCGCGTCCTGCTGATCGTCGGCCTGATGGAGGCAACGCGCGATGCGTCGCTGCGCTACAAGGTCTCCGCCGCACCTGATGCCCTCAGGGACGGCGACGCGGCGGACGCACAAATCGTTGATCTGTTGCAGGCGGCTGCCGCGGCGACGCTGTCGGAGCAACGACGCCAGACCACCAGTCGATCGGGACCAATGTCGCCTTGCACCACAAACTGTGTGGTGACCTTGCCGAGCTGACCCAGACGATACAGGCCAACAGGACCAAGCTGTTCAGCGGCGGCGACCAAATGACCGCCGACACCGTCAAGCTCGTCGCCGCCGCACAAAAATCCGACAACGTCGAAACTCGTACCGCCGCGCGCAACGTGCAAACCGCGATACTGCTGGTGCGCGTGGCCAACCGGCGCTTCCTGGCCACGACGGATCCCAATGGGCTGGCGACCTTCAAGATGAACGCCGAAACCTCCGTGGCGGCACTCGCCGCATTGGAGAAACTGCCGCTCGGCGACGATGTACGGGGGCTGATCGCGCCGGTCGGGGCCTCGCTGGCCGCCTATGCTACCAGCTTGGAATTTGTCTCTAACGCCATGCTCAAGAGCGCCGAACTGTTCGACAGCCAGATACAGCCGATTATTCTGCAGCAGGTCGCTGCCGCAGGGACCGTCGCCGACATGATCAGCGAGATGGCTGGCAAGACCAACCTGCTCGCGCTGAATGCCACGATCGAAGCGGCGCGTGCCGGCGATGCCGGCAAAGCCTTCGCCGTGGTCGCCAGCGAGGTGAAGCAACTCGCCACGCAGACCGCGCGTTCCACCGAGGAGATCACCCGCCACATCGCCGAGGTTCGCACCCCCACCAGAGCGTCGGTCGCTTCGGTGACGCGCATTGAGCAGACGATCGGCGAGATCAACGCGATTGCCGGTTCGATTGCCGCGGCGATGGAGCAACAGGGTGCGGCCAACGCCGAGATCGCGCGTAACGTCACCGAGACCGCCGCTGCCGCCAGCGAAATGACCTGCCGCATCAACAAGGTGTCGGCCGAGGCCGAGAACACCGGCCAGCGCAGTGGGCAGGTGCCACACAACGCCACCTCGCTAAACAGCATGGTGGGAGAACTGAAAAGCGCGCTGATCAGCGTCGTGCGCACCTCCACGGCTGAAGTGGACCGCCGCCACGCGACGCGACATCTGGTGAAGTTGGCGTGCCATGTGACCGTGCCGGGTCACGGCCGGCAGCCTGTCACGGTTACCGACCTCTCCGAGGGCGGTGCGCTGGTGAATGGTGGATTGGTGCTGCCGGTGGGTACGCACGGTAGACTGGACGTCGATCGGATTGGCCTGCCATTGCCGTTTGTTGTGCGGGCCGCCGACGGTGAAGCGCTGCATCTGGCGTTCGAACTGGCCCCCACCGCCGCCGGCCGTTTCGCGGTGATGCTGGGCCGCGTGGCCACGCAACGCGCTGCCTGACGGCGTGGCAGGGTGAGGCGGCGCCCAGAAACAAACGAGTCGTCTTGTGATGCGCATAACCGGCGTCACCGTCATGGTGGGCGAAGGCCCGCCGTGACGAATTGGGCGCGAACCGTGCGCTATCTGGCGCGGCCATTGTTGGGCGTCGCCTCACGGTCAGGGCCGCCTTGCGCGGTTTAGCCGTGCAACGCCTTCCGCTTGCGGGTTGCTGCGGCTTTCTTCCCCGCCGCCGATCGCGCCGCCGCCGGACGCTTGGCTGCCGCCGCGCGACCCAGTCTGCCACCCTTGCGTGACGGCGCGTGATTTTCCGGCTTGCCTCGGCCGCTGCCGCTTTTCTTGCCGCCGCCGGTTGCCTTGTTCACCGTGGCCCAGGCGCGTCGCTCGGCCTCGCCTGCCGCAACGCCATGATGGTCGCAGCCTTTCTCGATGTGCTCTGCCTGTCGCTTCTGCTTGTCGGTATAGGCGGATTTGTCGCCACGCGGCATCGTCGTGATCCTTAAGTACGTAGCAAACCGTGTCGACAAACGCCGCCCGGCGCTCGCGGTTCCCGTCTCCGCCGGCCTGCGCGATCACTGAACTGGCATCCGAAGAACCCGGACCATTTGTCACGGGACGCATATCCTCGGCATTCTGTGCCCTGCCTCGGGAAGGATCGCGCGGCCTGACGCGTCGACTCTGACGCTGCGATCCCAGGCCTTCCCGTGTCATTGCGAGCGTAGCGAAGCAATCTCCCGCGTGCGTCGGCGCGCTGGCTCGGGAGAGATTACTTTGCTCTGCTCGCCGCGACGGCGTTGGTCGGGGCCGCACCGTCAGGATCGCCACAATGGCCTTGCGACCCTCCGGCAAAATCGTCACGCTCCCGCTGACTGCAACGCAGCGGCCAACGCGCCCAGCCGCCTGTGGGAGACACAGCAATGCTCACCGAAGAGCAGAACCGGCTGATCACGCAGACCGACCCCGGCACGCCGTGCGGCGCGCTGATGCGCCGCTACTGGCAACCGGCCGCGCTGGTCGAGGAACTCGACACCCCCCGCCCGGTCAAGCGTGTTCGACTGCTGGGCGAGGATCTGGTGCTGTTCCGCGATAATAACGGGCGCTACGGCTTGCTCGGCCGGCATTGCGCGCATCGCGGCGCGGACCTTTCGTTTGCGCGCTGCGAGGATGGCGGCCTGCGCTGCCCGTTCCATGGTTGGCTGTACGACGCCACCGGCGCCTGTCTGGAACAACCCACCGAGCCCGCCGGTAGCACGTTCCACCGCAAGGTGCGGCAACCGGCCTATCGTTGCGAGGCGCATAGCGGCATCGTCTGGGCCTACATGGGGCCCGGCGAGCCGCCGCCGTGCCCGGGGTTCGACTGCTTTGTCGCGCCCGACACCCACACCTTCGCCTTCAAGGGGCTGTGGTCGTGCAACTGGCTCCAGGCGCTGGAGGTTGGCATCGATCCCGCGCATGCCAGCCACCTGCACCGGTTTTTCGCGGACGAGGACGTGTCGAATGCCGCCTATGGCCGGCAGTTCCGTGCCGCGACCATCGGTGCCGACATCCCGATGACTCGGCTGATGCGCGAAATCCCCAATCCCCACCTGGAATTCGAGGCAACCCCGTACGGCCTGCGCATCACCACGCTGCGCCCGGTCAACCAATCGGTCACCCATCTGCGCATCACCAACATGCTGTTCCCGCACGCCTTCGTCATCCCGATGAGCCGCGAGATGTCGATCACCCAATGGCACGTCCCGGTCGATGACACGCATTGCTATTGGTACGCCATCTTCACCAGTTTCGGTGCGCCGGTGGACAAGGCAACGATGCGCGCGCAACGGCTGGCGTCGTGCACACTGCCGGATTACGCACCGCGCGCGAGCCGCGACAACGACTGGGGCTATGACCCGGAAGAGCAACGCACGACGACCTATACCGGCATGGGCATGGACATCAACGTGCATGACCAGTGGGCGGTGGAGAGCATGGGCGCGATCCAGGACCGTACGCAGGAGCATCTCGGCACCTCCGACCGCATCATCACCGCAGCGCGCCGTTTGTTCTTCCAGGCTATCGACGACGTCGCCGAGGGCCGCGACCCACCGCTGACCCGCGGCGCCGAGGCGCTGCACGGACCCGCAACGATCGATGCGGTCGGGCCGGCGCAGGACCTGGACAGTTACTGGCGGCAACAGGAAGCGGCGCGGCGGCGTGCGACGCCTTGGCTCGCCCGGGCGACCGACAGCGAAGCGCCGGAAACGGCGACGCCGGAGGTTCAGTCGATGCAAACCAACGGCCTGGAAGCCGAGCGCCGCGAAGCGCAACGGCTGGAACCCAAAGACCGCGAAACCCAGCGCCTCGAAACGACGTGAGCGATTTCGTCGCGCGGCACGGGCTGTGGAGCCAGGCTCAGCAGGACGCGGCGGCGGAGGTCGTGGCGAGGATCGAAAAACTCGGCGTGGTGCGCTTTGCTTTTTCCGATGCGCATGGCGTGGTTCGCGGCAAGACGCTGGTCGCGGCCGAGGCGGTGCGCGCCCTGCGCTCCGGCGTTACCTGCACGCTGACCATGCTGCTGAAGGACCTGTCGGGGCGCACCGCCTTCCCGATTTTCCAGCCTGGTGCCGACGGCGCCGGCGACATGGTCATGGTCGCCGACCCCTGCCGCTTCCACGTGCTGCCGTGGGCGCCGCATAGCGGCTGGGTTCTCTGCGACCTTTACCGCACCGACGGGACGCCGCACCCCTATTCCACCCGCGCACTGCTGCGCCGCATGCTGGCGCGACTTGCCGAGCATGGCTTCACCTGGCGGGCCGGGCTGGAGGTGGAGTTTCATCTGTTGCGGTGTGCGGATGGCCTGCCCGCCCCTGATCACATCATGATGCCGGGGCCGTCGCCGCAGGTCACGCCGCTGAACCACGGCTACCAATATTTGACTGAGCAACGCTACGACATGCTGGATCCGCTGCTGGAAACGTTGCGCGGGCATTTGCAGGGGCTTGGCCTGCCGGTGCGCTCGCTGGAGGTCGAGTTCGGGCCGAGCCAGGTCGAGGTCACACTCGGCGCCACCACTGGCATGGAACCGGCCGACCAGATGCTGCTGTTCCGCAGCGCGACAAAGCAGATCTTCGCGCGGGAAGGCTATCTCGCCAGCTTCATGTGTCGGCCGCAGTTTCCGCATGCGGCTTCGTCTGGGTGGCATCTGCATCATTCGATCGAGGACTCCGCGACCGGCCGCAACGTCTTTCCGGGCAAGGAAGGGTTGTCGCATATCGCGCGCGGCTGGCTGGGCGGGCTATTGCGCCATGCGGCGGTGGCTTCCGCGTTCAGCACGCCGACGATCAACGGCTATAAGCGCTTCCAACCGTACTCCATGGCACCAGACCATGTCGTGTGGGCCTATGACAATCGCGCGGCGATGGTGCGGGTGATTGGCCAGGCCGGCGACCCGGCCACGCATCTGGAAAATCGCGCGGGGGAACCGGGGGCGAACCCGTATCTCTACATGGCGTCGCAGATCGCCGCGGGCCTGGACGGGATTGCGACCGCCGCCGATCCCGGTCCGGCGGCTGACGCGCCCTATAGCGCCGATGCGGCCAGGCTGCCGCGAACGCTGTTGGAAGCGATCGCGGCGCTGCGCGACAGCGCCTGTTTCCGCGCCGCGTTCGGCGACGGGTTCGTTGATTATTTCGTGCGGTTGAAGGAGTTCGAGATCAACCGCTTCCTGACGGACGTGACCGACTGGGAACAGCGGGAGTATTTCGCGCTGCTGTGAGTTTACCTTGCAGCCTTGCGCGATGTGGGCGGGTTTCGGCCACACATTGCCTTCAACAACGCCCAGAGCAGGGCTGGTAGAGAGTACGGCGACCTGATCACCCTCATCCCCGCCGTTCACCCGTCTCGCCCGCTCCCGCTTCGCGGGAGAGGTTTACTATACGCCGGTCCGTTCCAGTTCTGCCAGGTGCGCGCGCGCCTCGTCGGCCGATTCGTAGATGTGCGGCGCGAGCTGTCGACGGCCCAGCGCATCGCCAAGCTTCACCCGCAAGAAGCCGCTGGTCGTGTAACGGGTGACACCGGAATAGAACCGGTCCGTCAGATCCTGCACCATTGCCGAATACCCGTCCAGCAGCTCGGGCAGGATGCTGAACCGGTCGTAGTTGACGATCGCATAGACCTTGTGCCCGAGCGGCAGCAGTTGCTCTGCCACCAGGTGGCGGATCTGCGCGATCTCTGCCGAACTGCGGACCGACAGCCCTTCGAAATTCACGAAGAACAATCGCCCGGACGGGTCGTAGGAGAACCGCTGCTCCAATGGGACGCCTAGCATCGCCTCGCGCAGGCCGATCGGCTCCGGGCGGAAGATGCGTTCGTCCATCAGCCGCGGTTGCTCGCGCATCACCGGGGCAAACGCCATGCGCGCCAGGATGTCGCGTTCAAGGTCCACGCCGGGTGCGATCTCGGTCAATTCCAGTCCGTTGGACGTCAAACGGAAGACGCAGCGTTCGGTCACGTACAGCACCGGCTGGCCGAGGCGCGCCGCGTATTCGCCACTGAATGTGCGATGTTCCACTTCGCGGACGAATTTTCCCCCGTCACCGTGGCCGCGCAGCACCAGCCGGCCGTCCTCGATCAGCGGCTTGCGGCCGCCAGCCTCGAAGGTGCCGACGAACACCACCTTCTTGGCGTTCTGGCTGATATTGATGAACCCGCCCGCCCCCGCTAGCTTGGTGCCGAACTTGCTGACGTTGACGTTGCCCGCCGCGTCCGTCTGCGCCAAGCCGAGGAACGCCGCATCCAGTCCGCCGCCGTCGTAGAAGTCGAACTGGTTGGGCTGGTCAATCACCGCCTGGCTGTTCACCGACGCGCCGAAATCCAAGCCGCCCGCCGGCACGCCCCCGATCGAGCCCGGCTCGGTAGTCAGCGTGATCAGGTCAATGACGTGTTCCTCGTTGGCGACGGCGGCGACGCCCTCCGGCATGCCGATGCCGAGGTTGACCACGCTGCCCGGCAGCAGCTCCAGCGCTGCTCGGCGCGCGATCAGCTTGCGCTCGCTCATCGGCATCGGCGGGATGGAACCCATCGGCGCGCGCGTCTCGCCGGTGTAGGCCGGGTTGTACGCGGTAACGAAAGTCTGGCCGTGGTGCTCGGGCTTTTCGGCGACGACCACGCAATCGACCAGGATGCCAGGGATCTTCACCGAGCGCGGATGCAGGCTGCCGGCTTCGGCCAGGCGCTCGACCTGCACGATCACCACGCCGCCGGAATTATGCGCTGCCATGGCGATCGCCTGCGCCTCCAATGTCAGCGCCTCGCGCTCCATGCTGATATTGCCCAGCGTGTCGGCCGTGGTACCGCGGATGATGCCGACATCGATCGGGAAGCATTTGTAGAGCAGGGCTTCCTCGCCGTGGATGGTGATGAGTTCGACGAGGTCTTCGGTGGTGCGGGCGTTGATCTTGCCGCCGCCATTGCGCGGATCGACGAAGGTTCCGAGGCCGACGCGGGTGAGATGCGCCGGGCGGTGTGCGGCGATATCGCGGAACAGGTGGGTGATGACGCCTTGCGGCAGGTTGTAGCCCTCGATCTTGTTGGCGATCGCTAGGTCCGCCAGCTTCGGCGCCAGGCCCCAATGGCCGCCGATCACCCGGCGCACCAGGCCCTCGTGGCCGAAATGATTCATCCCGCGATGCTTGCCGTCGCCCTGGCCGGCCGCATATATCAGCGTGAGGTTGCCGGGCTTGCCGGCAGCGCGGATATGCGTCTCGTCGGTGTCGAGGAAGAGTTCCTCCAGCGCCACGGCGACGCCCTCGGCGAAGCCGGTGCCGATGAAGCCGCCGGTGGCGACGGTGTCACCGTCGCGGATCAGCCGGACGGCGTCGCGGGCGGGCACCACCTTCCCGCTATGCGCCGAGCGCAGCGACTGGAGGAAGGGATGCTGGGCGTGATGCACCATGATCCGCCCCCGTTCAAATGATGTCGGGACGGTAGTGCGGCGCGATCACCACGAACATGGTGCTGGCCTCGATGCTCATCGTGTTGCCCTCCCGGGTGGGGCCGGGATGCGGCCACCTGCTGAGGACCGGTTAAGCGCATGGCCGGTTCCGTGGGGTCATTGATCCAGGTCAAGTGTCCGACGGCACCGGTTCGTGGACCGCGTGCCGCCCCGGCTTGCGTTCCACCGGCGCCGGGAAACTGCCCGGCCGGAGCTGCACAAGTCGGCAGGTGCGGCTTGGGAAAGCGAGGGTCGAAAGCGACGTGGCACGACGATGACGATAATGTGCTGATCAGGTTACAAAGGCCGCAGCGGCGACATCCAGGACCTGGGGGCGCGCCGTGTTGCGTTCCGTGATCAAAAGCTAAGCCCGCGGGCGGCAAACTCGCCTTGTCGTGACTTCGCTTCGCGATTCTCCGAGACCAATTCTTGGTTCAGGCGCGTACCAGCTTCTGAGGGTGGTTAAAATGGCTGTCGCGGCACTTCCCTATTTCAGGAGTGACCTCGGCCTGATCAACCGAAAGGCCTTTCAACGACGCGGCGTGCTGCGCCACTTCGGCCTGGCCAGCGGTTGGCTGGAGCAGGGAGAGCAGATTGCGGTGCTCTCGGTGGCAGAGGCGGCAGGGGGGGCGCCGATTTTGGATATCGGGGTGGGCGGCGGCCGCACCGCGCCCCTGATGCAGGAGATCAGCGCCGACTACTGCGGCATCGATTTCGCGCCGGCGATGATCGCGGTGGCGCACAAGCGGTTCCCCGACGTCGATTTCCGGGAAATGGATGCGCGATGCATGAGTTTTAACGATGACGCCTTTGCTTTGGCGACGTTCAGCTATAACGGCATCGATGCCGTGGACCTGAAAGGCCGGCATGCGATCATGCGGGAGGTGCATCGCGTGCTGCGGCCGGGCGGATGTTTCGTGTTCTCGGCGTTGAACCGGAATGGCAGGGAGTGGCTGCCGCGCTGGCCGAATTGGGAGGTGTTCGGAGGTGCCGGGCTGCGGCCGCTGCGGCTGCTACGCGCCGCGGCCAAGTTGCTGCTGAGCGGGGTCAATCGCGTGCGCTGGTCGGGCAGGCGACGCGATGACGGCGAGGTGGCGGTCGGCAGCCTGGCGGCGCATGATTTCTCACTGGTGACGATGTTCACGTCGCCCTTGGCAACGCAGCGTCAACTGGAGGAGGCCGGCTTCAGGGTAGAGGCGATGTTCGATCCGGACGGTCGAGCGCTTACGCCGGAGGTTTGGCGGGACAGCCAAGCGCCTTGGTACCACGTCGTGGCGCGCAAGGGCGGAGTGTAGAGCGGGGATTGGACGAAACGGCATAGGCCGCACCCGCCGCCGATAAGACGAGGCTGGCCTCCGAGCGTGCGGTCCCTGCGATAAACTGCCCGGGGACGCCACGCTCCCGTGACTCCGCGGCGGCCTTACGCTACGTGGTCTGCTTTCGCCCCGAAGCTCAGGAACCCCACTGACCGCCATGGCCAGCAGCAACGACATCCGCGCCGCCTTCCTCGATTACTTCGCCCGCAACGGACACACGGTGGTCCCTAGTTCGCCGCTGGTGCCGCGCAACGACCCCACGCTGATGTTTACCAACGCCGGCATGGTGCAGTTCAAGAACGTCTTCACCGGCCAGGACAAGCGCCCCTACGTGCGCGCCGCCACCGCGCAGAAATGCGTGCGGGCGGGGGGAAAACACAACGACCTGGACAATGTCGGCTACACCGCGCGGCACCACACCTTCTTCGAAATGCTCGGCAATTTCAGCTTCGGCGACTACTTCAAGGAACTCGCCATCCCGTACGCCTGGGAGCTGGTGACCAAGGAGTACGGCCTGGCGAAAGACCGGCTGATGGTCACGGTGTTTTCCGAGGACGACGACGCGGCGGTGCTATGGAAGAAGGTCGCCGGCTTGCCGGAGGAAAAAATCGTCCGTATCCCCACATCGGACAATTTCTGGCGCATGGGCGATACTGGGCCGTGCGGCCCTTGCTCGGAAATCTTCTACGACCATGGGGAGGACATTCCCGGCGGCCCGCCCGGCAGCGAGGGCGCCGACCTCGACCGCTTCGTCGAGATCTGGAACCTGGTGTTCATGCAGTTCGAGGAGGGCCCGCCCGGCACACGCGTGCCACTGCCGCGGCCCTCGATCGACACCGGCATGGGACTGGAGCGGCTCGCTGCCATCCTGCAAGGCAAGCACGACAACTACGACATCGACATCCTGCGGGCGCTGATCCTGGCGTCGGCCGAGGTCACCGGCCAGGACCCGGACGGTCCGCACAAGGTTTCCCACCGCGTCATCGCGGACCACCTGCGCAGTGTGGCGTTCCTGATCGCCGACGGCGTGCTGCCATCGAACGAGGGCCGCGGCTATGTGCTCCGCCGCATCATGCGCCGCGCCATGCGCCACGCCACGATGATGGGCGCGCATGAGCCGGTGATGTATCGGCTGGTGCCGGCGCTGACGCGGCAAATGGGCGCCGCCTATCCCGAGTTGACGCGCGCCGAGGGGCTGATCGCCGAGACGCTGCAACTGGAGGAGACCCGCTTCAAGCAGATGCTGGAACGCGGGCTGGGTCTGCTGGCGGAGGAAACCGGGCGGCTCGGCGGGCGAGAACCGTTGCCCGGCGCGGTGGCGTTCCGGCTGTACGACACGTTCGGCTTCCCGCTGGACCTGACGCAGGACGCGCTGCGCGAACAAGGGCGAGAGGTGGACCTCGCGGGGTTCGAGGCGGCGATGCAGGAGCAGCGGGTGCGGGCTCGCGCCGCGTGGGCCGGCTCCGGGGAAGCCGCCACAGAGCAAGTGTGGTTCGAGATCAAGCAGGCGGTGGGGGCGACGGAGTTCCTCGGCTATTCGACCGAGTCGGCGGAGGGGGAGATTCTGGCGCTGGTGGCGAACGGGGCGTCGGTGCCGTCGGTGGCGGTGGGTGCCGAGGTCGCCGTGGTGCTGAACCAGACGCCGTTCTATGGCGAGTCAGGTGGCCAGGTGGGCGATACCGGGGTGATCTCGGGGCCGGACGGGCTGCGCATTGCGGTTGCCGACACGCAGAAGAAGCTGGGGGACCTGTTCGTGCATCTCGGGCGGGTCGAATCCGGCGAGGCTCGGGTCGGTATGCCGGTGGCGGCGGATGTGGACCATGAACGGCGTTCGCACATCCGTGCGCACCACTCGGCCACGCATCTGCTGCATGAGGCGCTGCGGCGACGGCTGGGGACGCATGTGGCGCAAAAGGGCAGCCTGAACGCGCCGGACCGGCTGCGTTTCGACGTCAGCCATCCGCGGCCGATCACCGGCGAGGACATCGCCGTGGTGGAGGCGGAGGTGAATGCCCGCATTCGCGAGAACGCCGAGGTGATCACTCGCCTGATGACGCCGGACGCGGCGGTGGACATGGGCGCCATGGCGCTGTTCGGGGAAAAGTACGGCGAGGAAGTGCGCGTCGTGATGATGGGCGGGCAGGAGGGCAACAAGCCGGCCTGGTCGATCGAGCTGTGCGGCGGCACGCATGTCCGGCGCACCGGCGACATTGGCTATTTCCGCGTGATCGGCGAAAGCGCGGTGGCTGCCGGCGTGCGGCGTATCGAAGCGGTGACCGGGCCGTTCGCCGAGGCGGTGGTGGCGGAGACCCAGCGCCGCCTGAACGAGGCCGCCGGCGCCCTGCGCGCTGCGCCAGCGGAAGTGCCGGCGCGGCTGGAGGCGCTGGTGGAAGCGAACCGCCGGCAAGAACGCCACATCGCCGAGTTGCAGAAGAAGCTGGCCACCGGCGGCGGCGCGGCCGAGGTGGAACAGGTGAATGGGGTGAAGTTCTCCGCCCGCAACCTGGGTGAGGTGCCGGCGCGCGAGCTGAAAGGCCTGGCTGAGGCGATCGGCAAGCAGCTCGGTTCCGGGGTGGTGGCGCTGGTGTCCACGGCCGAGGGCAAGGCCAGCATCGTGGTCGGCGTGTCGGCCGACTTGACCGGACGGATCAACGCGGTCGATCTGGTGCGGGCGGCGTCCGCGGCGGTGGGCGGCAAGGGCGGCGGCGGACGGCCGGACATGGCGCAAGCGGGCGGGCCGGACGGGGGGCGGGCGGATGACGCGCTGGCGGCAGTGAGGGGGGCGCTGGCGGGGTAGCAATTCCCCCCGTCATCACGAGAATCGAAGCGACCAAGCAATTCCGAGCGTGACGGTCCGGCCCTGCGCTCACGACGGTTGTTGGACCTCATGCAGCAGCCGCTCCAGCCTTGTCGAGCGGCCATACGGGTCTTACTCTTACCTGTAAGAGTAAGGAACCAGCCATGCGAATCACATCGAAGGGCCAGGTGACCATTCCGGCCGACATTCGCGAACAAGCTGGCCTGTTGCCCAACACCGAGGTGGATTTCGCTTTCGACGGCAAGGTCGTGCGGATCTTCCCTGTCGCCTCCCGGGCCAAGGACGGCCGCGGCGCCCGCTTGGTCGCCCATCTGCGAGGGCGCGGCGACGTCGCCATGACCACCGATGCCATCATGGCACTGACCCGAGATGACTGAGTGACCGCTGTTCTGATCGACAGCAACGTCTTGCTCGACGTCATGACCGAGGACCCGCAATGGTTCGCGTGGTCGGCGGCCGCGGTGGAAAGCGCGGCCGATCGGGCTCGCCTCGTCATCAACGCGGTCATCTACGCCGAGGTTTCGGTCCGCTATTCGCGCATCGAGGATGTGGAAGCGGCGCTGCCGAAAGGCATGATCGAACGCGAGGCGATTCCCTATGAAGCGGCCTTTCTCGCGGCAAAGGCATTCCTGGCCTATCGGCGAAAAGGCGGAACGCGACGATCACCGCTTCCGGACTTCTTCATCGGTGCCCATGCCGCGCTTGCCGGTTATCGGCTGTTGACGCGCGATGCCGCGCGTTATCGAACCTACTTCCCGCGCCTCACATTGATCGCGCCAAACTGAGGCCAACTCGTGAGGGCTGACTCTGCGGCCGCGCCGACGGCCCCGCTCGCGTTATGGCGAGGCCTGTCTCGGTCGGTCGGCGGCAATCGAACCGCGGCAGTACCCGCCCCGACCTCTACATGCCCAGATACGCCTGGCCCCACCGATCCTCGTACACTACGTCCGCCAGGGCACCACGCAGGACCGGTCCGAACCGCCCCAACGGATAGCCGATCGGCAGAATGGCGTAGGAATGCACATCGGGCGGCAACCCCATCGCCGCCTCGGCATCCTTCTCGAATTGCAGGTAAAGTGTGGTCAGCGTCGCCCCCAGCCCGAGCGCCCGTGCCGCCAGCAGCATGTTCTGCACCGCCGGGTAGATCGAGGCACCGCTCGTGCGGGTCGGCGTCGCGCCGGACAGGCAGGGGACGATCCACACCGGTGCCTCGTGCAGGTGTTCCGCCAGGTGTTCCGCGGACGCCAGCATGCGAGCGTGACGCTCGGGCGACGTTCCGGGTGCCGGGCCGCCGGCGCGATAGCGCGGTCCGACGATCTCATTCCAGGCGCGCTTATAGTAGGCCGCCACGGCCTGCTTGATCGCCGGATCGCGGATCACCAGGAAGCGCCAGCTCTGCATGTTGCCGCCGTTCGCAGCGCAGGTGCCGGCTTCCAGGATCTGGCGGATCAGCGCATCGGGCACCGGGTCCGGCTTCAGACGGCGCATCGAGCGCGTGGTGCGCATGACCTCGAACAGGCTGGGGCCGGTGGGGGTTGTTTCGGACATCGGCGTACACCTCTCCCGTTAAACGGGCGAGGCCGGCGCGAAGCGCCGGGTGACGGGCGTAACGCACGAGCCCTGCCCGTGCGTTACGCCCGTCACCCTCGACGCTTCGCGTCTCGACCTCTCCCGCGAAGCGGGAGAGGTGTACACGCGGGCGGCTTGACATCCTAATGCTCACCCCTAGCATAAGCTCCTGAAATGCTCATATAGAGTATAACCGCAGGAGGACCCCGCCATGTCGGCAGCCACAGTGCTCGAACGCACCGCGCCGCTCTACCAGCGCGTCAGCCGCGTCATCCCGCCCATGGAGTGGCCGGTGTTCGCCGACGACGTGGACGCCATCCTGGCGCTGAAGCGCCGCCGTAACGCCGTCATCCTGGCGCACAACTACATGACTCCGGAAATTTTCCACTGCGTGTCCGACATCGTCGGCGACAGCCTGGCGCTGGCGCGCGAGGCGATGACGGTGGACGCCGACGTCATCGTGCTCGCCGGCGTGCACTTCATGGCGGAGACGGCGAAACTGCTGAACCCGGCCAAGACCGTGCTGATCCCCGACACCCGCGCCGGGTGTTCGCTGGCGTCCTCGATCACCGCCGCCGACGTGCGGCTGATGCGGCAGAAGCACCCGGGCGTGCCGGTGGTCACCTACGTGAATTCGTCCGCCGCGGTGAAGGCGGAGTCCGACATCTGCTGCACCTCGGCCAACGCGAAGAAGATCGTCGAGTCGCTCGGCAGCGACACGGTGATCATGCTGCCGGACGAATACCTCGCGCAGAATGTCGCGGCACAGACCAGGGTAAAAATCATCGCCTGGGCCGGCCACTGCGAGGTGCACGAGCGCTTCACCGCCGCCCAGGTCCGCGCGCTGCGCACCGACTATCCGGGCGTGACGATCCTGGCGCATCCCGAATGCCCGCCGGAGGTGATCGCCGAGGCCGACTACACCGGCTCGACCGCCGACATGTCCGGCTATGTCGGGCGCGAGAAGCCGGCGCGGGTGGTGCTGCTGACCGAATGCTCCATGGCCGACAACGTGTCGGTGCACCATCCGGCGGTGGACTTCGTCCGGCCGTGCAACCTGTGCCCGCACATGAAGCGCATCACGCTGGCCAACATCCGCGCCGCGCTGGAGGAGATGCGGCACGAGGTGACGATCGATCCCGCCATCGCAGTACGTGCGCGACAGTCGGTCGAGCGCATGCTGGCGGTGCGGTAACGAGTACACCTCTCTCGCTGCGCGGGAGAGGTCGCGGAGCGAAGCGGCGCGGGTGAGGGGCGGCCTGCGCGGACTATTCGTGCGTTGCGCCCCTCACCCGGCGCTACGCGCCGACCCCTCCCGCAGCGCGGGAGAGGTGTACGGAGGCCCGCATGACCCCACCGCTCCCCGCCATCATGGTCGAACCCTCGGTGCGTGCCGCGCTGCTGGAGGACCTCGGCCGCGCCGGCGACATCACCACGGACGCCATCGTTCCCGCCGACGCACGCACCGAAACCGCGCTGATGGCGCGGCAGGACGGCGTGGTGGCCGGGCTGGACTTCGCGCTGACCGCGTTCCGCCTGATCGATCCCGCGATCGAGGCAATCATCGACCGCCCGGACGGCACGCGCCTTGCGCCCGGCGACCGCATCGCCGTCATCAAGGGCCCCGCGCGTGGCATCCTCACCGGCGAGCGCACCGCACTGAACTTCCTGTGCCACCTGAGCGGCATCGCCTCGGCCACGCGCGGCATCGTCGATGCGATCGCCGGCACGCGGGCGCAAGTTTGCTGCACGCGCAAGACCATGCCCGGGCTGCGGTCAGCGCAGAAATACGCCATTCGGGTCGGCGGCGGCAGCAATCACCGGTTCGGGCTGGATGACGCGGTGCTGATCAAGGACAACCACGTGGCGATCGCCGGCGGGGTGCGCGAGGCGGTGGAGCGCGCCCGCGCGCATGTCGGCCACATGGTGAAGATCGAGCTGGAGGTGGATACGCTGGCGCAACTCGAAGAGGCGCTGCACCTGCGCGTCGATGCCGTGCTGCTGGACAACATGGGGCCGGAGATGCTGCGCCAAGCGGTGGCGATGGTGGACGGGCGGGCGGTGACGGAAGCCTCCGGCCGCATCCGCCCCGACACCGCGCCGGCGATCGCCGCGAGCGGCGTGGACCTGTTGTCGGTCGGCTGGCTGACGCACAGCGCAACCGTGCTGGATATCGGGCTCGATCACCTGGGGTGAGCCGCTCATCCATGCCGCGGACCGAGTGACAGACTCTCTGGCAGACCTGCCGCGCCACATCCATGTCATTGCGAGTTGACCACCGGCCGGCGGCGGCCGGTGGTCAACTCGCAAGAAACAACTCCCCCTCCCCTTGAGGGAGGGGGTTGGGGGGAGGGGTGCGTGCGCCCGGACGTTGGGGGCGCACGCACCCCTCCCCCCAACCCCCTCCCTCAAGGGGAGGGGGAGTATCGTGCTGCTGGCAACGTCCGCAGTTTCATCCAGGGCGGGTCGGCCGCCGCCGGCCGGTGGTCAACTCGCAATGACATGCCACCGGGTGGCTGCGTTGGTAGGTCAATCTTGTTCGGCGCCTGGCGTCACGCCGCTGCTCGCATCTCTCGCGCAATGCGTCGCCGGATGATGGGGAGTGCCAACCGGACAGCGAACCGGGGCGACTGCCGCACCCCCCAATGCAGCAGAGGCACCGCCAGCACGCTCCAGACGTAGGTCCGCATATCGAACGCAAATGCGAACCCGCCTCCGCCCACGCCCCAGACGCCCACGGAGATCAGCAACGCCACAGGGTGCGATAGCAGCGCTGCCTTCGCGGTCATGGCGCCCAGCCGTTCGGCCGTCGTGGCTCGATGACGCGCCGCCAGCCCGTCGAGCGTCTCGCCTGCCCCGACAAGCATGCTCAGACGCCGCGGGTAGATCGAACAGACGATGTCGCCGTCGAGCTGGATCGCAGTAACCAGGGCCGGATCGTTGTCGTCCGGCGTGCGGATCTCCAGGGCGCCGGTTTCGACCATGCGCACCACCTCTGACAGTGCGGCGAAGACCCGGGCCATCAGCCGGTGCGCGGGCCGAACAGCCGGTCCCCCAAGGTTCCGAGCAATTCGGCCGCGAGATCGAACAGCGACCGCCACTGCGCGGTCGCGGTGGTCAGCGCGTTGTTGTGAACCAGGCTGATGAACCCGGGATCGACCGGTCCGAACCGGTCCGGGTCATTGCTCATCATCGATGGCGAAAGACGGGTGATAACGTCGCCGTCCACCTGAAGGCTGGTCTGCATGATCACCAGTTCGGTGCCGACATCCCAGGCTTTGTGCACCAGGATGGTCAGTTCCTGGGTCGGTTTCTTCGGATCGGCCCCCGCCAGCAACCGGGCGATCTGTGCGCCGTTGCTCTTGATCCGCGCGAGGATCGGGCCCCGCTCGTCATCCGCCGCCAGCGGGCCGGCCTGCATGATCGCGTCGGCCGCGTCCCGCAGTCGTTCGAAGGCCGTCTGGTCGCCGCTCGCTACGTCGGAATCAGCCAGCGCGCGCGTCGCTTCGCCGTCCTTCATCGTGGGAGACAGGCCGTTGCGCTTGTCCAGCAGGAACCGGCCGTACTCCTGGGCAACCAGGCTGAGCGCAACGGTCATCTCGGGCATTTTCTGCGCCGACATGCCGGCCTTGACGATCGTGTTGACCTCAAGCGTCAGCAGGGCGTCGGCAAGATTGCCGAGCTTTGCGCCGATGCCCGTGCCGCTCATGGCTTCGGCAGGAACTTCTCCAGCCCGATGATGGCGGACTTCAAGGCAGCAAGGTTGTCTGCCACGATCTGGCGCCCCGCGGTCAGCGCGTCGTCATGCATCTTGGCGTAGGCCGGATCGGAGATGAACTTTTCGGTCTTGATCTGCGTGATGTCGCCTTGCAGCAGGTCGACCGTCGTCGTGGCGCATTCATGCGGACCGGGGGGAAGCTGGATATCGAGCCCCATATGGCCATCGGCCGCGTTCGTGGCCGTCACCAGCCCGACGACGGTGGTGATGCGTAACGTCATGACCCGCTCGATCGCGGTGGCGATCTTCTCGGAAATCGTCTTGGTATTGGCAGCCTCGGTATTGCTCAATCCGGACATGGCGATTCTCCTCGCGCAACCGTTACCACGCCGACAACCAGACCGGCAATCATCGGGGACCGAGGTTTCCGCATCGTCCAACCTCCAGTTGCGGGAATGGGACGGGACCTGAAACGGCGATGGAATGCGGCCGCCTCGTTTAGCCATGTTCGCGATCGGATTTTACCGGCGCACCTGCGTCGCAAGCTCAATCGCGTCGCTCGCCCGGAGTGGGTAGAGACCCTTTGCCAGCGCGGCGCGACAGCCCTGGCATCATCGCTAGCGCCGCAGCGACACCACCTTGCCGTTGTCCGGCCCGCTCAGCGCTACCCGCACCTTGCGCGCAAGATCCTCGGTGCGGAACGGCTTCAGCACCAGCCGGTCCTCGCCCACCGCGGCCAGGGCGCGCTCGTCGGCATTGCCGGTGACCAGCAGCACCGGCAGCCCCGGTCGGCTCGCCGCCACCGCCGCGACCAACTCCCCGCCGGTCATCCCCGGCATGGCGAAGTCCGCCAGCATCAGATCGACCCGCAGCCCCTTGGACAGCAGATCGAGCGCCGCCGGGCCGTTATCGGCTTCGATGACCCCGTAGCCGAGGTCCTCCAGCATCACGGCGGTCACCTCGCGCACCGCGGGATCGTCGTCCACCAGCAGGATGGTGGCCGGTGAGGCCTGGCTCATGCCTTGCTCCGCTGCATGATGGTCCGAGAGTCGCGCGGCTGCCGCACCGGCGGCAACCGCATCCCGGATCAACTGCCCGTGTCCCGCTCCGGAGTCAAAGATACCGCACCAGCCGCAGCAGGATGCTGCCGGCCTGCGGCAGGCTGCCGAACTCTGAGCGCCGCGTGCCGAAGGTGAAGCTGGCCAGGCCGCCAATCGTCCAGGTGCGCGACAGGTAGTAGTCCGCCGTCGCCTGCACCAAGCCGGAGCCATCCTCCAGGTCTACATTGGCCAGAGCGGTCAGCTCCAGGTCGGGCACGAATGCGTCCACCCAGTCGGCGCGCAGGAACGCCGAGTGCTGCGACATCGGCTGTTGCTGGTCGAGCGCGTAGGACCGGATGTACCACAGCGCCGCATCGACGCCCGGGATGCTGCCGTGGCGTGCCGCCGCGTTGAACCAGTTGCGCCAGTCCTGCGGCGAAAAAGCCGCTTCGGAATAATGGTATTCGACGTTGAAGGTCACCCTTGTGTCGGCCGGCGTATAGGACAGGCCGACCGCCAGGTCGTTGTGAAAGCGCTGGGTCGGGTCATCGGGAATCACCGCGGGGGCACTCGCCGGCAGCGTGCCGGTTTGCCGGCCGTAACGCAGCGCGTCGTCGATCAGGCTGCCGCCAACGCCGCCGGCCCACTCCACGTAGCCAATGGTCTGCTGGCCCAGCCCGACCGTCAGGTTGGTGCCGACCTGCGTGCGGGTGCCCGCGTGGTAAAGCAGTAGTTCCGGGCTGACACCGTCGGCGATCGCGAGGCTGCCTTTAAGCAAAAGCCGGTGCTCGGCGTTGGTACGGTCGAGCATGGGGTCGAAGCTTGGCAGATCGATATTGGTATAGATCGCAGTCGGCTGCGTCACCTTCGGCGCGTACGCCGCGGTGATCGAACCGCCCGGCCAGACATGCTGCCCGAGTACCATCAGGGTGCCGAGCCGGTCCTCGCGCAACACGGCCGGGTCGGCGGTGAGCGGCTCGACCACGGCGCGGCTGCGGAAAAAGTCGGTCGGGTTGTAGCCGACCGCGACGCCGCTTTTCAGATTGACGCGGCCCAGGTCGATCCACGTGCCGTCCACTGGCTGCCAGCTTATGAATGCCTCGCGCAAGTCGTTGCGCACGTTCTCATGGCTGGGGAACGGCACGTCGTTTGCGGCGCGCAGGTTGAAGCGGCCGCTATAGGTCAGCGTGACGCCATCCCCGAGGCGCCACTCGTCGCGAGAATCCAGGAACAGCCGGTCCTCCCAGCTTGCCGGCGTCGGCGGTGGGAACGGCACCGCCAGGCTGTCGCGCAGCGGCGTCGCGGAGAAGGCGTCCTCCAGGTAGTCGCGCTGCGTCCCGCCGTCCGGGGACGCGGGGACCGCGGCGGGCGGGGCCTGCTGCGCCGCTGCCGGCGGGATGAGATCGAGGTCTTTGTCCTCGTCGGCGGCGAAGGCAGGTGTGCAGAACAGGAGAGCCACCAACAAAACCTCTCCCGCTGCGCGGCAGAGGTCGCCGGGCGAGGCTCGGCGGGTGAGGGTGCCGCATACCGCACCATGCAAGACCCTGCGCGCCGCGGCTTCATTGCGTGCGTACCGCGGCACCCTCACCCGGCGCTTCGCGCCGACCTCTCCCGCACGTAGCGCGGGAGAGGTTTTATGGCGCGTGATCATTCCGCCCGCAGCCGAGGCAGGTAGTCGCGCTGGAACCACGCCTCGGGAATGTCCTGGAACCGCAGGTCGCCGAACCTGATGCTGGTGACCAGCGAACTGTCCACCGCATCGATGATGATCGCCTCGCTCGGCCGCACCGCCCCCAATTGCTCCTGGTACCCCCGATAGTACAGGATCTTCAGCAGCCGTCCGCTGTCGGAATAGAACTTCGCCTTCACCGGATGGAAGCTGCCATGCTCCACCCAGTACTCCACCCGGTTGTAGATCGCCGTGTCGGTCACCGCCTTCAGATCGAGATGCCAGCAGATGCGTTGCTGCCGCTCGGCGTCGGCGATCGTCTCGTCGCCGAGCAGCGTGCCGGCGTAGTCCACCACCAAATTCACCGTCAGCACGTCGCCGACCGAGGCCTGCCCGATCAGCCGCTGCTGCGGCGAGATGCGCACGCTGGCCTTGGAGGCGGGGTCGTAGAACCACAGGTTGCGGTTGTCGAACAACGCCATCTTGCCGGCGTCGCGCGGCGGCTCGACGTAGCGCACCAGGTTGCGGAACTGGTGGGTTGCCGGGTCCTCCTTGGCATAAACCACGAGCTGGTCCTGATCCTTCGGCTTGCCGGATACGTATTCCGTCAGCGTATCGGTGGCGCGGAACGGCTGCCCGGGGTTTCGCACCTTATCGGCGCCGGCAATGATCTCCTGCGGCGTTTCGGCAAGCGCTGGGAGCCCGGTTGCGAGCAGCGCGAACAATAGCAGGACCGCACGCAGCGCCGTCGTGATTGGTCGTCGGAGCGATCGGGGCGGGGCGCAGGGCGCAAAGTTCTCCCCCTCCCCTTGAGGGAGGGGGCCGGGGGGAGGGGTGCGAACCGACGAGGACTTCGGCGGTACGCACCTCTCCCCCCGGCCCCCTCCCTCAAGGGGAGGGGGAGTATATTGCTGTATGTGCATCGCAACCTCACACATGACGCAGCGCATCGACCACCGGTAGCCGCGCGGCGCGGTTGGCGGGGAGCAGCGCGGCAACCGTCGCCACCAGCACCAGGCCGAGCCAGGTGCCGAGCAGCAACGGCGGCCGATCGGCGGGCATCGCCAGCAGGAACGGTATGGCGCTGGCATTGCCGGGCGGCGTCCAGGTCAATCCGGCATGGTTGATAGCCGCCGCCACGCCGAACGCCAGGATCACGCCGACCGTGGCGGCGATCGCGCCCAGCAACCAGCCCTCGACCACGAACTGCGCGCGAATGCCGTTGCGCCGCACGCCCATGGCGCGGATCGTGCCGATCTCGTTGGTGCGTTCCATGACGTTCATCGTCATCGTGTTCACCACGGCGAACAGCACGATCACGCCCATGATCAAGGTGATGAACAGGAAGATGGCGCTGAACAGCCGGATCACCTGGCCATAGAATGGGGTCAGCTCGGCGAAGTCGCGCACCTCCAGATCGAGGTGGTGTGTGCCGATCAGCGCATTGAGCCGTGCGCGCGCTGCCCTCAGGTCCTCGCTGCGGTGGAGTTGCAGCACGATGCCGGTGGCCTTGTGCTCGCCGCGGCCATAGACGAGTTGCTGTGCCAATGGCAGCGGCATCGCCACGTAGTTGTCGTCCAGCTCCTTGACGCCCTGCGGATCGATGCCGGCCACGTCCATGCTGACGACGTTCGGCGCGCCCCCCGCCGTCGCTCCCAGCAGGTCGAGTTGCGGCAGGCTGTTGGTCGATGCCTCGCGATTGCCCAGTTCTGCCTGCGCCAGCGCATTCAGGTCGTCTCCGGCGGGGGCGTTCGGCGCCGCGGTCTCGCGCGGGGCTGGCGGGGTCGGACAATCGGCCAGCTTCAGCGCCGGACAGAGGCCGAGGATGCGCGCCAGCCCTCCGCCGATCAGTCCGCGTTGCGGCGCGTCGTCCGCGAGCCTGGTATCCGGCACATAGGGCTGTGCCGCGCCGTACTCGTTCCATTGCCGCATGCGCTGCCGGTTCGACGGAACCACGCCGACGCCCAGGAATGTCTTGGCGGCATCGTTGCCGCCGGAGAAATTGCCGGCGATGCCGAGCAGCGACTGTGTGGGTGTCAGCACGCGGATCATCGGCTTCAGCACGGGATCGTCGCCGATCAGGGTCATGACGCCCTGGTAGTCGTCGATGCCGTAGGCCGCGGGGTTGCCGGCGCCGAACACGAAATAGCCGCTGCGAAACACGGTCAGATGGCCGATGCGCTGCACCAGCCCGGTTTCGAACGCGGCAAAGATGTAGCTGATGTAACAGCCGAACACGAGCATCGCCATGGCGCCAACGGCGATCGCCGAGCCGGTCATCAACGAGCGCCGGCGGTTGCGCAGAATGTTGCGGAAGGCGATCTTGAACAGCATCACGCCGTATCTCCCGCCTGATGATCGGGATGGGAATGCGCTTCGGCGCCCGAGCCTCCCGCCGTACCGAGGCGCGCGCGTTCGTTCGCGATGACGATGGACGCATCTTCGGCGCGATGCTCCAGCAATGTGCCGTCGCGAATCACGAAGGTCTCCTCGGAATGCGACATGAGCTGCGGATCGTGCGTCGAGAAGATGAAGGTCGTGCGCTGCCCGGCCTGCATTTGCCGCATCAGCGCAATGATCGCCGCACCGTTGGCGCTGTCGAGATTCGCCGTCGGCTCGTCGGCGAGCACGAGAGTCGGCTGCTTCACCAGGGCGCGGGCGATCGCCACGCGCTGCTTCTGCCCGCCGGACAGCTCGTTCGGCCGCTGGCTGGCTTGCGCCGCCAGGCCAACCGCTTCCAGCATTTCCAGGGTGCGGCGGCGGCGTTCGGCGGCCTTCATACCGACCAGCAGCAGCGGGTATTCGACGTTCTCGTACGCCGACAGCACCGGCACCAGGCTGAACCCCTGGAAGATGAAGCCGATGTTGCGGGCACGGAAATCGGCCAATGCGTTGTCCGACAGCCCGCCGACCGCTTCGCCGCACACCTCGATCCGGCCGGCGGACGGTGCATCGATGCAGCCGATCAGGTTCAGCAGCGTGGTCTTGCCGCTGCCCGACGGGCCGACGATCGTCGTGAACCGATGCGCCGGGATATCCAGGCTGATATCGCGGATGGCGGCCACGTCGATCGCGCCCGCACGATAGGTCTTGGCGACGTGGTCGAGGCGAACGACGGGCGCGGCGGGTTGGTTCATCGGGCGGTGTCCCCTGGACTGGCGATGCCAGTTTGCGGTACCTACCGGTACCGCTATGCTGTGCTATACGGTACCCGGCGGTACCGGCGCAAGAGGAATTCGATGACAATTGCGGACGAAGCCCCGGTCGGAACGCCCGGCCGATCCCTGCGCGAGCGCATCCTCGGCGCCGCATTCTGCGCGTTCATGGAGCACGGCTATGCCGGCGCCAGCACGCTCGACATTGCCCGGCGCGCCAGGGTGTCGAAACGCGACCTCTACGCCCAGTTCGGCAGCAAGCAGGCCATGCTGGCGGCCTGTATCGCCGAGCGCACGGAACGCATGCGCATGCCGCTGGATCTGCCGGTGCCGTGCAGCCGCGAAGCGCTCGCGGCCACGCTGAGGGCGTTTGGCAGGACGTTGCTGCGCGAGGTGTCGCGCCCGGAGGTGCTTGCCACCCACCGGCTGGCCATCGCCGAGGCCGAGCATGCCCCCGAACTGGCGCGCACGCTGGACGAACTCGGTCGCGCGGAGAACTTCGCCGCGCTGCGCAATCTGCTGTCGGCGGCGCAGGCCGCCGGATTGCTCGGGCCTGGCGACGTGGAGGCGATGGCGGATACGTTCCTGGCGCTGCTGTGGAGCGGCGGGCTGCTGACCCGGCTGCTGCTGCGCGTGGCCGCGGCGCCGGAGGAAGCCGAGTGCGCGCGCCGCGCCCTGTTCGCGACCGAACAGGTTATGCGGATTTATGGCGCACTGGCCGGCAACGGGCGTTGACGTCGCCATAGGCGTTTGCGCGGTGGCGGAAGGCGCTGCTGCGGTTTTCCGCCCTGCGCTTCCGTGAGCCGGGGACGTTGCTGCGGGCGGAATGCGCTTCACTGTTCCGCTCCGCCCGTCGCACCCGCTATACCCGCCGCACCACGTACGCCTGCTCCAGCGCCTCGACGATCTCGGCGGCATGCGCCGGATCGCGCGCTTCCACCATCACCTCCAGCTCCGCGGCCTGCACGGAGGCCGCGGCGAACAGGCGCTGGTGCGACACCTCGATGATATTGCCGCCGCTGTCGCCGATCTTGCCCGCGATGTCCGCCAGCACACCCGGCCGGTCGGGGATTTGCAGATGCAGCCGCAGCAGCCGCCCGTCCCGTAGCAGGTTGCGCAGCAGCACATTCGACAGGATGCGTGCGTCGATATTGCCGCCGGTGATCGCCACGCCCACGCGCTTGTTGCGGAAGCGCGAACCGAAGGTCAGCAACGCGGCAACGCCAACCGCGCCGGCACCCTCGGCCACCGTCTTGCCGCCCTCCGCCAGCAGGCCGATCGCCTCCTCGACGGCGCGTTCCGGCACCACCAGGACGTCGGTCACACGGCGACGCACCAACTCGAACGGCAATTCGCCGATGTCACGCACGGCGATGCCTTCGGCGATGGTCGGGCCGCCCACCGATACCGTGCGGCCGGCCAGCATCTGCGCCATGGCGGCATAGGCTTCCACTTCCACGCCGAACACCGCGATGCCGGGGCGCAGCGTGGTCGCGGCGACCAGGCAGCCGGCCAGCAATCCGCCGCCGCCGACTGGGATCACCAGCGCATCGAGGTCCGGCGCGTCTTCCAGGAGTTCAAGCGCCAGCGTGCCCTGCCCGGCCATCACTGCCGGATCGTTGTACGGATGCACGAACACAAGCTGCCGCTCCACCGCCAATTGCTCGGCATGCGCCGCGGCTTCCGCCAGGGTTTCCCCATGCAGCACGACCGTCGCACCCCACCCGGCGGTGCGGGTGACCTTGGTGGAGGGGGTGAATTTCGGCATGACGATGGTCGCCGCCACGCCGGCGAGTTGCGCATGCCGCGCCACGGCCTGGGCATGATTGCCGGCCGACATGGCGATGACACCGCGTGCCCGTTCGTCCGCGCTGAGCAGGGCCAGCCGGTTCGCCGCGCCGCGCTCTTTGAAGGCGCCGGTGACCTGGAGATTGTCGAGTTTCAGCGTCACCGTCGCGCCGGTGGCGCGCGACACGGCGTCGCTGTGCATCGCCGGCGTGCGCAACACGCGGCCGGCGATGCGACCGGCGGCCGCTTGCACGTCGCTGAGGTCGATCATCGATGCACGGAATGTGGGGAGGACTTCTCCCCCTCCCCTTGTGGGCTTGGGCCGCGAAGCGGACCAAGGTTGGGGGGCGGGGGAGTAGCTTGAGACCGGTAGCGCGTCAGCGAACCCGTCACCTGAACTGCAGTTCGAGGATCTCGTACGACCGGTCGCCACCCGGCGCAGGGACCGAGACGGAGTCGCCCACCTTCTTGCCGATCAGCGCCTTGGCCAGCGGCGCGGAAATCGACAGCCGCCCCCTCTTGATGTCGGCCTCATGCACGCCGACGATCTGGTAGGTGGACTCCTTGTCGGTCTCTTCATCTACCAGCCGCACATGCGCGCCGAACATGACGTGACTGCCGGACAGGCCCGACGGATCGATCACCTCGACGGCCGAGATGATCTCCTCCAGCTCGGCGATGCGGCCTTCGATGAAGGACTGGCGTTCGCGCGCGGCGTGGTATTCCGCGTTCTCCGACAGGTCGCCATGCGTCCGCGCTTCGGCGATCTGCCGAATGATGGACGGGCGCTCCTCCGACTTGAGCATGCGAAGCTCGTCTTCGAGTCGCTGCAGGCCGGGCGCAGTCATCGGAAACTTCTGCACAGACGGGATCCTTCGATCAGCAAGCGCAACGTGTGCGTGGGTTACTGGCCATACGCCGCCACCGCTGCCGGGGGCCCGGCGGCGACAGAGCGCCTAGAACGATCTGCGAAAGTAGGATTGCAGGGGCGCGACTTCAAGCGTCCCCGCCCGGAGGGCGGCGATGGCGTGCACCGCGGCCCGGGCGCCGGCCATGGTGGTGTAGTGCGGCACGAAGTGGGTCAGCGCGCCGCGGCGGATCGCGAAGCTGTCGGCGACCGATTGCGGGGTGGACGCGGTGTTGACGACAAGCTGCACCTCGCCGGAGCGAATCGCGTCGACGCAATGCGGCCGTCCTTCCAGCACCTTGTTGACCACGGCGACGGGCAGGCCCGCCTCGCGAATACAGGCGGCGGTGCCGCGCGTCGCCAGGATGCCGAAGCCCATCTCGACCAGCCGCCGGGCGAGCGCCGGCAGCCCCTTCTTGTCGGCATCCTTCACCGACAGGAACACCGTGCCGGCCTGCGGCAGGATCACGCCGGCGCCGAGTTGCGACTTGGCGAAGGCGCGTTCGAAGCTGGCATCGAGGCCCATGACCTCGCCGGTGGATTTCATCTCCGGGCCGAGGATGGTGTCCACGTTGGGGAAGCGGGCGAATGGGAACACCGCCTCCTTCACCGCCACATGCGGCGCGATCGCCTGGTCGTCCAGCCGGAAGTCGGCCAGTTTTTCCCCCGCCATGACCCGCGCGCCGATCTTGGCGACGGCGACGCCGGTGGCCTTGGCGACGAACGGCACGGTGCGCGAGGCGCGCGGATTCACCTCCAGCACGTAGATCTCGTCGTCCTTGATGGCGTACTGCACATTCATCAGCCCGACGACGCCGAGCGCCTTGGCCATCGCCTCGGTTTCCGCCTTCAGCTCGGTCACCGTTGCGGGCGACAGCGTGTAGGGCGGCAGGCTGCACGCGGAATCGCCGGAGTGGATGCCGGCCTCCTCGATATGCTCCATGACGCCGGCGACATAGACCGTCTCGCCATCGGCGATGCAGTCCACGTCCACCTCGATGGCGTCGTTCAGGTAGCGGTCGATCAGCACGGGATTGTCGCCCGACACGCGCACCGCCTCGCGCATGTAGCGGTGCAGGCCGGCGCGATCATAGACGATCTCCATGGCGCGGCCGCCGAGCACATAGCTGGGGCGGATCACCACCGGATAGCCGATGCGTTCGGCGATCGCCTCGGCTTCGTCGGCCGAGCGCGCAATGCCGTTCTCCGGCTGGCGCAGTCCGAGGCGTTGCAGCAGATGCTGGAAGCGCTCGCGATCCTCGGCGATGTCGATCGCGTCGGCGCTGGTGCCGAGGATCGGAATGCCGGCCTTGGACAGTGCCTGCGACAGTTTCAGCGGCGTCTGCCCGCCATACTGCACAATACACCCCAGCAGCGTCCCCCGCTCCTGCTCCTTGCGCACCACGGCGATGACGTCTTCCGAAGTGAGCGGCTCGAAATACAGCCGGTCGGAGGTGTCGTAGTCGGTGCTGACGGTTTCCGGATTGCAGTTGACCATGATGGTCTCGAAGCCGGCGTCCTTCAGCGCGTAGGCGGCGTGGACGCAGCAATAGTCGAACTCGATGCCCTGGCCGATGCGGTTGGGGCCGCCGCCGAGGATGATTATTTTCTCCCGTTCGGTCGGTTCCGCCTCGCAATGCGGCGTGCCGTAGCCGCCTTCATAGGTCGAGTACATGTAGGGCGTCGCGGAGGCGAACTCGGCCGCGCAGGTGTCGATGCGCTTGTAGACGGGGAAGACGCCCAGGTCGGTGCGGTGTTTCGCCACCGCCGGTTCGCTGTGGCCGGTCAGTTCGGCGAGGCGGTGGTCGGAGAAGCCCAGCGCTTTCAGGCGGCGCAAGGCACCGGCGTCGCGCGGCAGACCGGAGGCAGCGACGCTACGTTCGGCTTCGACGATGTGTTCCAGTTCGCGCAGGAACCAGGGGTCGAATTTGGTGGTCTCGTGGATGTCCTGGATGGACAGGCCGGCGCGCAGCGCCTGCGCCGCCATCAGCAGCCGATCGGGGCGCGGGGCGGAGAGCGCGGCGCGGAAGGCGTCGGGGCCGCCGTCGCCGGGCGGTTCGATCTCGTCGAGGCCGGAGAAGCCGGTTTCCATGCTGCGCAAGCCCTTTTGCAAGGCTTCGGCGAAGCAGCGGCCGATCGCCATCGCCTCGCCGACAGATTTCATGCTTGTGGTCAGCAGGGCGGGGGTGCCGGGGAATTTCTCGAAGGTGAAGCGGGGGATTTTCACCACGACGTAGTCGATGGTGGGTTCGAAGCTGGCCGGCGTGACGCGGGTGATGTCGTTGGCCAGCTCGTCCAGCGTGTAGCCGACGGCGAGCTTCGCAGCGATCTTGGCGATCGGGAAGCCGGTGGCCTTCGAGGCAAGCGCCGAGGACCGCGACACGCGCGGGTTCATCTCGATGATGACCATGCGACCGTCCGCCGGGTTCACCGCGAACTGCACGTTGGAACCGCCGGTATCGACGCCGATCGCGCGCAGGCAGGCGATCGAGGCGTCGCGCATCCGCTGATACTCCTTGTCGGTGAGTGTCAGCGCGGGAGCGACGGTGACGCTGTCGCCGGTATGGATGCCCATCGGATCGACGTTTTCGATGGAACAGACGATGATGCAGTTGTCGGCGCGGTCGCGCACCACCTCCATTTCGAATTCTTTCCAGCCGACAACGGATTCCTCGATCAGCACTTCGGTGGTGGGCGAGGCTTCCAGTCCGCCGGCGACGATCTGTTCGAATTCCTCGCGGTTATAGGCGATGCCGCCACCGGTGCCGCCGAGCGTGAAGCTGGGCCGGATCACTGCCGGCAATCCGGTTGTCGCCAGTGCGGCGCGGGCTTCTTCCATCGAGTGGGCGATGGCGGAGCTTGGCGATTCGATGCCGATCGCCGCCATGGCGTCGCGGAATTTCAGTCTGTCTTCCGCTCGATCGATGACTTCGGCGCGGGCGCCGATCAGCTCGACGTTGTGACGTTGCAACGCGCCGTTGCGCGCGAGCTGCATGGCCGTGTTGAGCGCGGTCTGGCCGCCCATGGTGGGCAGCAGCGCGTCGGGTTTCTCCCGGGCGATGATTTTTTCCACGATCTCCGGGGTGATCGGCTCGATATAGGTGGCGTCGGCCAAGCCGGGATCGGTCATGATGGTGGCGGGGTTGGAGTTCACCAGGATGACGCGATAGCCCTCGGCCTTCAGAGCCTTGCAGGCCTGCGCGCCGGAATAGTCGAACTCGCAGGCCTGACCGATGACGATCGGGCCGGCGCCGATGATCAGGATGGATTCGATGTCGGTGCGACGGGGCATGATGTCTACTTCGATGACTGGATAGCGGAGCGCAGATCAGCGCTCGATGCTGTCACAAGGGGGTGGGCTATCTTTTTCGGATTAAGCAAGGTGTGCCAGATCCCTGCACACTCTGTTTACCTTCGGTGATCTGCGCCAGCATACAGGCTGCGGCAACCCCTTTGGGGGTCAGTTCCAGGTGCCAGTGGCATTGCAGCGCACCCTCCGGTAGTCGGATCGGCTCGCGAATCAGTCCGTCGCGCAGGCAGGCCGCAACGGTGCCACAGAACACGTCGTAGGTAAGGGCGCTGCCGGTAAGGGCGGCAAACCGCTCATATCCCGCCTCAAGATTTGGCTCCTTGATCACGTGGCGAAACCCCACAGTGATCAGCATGCTGACGTTGTTCTGTTCATAGTCTGACATCATTTTGAAAACCGCGGCACGGCGCTGATATACCGGACAACCTCCTTTCGTAGACCCTCAAAATCGCCATCTTCGTAAACCACACACTCAAACCCCTTTATATCAGTGGGGGCCTCAGGAATCTTACTCTTTGGCAGAACCACCGGGATCGGTTTTCCACGTCCTAAAGCGTAGCCGTACTCGAAGAAAACGTTTAGATTATTCTCGCCTGCAAGGACGATAACCAACCAGGATCGATTGATCATGGATAGTATTCTCGAAATTAGAGAGTTGGGCCCCATCCCCGCCATATCGTCGGCTCTCCTAGCCTCAAGTCCCAGACTCGCACACGCTGGCTTGATACCATATAGGAATGAATGGTCGTTGTTGTCATTTTTCGAGAACCGCATAGCGACGAAGACCTGTCCGTCGTCTATTGGCTCTAGTCGGCCTAGGCCGTCCAGCCGCATAACGTGGAGCATGTGCCTTATTGTGGATAAGTCCTCGTCGCCAATGCCGAACCCCCGCAGAGAGCCTTCGCACTGTCCGCACAAGTTGCCTCCGACAAGTTTATATCGGACGTCAGTCTTTTGACGGCAAAAATCGAATAGGCAGCCGATCGGCTCGTCATGTGCAAGCCTACCCATGGTGTTGTCGGTGAGATGAGCGGACTTTCCTGTGATGTGAAGAATTAGCTCTAGCTCCAAAAACGTCTTTAGACCTGGAGGGGCGAAGTGCTCCTCCCACCCGTACGTCGAGATAATGGTGCCGTCCTCTGACGTGTGGGAAAACCAATTGTCAACAAAGCAACTGTCCGTAAGGACCACTGTGTTATCGGCCCCTCGGTGCTTCACAAGCACCGCTGCTCGCGAACTCAGCGGTTCAATTTGAGGCGCGGTGCTATAGGTTGGTACATCGTCGACCAGTACCTTTTGGAAGAAGAACCTGCTCTGATTTGCGTTCAGGTTCCCAATAGCCATGTCCAAATGTGTCGTGCGTGGAAACTTGGGACTAACAAGCACTCCGATCTTCATCTTGTTCCCCTCCCCGCGTGTACACAATCGATCATCCCGACGAACCGCTCGAACAGATAGTGGCTGTCGCTCGGCCCCGGACTCGCCTCGGGATGGTACTGCACGCTGAACGCCGGCCGGTCGGAACACGCCAGTCCCTCGTTCGAGCCGTCGAACAGCGACACGTGCGTCACCTGCGCCGTGGCCGGCAGCGTCTCCGGGTCCACCGCGAAACCGTGGTTCTGGCTGGTGATTTCCACCTTTCCGGTCGCCAGGTCCTGCACCGGCTGGTTGGCGCCGCGATGGCCGCGCTCCATTTTGTAGGTCTTCGCCCCCAGCGCCAGGGCCAGCAACTGGTGCCCCAGGCAGATGCCGAACAGTGGCACGCCCGCGTCCAGCACGCCGCGGATCGCCGGCACGGCGTATTCGCCGGTCGCCGCCGGATCGCCCGGGCCGTTCGACAGAAACACCCCGTCCGGGGCATGGCGCAGGATGTCGTCCGCCGTGGCGGTGGCCGGCACCACGGTGACGCGGCACCCGGCGGAGGCCAGGCAGCGCAGGATGTTGCGCTTCGCCCCGTAATCCACCGCCACGACGTGGTGCTTCGGCGCGGTCTGCCGGCCCACCCCGTCCGGCCAGGCCCATTGCGTCTCGTCCCAATCGTAGGTCTGCCGGCAGGAGACCTCCCTGGCGAGGTCCATGCCCTCCAGCCCCGGCCATTCCGCCGCCTGCGCCCGCAGCGCCGCCAGGTCGAAGCGCCCATCCGCCGGGAACGCCAGCACGCCAGTCGGTGCGCCGCCGTCGCGGATGCGCACCGTCAGCGCCCTGGTGTCCACGCCGGAGATCCCGGCGACGCCGCGGGCCCGCAGCCAGGCATCCAGGTGCTGCGCCGCGCGCCAGTTGGAGGGCTCGGTGACGTCCTGCTTCACCACCAGGCCGCGGGCGGCGATCGTCGTTGCCTCGATGTCCTCGGGATTGGTGCCGACATTGCCGATATGGGGGAAGGTGAAGGTGATGATCTGCCCGGCATAGGACGGGTCGGTCAGCGTTTCCTGGTAGCCGGTCATGCCGGTGTTGAAGCAGACCTCGCCCACCGGCGCCTGCGCCGCGGTGAACACGCCGAAGCCGCGGCCCCAGAACACGCCGCCATCGGCCAGCACCAGCGCGGCCGTCGCGCCTTGGGGCGCGTCGCCGGCATCCGGGGTGTCGGGCCGCGGGACCGCCGCCTGCCCACCCTGGAGGTCGGCGAGCGTCAGACCGGTGGCGGCGATGATCGCCGCCCAATGGCGGGACGGAATCGCCTCGGCCTGGCGCCATTTGCGCACCGCCTCGGTGCCTACGCCGGTCAGGCGGGCGGCCGCCTCGGGACCACCCAGCCGTTCGATGATAGTGTCCACGCCTGCTGACATGGAGAGGTTTCTATGGGAAGTAATTTCCGATGGCAAGCAGGCTTCACTGGATTGGGAAATTTTCTCCGCGAGAGGTGCTGCTGATGGCCGAGACCCGTCCGCCCGCCGCCACCGGCGGCTGCCAGTGCGGCGCCGTGCGCTATGCGCTCTACGCGGCGCCCGAGGGCAGCGTATGCCATTGCCGCATGTGCCAGAAGGCGGTCGGCGGGCCGTTCGCCGCTCTGGCGAAGTTCGCCAAGACCGACCTGGCATGGACTCGGGGGCAGCCGGCATCGTTCCGCAGTTCCTCGGCGTCGTGCCGCGACTTCTGCGCCGCGTGCGGCACGCCGCGCCGCTGACGTTCCGCTACCTCGACGCCGCGCATATGGAGGTGACGATCGGCAGCCTGGGCGTCCCGGCCGCGGTTCCGCCGCTGCGGAATTTCGGCACCGAGAGCCGGCTGGCCTGGGTCGCCGACCTGGTGCCTGGCCGCCTGCCGGATGCGACCACGGAGCAATTGGCGACGCGGACGATCATCGGCCGCCAGCATCCCGACCATGATACGCCGGCCGACTGGAAACCGCCTATTATATAGGGGATGATTTTGCCAGGAGGCCCGGTCATGGCACTACGCGAACAATTCACCGACCAGCTCAAGGCCTCGATGAAGGCAGGCACCGCGGCGCGCACCTCCACGCTGCGGATGATCCTTGCCAGGCTGAAGGACATCGACATCGCCGCCCGCCCCAAGGGCATCGACAAGGTGCCGGCCGACGAGGTGCTGGCGATGCTGCGCGGCATGGTGAAGTCGCGCCGCGAGTCGGTCGATCTCTATCGGCAGGGCAACCGGCAGGACCTGGTGGACAAGGAGGAAGCCGAGATCGCCGTCATCGAGAGCTTCCTGCCGCGGCAGATGGACGATGCCGCGATGGCACAGGCGATCGACGCCGCCGTGGCGGAGACCGGTGCCACCGGCATCAAGGAGATGGGCAAGGTGATGGCCGCGCTGCGGGCGAAGCACGCCGCGACGCTGGACATGGCCAAGGCCGGACCGATGGTAAAGGCGCGGCTGTCGTGAGTACAAAATATTCTCCCCCTCCCCTTGTGGGAGGGGGCCAAGGGGAGGGGTGCGTGCCTGCTCCGGCCCTGAATGGACGCACCCCTCCCCCTACCCCCTCCCACAAGGGGAGGGGGAGGACATCGCCTCGCCCCTTCGCCATCTGATGGCCCTTTCCCCCGCCTTTTTGGAAGAGTTGCGCGCCCGCACCCCGCTGGCCGCGGTGGTCGGGCGGCGGGTGAAGCTCGCCCGCTCGGGGCGGCAGATGAAGGGCTGCTGCCCGTTCCACAACGAGAAAACCCCCAGCTTCTACGTCTACGAGGACGGCTACCACTGCTTCGGTTGCGGCGCGCATGGCGATGCCATCGGCTTCGTCATGCAGACTCAGGGTGCCGGCTTCATGGAGGCGGTCGAGCAACTCGCCGCCGAGGCTGGCCTGGAAGTGCCGAAGCCCTCGCCCGAAGCGGCGGAAGCCGAGCGCCGGCAGCACGACCTCACCGCGGTCTTGCAAGCCGCCCAGGCCAGCTATCAGCGACGGCTGGCCTTGCCGGAAGGCCGGCACGCGCTGGCCTATCTGCGCGGGCGCGGCCTGACCGACGAAACCATTCAGCGCTTCGGTCTCGGGTGGTCGGGCGAAGGGCGCGGCGCCCTGACCGCCGATCTCACACGCGACGGTATTACCCAGGACCAGCTTGTCGAAGCCGGGCTGCTGCGTCGCGATGATGAAACCGGGCGCAGCTACGATCTGTTCTTCAACCGCGTGATGTTTCCCATCCGGGACCGCCGCGGACGGGTGATCAGCTTCGGGGGGCGCATCCTCGGCGACGGTCAGCCGAAATATGTCAACGGGCCGGAGACCGCGCTGTTCTCCAAGCGCCGCAACCTTTACGCGCTGGATCTGGCGCGCGAAGCGGTGCGCGGCGGCGCGGCCCTGGTGGTGGTTGAGGGCTATATGGACGTCATTGCCCTGCACCAGGCGGGATTTGGTGGCGCGGTCGCTCCCTTGGGCACAGCGCTGACGGAAGAGCAAATGGAGGAGCTGTGGCGGCTGTCGCCGTCGCCGGTGGTCTGCTTCGATGGCGACGCCGCCGGCGCCCGCGCCGCGGCCCGCGCCGCCGATCTTTCCCTGCCGATGCTCGCGCCGGACCGGACGCTGCAACTGGCCACGCTGCCGGCGGGCGAGGACCCGGACACTCTGGTGCGGCGCCAGGGGGGGGCGGGCTTCCAGGCGGTGCTGAACGCCGCCCGGCCGTTGGCCGACGCCCTGTACGATCTGCTGCGAGAAACCGCCGGTAACGCGACCCCGGAGCAACGCGCCGCCTTCCTGACCCGGTTGGACAACGCCGCACGGCGAATCCCTGACAAGACGCTGGCGGCCGAGTATCGCAAGGCCCTGCGTGGCCGCTACTTCGAGACCCAGCGCCAGGCATGGACCAACCGCACCGGCGGCCGCCCGACGCCGACCCGCCGCCAGCCGCGGCCGCTCCCCACCGCCGGCGGCACCGACAGCGAGCGCGCCCGCATCCTCACCGCCATCCTGCTGCGTCACCCGGCGCTGCTGCACGACGTGGACCACGCCTATGCCGCGATGGCGCTCGACCCCGCCCTGGCCGCACTGCGCGATGCGATTCGGGGGTGGGCCGATCGCGCCGACGTGCTTGACTCAGGGGCTTTGATCGACCACCTCACGTTGTCTGGATTGCACGCGGATGTCGAACAAGTCCTGGCGGGGGCGCCCGTGCCGCTGCCCGCTTGCGCGTCGTCCGCCGCAATGCCAGCGGAGGCTGAAGCCGGGTGGTGGCACATTTTCGGGTTCCTGAACCTGGACCACCTGCGGGAAGAGGTGAAATTGGCTGAATCCGAAGCCGCAGCGAACCTCACTCAGGAAACCCAGCGCCGCGCGCTGTCCCTGAAAGCCGCATTGAACAAGGTGATGGCCGGCGAGCCCGACGGGGTCGAGCTTGCCGCGTAGCATGGCGAGGATCGCGCCCCTCGGGCCGCCTCGAGGACTGAAGGAGAGCCGTTAGCGATGGCGACGAAGCCCAGCGTATCCGCCGAGACCGTCACCGCAGAGCAGGATGTGGAGACCACATTGCTCGACGTGCAGACCGCCGCCGTGAAGCGGTTGATCGCGCGCGGCAAGGAGCGTGGCTACATCACCTTCGACGAGCTGAACACCGTCCTGCCGCCCGAGCAAAACAGCTCGGAGCAGATCGAAGACGTGATGGCCAACTTCAACGAGATGGGCATCCAGGTCGTCGAGGGCGAGGAAACCGAGGACGGCGAAGCCCCGCCGCCCAAGGTGGAAAAAGCCGAAGAGGCCGAGGAGGAAGAGCCGACCGGCAACGTGGACGAGGCGAGCCTCGGCCGCACCGACGATCCGGTCCGCATGTATCTGCGCGAGATGGGCACTGTCGAGCTGCTGTCGCGCGAGGGCGAGATCGCCATCGCCAAGCGGATCGAGGCCGGCCGCGACATGATGATCGGCGGGCTGTGCGAAAGCCCGTTGACCTTCAAGGCGATCATCTCCTGGCACGACCAGCTCAAGGCCGGTCGCATGCTGCTGCGCGACATCGTTGATCTGGAAGCGACGCAGGGCGCCGGCGCACCCACCGGCGACGGTTCGGCACCGCCGCCCCCGCCGGCCGAGGCCAATGGCGGGGGCTTCGACGGCGGCGAGGATCTGGACGACGAGGATGGCGAAGGCCCCGGCATTTCGCTCTCCGCGCTGGAGGAGAAGTTGAAGCCCGAGGTGCTCGCCACGTTCGAGGAGATCGAGGGTCTCTACAAGAAGCTGCACAAGATGTCGCATCGCCGGCTGGAGACGATGACATCGGGCGAAGACCTCAGCTCGCGCTCCGAGAAGACCTATGAACGCTCGCGCGAAGAGCTGGTGCAGAAGGTCGGCCAGGTGCGGCTGCACAACAACCGCATCGAGGAGCTGGTGACCCAGCTCAAATTGCTCAACCAGCGGCTGACCACGCTGGAAGGCCAGTTGCTGCGCATGGCGGAGGGCTGCAAGGTCAGCCGCGAGGAGTTCCTCAAGCACTATCGCGGCGACGAACTGGACCCGAATTGGACGGAAAAGCTTGCGACGCTGCCGGCCAAGGGGTGGAAGCCGTTCATCGCCCGGCACTCCAACGACATCGCCAACGTCCGGGCGCAGATCGCCGCGGTGGCGAACGACGCCGGCCTGCCGATCAGCGAATTCCGCCGCGTGTTCCATACGGTCAGTCGCGGCGAGCGGGACAGCGCGCGGGCGAAAAAGGAGATGATCGAGGCGAACCTGCGGCTGGTGATCTCGATTGCCAAGAAATACACCAATCGCGGGCTGCAATTCCTCGACCTGATCCAGGAGGGCAATATCGGCCTGATGAAGGCGGTCGATAAGTTCGAGTATCGCCGCGGCTACAAGTTTTCGACGTACGCCACGTGGTGGATCCGACAGGCGATCACCCGGTCGATCGCCGACCAGGCGCGCACCATCCGCATTCCCGTGCACATGATCGAGACGATCAACAAGCTGGTGCGCACGTCGCGCCAGATGCTGCACGAGATCGGCCGCGAGCCGGCGCCGGAGGAGCTTGCCGACAAGCTGGGCATGCCACTGGAAAAAGTGCGGAAGGTGCTGAAGATTGCCAAGGAGCCGATTTCGCTGGAGACGCCGATCGGCGACGAGGAGGATTCGCATCTCGGGGACTTCATCGAGGACAAGGCGGCGGTGATCCCGCTGGATGCGGCGATCCAGGCCAATCTGCGCGAGGCGACCACGCGGGTGCTGTCCTCGCTGACGCCGCGCGAGGAGCGCGTGTTGCGGATGCGGTTTGGGATTGGCATGAATACCGACCACACGCTGGAAGAGGTCGGGCAGCAATTCAACGTGACGCGCGAGCGCATCCGGCAGATCGAGGCGAAGGCGCTGCGGAAGTTGAAGCACCCCAGCCGGAGCAGGAAGCTGCGAAGTTTCCTGGACGATTAGGAGGGCGGAGGAGGTATGACCGCCAGGAGTTGGCAATGAGCAGTTCTGATCCTCCATTGCTGGGCTCGGGGATCCTGGGACCGAGCCGGAACCCGCTGGATCTCCCTGCCCGACGAAGGCACCATCGAACAAGAGGCTGCCGATATTTTTGAAGAGCCCGAGCGCTGGCTGTCCACCAAGCATGCTTTGCTCGGCGGTAAGCGACCGCGGGACTGCATCGGTGCTTCTGACGAACAAGCGGTGCGTGATCTGCCGCGAACCATCTGGATTACATGAACCTGGCGGCGGTCGCGCTAGTGCCCGCATTTTCAGAGAACCGGACCTGGTATCGTGTTGCCGGTACGCGCTGGGTTCGCAGCGCGATTGCAACAGGTCATACCGCGGTGACCAGTTCACGGTTCTACGAGCCATATTCAGCATCGCCGCAATTTCCGACGCTGTATCTGGCGGACAGTCTGCTCGTGGCGGTGTTTGAGGCCCTTGCCTTGTTCGGTTCTCCGACAATGCCGGGTGGCCCGGTGCCGGCGCCACGCGGCAGTTGGACTGTACTGACAGTGCGCGTCCAGCTACAGGCGGTTCTCGACCAGGGGAATCGCTTGAACGTCTCAGGCTGATCCTTGGAGAATGGCTTGAAGATAATCGGGGTCCCAATCGGCCAGTTTGCGGCGCAGCTCATCTTTGTCCGCACCGCGCGCATCCGCGTCTGTTCCGCACTGTCCTTTTTCAAAATGTCCAACCCGTAGATCGTGTCGCGGCCGGCACGGCAGTGCAGGTTCGGCAGCAGCGCGTAGTAGCCGACGGTGCCGAGCCGGCGCGTCATGTCTCGCAGTTCCTCACGGATGCCTGGGGCGTCCATCAGCAGCAACACTGCGGGGAAGGGACCACCGCGTTCGGGATGGCAGATGAAGGTTTCCATCGCGCCATCCGTGGCGGCGATGTCAATGGTCTATTCGATCATTCGCGCTTGCTCCCCAACCTGGTTACTTCTCTCCAGGCATGATGACCGGCATCGCCCTGGACGCAAGCACCGCACTCGGGAAGGATGCGGGGCTGTGCCAGACGGGAGAGCGCCGGCGTGAGGTTGGGTATCGTATCGGACATCCACAGCAATGCTGCGGGACTGCAACAGGCGCTCGACCTGATGGGCGAGGTCGATGAACTGCTGTGTCTCGGCGACTGCATCTTCGAATACAGGTTTTCCAACGAGGTGGTGGCGCTGCTGCAGCAACGTGGAGCGATGGTGATCCAGGGCAACCACGAGGAAGTTTTCTACTCCCCGGCCGGTGTCCGTGCGCGCCAGCGCGACGGATTGGACCCTGCATTGCTCGCGTATCTTGCCGGTCAGCCGCATCGACGGTTGCTTCAATTCGGCAACAAGACCGTGCTTATGGTGCACTCCACGCCGTGGGAACCACGCGGCGAGTACGTGTTTCCGCACAGCGCCAAGCTGGCGCAGTTCGCTGAAGCCGAGGCGGATTTCGTGCTGTACGGGCATACCCATGCACAGGTCGCGCGTCAGGTGGGACGCGTGCTGGTAATCAATCCCGGCTCGGCTGGCGACGCCCGCGACAACAGCAACGACCGGCAACTGAGCTGCGCGGTGTTGGATACCACGACGCATGACGTGCAGATGATCAATTACCCGGATCCCCGTTTCGGCGGTTCGTGACGATGCCGCTACGGATTCCGTTCGGGCTCGATCGCCTGCCGCGAACGCTGCGTCTGGACGATCCTCGACTGCCCGGGGTGACGGTGGGCAGGGACAAGCTGCGGCTGAATACCCAGCCGTTGCCGGCGGAGGCAATGGTGTCCGCTGCCGGCGATCATGCGGCGCGCGTTGCCGCGATGAAGCAGTTCCTGCGCAAGCTGTGCGGCGACTACGCGCCGCAGCGACTGCGCTTCGTCGATTGCTATATCGACTGCATGGCGGCGCATCTCGAAACGTATCGCGACGAACTGGCGCGGGATCTGCAACGTTACGACGGCCTGTATGCGCCGGAGGACTGGCTATGGTCCGCGCCGTGTCCGCTGCCGCGGGCGTGGCTGCCGGGGCAAGGCGAAATGGTGCCGGTTGATTTCGCATTCTGGGACGGTACGCAGCCGGTCGCGATCGATCTCGGCGGTTCGCTGGGGAAGGCGAGGATCGTCGTGGTTCGCATCACGCCCGGCGTGTTGGCGAGCGATCCGCTGGCGCTGCTGGAGATATTGCCTGACACCTTCCGCTTTTTCTGGCGCGGCCAGATTTTGCCGACCAGTCCGTTCCGCCGCCCGATCCCGCTCGGGGTTGTAGGAGAGACAACAGTGTCATTGCGAGAAGCGTAGCGGTCCCCGGGTCAAGCCCGGGGACCGCTTCGCCCCTCGCAATGACGCTTCGGATGCTACACCGTCAATTCGAGCACGTACAAACCGCCGGCGAACCGATCCACCGCATACACAACACGATTCTCATCGACGTAGACGTCATTGATCTGTGCCGCACCGACACGCGATCCGGCAGGCGCCTCGGGCACGAACGACGCGACCTCCTTCGGCTGGAACGGATTGCCGAGGTCGTGCACGCGCAACCCGCCGCCGAACCAGGTGCTGAACAGCAGCGTGCTGGAACGGAACGCCGGACCCGGCCGATTCTCGTGCATGTTGTGCGCACCGTAGCGGCCGCCGCCATAGGCGTAGTCCTCAACCGGCGGAACCGGTAGCGTGCCGATGCACACCAGGTTGTCCTCGCGTCGTCCGTCCAGCAGCCATACCAGCTTCGGCCAGTCGGCGCCTTTCTCGCGCACGCATTCGTCGCTCACCACCAACAAATCGCGGTCCGGAATCGGCATGATGGTGTGGGTGAAGCCCGGGAATGGCGGGTGAGGATTCCAATGCGCCACCTGCTTCGGCGCACCGATATCCGAGATGTCGAGGATGATCGCGCCGCCGTCGATATAACCGATATAGGCGCGGTCGGGACGATCGGGATACACATTGGTGTTGTGCGCGCGATAGCCGGTGTCGAATTGCGGATGCCGCGGCACTGGCGGCGCGTCGTCGCCCTCGCGCGTACCGGGATACCACCAGCGGCCCAGTTCGCGCGGCTTGGCCGGATCGCTGACATCGATGGCGCGGTAGAACTGGTCATCGAGCAGATTGCGGGGGGTGAAATCGGCGGCACCGGAAGAACAGTGAATGGTCTTGCCATCGACGAACCAGAGCTGGTGGACGCCACGCGAGGCGGGACCCGAACAATCGAAGAAACCGACGCTGCGAGGTTCTTCGGGCTTGGCGATGTCGAACAGCTCGACGCCCGCCGGCGTCGCGCCGTGCGTGCCGGTCTGGTAGGCGACCGCCATCAGGTTGGCGCAGACTTCCAGTGAATTGGAACGCACGTTGCGATGCGGCAGGTCGGTCTGCGCGACGACGCCCGGATGGTGCGGGTCGGTGACGTCCACGCCGGTGAAATTTTTCGGCGCGCATTCATGCGCCAGCCACAGGATGCGTCGCCCGCCGGGAGCGAGTTGCAGGCTGACGCCCTCGCCGATGTTGCCGAAGCCGGCCAGCGTGTCGTGCGCCAGCAATCGGAAGTTGTTGAGTTCTTGCGGCATGTTGGTAGCGACCCTCCCCACTTGCCCCCTCCCGCGAACGTCGGGGGCATGGTAGCCAAGTTTGCATGACAACGGATCGTGCAAAGAACGCGGTGCCGGTGACGATCATCACCGGCTTCCTGGGCAGCGGCAAGACAACGCTGCTGAACCGCTTGCTCAAGCTGCCGTCGCTGGCCGACACCGCGGTGATCGTCAACGAATTCGGCGCGGTCGGGCTGGACCACCTGCTGATCGAGCAAGCGATCGAGGATGCGGTGCTGCTGAAGAACGGCTGCATCTGCTGCACGGTGCGCGGCGACATCGCCGACACGCTGGAGCTGCTGTGGCAACGGCGCGAGTCCGGCGCGTTGCCGCCGTTCCGCCGCATCGCGATCGAGACGACGGGCCTCGCCGACCCGGCCCCGGTCGCGCACGCGCTGCTGGCGGCAGAGGGCGCCGATTATGCATGCCGGTTGGACGGCATCGTCACGACGGTGGATGCGCTGCACGGCGCAGCGCAGCTCGATCGCCAGCCGGAGGCGCGCCGCCAGGTCGCCATGGCGGACCGCATATTGCTTTCCAAGACCGACCTGGCAAGCGCTTCGGACATCGCATCCGTCGAGGCGTGTATCGCGGCATTGAACGCCGGTGCGCCGGTGCGCCATGTCGTCAATGGGGATGTGGATGCCAGCGACGTATTCGATCTGGGACCCGGCGGCGGCGCGAACGATGTCAGGGTCGCGCAGTGGCTACAGGCGCTGGAGATCGACCCGCACCATGGTCACCGCCATCACCCGTTTCGCCACGGCGACGCCATCGGCGCGGTAGTGCTGCGCTGCAACCGGCCGATCGCCTGGCGGTCGTTGCAGCTTTGGTTGGAGTCGGTGTTGTCGCTGCGCGGCAGCGACGTGCTGCGATTGAAGGGGTTGGTGCGGTTGGCCGGCGATGATCGGCTGGTCGTGCTGCAAGGCGTACACCACGTGCTGCACCCACCGGTGTTTCTGGAACGGCAAGCGGCGGACGCCGGCGACACGCGGATCGTGCTGATCACCCGCGGGCTCTCCGCTGTGGGCTTACGCGCAAGTTTCGCAACAGCGATCGCGTGACCAGCCGTCGTCGCGAGGAGCGCAGCGACGAAGCAATCTCCCGCCGGACAAACGGCCCACTCCTGCCGGCACGCAGCTGGGTGCAACCCTATGTGGGAGATTGCTTCGTCGCTGCGCTCCTAGCAATGACGGATGAGCGCCATGATAGTGAAGCGCCACGCCCATTAGCCGAGACAGTGGAACGCCCGGAGACTATCCACCCGTCACGCTCATATGACGCGCCACCGCCGGTCGGTCATGCCGCCGGTCGATGATGAAGTCATGGCCCTTCGGCTTGCGGCTGATCGCCTCGCGGATCGCGTCCTCCAGCTCGGCGTCGGAAGCGCCGGAGCGCAGCACCGCGCGCAGGTCTGCTTGGTCGTCCTGCCCCAGGCACATGTACAGCGTGCCGGTGCAGGTCAGCCGCACGCGGTTGCAGCTCTCGCAGAAATTGTGCGTCATCGGCGTGATGAAGCCGACCCGCCGGCCGGTTTCCTTGACGTTGAAATAGCGGGCCGGACCGCCGGTGCGGTAGTCCGTCTCCTCCAGCGTCCAGCGCTTGCGCAGGCGACCGCGCACGATCGACAGGGGGAGATATTGATCGGTGCGGTCCTCGCTGATCTCACCCATTGGCATGGTCTCGATCAGGCACAGGTCAAGCCCATGCTCGCCGCACCAGGCCAGCATCGCGTCGAACTCTTCCTCGTTCACGCCCTTCAGCGCGACGGCATTGATCTTCACCGCGAGTCCGGCCGCCTTGGCAGCGAAGATGCCGTCCAGCGTTTGCTCGATCTTACCCCAGCGGGTGATCTGGGCGAACCGCCCCGGATCGAGCGTGTCCAGCGACACGTTCACCCGGCGCACGCCGGCAGCGAACAGCGTCTCGGCATGCTTGGTAAGCTGGGTGCCGTTGGTGGTGACGGTCAGCTCGTTCAGGCCGTTGCCGATCCGCGCGCCCAGGCTGTGGAACAGCGTCATCACGTCGCGCCGCACCAGCGGCTCGCCGCCGGTGAGGCGGATTTTCGTCGTGCCCAGGCCGATGAAGGCGCCGCAAATCCGGTCCAGCTCTTCCAGCGTCAGCAGGTCGCGCTTCGGCAGGAAGTGCATGTCCTCGGCCATGCAATAGACGCAGCGCAGGTCGCAGCGGTCGGTGACCGAGACGCGCAGGTAGGTGATGGCACGGCCAAACGGGTCGATCATGGCAGCGGCGGGACTCCTTCCACCGATGACTTGCGCCATCACGGGGCGGTATTCAAGCCCGACGGCCCCGGCGGCCGGTCGCGGCGGCCCGAATTGGTCTCATCGACCCCGGGATGGGCGGCCTTGCAGCGCAAGGCCAATTCGCGGCGTAATCTGCCTCTGCCGCATCGCGATCAGGAGGCCCCCCGTGGATATCGAGGAACGCCCGAGCGTCTGCACGTTCGACTGCCCCGACACCTGTAGCCTCACCGTCACCGTCGAGGCGGAGCATATCGTGAAGGTGCGCGGCTCCGAGGCGATGCCGTTCACCGACGGCGTGATCTGCAATAAGGTGGCGCAGGACATGGCGGCCTTCGTGCACGGGCCGTTGCGGCTGCTGCATCCGCTGCGCCGCATCGGACCGAAGGGCGCCGGCGAATTCGAGCGCATCTCCTGGGGCGCCGCGCTGGACGAGATCCACGCCCGGACCAGCGCGGTGATCAACCGCTGGGGGCCGCAGGCGGTGACGCCGCTGAATTATGCCGGCCCGCACGGCATGCTCTCCGGGGACAGCATGTCGCTGCGGTTCTTCCACAAGCTCGGCGCCAGCCTGGTGTATCGCCGGTCGCTGTGCGGCGGCGTGCGCAGCGAGGCCTGGGCCGGCACCTATGGCGCGGTGCCGGGCTGCCCGCCAGAGCATGCGGAACATGCGCAACTGAACGTTGTGTGGGGCAACAACGCGACGGTGGCGAATTTGCATCTGGTGCGCGCCGTTCGCCGGGCGAAACGCAAGGGCGGCAAGCTGGTGGTGGTGGATCCGCTGCGCACCAAGATCGCCGAACAGGCGGATCTGCATGTGGCGCTGCTGCCGGGTACCGACACGCTGCTGGCATGGTCGCTGGCGGCGGAGCTGGAACGCGCCGGCGCCTTCGACGCCGACTTCATCGCTGCGCACGTGCTGGGCGCCGATGAATTCATGGCAGGGGCGCGCGAATGGCCGGCGGCGCGGGCGGCCGAGGCCTGCGGTGTACCGCAGGCGCAGATCCTAACCCTGGCGCGCTGGATGGCGGAGGCTGATCCGCTGGTGCTGGCGCCGGGCAACGGTCTGGAACGCGGGCGCAATGGCGGCAGCGGTATCCGCGCGGCGATCGCGCTGCCGGCATTGCTGGGTAAGCTGGGCAACGGCAGCGGCATCACCCTCGGCGCCGGCAACGCGTTTCCGAAGACGATGGCCCGCTTGCAGCGGCCGGACCTAGCGCCGCCGGGAACTCGCACGCTGAACCTGATCGATTTCGGCCGGCATCTCGAAAACGACGACGTCGATCCTCCGCTGCGCGCGGTGTTCGTCTACAACCACAATCCGGTCGTCGTGCATCCGGACCAGAACCGCATGCGCCGCGGCTTAGCGCGCGACGAAATATTCACCGTCGGCATCGACGTGACGATGACCGAGAGCATGGCGTTGTGCGACATCGTGCTGCCCGCGGCGACCAGTTTCGAATGCGCCGATCTGTATGGGGCCTATGGTCACCACTGGCTGCAACGCGCCGAGCCGGTGATCGCGCCGCAAGGCGAATCGCTGCCGAACACGGAAATCTTCCGCCGCATGGCCGCGCGTTTCGGTTTCGACGAACCGTGCTTCCGGGCGAGCGATGCCGAACTGATGGACGAAGCCGTCGATCCCGACGATCCACGCCTTGGCGGCGTGCGTCCGAGCCGCATTCCCACGTCGCGGGCGCAACGCATGTCGGGCGCGGACGGCGCCCCGCTGGTGTTGTTCGAGAACATGTTTCCCGCGACGCCGTCCGGCAAAGTGGAGCTGGTATCCGACGTGCTGGCGCAACGTTGGGGCGCCGCGGCGCGGATTGCGGGGTGGCGGGGGCCGGAGTCCACACTGCCCCTGAGGCTGATTTCGCCGGCCTCCGACAAGCGGATTTCATCGACGCTTGGCGGGCTCGATGGATCGTTGCGGCCACCGAAATTGCTGATGCACCCGACGGATGCGGCGGCGCGTGGACTGCAATCCGGCATCGAGGTGCGGCTGTGGAACGACCGCGGCGAGGTGATCCTGCCGCTGGAGATCACCGACGCCGTGCGCCCCGGCGTCGTCGCTAGCGAGAAAGGCGCGTGGCTGTCCACCAGCCGTACCGGCCAAACGATTTCTGCCCTCGTGTCGGCCGACATGCGCGCCGATCTGGCCGAGGGTGCGTGCTTCAACGACACGCGGGTGGAGGTAGGGAGCCCGGCCTGAGCACGACGAGATTCTCCCCTCCCCTTGTGTGCTTGGGCAGCGAAGCGGACCAAGGTCGGGGGCGCGCGCATCCGCCGGGCGTGCGTTTCGCACCTCTCCCCCTAAACTTGGTCCGCTTCGTTGCCCAAGCCCACAAGGGGAGGGGGAGGAACTCTTTCTTCCAGCAGCCGCGCTCAGCCCGGAATGCGCACCGGCAGCGACGTGATGCCGTGGATGACGTTGGAGTAGCTGCGCTTCGGCTCGTCCATCTGCTCGATCATCGGGAAGCGCTTGAGGATCTCCTCCCACAGGATGGTCAACTGCAATTCGGCCAGCCGGTTGCCGACGCAGCGATGGATGCCGAAGCCGAACGAGAGATGCTGCCGGGGACGCGCCCGGTCGATGATGAAGTCGTCCGGCCGTTCGATCGCGTCCTCGTCGCGATTGCCGGAGATATACCACATCACCACCTTGTCGCCTTGGCGGATGCGCTTGCCAGCGAGTTCGACGTCCTCGACCGCGGTGCGCCGCATGTGGATCACCGGCGTGACGTAGCGGATGATCTCCGGCACCATGCTGGGGATCAGCTCCGGATTCTCCCGCAGCTTGCGATACTCGTCCGGGAACCGGTTCAGCGCCAACACGCCGCCGGAGATCGAATTCCGTGTCGTGTCGTTGCCGCCGACGAGCAGCAGTATCAGGTTGCCGAGGAACTCGTGCGGACGTGACGGCAGGTCGCGTGTCGCCTCGCCATGCGCCAGCATGGAGATCAGGTCGGGCTGCGGCGCCTGGCGCGCCCGGGCGTGCCATAACCCGGTGAAGTACTCCAGCATTCGTTGCATCACCGCGTCGCGCTTCGGTTCGGAATCGATCTCGGTGCCGGCGCGCGTGTTCACCGTGGCGACGTTCGACCAGTAGGTTAGTGTGCGCCGCTCCTCGAACGGAAAGTCGAACAGCGTCGCCAGCATCTGTGTGGTCAGCTCGATCGACACGCGGTCCACCCAGTCGAACGTCTCGCCACGCGGTAGCTCATCGAGGATGCGTCCGGCCCGCTCGCGGATCGTGCCAGCGAGCTTCTGCAGGTTCATCGGCGCGACGATCGGTGCGACCACCTTGCGTTGCTCGTCGTGCTTCGGCTGATCCATGGCAATGAAGCTCGGCCGCCGATAGTCCATCGGTATGTCGCGGATGACGATTCCACCCAGCATGGCGTCGGAGGAAAACACCTTCTGACTGGTGTCCACCTGCATGATGTCCTTGTACTTGGTCACCGACCAGTACGAGCCATACATGCCATCCTTGGTGTAATGCACGGGGTCGTCCCGACGCAGGCGCGCAAAGTAGGACTGCCAGGTGTCGTCCTGGTAGAGATGCGGATTGCTGACGTCGATCCGGTCCAGCGGGATGGACCAGGCATCTTCCGTCGTTGCGACGGCAACTGGCGCATTCATGGCGTTCCCTCGGAGCTCCCGCTCGGGACGCTAGAGCATTTCCGGTCCGATTGGAAAGGCCGGGCTCTGCCGCGGATGCGGCGCAGTGGCGCAGCCACGTCCGGATTAATGCTACGGGTCAAGCCGACGCTGCTCGGACGTTACGGGACCGACGGCGTTCCCCGCTGATGGCGCCATGCGCCGCGCTGTTCCGCCCTCCGGTGGCACGCTTGGTCGCGGCCGCTTCACGCCGCCGACACGGTCGCGAGAAAGGACTCGACCCGCTGCTTCAGCGTTGCTGATTCGCTGGAAAGCTGCCCCGCAGAGTGGAGGACATGGGCGGCCGCCTCGTCCACCTCCCCGGAGGCGCGGCTCATCCCCGACATGCTCGCGCTCATCGCCCGGGTCCCGGTCGCGGCATGCTGAACGTTGCCGGCAATCGCCCGCGTCGCCGCTCCCTGCTGCTCCACCGCCCCGGCGATAGCCGCGGAAATCCGGTCGATCTCGGTGATCGTGCCGCCGATCGCCCGGATCGCCTCGACCGCGGCGCCGGTTGCGGACTGGATCGCCTCGATCTGGCTGGCGATCTCCTCGGTCGCCCGCGCCGTCCGGCCGGCGAGG